>Ga0209573_1004827_pt1 | contig 12878 bp, 7 predicted proteins | sample TNRBio252014_DNA_FD_185870 | JGI IMG/M metagenome (GOLD analysis project Ga0209573, IMG submission 185870) | Wastewater treatment Type I Accumulibacter community from EBPR Bioreactor in Madison, WI, USA - TNR Reactor_6/25/2014_ DNA (SPAdes)... | ecosystem: Engineered > Bioreactor > EBPR >...
ACGCTTTCCGGAGGTTCGCATCATTATGGCTCACCTCGGGCATCCCTATGAAGGCGAAGCCATCGTCACCGCTCGCAAACATCCTCACGTCTACTGCGACCTGAGTGCGCTGCACTATCGCCCGTTTCAACTGTATCACAGCCTGATGCTGGTCCAGGAATACGGTGTCTGGGACAAAGTTCTGTTCGGAACCGATTACCCGTTCACCACCGTCAATTCGACAATCACTGGCCTGCGGTCCCTGAATGATATGCTGGAGGGCACCGCGTTACCCCGTCTGAATTCGGACTGCATCGAACGATTGATCGTCCGCGATTCGCTCAGTCTGCTGGGCCTGAATCGTCCGTGATGTCCGCTGATGACGCTCATCAGGCCCGCAGCATTTGATCAAAGCCGGACAGACAAACGAAGCAATTCCGGTGCGACAGACGGGCCGCCACCAACGGCAAAGGCTGCGGTCATCACCGCAGCCTTTGAATCAGGTGCCGATTGCCAAACACTGAGCACGCCTGAGCGGATCAGCGGGTCACATACACCATCGGATCGTCGACGATGATCGGAGTTGACCAGGTCCGTCCGTCGTTCTGATTGCACGAATTGAAGAAGTGAGTGGCGAAGTACTCGGCCTGATAGTTGTATGGGAAGCTGGAGTACAGCAGATCCGAAGATTTCAGGTTCTCAACTCCCTGGCGACCGTAGAAATGGACTTTTCCATCGCCTGTCACGGACATCCCCAGAGTCCACCAGCCCGGAGACAGTTTCAGGCTCTTGACTTCATGTCCCAGATTGTTGCCACGGATCAGCAGCATGGCTTCATCTTCTTTGAATCGTCCGTCGTGACTGCTGTGGAATTCGATGAAGAAGCCCGGCCAGTAGTCTTCCTGCTTGCGCTTCTTGGAAGTGAACAGAAACTTCTTTTCGGTCTCCGTGGTCGTGGTTTTCAGGTCAATGCGGTATCCGAAGTGAGTTCCTGAACGGTTTTCCCATTGGTCGAACGGAGGCAGGTAGACTCGACTGACGACGCTGGGATTTCGACTGACTGAGATCGCGCCCACCTTTGAGGAACAGGCCATGATCAGGTCATCCTGCTCCATTTTCATAGTGTTGACGCCGGGGATGCCCGAGTTCAGAGTCTGAATCTTCAGAGCTCCCTTGCTTCCGGGCAGGCCGCCTTCCGGCGTTGCTACCCGAACAATGTGGTCGGGCATGCCACGCTTCGGACTTTCGAACCAGTGCCGATTTGCCGAATACCCGGTGGGAGAACGGACCTGTTCGTCCTGCTCGCGACTGGCCTTCGCGCCATTCGGAATCCATTTCCACTCGGCGTCTTCAAAGTCATCGCCAACGCTGTTCAGTCTCATTCCCGTGCCGGGGACGATCTGAGCGTCCGCCTGCAGACACAGGACGGGGATTGCCACCACAAAACACGCAGCCCGCAGGCTGCAGAAACAAACCGACTTCATGTCGTGGATCTCCGGTGAATCCGTTCAGACCGGCAAACTCTGCCAAAATTCAAATCGGTCGGACCGCATCCTTGCACTCCGACCGCTTTGAGAAATCACGATGCCAGCAGTCATACAGGTTCACTGCTGGTCTCCGTCCCTGGAGGCCTTGAGTGAATGATCATTGACATCGCTTCTGGTGGGTTTATCGGAATCCCTGATTCAGCAGGCATAGCCAATTCGAACTGACGAGTGCATACATTGCTGCAAGGCGGAAATCCCCTCGCACGATCGCGTAGATCCACGGAAATTACCCAGACTTCCAGTTTTGAAGTTGAGGGTTTCGTAGAATGCCAACCCGAACCGCCGCAAACGATTTGGGGGAGACAGCAGGGAGAGGGTCGACGTCGCCAGGGTCTTAGACAAAGAGAATGAAGCCGATTTCAGTAGCAGAAGTCGAGAGACTTCTGACAATGGTACCCCGATTCTCCGAATTCTCACGAATTCGGCTACTCAAACGCATAGCGGCGTTGGATGAGCCGGTCATCCCGGCTGCTTCTCGCCCATACTGACACTCCTCCACCCCGTAGAAATCGCCAGCCCCGTTCCCTGGACTCTGGTCCGAATGTCGCGATGATCCCGTGTTTCAGCTGGAAATTTCGTGAATCCCACAGGGCCTCATGGTGTCATTCGGCGAACTCGGACTAGTCTGCGGACAGGGAGAAGCCCGGTTCCCGACAGGAATTTCGGGATGAAGTGTTCTGGCAAATCAGAGAGAAATGAACTCTATGCCCGTCATGCGATTCACTGCGGCTCACGCGGTCCTGTTTTTCAGTGTCCTGTTGCCGGGATGTTCACAGTCCACCTCTGAGATTACTCAGGACGAAGCGAAGGCCGGAGCGGCTGATGGAGCTGCTCAGCCACCGGCGCTGGTGCGAGTGGAAACCATCCGCAGCGAAAAGGTCGCTCCGGTATTTCGAGCTGTTGGCAACGTTCGCCCGCGACACTACAGCGTCGTCGCGTCGGGCTCGGATGGCGTTGTTGAATCATTCCCGGTGGAGGCGGGCGACTTCATCCCCGAAGGAACCCTGTTGTCGCAGTTGCGCATGGAGTCCACGGATCTGGAAATTTCCGAACAGGAGGCCATCCTGGATGAGCGCAAGGCTCAGCTTGAGGAGATCCGTGTTCCTCGCAAAGAAGATCGTGACGAAGCCCAGGCGCGAGCTCAGGCGGCGGAAGTTGCTTTCGAAAACGCAAAGCGACGATTGGAAGAGATTACGGCCTTAAACAAACGAGGAGCTGCGAACCCGACCGAAGTGAAAGATGCTCAGGATGCACTGGATTCGGCCGAACAGAATCGGCTGGCTTCAATGGCCGTCCTGAAAAGAATTTCCAATCCTCGTGCTGAAACCGTGCAGCAGGCGGCCGCTCGAGTTGCCGCGCAGGAAAAGCATGTGGCCTTTCTGAAAGCCGAACGCGAGAAGCGATTCACTCGGGCCCCGTTCGATGGGTTTGTGGTGGAAGAACAGACTTATGTCGGACAGTGGCTCTCCAAAGGCGCACCGGTGGCAACGCTGGCGCGGTTGGACGAAGTGGAAGTCGAGGTGCAGATCGACCAGCAATACATCGATCAGATCAGTCCCGGTCGTCCTGTCGTTCTGAAGATTCAGGGAACCGGCTCCAGAAACGGTCAGCCGGTGGAATGGACGGGCGAAGTCGCTTCCGTTGTTCCTCGTGCCGACTGGAAGGCCGGTTCGCGGAGCTTTCCGGTCATCATTCGGATTCGCAATCAACTGGACACCAGCACAACTCCTCCAACTCCGGCTCTTCGCGAAGGCATGATGGCCGAAGCAGAATTCGGTGGAGAGAATGTGGAAGCACTTCTGGTCCCCAAAGATGCGCTGGTGAGAACATCTCGCGGCACCTTCCTGTTTGCACTCAATCCGGCGGCACCGGGTGAAGTACCCAGTGTGCGTCAGGTCATTGTCGATGTGGGGGTGAGTTCCGGGACCTGGATTCAGGTCACAGGAGAAGGTCTGGCTGGCGGACAACAGGTGGTGACTGAAGGCGCTGAGCGGCTGCGAGCGTTTCAGACGGTGCAGATCATCGCGGCTGAAAAGAAATAGCAACGGAGAAGCCGCTGACTGGCAGCACTTCTGTCCGGTCGATGGCGGAATTGTTCATCGGTCTTCGAGTTCAAAGTCGCCGGAGCGCCGGCGGCATTTGTGAATGGGTTTCAGATCTTATGGACATCATCAAATTCTCCCTCGAAAACCCGGTCAAGCTCACCGTAGGCGTCATTCTGGCGATGCTGTTTGGCACAATTGCCTATTTCGCGACCCCGGTTCAGCTGACTCCCGATGTCAATGAACCGCAACTGACAATCACAACAGTCTGGCCCGGCGCCAGTGCTCAGGAAGTGGAACGTGAAATCATTGAGGAGCAGGAGGAGCAGTTAAAAAGCGTGGAAGGGATGGACGAGTTCAAAAGCGAAAGCACGGACTCGATGGGCACCATCACCATGCGGTTTGCGGTCGGCACAGACCTGGCCGACGCGCGGGCTCGAGTGGCGGAAAAACTCAATCAGGTTCCGGATTACCCGGACGATGCTCGTGAACCGGTGATTTCCACAGTCGATGGCAATGCGACAGCCATCGCCTGGTTCATTCTCAAACCCATTCCACCAACTCGCGAAGATCTCCGAAACCTCATTGCTCAGCACCCGGAACTGGAACAGCCACTGGTGCCCCTGATGGAGGGCGACGCGCCGATCAATCTGCCCAAGCTGAACCTGCTGACCGACAGGTATCCGGTGCTGACCACGTTCACACTCGGCCGCAACAATCCTGCGTTGATGCGAAAGTTTGCAGAGGATTACATCGAAGCCGCTTTTGAGCGAGTCCCCGGAATTGCCAACGGAAATGTGTTTGGTGGTCAGGAACAGGAATTCCGAGTCGAAGTGAATCCGACTCGCCTGGCAGCTTTTGGAGTCACCATCGAACAGCTTCGTGCAGCACTTCAGGCGCAGAATCAGAACACATCCGCCGGAGATATTCCTGAAGGCCGGCAGCGTAACGTGGTTCGTACGCTGGGCCAGTTTCAGTCGGCCGAACAGGTCGAGGAAACAATCATCGTCAATCGGGACAACTCGCCCATTCGAGTTCGTGATGTTGCCACCGTTGGAGTCGCCTACAAAAAACCTGACGGTGTCGTGCGGCAGATGGGGCTGAATGCCCTGGCAATCAACGCTCAGCAGGCGCCGAATACGAACGTCAAGGAAGTGATGGGACCACCGCGGGAAGATCTGGATCTGAACGGCGACGGCGACATCACCGCACTCGAGCTGGCAGATTGCACTCGGATCTACGGCAACAACCTGCGGATCACGTGCGAAGAACTGAATCTCGGTATCCTGGCCACAAAGGGCCTGTACATGGAACAGGTGTATGACCAGACCGTCTATCTGGATTCGGCATCGGAGCTTGTGGAGAGCAACGTCTATTCGGGGGGACTGCTGGCCGTCGTCATTCTGCTGCTGTTCCTGCGAAGCGTGCGGACAGTTCTGATCATCGGGCTTTCCATTCCCATCAGCGTGATTGCCACGTTCATCTTTGTGAAGATGTTTGGTCGCAGCATCAATGTGATCAGCCTGGCGGGCATGGCGTTCGCGGTCGGTATGGTGGCAGACAATGCGATCACGGTTCTTGAGAACATCTACCGACACTTCCAGATGGGGAAGTCACCACGTGAAGCCGCCCTGAAAGGAACACAGGAAGTGTGGGGCGCGGTGCTGGCGGCAACACTGGCCATGATTGTGGTGTTTGTGCCCGTGATTTTTGTGCAGGGACAGGCCGGTCAGTTGTTTCGCGATATCTCGATCGCGATCGCCTGTTCGGTCGGTATTTCCATGCTGGTCAGTGTCACCGTAATTCCCGCTGCGGCCTGCTGGCTGCTTCAGGACAGCCGCAACACCAATCTGGAATACGACACCAGTTTTCGAGCATCAGGGCTGTTCGGTCTGGTGCGTCTGTGTCACTGGATTAACGAAACCTTTGCCTACGCCATGCGGACGATCATGTCGGCTCGAGGAAGCTGGCTGTGGCGATCGCTGGTGGTATTTGTCTTCTGCGCTGGTTCCGTCTGGAGCAGCATTCTGTTGTGGCCCGCCACGGAATATCTGCCGACCGGAAATCGAAATCTGGTGTTTGCCATCCTGCTTCCGCCTCCCGGTTACAACATCGACAAGATGATCGAAGTGGGAGAAAACATCGAACGCCGACTGACTCCGTATTGGGCGGAAGAACCCCAGCCCGGCGCGCCGCGAATTCGGGATTTCTTTTTCGTCGCCCGGGGACGCATGCTGTTTCTGGGAGCGAAAGCGGTGGATGAACTGCGAGCGGGTGAGCTGATTCCGATTCTGGCGCAGGCAGCGGCGGCCGAGCCGGGTGTGATCCCCATTGTCAGTCAATCCAGCCTTTTCGACACGGGACTCAGCGGCGGGCGAACGATCGATATTGATATCACGGGGCCGGACCTTGAAGGACTGGTCGAAGAGGCGCAGAAGGCCTTTGGTCTGTGCATGGCGCAGTTTCCCATGGACAAGGGAAATCAATTGCGTCCGATTCCGGGGTTGGACCTGTCCAGTCCGGAACTGCACGTGATTCCCAAACTGGAAAAGGCGGCCGAGCTGGGTGTCACCTCAACAGCTCTGGGCTATGCGGTGAACGCCCTTGTGGATGGAGCCTTTGCTGGTGACTACTGGCATGAAGGGCGTCGGATTGACCTGGTGATCAGCGGCGACGCTGACTACACGACTCATTCACACGACCTGGAAACCTTGCCGATTCGCACGCCGTCCGGTGAGACCGTGCCGTTGTCTTCGATCGCGGACGTGATGCTCAGTCGAGGTCCCGAACAGGTGAATCACATTGAGCGTCTGCGTTCCATCACAATTCAGCTGAAACCTGCTCCGGGCGTTCCGCTGGAGGCAGCCATGAAGACCGTCGATGAGAAAGTTCGCCTGGCGCTGATGCAGTCGCCGCGATTTCAGAGTGGCCTGTACCAGGTGCGTCTGGCAGGAACCGCCGACAAGCTGGCTGACACGTGGTTCGACCTGAAATGGAATCTGCTGCTGGCGTTGTTACTCACGTACCTGCTGATGGCCGCACTGTTTGAATCGTTCCTGTATCCGCTGGTCGTCATGATCAGTGTGGCGCTCGCACTGGTAGGAGGATTGGGTGGCCTGAAGATCATGAATCAGTTTGTGTTTCAGCCCCTGGACATGCTGACGATGCTGGGGTTCGTCATTCTGATCGGGACCGTTGTGAATAACGCGATTCTGATTGTTCACCAGGGATTGAACTACATGCGGGAAGAAGGCATGAATTCCGTGGATGCGGTGTGTGAGACAGTTCGAACCCGTATGCGCCCCATCGTCATGAGCACACTTTCCACAGTATTGGGGATGCTGCCACTGGTTGTACCGATTCCGATCTGGGCAGATGGGGCCTGGGTGTGGAGCGTGGGAGCCGGGAGCGAGCTGTATCAGGGACTGGGAGCCGTCGTGCTGGCGGGGATGATTGTCTCCACAATCTTCACGCTGGTCCTGATTCCGGCAGGCTTCAGTCTCGTGATGGATGCACAGGAAGCACTGTCACGGCTGAAAACTCGAATCAAGGCCGCCGTGGTTCGTTCCAAGGCCGCGCCCTCCGGAACTCAGAGCGTCTAAGCGATGTCGCGGCCACCGGCAGAGATTATTGTCGATAGCACACCGCAGAGTGGCCGATTCAACATGGCCATGGATGAAGCGCTGCTGGAATTCGGGGCGGAACGTTCCTGCTGCGTCGTGCGAATTTACGAATGGGCCGAACCGACAGTGACGCTGGGATACTTCCAGGGTTCCACGTCAGCATCCACTCGGCCTGCGTCCGTCGATTCCCTTCGCGGGTTGCCGGTCGTACGTCGTCTGAGTGGAGGAGGCGCCATTCTGCACGATCGGGAACTGACGTATTCGTGTGTTGTCCCGGCATCGCATCCCGTGCGACACGATCCGTCTGAGCTTTATACGCTGGTTCATGAACAGCTCATTCGTCTGCTTGCTGAATGCAATGTTCCTGCCACATTACGCTGCGACTTCAAGGTTCGAAGCGACGCGGAACAGCGGCAGGCGGTGGTCGGAGATTCGGCAGCAGCGGAGCCGTTCCTGTGCTTTCTTCGCAGTAATCCCAACGACATTGTCCATGCGTCCGGGGCCAAGATTGTGGGAAGTGCTCAGCGGCGGCGGAAAGGTGTGATCCTTCAGCATGGCAGTCTGCTGCTGGCAGAATCTGTCGCCGCAAAGGGAATCCGCGGTATCCGCGAGTTGAGTCTCGAGTTTGACGAATCACGATTTCGTCGTGAGCTTCCTGTGAGCGTGGCGGCTGCCGTGTCTGACAATTGGACGCTGCGAGCCTACACTCAGGACGAGCTCCATCGCTGCGATCAACTGCAATTGCCCACAGACTGAATTCCGTCAGGTTGATTGTCAGACAATTTCGTGATCGGCGATACTCCTTTACGAAACTGACTGATCTGCAATGCGAGACTGCCAGAGAAACCGGGGGTGCTCGAACGGACATCAATGATGTCGGGGTCGATACCATTGCGGATGTGCTTCCACCGGGATGCGTAATCACCGGGATGTGTAATCACCGGACAATGTTCGTGTGCCTGAAGGTATCAACCACATCGGCCTGCAACCGTTCGCAAACAATTGGAACGCCAACATGGCAATTTTCGCTGCCGCAGTCCGGCAGATTTCGATTCGCTCTCCTTTGCGGGCCTGCCTGATGGTGTTCACCGCGTTCGTCGCGGGGTCACCTGCAGTGCCGGACGAACAAACGGAGCCACCCGCAAAGGAGTTCCGGCCGAAGAAACTGAACAAGGCTCATCTTCCGAATGCCATGCAGGTGCACTCGAAAGTGATTTCCGGCGGATTGCCTGTCGGCGACGAAGGCTTTCGCGAGCTGGCTTCGCTGAATGTCAGGACCGTGATCAGTGTGGACGGCACGAAACCCGATCTGGCTCTCGCCCGCAAATACGGGATGAGATACGTGCACCTGCCGCATTCCTACGACGGCATTCCGGCCGAACGTATTGCCGAACTGGCGAAGGCCGTGCGTGATCTGGACGGACCCGTTTACATTCATTGTCATCACGGAAAGCATCGCAGTCCTGCAGCGGCAGCTGCCGCGTGTGTGGCGGCCGGTTTCATTCCGTCCCTCCATGCCAGGACCGTTCTGATCGCTGGCGGCACCAGCGATTCGTATCGGGGCTTGTATCACAGTGTTGAAACGGCGCATCGAATCGACGATGTCGCGCTCAATCAGTTGATCGTCGAGTTTCCTGAAGTGGCCGATGTGCCGCAGATGGCAGAATCCATGGTGCAGATCGAGCACATTCATGATCGACTGAAGTCGATGACTCAGGAACGCTGGAACGCCCTGGACCTCGCGGCGCGCAAAGATGTTGTCCATGACGCACTGTTGCTGAAGGAACAGTTCACGGAACTCCTGCGCATGCCCGAAGTCATTTCGGGGGCGGACAACTGGAGACAGGAATTTGAGGATGCCCGTGTCGCCAGTGACCGTCTGGAGTCTCGACTGCGTGCTTTGAATCTCAGTCCCGTCTCTTCGGAATCATTTTCGGATACGGGTGCAACTCTGAAACTCGTCACGGCCGGTTGCATTACCTGCCACCAGAAATTTCGAGACATCCCGCTGGATGAAAAGCCGCATCGAACATCCGACAGCAAGTAACGGCCGCCAGCTCGCTGTGGTGGCAGAATCGGTTCAATCGTCAGATTCGTGCAGGTCGGACCGGCTGGCTGCCCCAAAGTGATCCGAAAATTCCGGCGCGACTCAGGGTGGCCAGGGTGATTGATGCATTTCGGCAACATTGCGATTTGCCGCTGCGAAACGGTGACGGAAGGTCTAACAGGTTTCGTTCCGTATCCAGAATTCGTTTGAGCCATCGTCCGCCGCTAAATGAGGTCTTGTCATGTCAGATGTCACCACTGAGGAAAATCAGCAGCCAGGATTTGTTGACCGGCGTCAGCGCGATCAGGGTGCCGGAGCTGAAGGAGTTGAACGGCGACAGTTTCGTGACGGCGCTCGATCATCGCGTCCGGAAGTTGCGGAACTGGCCAACGCGATTGACGACTACAAAATCGCCCATCATCGACGGTTTATCACATTCGAAGAACTGTACGATGTGATGGCTTCGCTGGGATACCACCGCTGATCGTTCGGCAGCACAATCGCACAACGAATTGCTGCTGCCCGATGCCGGAAGTTGCCAAAAGAAATGGCCGATCGAGATTCGATCGGCCATTTTGAGTTTTCCGATGCGGATGATCCCGCGGTCGATCTCAGTCAGTGCCCATCAATGCGGAGCGGCTTCCTGTTGCCCAACATGGACGGTCTTGTAGCCGCCAATAGCCTTGAAGTAGAAGATCAACAGCAGATACAGCACAGCCATGGTTGCAGGGACAAAGGATGTCAGCCGCAGGGCTTCTCGCCCGCCATGCAATGCGGCTTCTTCGACCGGGCCCTTGTCTGCATCCGCAGTCGCCTTTGCTGCCTCCCACCAGCTTGAAAGCTTGCTGACGTTTTCGTCTGTTTTGGATTCCTTCGCGAGAATCTCATTCGCACGAGCCAGCTCTTTACCGCCGTCCTTCAGGACGCCCACTTTGGCTCCATCGAGACCGACGACCGAGTACGACAGGAACTTGTTCTCTCCGGCGGCCTTGTAGCGTTCGTAGACCTCGGGTGAGCGCGATTTCAGGTCAGCCGAAGCGTGATAGTCCTGCTTGAAACCAATCCCGGGTCCGCCCAGAAGTCCGGCCGACAACATCCCGATGCCACCAATCGCTCCTATGGTGATGGCTCCACCTTTCGGAAAGCGTTCGGAAACAACTCCCAGCATCGTTGGCCAGAGGAACGTCTTGCCACAGGCATACACGGTGGCTGCAATGACACACAATGTGACGGAGGTCGCGGTGCTGAGCAGTTGCAGGCCCGCACATCCCAGGAGTCCGCTGACAAACAGCAGTCCCAGCGGAGAAATCCGTTCGACAATGGGACCGGCAAAGAATCGCAGGGCGAACATCAGACCAGACGTATACACGAACAACAGAAGTCCCTTCTGTTTGGACGCCATGATGGCTCCGGTAATTTCACCAATCCAGGAGTCCGTTCCCAGCTCCACGTAGCCCACCATGGCGTGAATGATGAGCAGCACGATCATCAGTGGAGCGAAGATCTGACCGAACATTTCGCCATAACTGACTCCCGCTGCGCTGGCTTCGGACTTCGGAAACTTTTGTCCCAGCACCAGCAGTCCGTACAGGACAACAGGCACCATAAACAGAGAGATCTGAATCTGCCACGAAACCGGTCGGGCTCCGTCGGGATTCATGAAGTACGACGCCAGCCCGCCGATGATCAGTCCGCCCGGCCAGCCCGCATGCAGAATATTCAGGTAATGCGTCTTGTTGGACGGGAACAGAGCCGCGACCAGCGGATTGACGACTGCTTCACAGATGCCGTTACCAATGGCAAACAGAAACATGCCCCAGAACAGACACTGGAATGCCGCGTCTTTTCCGCCACTGGCGAACGCCGCTCCGGCTGCCAGAGTCAATCCCGCGGACACTGCGTGTGTGACAAACGCAGCACTCATCAGTGTTCCGTATCCGACCTTGTCGGCAATCAGGGAACCCAGAAGGATCACAATCCCGAATCCCGTCAGGCCGCCACCGGTGATCGTTCCCAGCTCCGTCATCGTGAAGCCGTATTGTTCGGCCCATTGGCCAAGGATCCCTGCACGAATGGAGAATCCAACACCGGCCGCCAGAATCGCGGTAAAGCCGGCCCAGAGGAGCCGTTGGGCATTAGGCGCTGCAGCCTGCGTTTCACCTGAACTCATTGAACGATTCTCCAGACAGGGCCAGGGGGGATGCCGACGTCAACAACAGTCTTCCGGATGCCCGTGAGGCATCGGGACTTCATGAAAAAACTTCATTGATGCAGAAATCGCCAGCGACGTGTCGAGCGGGAAGTCTAGTGGCGTCTCTCGTGTGTTTCCACGACACGACCTGAGAATGATGCCCGATTCACAACGGACTTCAGTCGATTCCCCCTGCCTTTGATTCAAATCCAGCCCGAGTAACTGGGAAGTCAGATCGCGGCTGATATCCTTTGGAATTCCATCTGCGCACCAGGAGCTGAAGTCCCGGTGTTCACGGATTTTTATGCCGCTTTCGCTCCGAACTACGGACGCAGGGTCTTCCAAATTCATGTCCGCGATGCCAGATAACACCAGTCCGGATGCCGGGTCAGTGGGTGTTGTCCAGACTCGTTTTGTCGAACTGTTCCAGCCACCGCACGCTTTGAAGTTTGCCAGTGGGCAGGAACTCGGACCGATCACAGTCGCCTACGAAACCTATGGCGTGCTCAATGCCGACGCGTCCAACGCCATTTTTGTCTGCCATGCATTAACCGGCGATGCTCACGCTGCGGGACTGCATTCTGCGACCGATCGCAAGCCGGGTTGGTGGGATGGTTTCATTGGTCCGGGAAAAGGTCTGGATACCCGCAAATACTTCGTGATCTGTGCAAATGTGCTGGGAGGTTGTCAGGGGACCACGGGGCCCGGATCTGTCAACGCAGCCACCGGGAAGCGGTTCTGCCTTGGCTTTCCGTTCCTGACAATTCGAGATGTGGTCACGGTTCATGCAGAACTGGTCCGGCACCTGGGAATTCGCCGGCTGCTGGCCGTCGTCGGGGGAAGTCTGGGAGGCATGCAGGTGCTGGAATGGACGGTGCTGTTTCCGGACCAGGTCCGCTCCGCCATCGTCCTGGCTTCAGCCCCCAGGCTGTCAGCTCAGGGAATTGCCTTCAATGCGGTGGGACGGCGAGCCATCTATGCCGACCCGGGATTTGCCAACGGAGAATACTACGAATCCGAAGGCCCACGCTACGGCCTGGCGCTGGCCAGAATGGTGGCTCATATTACGTATCTGTCCGAAGATTCCATTGAGCTGAAATTCGGACGACGATTGCAGGACAGCAGCCAGTTCGCCTTCAACATGCAGAAGGAAACGGAGTTTCAGATTGAAAGCTACCTGCATTATCAGGGCAAACGCTTTGTGCAGCGGTTTGATGCCAACAGCTACCTGTATCTGACTCGCATGATGGACTACTTCGAACTTTCAGACGGATACGGCTGTCTGTCCGAAGCGCTGGAACGATCCCAGACGCGGTTTCTGGTGGCTTCCTACGATACCGACTGGCTGTTTCCCACCAGTCAAAGCCGCGAACTGGTGTCGGCGCTGCTGAAAGTCGGAAAGCACGTTTCCTTTCTGGAACTGCGGTGTCCTTTTGGCCACGATTCGTT
>Ga0209573_1004828_pt1 | contig 12878 bp, 10 predicted proteins | sample TNRBio252014_DNA_FD_185870 | JGI IMG/M metagenome (GOLD analysis project Ga0209573, IMG submission 185870) | Wastewater treatment Type I Accumulibacter community from EBPR Bioreactor in Madison, WI, USA - TNR Reactor_6/25/2014_ DNA (SPAdes)... | ecosystem: Engineered > Bioreactor > EBPR >...
CTGAAAGCGCTTGGAAGATCATTTGCGTTCTGTCATTCTGCAAAGCGGATTCCGCTGTATTGATTTCAACTACGACATAGGAATTTTCGCGATAGTAGCAATCGGCAGGATAATCCTGATCAGGCGCTTTCATGCAGTGCGATTTACCCATACGATTGCCATTGAAGACCAGTCTGCCGGTTTTTTCATCGTAATCCAGTTCACTCCAGTTGGTCGTAACATTCCGGTCACCTTCGCGAATGAATACATAATCACCGGTCAACAGAAATCCAGAATTCAGATCGGGATCTCCGCCCGCAATCGGCTTAAACTCAGCAGTATAGTGATAAGCACGATCATCCTGATCATCCTTAATCAAAGTCCCGGCGAGCTGCGCCAATGGTCCGGCAATCGGCGAAGCTGGAGGATAAAAGGTCGAGCCGATTGCCGCCAGGTTAGAAAGCAATTGCCGCAGCTGAGGTCCCGGGGTATCCATTTCGATGACGTACAAGTCCAGTACGAATGGTCCGCCATCATAAGTCAGCGGACCATAAATAGTACTGAGATTGGATAAATTCAAAAATTGACCTTTCCAGACATCATCGGTATAAAAAACCACGCGCGCGTTCTTCTTACCGTCCGGTCCGAAATTGATACTTTCGCCCTTGCCAACCTCAAAAGCATTGACAACTATCGCGATCTCGCCATTCGCCTTTTCGCCACGGACTACCCGAAGGGGTGTATTGGTTTCAATAAAATCTTTGATAAAGATTTGCTTCAGCGAAACAACCAATGGATCCTTCGGCTTAATGGCATGCTGTGCCGTCTCACGTGGCTTGATATATTTGACTTTGCTGACCGTTTGATCGATCGATGTGCAATTTCCCTGGCAATTTGCCAGCTCGGGATGATTACTGCGTTTGATATACCGGTAATCGGTACTGCCTTCATTGGAGATTGCACATCCTCCTGATAGCGCGGCAATCAACGCAAACATGGTAACTTTTTGGTAGATGACGTTGTTTTTCATTTTATTATCCTCTGATGTAAATTCTAAGAATGCTTATCGCTATCTCTCAGAAAACCAGAGAAAATTATGAAGAGAACCGCGTCCGGTGAGTAGACAACAACCGTAGCACTACAGCTGTAGTATCTTGAAAAGCGAGTAAAAAAATTTACAAAGACTATTTAAATAAATCATAAAAAAACCCCGCTGCAAGCAGCGGGGTTCAATCCAGCCGAGGTGATAGTTGGAAGCAACAACTCGATTTGGCACTTAAGACGAGCACGTGCCGCGGAAAAAATCATGAAATTCTGAAGTATCCCGAACCGGTGTATTTTGAACCGGCAGATAGAAATATCCTCCCGGCTGAACTACACCATATGCTTGATTTTCCGTAGATACACCCAAGCCTGGATAATATTTTTTACAGTCCGCTTCTCTAAACTGCTCATTCGCAGTCATTAAATCCCGGAAACTCAAGCTCGGACTACCGGCTTTCCTATTATTCTCAATTTCTTCAAGATTTTTTAAAAGAATTTTTGCCACATCCTCATATCTCAATAACGTTTGTAAGGTATTGAAGGGAATATGTTTCGGAAAAATTTCCGCTCCGACACCGAATTGGCGAACAATTTTTGCAAACGTTCCGAGTAGAAAATATTTCGGGGTGGAATAAAAATTATAGCGATCCTTTTCAGATTCTCTGGTCATCCATTGATAGATACTTTGTAACACCGCGTCTTTCCGTCGAGCCTGCAACAAGCGATTTGCCGATATATCACGAAAATCAAGAACCAGTTCGAAACGCGGATCTACTTCGATATCCGCCGGTGAGAATAACGATCCTTCGGTTTTGATACCCATATCATCAAAAAAACTCGTCGATGTCCTTAATTTGCAAGCAGCAGTCCGATGTTTTGGAAGAACGATGTCGCCGTCAGATGCTAACCAATAGCCATATTGCGCAACTTCAGAGCAAAAAAACATCGTCCGGTCTGATTCGTCCATTGCAAAATCATACGGAGCCGTTTTTCCTTTATCCACTGCGTAGCGATAGATTGCGCGTCCCGCTTTTTGAGACATGGCTTCATCATTAAACCTGTAAACCGCCACGCGCGCATCCCTGGTTTCTCGCAGCCACTGATCAACCGGTGTATAAATTAACCCTTTAGGAATCAAAGCTTCTACGATATATTTCTTGTTATCCTGATCTTCTCCGACAATGGCCGAATGGCTAAAGATACTTTCCTCGTCACCGAGACGTGCAATCATCGCGGAAACATTGGCGTTTCCCCGGATTACCAGCACATCGCCCGTTTTTAATTCCGGATTATTACCGAATCTTTCTTCATTCACCATCTTGTGCGGCTTCTCTACCGACAAGAAAGATAATGGCGACCCGGCTGCTTTCTCCAGTTGATCCAATTCGCCATCGAATCTTCCCCATTCCATAAGATATTCTTCGGCGAAGCGGATAAATTGATTCGCTTCACGAATCGAATTGACACATGCCGCTCCGATAGTTCCGGCTCCATCAAATTCACGCAGTTTCTCGTGCAACGCTAATCGAATCTTGAATAAATTATTAATAATCTCAAGCGACTGCTCCTGATTACCCTGAGCAGGCAAAATAAATTCCGAGGTTGGGGTCAGGTAGGCTACTGAGGTTCTCTGGTCAATGTATTGATGGCAAACAGCCACATTGAAAAAATTGGCATCAGAGATTTCCGCCAGAATTTCATCAACCTTCTGCTTTAAATCAATTTTCCCGATTGATCCGGGATTTGTTTTTTGCCCGCTTTCACTAGATTGATTTTGACAATTATCTGCAAGTACATTGTGGTTCAGTAGAAACCAAGCCAATACAACTATTAGAATTTTTTTAATGATCATTTTAGCCACCTAATAATTAATAAGCCGTCAAAAAAGACTGAAAATCTTCCCTAGAAAAACTCCACGACAGGAAAATGCCGACTTCAATTCACACAACCATTCGCTATACTACTTAGCTTCTCCATGCTGGGTTTCAATGACATAGAGAAATTATGATAATGATAACAATAATTTGATAGGCAACATTGGTAGTACTACAACTGTAGTAATGCGAAAGAATCGGCACACCCCTACAATCCGATTCAGGTTAATCTTTTAAATCAAAAACCTAGGAAACACTAATCATAATTTTGGGATTTATGGGAATAAAAATGTATAAATCCGTTCATCCGGACTGGATACCAAAAATTTCTAATGCGATATTGGAGACCCTGGTTCCACCCAAGCCTTTCCCCACCCGGCAAGAAAATGAATTTCGCCTGGAATATTCCAAACGCTTTCTCACGCATCGCCGCGCCACTTTGCTGATCGCATTGATTACTTGGTTAATATTCGGTTATTGGGATTGGGTTAATTATGACTCTCAAGTATGGCCCTATACCACTCAAATGTTTATTACAAATTCGATGCTGCGCTTGGCGGGTGCGATCGTGATTTTTATTTGTCTCGTTCATTTCTGGAGAAAAGATATACACAATGAGAAATTAGCATCCATTCTTCTTTCAAGCACAGGAACGTTCTGCTGTCTTATGGCCATAATGATGCTATTCATAGTTCCCTCACCGATTAACTACCAGTATTACTTTTTTGGCGTGATCTTGATCGTTATCTTCAATTTCAGCCTGCTCTATATCTTTGCAAAAATCTCGCTCATGCATGCAATGCTCTTAGCAGCCATTTTGTTTCTGAGTAATCAATTCAATGCAGCTCTTGGAGAGAACCTGACCACTGCGGCCTTCTATTTCTACTTCAGTTTTTGTTTCTTTGGTGTAAGTCATGCCGTGCGTTTCGAAGTTAGCGAGCGCGAGCGCTTTAAACGGGAGCGCAGCCTGGAAGCACAACGCCTGATTGCGTTCAGAAAGCAGCAGCAAGCCAACAAAGCTAGCGCCCGCGCCGAGCAAGAGGCAAGAAATGCGCAATTTGAACGGCAACGCAGCATTGAAACGATGGTAGCCGCAGCGCAAGAACGCGAGCGATTCATCCGTGCCGCTTATCACGATACCATGCAACCGCTTGCCGCTATCAGCTCGCAAGTGATGATGATGAAATTGGATTCCACCTTATCCACCAACGATAAAATTATCGAGGCGCTCCATGAAATCGAACGCTCCGGGCGTGACATCGGGGAAAGCATGCGGGGTATTTACGATTTGTTCCAATGGGGAGTGCATGACCCCAAGCTGGAGCCCGTTTCAATCAAAAAATTCTTCCGGGAAATCGAAAGGCGCTTCGCCGAAACAACCAAATTGTCCAATCTGCAATTCCGCATCCATCAATCAAAGATTGATAATTTGTATGTCAAAAGCGACTCCGCGATGCTGAAGCGGATTATCGAAAATCTCGTTTCCAACGCCATTAAATATACCAAGACCGGGGGAATTATTTTGGGAGCGGTAAATTTGCAAGATACACTTAGAATCGATATCAGAGATACCGGGATCGGCATTTCCTCAGATCAGCTTCCCAGGATATTTGAAGAATTCTATCAAGTTGAAGATGAATCGCCGGGTATCGGCTTAGGTCTTCCGATCGTCCGGTTACTCATCGAACGCTTGCCGGAACATGAACTAAGCTGCGCTTCCCGGCCGGATCGAGGATCCCGGTTTTCTGTCCGCTTACCGAAATGCAATGCACCGGCGAATTACACGGAATTGAATCTGCCGGAAATCTCGCTAACCGGCACTTATGTTGCAATCGTCGAAAATAATAAAAACGTCCTGGATGGATTGCGCGTCTTGTTCGAATCCTTCGATTGCATCGTGCGCACAGCCGTCAGCCTCAGTGATTTCATCCAGCTTCTCAATGATTCCCCCGATCGGGCGCCGGATGTGGTTATTTCCGACTACCGGCTGCGTAACAACGAGACCGGTTCGGACGTCGCGAGATTGATCGAAGAACGCTTCGACTGGACAACGGTACCCATCATATTTTATTCGGCGGATTTAAGTATTCCCCGCAGATTACTCAACAAACCCCATCGCTACATTGAAAGAAAGGGCACTCCGCTGGAATCGTTGATTACACGGGTAAATGAAGCGGTTCATGCCACTCATGATATTGGAATCATCGATTAAGCAATCCGGCACTTGAGCGGCTTATTTCAATGCTCTGCCATCGGATTCGTAAATGGTTATAAAATGTCGATTGACATAAAAAGAATCGGATAAAAAAGCCACCGGCGACGGGATATTCAAACCGATACATTGAAAAACTGGAACCGGCCGGCTTAACGGACGGATATCCAAATAAGGGAAACAAGACGCCATTAGTTCATGACAATAATATTTGCCATTACCGGGCTCGAAATCGAAATCGTACTCAATATTCTGATCGGCGCACTTTCTAGCATGCTCGACCGCCCACTGTTGACCGTAACAAGGGCGAAGTATCAGAATCCGGTCACAGCGGCAAAAATCAATGATGTCGTCCATCAATGTTCCTTCCGCAATTGCGTGCACGATTTTACCATCACCCACATAAAGCCCACCATGACTGCAATCACTATCCCCTTTGGGAATAAAGTAACCATCTAGGTAATTGATATAAGACCGCATGACTAAGTCACCCGGTTGCACGATATTTAATATCTCACGGGTATGTAGTCCTTTTATTCGAAAGGAAGTGGGATGATAGAGCACGTACATCGGCCATTTGAAAATCTTTATGTCGCCGAACTTTGTCAATAAATAACGTTTTATTTGATAAAACATGACTGGATCCTTTTGTTTCCGGTTGATACACTAATAGACGTCGGCTATTAGCATCTACGGTTAACTCGCAAATTGCATCAATTTAGAATTTAGCACTCGCCGGGAGCATTATCATTCTGTTCACGAGGTAATGAAGAGATAATTCCCAGTAACTGACCGGTTTTCGCGAAATGACACTGCAAGCCGTACAAATCGATCACGCCGAAACGGCTGTATAACTTGGATAAATAGCGCCGGGTATTGGCGGGATTGATATCGAGAATTCGCGCCACTTTCCACGGTGCGTTTCCCTGCATCGCCAATCTCAAAACATCGAATTCCCGTTCCGTAATCCCCAGATCGGATGCGGTAATCGGTTGGGGCGACCCCTGCAATAATGCATCAATATTCGGCGTGACGGTATCGATTACCTCAACCGGCCCTTCGGGGGGAAGCCACACGCCACCATTCAGCGCACGCTGAATAGCCTCCAACATCATTTCCGAAGAAGAGGTCTTAGGAACAAACGACACAGCACCGGCTCGCATGATTCGCTCCACCGCCCCCCTGCTCAAAAATTCGCCGGTCATGACAATAACCGGTGCTGATTTTTCCATATCACACAGGGATTTAAGCAAATTCAATCCGACTTCGCCATTGCTGGCCGAACCTGTTTCTAGTGGTAACTTCAAATCCAGAAAAATCAAATCCAGACCCTGCTGCAGGGCAATTTGCAGACCTTGTTTCGCATTCTCCGCTTCGAAAATTTCCGCTTTCTTTTGCATCTTCATGATCAGATGCTTAATACCGGCGCGAATCATGCTGTGGTCATCAATAAGTAATATTCGCATTATTTCTCCTTCAGGAAATAACATCCTGTTTCCCGAAAATGAGTGATGACTGTCGTAACCTTTTTCCAGCCGATCAATCGCGATTTCCAGAGTAGACATTTATAAAAAAACCGTGTGCCAATGTTTTATTAACTTATTAAAGAGTTGCCAGGCAATCATAAGCAGAGCATCCTCTCATGGATAGGCAACACACGTAGTACTACAACTGTAGTAGTTGGAAAAAGCAACATTCCGGCTTACTATGCCACACAGCGCCTCAAGTGGTACCAAATTATATTAAAATTAACAACATATATAAAATCATGCCAGATACCCGATATTAAAACCATTTTTGTAATGCGCATGCTTACTCAGGGAGAACAAAAATATTTTCCATATTTTTGATTTTTAACTGCAAAAAAAAACTTGAGCGTTCCCGCATCGAAGGAATTGTTATCGCATGCTATCGCCAGGCCGTTCTTCTACTAGGCTATGGCCTGCTGCAATATGCAACGGCAGCCACCGGTGCCGGCATTGCGATCATGGAACAAAGCGTTAAGGAATTAGGACAAGCATTTTCCGGCGCGCCCACCAACATCAGTGACGGCAGCATGGTGTTTTTCAATCCAGCGGCGATGAGCCATGTGCAAAGCAGATTGGCCACTTCGTCCGGTTATATCTTCGTCCCGTTTGCAGAGTTTCACAATCAATCATCCGCAACCGTATCCGGAGCGCCGTTGCGGGGCGGTGACGGCGGTAATTTCGTAACTCCCTCGTTTATCCCGAATTTTTATTATGTGCATCCGCTCACAAACCGGATTGTCTTTGGCATGGGCATTAATGTCCCATTCGCGGCGCTCAATAGTTTTCATTCCGACTGGAAAGGCCGTTACCAGGCCATCGATTCCGAAGTCACCGCGTTCAACTTCAATCCGTCGCTCTCTTTCAAGGCTACCGGAAAACTGTCGTTAGGAGCCGGATTCAATGTCCAGTATCTCCGCTCCAAATTCACCAACGCCATCGATTTCGGCACGGTTTGCATGGGTGCGAAAGAACTAGGCCCTCCGGCCTGCCCCTCGCTAGGCCTGCTGCCGCAACAAGCGGATGGTCATGTTTCACTCAAAAGCGACAGCGTCGGTTTCGGTTATAATGTTGGCGCTTTTTACACCTTGAATCCCAAGATTCAGCTTGGCGCGAGCTACCGCTCCAGAGTCGCGCATGACCTGGACGGCCATGCAAATTACACCGTCCCCGGTAATGCCAGCATTCTTACCCGGTCAGGCTCGTTCATTGATAGCGATGCCCGGTCGCCGGTTACCTTGCCCGATAACGTGTTGTTCGGTTTTTCATATCATCTGAATCCTCGCTGGACGTTTTCGGCGGATGCCTTGTGGACCAACTGGAGCCTGATCCGTGAGCTCAGAACCAATTTTGAATCGGGTCAAGACTCCGATGTGCAACCGATGCATTGGCGGGATACCTGGCGTTACGCCGGTGGGTTAAATTATGCGACTGAGAACGGCAAATGGATTTTCCGCACCGGTTTCGCCTACGACGAAACACCGATCCCGAATCCGCAAAACCGCTCGGCGCGCCTGCCGGATAGCGACCGCTACTGGCTGACTGCCGGTACGACATACGCATTCCGGAAAAATATTCATATCCATGCTGCCTATGCGCATCTTTTTTTCGTCGACCCTTCGATTAACCGCCGCGGAACCACAAGGGAAACGCTCAACGGCGCTTATACCGAACAAGCCGACATCATCGGTTTACAATTGGATTGGCGGTTCTGAACCGCACTACCCGCCCCGCTTTGCAAAAGCGTTCGCATTCCCGCAGAATCTCTTCCTGATTCTGATTAAGGTTCACCAATGCACATCCCCACCTTGTAACACTGGTCTGCAGAACAATTATCAGTGCACCGGATTAATCATAATAGTCGCTACGGCTTACTGGAATAGATGCGCAACACACCCACTGCATTAATACACTCAAGCGTGCAATGAAAGTGTCAGTTATTCTTGAAATCTGGCTCACACATTTTTACTGATGCTGTAGTGAATCATCTCGCCCGGTTTACGGGTGATCAGCGCCATGTTTACGGCACTGATCACCTGACTGGCTGCCATGCTCTCACCGAATGATCATTATTTCTTCAGAAGAATACCTGCTAAGTTAATGTTTAATTCAGGTTTCTTTTTTATTCCACCTTGCGCAAGAAATATCGGCATTAGCCATGAAAAACGATCTGCTGGTATATAATTTGCTGTCAGCAATACTCTTGTTTTTGGTGGAACTTTTGTGCCAGATTGCATACCTTGATTGGTAACAATATTTAAAGGCAACCCAGCTTCTTTGGTAACTGGAATTAAATTCATTTCTGCTTCGAGCCCTAGGGAAGTTAACTGAGATTTTGCATTATCAACTGTATTTCCCACTAAATTCGGAACAGGAATATCAGACGGGATATTAATTCTGGTGAAATTGACCACCGGTAATTCAAGCCCTTCCGGAAGAACAAAAATAGCTGGAGCTATTGTCCGATTCGCAATTTTCTGCGCATGAAGTTGCACAGATCTAACTGCCTGACTGTAATTATCGTACATCTTACCTAGTACCTCATCAGGAGGGAGATCGATAAAAAAAACACGATTCTCACGCGCAAATTCAATATCATTTCGTCTGGTCATGTACTTAAGACGTAATCTAGCACAGTCATTAAGTGACATTTCTCTATCTATTACTTCTTGTTCATTAACCAGGGGAAGTGCAAGTGTATTGTAATCGGCATATTCAATTTCATAACCACCAGGGTTTTGGCGGGCAAACTTTGGAAAGTCTCGAAGGCGTTGGATAATTTCAGCGGGATTATTGACGAAACCAATTTGTTCATCTTGCCCAGCCTTTTGGTACATGAGAATTGAAATACTAGTCTTTTGAGAAGTTGATGCTTTAGCCTGGTCATAAGCTGTTTGGAAATCCCCAGCAGCAATTAATCCTTGGCAGGAAGCTTGAAAACTAGCACTCAGGGAACTCTGTATTTCTTGGCTCGTAGACATAGTCTGAAGTACTATAAAGAACTCACCCCCCGTCTGATGCCCACGAACAAAATGTGTTCCAAAAGCAGTCTTGAATTTTTCTTTATCTTCGAGAAAAGGTTTAACTTCAGGAGCTACTTCAAATTGATCTATTTGAATAAAGGCATTTTGTACTCGGCAACTTGCAACTACAAAAGTTGATTGTGCGTTAAATTTTGATTTTTCCGAAAGACTAAATTTCCCCTCAGCCGAAAACATGCCATATCGACCGCTTGCCTCCATAGAAAGACCGAGACTTTCCATGAGAGATTCATGAGTTTCGACAATCTGAATATCATAAGTTGCTTCTTGTCCTGTAGTGGCACTTTCTGTATTCTTCACAGTAAGTGCTTTACCTACAATTTCTCCCGTAAGAATATTAACACCCCGACCTAAAGTAGCCGAACCTCGAAAAGGCATACGTCCAGTTTGAGTCATAGTTACCTCCTAATGTTATGTTTAATAATTAATAATCCAATTATGATGTAATAATATGAACCAATTAGTGAGCAACAATTGTGATCTTTTATAGTTGCTACTAGCTACTATAGAGGCTCTTACTTTGAGCACGACAGTGGATAGCGCGTGCCATTCCACGTCGTCCACCCGCTGGTGCTACGGTTTACCGATTTGCTCAAATACCATTGGTTGCCATCGGCATGACGAAAAAAGATGCCGCCTTTTCTACCTTCCACGAGACTTGTTAATGGAACCCATGGAGAGCCATTGTCAGAGAAGCTGCCTCTCCATGCCACGGCAGAAGTAGAGCTGCAAATGCCGTCATCGTCACAACTTTGCTCGCTATTGTTTGCGATGAACCATTTCATCTTGGCGGGTCTTCCATCGATCTTGCAGATCCAGTTACCTGACCACCAGCCACCAACAACCATGCTAGCTTTGGCTGGAATGGGTTCGATCAAATAGTGGGCAATGGTAATTAGCACTACAAGTAAAGAAAGTGGTTTTAAGATCTTCATGATCAATTTCCTTAATATTGAATTTATGCTTGCGCTCTATGCTTCGGAGCCTGCAACTGCAAAATCCGTAACCGCGAGAAACTGTGGTTGTTGTTCTGGAAGTGGCACGTCACTCGGCCAACGATAAGCGATGATGTCGGATCGATTAAATTTCGTAACCGATACTTGATCGCTCTGATTGCCACCAAGCCCATATACATGCTCATCATCCCAACCCACCACAAAAAACACGTGCCCACCAACCAGCTTTCCAGTTTTATCAACACGTTTTTTTGTTGCAACCGCACCTAATGCAACATCATCGAGCGCCTGCCCCCACTTTGCATAATCCAAGGCCCACAGCGACTTATTGCTTTGGTGTTGAGAACGGCTTAACACGGCTCCAACAAATGCAGCGCACCAAGGGGTTGCATCGTGAATAACTTCCGGATGGCCGGCATCTTTGAACAATGCAACGACGACGGGGTTATCAATCTCACCCGGTGATTCATGTATCCCTATCAATTTTTCTGCTTCAATAATCCAATCTGGTTTTGACATGGCAAATCCCCACTCATAAAGTTAGCAATAAATTTAAGTACCTATTATTAATTTGATATTACTGGTCGCTAAGCTAACTGATCTTCACCAGTAGGCGCGTTATCAATGATCGCGACAAGATCATCTTCAGAAACGATTTCATCAAGAGAAAAGACCGTGTTCTCCAACATCATCATTTCAACTGAAAATTTCATCGGATTAGCAGTAAGAGAAACACCTCTACAATCTGTGGCTTGGAATTCTATTTTTTTATCTACTAAAGCTCCTTCCTCTTGCACGGATCTTGTAAGAACAACACGAGCAATACCACCATCTTTGAAGAAATGATTAGTTTTGATTTCAAAGTCAACTACTTGACCGTGAAGATTAGTAAACAAAGATGTAATTTCTTCGCCAGGATCACCAACATCGATATCTCGTGTCTCAAGCAAAACATACCCAAGAGCTCCCAAATCGTTTGTAGCACTAGTAAAACCAAATCCATTAACCCATATGCTTACTGCTCCAATTCCAAAACCTATTGATGTACTGGGAATATTTATCGATTCCCCAAAAAATAATAAACGTATAATCATGTTTTACTCCTCTAATTAAATTTGAGTGACTTGTAAGAAAATTTTCAGCAACAAGTTCGGTAGCAATCACTCGTAAAACTTCAGCCTGCGAGTCAATTATGGTGAGAGCGCGAATTAATTTGTAGACCACAGTCGTAGCGCTACAACTGTAGTGCTTCAGAAAACGTGAGTACGATTGATTGAATACCCGAGAATCACGGTAAGGAGGGTTTTTCCTATAGGGAAATCGTGCTATTTCGACGGACAATTTCTTAGTTCCCCACCCCGCTTTGCAAAAGCATCCGCATTCCCGCAAAATATTCCTTCTTCACTCTGATTAAGGTTCTGCAATGCGCATCGGTATCGATTTAGGCGGCACCAAAATAGAAGGCGTGGTGTTGGATGACCACGGCGCTGAATTGCGGCGGATGCGCGTCGACACTCCGCAATCCGAAGGCTATCAGGCTATTTTGCACGCCATCGCCCGCCTGGTGACATCGCTCGAAACCCAGGCTGGACGGCATTGCCCGATCGGCATCGGCACGCCCGGCGCCATTTCGGCGGTAACCGGCAGGATGAAAAATTCCAATACCGTCTGCCTGAACGATCAACCGCTGCTGGAGGATTTACAGGCGTTGTTGCAACGTCCGCTCCGCATCGCCAACGATGCCAACTGTTTTGCATTGAGCGAAGCGCTCGATGGCGCGGGAAAAGATTATGGCGTGGTGTTCGGTGTGATCATGGGTACCGGTGTCGGCGGCGGCATCGCGTTCAACGGTCAATTGCACCCAGGCCGCCAGCATATCGGCGGCGAGTAGGGCCACAATATTCTGGAACAGGATGGACCGGATTGCTACTGCGGCCAGAAAGGCTGCGTCGAAACCCTGATCTCCGGCCCCGGCTTGGCCGCCGATTATCACCGGCACGGCGGCAATCATCGTTCAATCACGGCCAACGATATCGTCAAACTGGCAATGCAAGGCGATGAGCAGGCTGAAGCCGCGATGCAGCGCTTCCTCGACCGCTTCGGCCGCGCCCTAGCGACCATCATCAACATCCTAGACCCCGACGCCATCGTGCTCGGTGGCGGATTATCGAATATCGACCGGCTCTACACCGAAGGCCGCAGCCGGGTCGCACATTACGTGTTTAACGATCAACTCACCACCCCCA
>Ga0209573_1004830_pt1 | contig 12872 bp, 13 predicted proteins | sample TNRBio252014_DNA_FD_185870 | JGI IMG/M metagenome (GOLD analysis project Ga0209573, IMG submission 185870) | Wastewater treatment Type I Accumulibacter community from EBPR Bioreactor in Madison, WI, USA - TNR Reactor_6/25/2014_ DNA (SPAdes)... | ecosystem: Engineered > Bioreactor > EBPR >...
CGTCATTTTGTTCGAGCCAGAAATTCCGCCCAATACCGGCAACATTATTCGCCTGTGCGCCAACACCGGAGCTGGACTGCATCTGATCCGCCCGCTCGGGTTCCAGATGGCGGATCGGCAGTTGCGGCGCGCCGGCCTGGATTATCATGAATGGGCGCAGGTCCGCGACTATGCCAGTCTGGCGGACTGTCTGGCGGAGCTGCGCCCGCCGCGGTTGTTCGCCTTCACGACTCGAGGCCAACAAATTTATCACACGGTGGCCTATCGGCCCGGCGATGCATTGCTGTTTGGCCCGGAAACACGCGGTTTGCCGGCGGACATTCTGGGCGCTATTCCTGAAGAATGCCGCTTACGCATCCCGATGCTCACCGCTGGTCGCAGTCTGAACCTGTCCAACGCCGTTGCCGTCGTCGTGTATGAAGCCTGGCGGCAATATGGTTTCCCCGGGGCGTGTTAAAGAAGCGAACCGTCCGCTGGCTGCTATGCTTTGGCGGTGACTGTTTATCCCGCATTTTTCCAGGAGACCCCATTCATGGATTTTCTGCTTGACCCGCAAGCCTGGGCCAGCCTGGTCACTCTGACTGCGCTGGAGATTGTCCTCGGCATTGATAACCTGCTGTTCATCGCCATCCTGTCCAACAAGCTGCCCGAGCATCAACAACGCGCCGCACGACGCAGCGGCCTGGCGCTGGCGGTCATCACCCGTTTGCTGTTACTGGCCAGCGTATTCTGGCTGGCCAAGGCCACAACGCCGCTGTTTAGCGTATTTGGGCATCCCGTATCGATTCGTGACTTGATTCTGCTGGTAGGCGGTCTCTTCCTGCTGGCCAAAGGCACGACCGAAATTCATACCACAGTGGACGGTGTGGAAGAAGAAATGCGCCAAGTCAAAACGACCGGCTTCGTAGCAGTGATCCTCCAGATCATGGTGCTGGACATTGTATTTTCCCTGGACAGCGTGATTACCGCAGTAGGCATGGCCCAGCATCTGCCGGTCATGGCCGCCGCCATTATTATCGCAGTTGGCATCATGATGTTCGCCGCCGAACCGTTGAGCCAGTTCATCAACACCCATGTTTCAGTGAAGGTGCTGGCGCTGAGTTTCCTGATTCTGGTCGGTGTGGCGCTGATCGCCGACGGCTTGGGCTTCCATATTCCCAAGGGCTACCTATACTTCGCCATTGCCTTTTCGGTGGCGGTCGAGGCGCTCAACCTGAGAGCGACCAGACGTCGGCGGCAGGCGGCGGCGCAAGCCCATTGAACCAGGCAGACGGCAAACATGGCTAAGGAAATCGAACATAAATTTCTCCTCCGCAATGATCGCTGGCGTTCACAGGTCGAGCGTTCAGCACGGTTGCGGCAAGGCTATTTGACCAGCGACGCCCGTTGCTCAGTGCGGGTGCGGATCGCCAATGACCAGGGTTTCCTGAATATCAAGAGCGGTACATTGGGCATTCAGCGCAGCGAATACGAATATCCCATTCCGCTGGCGGAAGCTGAAGAAATCCTCGATACCCTGTGCGAGAAGCCGCTGCTGGAAAAGACGCGCCATTACCTGCATTTTGGCGAGCATCTATGGGAGATCGATGAGTTTGCCGGCGACAACGCCGGGTTGATCGTGGCGGAAGTGGAACTGCGCCGGATCGATGATCCATTCGCCCGGCCCGATTGGCTGGGCGATGACGTCTCGCATGATATCCGCTATTACAACTCACAGTTGGCCCGGCATCCCTACCGGAATTGGTGATGTTGGAACGATGGATTCACATCAGTCTTCCTGACCAGCGCCTGGAGCTGCTGGAAGGAAACCGGCCGGTGGCGATTTACCCGGTATCCACCGCCCGCAATGGCCCAGGCGAGCAGCGTGGCAGTGGGTGTACGCCACGAGGCTGGCACCGCGTCCGCATCAAAATCGGAGCCGGATTACCGCTTAACACGGTTTTTGTCGGTCGTCGGCCTACTGGTGAAATCTACAGTCCCGAACTGGCAGTTCTCTATCCGGAGCGGGACTGGATTCTAACCCGGATACTCTGGCTGACCGGGTTGGAACCGGGACACAACCGGGGTGGCGATAGCGACACCCTGCGCCGGCTCATCTACATCCACGGGTGCCCGGATGCCGCGCCGACAGGCAAACCACTTTCGCACGGTTGTATTCGGATGCACAACCGGGATTTGCTGGAATTGTTTGAGCAGGTGAATCCGGGCGACCGGGTGTGGATCGGCGACTAATCGTTCAGCCGGGAGCGCAGGCTGTCCAACACCCCCTTGAAGGTTTCCTGATTCCGGGGATTTAAATCGCTCAAGGTCTGGTGCGCCTCATAGACGATCCGGGTTAGTTCATCCTTGCAGGGCGTATCAATCGCCAGTCGTTGCAAGGCCACGGTAATCGCCTCACCGGTGTCGCGAATATCAAATATCTCATAAAATCCCATACTATCCAGGATTTGGTTAACATCTGAATTTGTGGATAGCAGAGTCGTTTTATGAGCAAAATGCTGACGATTAAAATTGGCGATCTTGGCTAATAAACCCAGACTGGTGCTGTCGATGGAATGGGTCTCAGTCAGATCAACGACGATATCATTGTAATCAGTATGGGTGAACAATCCCTCCAGAAAATCGCCGAGCGCACAACCCATCGTATAGCGGACATCACCGATCAACTTGAGAATATAGGTATTACCCTGCCTGACATAGAAAGCCGCACCGGATTCCATTTCAATCCATCCTCTCAATCAACAGAAGAGTGACGTCATCGGGCAGTGGTTCAGCCTGATCGAGTCCTAGCGCCTGGATCAGATTCTCAATGGTCAATTCAGTACGACCGATCAACTCCAGTAAAAATGCTTGCTTGTCGCGCAAGGTAGGTTGTGGCAAAGTTTCCAGAATACCGTCCGAAATGAACACCATAGTAAAACGCAGCGGCAATTGGAGGAATTCAGTCTGATAACTGGCGAAATCGAACAGACCAATTGGCAGGCTCTTTTTGCCCACATAATGAGCTTGTTCGCCATCAAACAGGATCGGAAACGGGAACTGGCCACCGCTGCTGTAGCGTAACTGATTGGTCGACCACTCGATTACACCATAGAACATGGTCAGATACTTATCCATATGGCAGCTAAAGATTTCCCGGTTCAGCCGACTCAGCGTTTCCGCCGGGTTGAGAATACCCTTGTCACGATTTTGCCGGCGCAATTCCCGGTAGCGGCCCATATAGCTTTTAAGCATGACGGTCACAAAAGCCGAGGAGACCCCGTGGCCGGAGACATCGGCAATGTAGAAACCGAGATGATCGCCGTCAATGGCAAAATAATCCACGAAATCGCCGCTCAGGTACTGCGAAGTCAGCAGATGCCGGCTAAAACGATAGCTGCGATAGAGCTTGTCATTTTCGGGCAGTAATTGAAACTGGATACGCCGCGCCGCTGCTTCGTCCTCGCGCAATTGCCGCACCGTCTGCCGCAACTGGTCATTGACCGCTTCCAGATGTTCGCGGTGTTGACGATTTTCCTGGCGCAGCCGGGCGCGTTCCAGCGCATGGGCAATGGCATGCTCCAGCACCGCCATATCCTCAATCGGCTTGGTCACATAATCCCAGGCGCCGAATTTGAGCGCCTGAATGGCGTCGCTCATCCCACCCATCCCCGACACCACCAGAATCGGCAAATCGGGAAATTCGCGGGTTACGGTCGCGAGTACCTGCAGACCGTCCATACCGGGCATACGCAGATCGCAGAGCACCAGGTCCGGGCGTTCACGGCGGATCAGATCGATGCCGGTCGGTCCGTCGCCAGCCTGGAATACTTCGAAACCGCTGTCTTCCAGATAGGTAGCGAGAATCTCGCGCACCATCGGTTCATCATCGATCGTCAGGACGCGCACGGCTGGCGTATTCATGAACGGATCTCCTGACTCGACAAGATGTGGACTGCGGCAGCCAGCGGCGCCATGTCGCTCAAGGGTTTCTGGTAAACGCGATCGTCGTCAAGCCCTATCGCGCGTAAATCATCGGGCAGGCTGTAGCTGGAGGAACCTGTATGGATCAGAAATTCCATTTTGGGATAAAGCTGGTGCAGGATGCGAATGGCGGAATTGCCGTCTATATCAGGCAGACGCATGTCCATGATGCATACTGGGCAGGTGTCGCCCTCGCCGAGCCAGCCCAAAGCCGGGATGACCGACTCGAACGCCATCACCCGCAAACCTTCATCTTCCAGATAGGCCTTCAGATTTTCCCGAATCATTTCCTCATCATCGACGATCAAGACCCAACCTGTCATGAGAGCGCCTCCCGACCGATGGGCAGGCGGATACTGAAACAGGCGCCTTGACCCGGTTTAGACGCCACCGCCAGCTTGCCCCGATGCTGCTCGGTGACGATGAAATAGGACACTGACAGCCCCAAGCCGGTCCCTGAGCCAACTTCCTTGGTAGTAAAGAATGGTTCGAAAATCCGCTTGAGGGTTTTTTCATCCATACCGGGTCCGTTGTCAATCACTTCGATTAAAACGTAATGCGGTTCGCGGAGAGTGCGCAAGGTGATCGTCGGGAAAGGCGCGCCGCCCTCGGCCATGGCTTGAGCAGCGTTCTTGAGGAGGTTCAGGATTACCTGCTCGATTTCGGTCTTGTCGCAATACACCAGACGCAGGGTGGGATCATAGTCACGCTGGATCGCGATGCGCTTGAAATCGTACTTTTTTTTCAAATCATAGTCGCTGGCGGCCAATCGCAGCACGGTTTCCAGCAAGTCTTCGAGATCCACGGGCGCAAAGCGCGATTCGCTGCGCCGGCTGAACGAGAGCATATCGGCGACGATCTTGGCGGCGCGGGCGCCTGCTTCCCGGATGCCCTCCAGAAAATGCAGGACGCGCCGCTGTTCCAGATAGCGGTTCAGCCGGTCTAAGTCGATGCCGATGGCTTCGGCGACTGCACGATTCTGGGGCATATCCGGAGTGATGCGGCGCAGGATGTTTTGGCTACCCTGCAGGATCGCACCCAGTGGATTATTGATTTCATGGGCCATCCCAGCGGCTAATCCGCCCACCGAGAGCATCTTTTCGGTTTGCACCATCATGGATTCGATACGAACCCGGGCGGTCACATCATCCACCCGGATGACGGCGCCGCTTGCACTGTCCGCAATTAGAGGATAAACCATCACATCGGCATAGTGGAGTTCGCCCTGGTCTTCAAGCGTCATACGCGGGGTCTTGATCGGGCTACCCAGGCGGATGGCTTCCCGAACCTGTTCAAATTGACTTTCCAGTTGCGGGAACATTTCGCCGAAAAACCGGCCCTGGGCGATTTCCCAGGAGGCGCCGCAGGCTTGTTCGGCAGGCTGGTTAAGGACCGTGATATAACCCCAGGGGTCGACGCCAATCAACACCGAGGGCATCGAATCGATGATATTTTTGAGATAAAACCGCATCCGCGCCACTTCTTCCTTGGCCTGTTTCTGCTCAGTAATATCGATGGACACGCCTAAAACGGCTGTTTCATTCAATCCCGGTTCGCTGAACGGAATCTTGATCGTTTGCATGATGCGCGCGCGGCCGGTGTGATCGGTGAACGACTCCTCGGCGATCAGCTTGGAAGCGCCGCTTTCAATCACTTCCCGGTCATCGGCCAGCATCCGCTCGGCTTCTTCGTCAATTTCATGCACAACGCCATGCGAACGATCGACCAATTCCTCAACGGTCAGGCCATAAGCGGCGGCGGCGGCGCGGTTAGCCAGTAGAAAACGCCCGTTACGGTCCCTGGCGAAAATCATGTGCGGCACCAGATCGATGATGCGCCGCAGTCGCAACTCGCTCTGTTGTAGCGCGGCTTCCGCCTTGACCTGCTCGGTGATGTCCGTGCCGGTGCCGCGATAGCCGGCAAACTGGCCTTGCTGGTCATAAATGGGCTTACCGCTGACTTTCAGACAGCGATCCTGATCAGAGCGATCACCCACGTTGGTGCGGTAGACGAAATCACGGAAAGATTGATGGTTTTCCAGCGTTTCCCGGTGCTGTCGCCATTTTTGCGGGTCAAGCGCTGCATCGATCGTCGCCAGTTCCCATCGGGTGCGACCGAGGACGTGTTGCGGGGCGATGCCGGTCAGCGCATAGAAGCGTTCCGACAGGTAAGTGAACCGCAGATTCCCGTCCATCTCCCAGATCCAGTCGCTGGCCGCCTCGGTCACATCACGGAAGCGCCCTTCGCTTTCGCGCAGGGCGGCTTCCGCCTGCTGGCGCTCACTGAGTTCCCGCTGTAACTGGCGGGTCCGATGCGCCACCTTCCGCCGCAGCAGCCAGGACCATAACAGGGATGCGATGGTGATGAGCGCAACCGGCAACAGCATCCAGAACGTCAGCCGCAGCATGGTCGAGAATTCCCCAGCATCCGCCGGTTCCCGGTCCAGCGCGTAGGTCAGGGTAGCATCGACAACGGCAGTCACGATCAGCAACGCCCGCATGGAAAATCGCGCCAGCCTGGCGGTCAACCGGGCGGCGGGGCGGAGATGGGTTAAAAGATGTGATCGATTAAGCATGGAGGGCTGATGATGAACGGATTAATCGCTATGATAGAACCATTTTGCAGCCATGGTGGATTTGGAGCGAATAATGATGGCATTGGGGCCGGTGATGCTGGGACTGGAAGGCAGGGTGCTGACCGCTGAGGAGCGGGAACTGCTGCGCCATCCGCAAGTGGGCGGGGTGATTCTGTTTGCCCGCAACTACCAATCGCCGGAACAGGTGACAGCGCTCACGGACGCCATCCATGCGCTGCGGCAACCCCGTCTGCTGATCGCCGTGGATCATGAGGGCGGCCGGGTTCAGCGATTCCGTGAGGGTTTTACCCGCCTGCCGGCGGTGCGGCGACTGGGTGAGATTCACGATCAAGATCCCCAGCGAGCCAAGCAACTGGCGCGAATCACCGGCTGGCTGATGGCGGCGGAACTGCGGGCGGTCGGCGTCGATTTCAGCTTTGCGCCGGTGCTGGATCTTGACCATGGCGTCAGCAGCATCATCGGCGACCGGGCCTTTCACCACGATCCCGAAGTGGTAGCAGATTTGGCCCATGCCTATCGCAGCGGGATGCAGAAAGCCGGCATGGAAGCGGTGGGCAAGCACTTTCCCGGACATGGCGGCATCGCCGCCGACTCGCATCTGGAGCTGCCAGTCGATCCTCGTTCCTATGAGGACCTGGCCGTTGCCGACCTGCTGGCTTTTGAACGAATGATTCATTATGGCCTGGCGGCGCTGATGCCGGCCCATGTTCTCTATCCACAAGTCGACGACCAGCCCGCCGGGTTTTCCGCACGCTGGATCGAGAACATTCTGCGCCGGCGGCTGGAGTTTCAGGGGGCGATTTTCAGCGATGATCTGGACATGGCCGGAGCGGGACTGGCCGGTACGCCGCTGGAACGGGCGCGAGCGGCGCTGGCGGCGGGTTGCGACATGGTGCTGGCCTGTAATGATCGCGCCGCCGCTGTGGCGATTCTCCAAGGTTTGAGCGAAGCGCCCGATCCGGTCAGCCAGTTCCGGCTGATTCGCCTGCACGGGCGCGGACGTTCCAACATGGAGCGATTGCGGCGCAATCCAGTCTGGCAGCGAGCGGTCCATCGGGTTCGGGATTACGATGCGTTTCCCCTGCTGGAAATGGATATTTGAATGTGGAGTTCGTGATGCCGTCTGCCTTGATCATCCCTGAACAAGCATTGGCCGTGCTGCGCGATGCAGAGTTGCTTTGCACAACCGAGCAGATCCAAACGGCGCTGGATCGTTTGGCCGCCGCGATTACAGCTCGCCTGGAGCGCCATAATCCATTGGTGCTGGTGGTGATGAACGGCGCATTCATTCCCGGTGCGGAATTGTTGCTGCGTCTGTCTTTCCCCTTGCAAGTCGGTTACTTGCACGCGACCCGCTATCGCAGCGGCACCCAGGGCGGCAAGATCGACTGGATCGCGCCGCCGCGTCCGGCAGTTGCGGGACGCACGGTGTTGGTGGTGGATGATATTTACGACGAGGGCGATACGCTCAAGGCCATTCTCGACGCCATGCGCCAGGAAGGCGCGGCGGAGGTTTATAGCGCCGTGCTGGTAAACAAGCAGCATGACCGCAAAGTCGCCGGACTCACCGTCGATTTCGTCGGTCTGGAAGTTCCTGACCGTTATGTCTTTGGCTATGGGATGGACTATCAGGAATATTGGCGGCAACTGCCGGCCATCTATGCGATCAGTGAATAAGCACCGATCATCATTAGTTCGAGGAAGTTCGCCATGACCCCGACCATCGCCATCATTGGCGGCACCGGCCTGGCCGCGCTGGAGGATTTAAAAATCACGCACCGGGAGGCGATCTCCACCCCCTACGGCCCGCCGTCCAGTCCGCTGCTGCAAGGCGAACTGGAAGGACGTTCTGTCGTGTTTATGGCCCGGCATGGCCAGCATCACACACTGCCGCCGCACCGGATTAACTACCGGGCCAATCTCTGGGCGCTACATCATATCGGCGTCCAGCAAGTCATTGCAGCAGCAGCGGTCGGGGGCATTCGCGCTGACCTGGCGCCGGGTGTTCTGGCTTTTCCCGACCAGATCGTTGATTACACCTGGGGTCGGTCCTGCACCTTTTTCGAGGATAACCTCAGTGAGGTTACTCACATCGATTTCACCGACCCGTATTGCCCTGTACTCCGTGAGAAGTTGATTCGGGCCGCCCGCGAACTGGGTCTGAACGCCCGCGAATCGTGCACTTACGCGGCGATGCAAGGGCCGAGGCTGGAGACGGCGGCGGAAATTCGCCGGCTGGAGCGGGATGGTTGCGACATCGTCGGGATGACCGGAATGCCGGAGGCCGCGCTGGCCCGGGAACTGGGCCTGCGCTACGCCGCCTGTGCGGTGGTCGCCAACTGGGCGGCAGGCAAGGTTCCCGGCGAAATCACCATGGCCGAGATCGAACGGAATCTGGTCGGCGGCATGGAGCAGGTCAAGCAATTGCTGGCGCGGGTGATTTCTACCTTGGAATAAACATTTCGTTGCGCCCTGCCTTCACGTTATCATCGTTTTTTTTCACCCTCAAACCCATCGTCAGAATCCCCAACATCTTGTTGGAACTGAAAATTCACCCTCCATCGTCACTGATTGATTATGCCAAAGACACTCTTTGAAAAAATCTGGGAGTCGCATGTCGTTGCCGAACAACCCGATTCCCCGGCTATCCTGTACATTGACCTGCATCTCGTCCACGAAGTGACCTCGCCCCAGGCCTTTACCGGCCTGCGTCAGCGGGGCCTGAAAGTCCGTCGCCCGGAACGCACCGTGGCCACGATGGATCATTCCATCCCGACCACGCCGCTGAATGTGCCCATCGCCGATCCGCTGGCCGCCGCGCAAATCCGCCAGATGGAAACCAACGCCGCCGAATTCGGCGTTACCCTGCACGGCATGGCCAGCGCCCGGCGCGGCATCGTCCATGTCATCGGCCCGGAACTGGGGCTGACCCAGCCCGGCATGACCATCGTCTGCGGCGACAGCCACACCGCCACTCACGGCGCGTTTGGCGCTTTGGCTTTTGGCATCGGCACCAGCGAAGTCGAGCATGTTCTGGCCAGCCAGTGCCTGTTGCAGAGAAAGCCAAAAACCTGCGAAGTCCGCATCGATGGAACGCTCCCGGCGGGCGTGACCGCCAAGGACATTATTCTGGCGCTGATCGCCAAGATCGGCGTGGGCGGCGGCACCGGCTATGTCTTTGAATACACGGGATCGACGATTCGCGGGTTGACCATGGAACAGCGGATGACGGTCTGCAACATGTCCATCGAAGCTGGAGCGCGGGCCGGTCTGGTTGCGCCGGACGAGACGACCTTTGCTTATCTGGAAGGCCGCGAACATGCCCCGAAAGGCGCGGCATGGGATCAGGCAGTGGCGCGCTGGCGGGTGCTGGCCAGTGATGAAGGCGCGACCTACGACCACCTCATCACCCTGGACGCCGCCGCGCTGGAACCGATGATTACCTACGGCACCAATCCGGGCATGGGCATGGGCGTCACCGGGCGCATTCCTGACCCGGCCAGTCTGAGCGACGCCAATCAAAAAGCGGCGCTGGACAAGGCGCTGCGCTATATGGGCCTCCAGGCCGGACAGCCGTTGCTCGGTCAGAAAGTGGATGTGGTCTTTATCGGCAGTTGCACCAACTCGCGCCTTTCCGACCTGCGCGAGGCGGCGGCGCTGCTCAAGGATCGCCAGGTCGCCAACGGCGTGCGGGTCCTGGTGGTGCCCGGTTCGCAGGCGATCAAGCAACAGGCGGAAGCGGAAGGACTGGATCGAGTGTTCACATCCGCCGGCGCGGAATGGCGCGAACCCGGATGCAGCATGTGCATTGCCATGAACGGCGATCAGTTGCAGCCCGGCCAGTATGCCGTCAGCACCAGCAACCGCAACTTTGAAGGCCGCCAGGGTCAGGGCGGGCGCACTTTCCTCGCCAGCCCATTGACCGCCGCCGCCAGCGCGCTGGCCGGCGCCGTCGCTGATCCGCGCGCCCTGGACAGAGATCGCTAACATGGCTCAATTTACCTCCCTCACCTCCCGCGTGGTCGCGCTGCCGGTCAATGATATCGACACCGACCAGATCATTCCCGCCCGGTTTTTGAAGGCCACCGATAAAAACGGCATGGGCGACAATCTGTTCGCTGACTGGCGCTATCACAGTGACGGTTCACCCAAGCCGGATTTCGTGCTGAATCAGCCCGAAGCCGCAGGCCGGCAAATTCTGCTGGCCGGCGATAATTTCGGTTGCGGCTCCTCCCGCGAACATGCACCCTGGGCCTTGACCGGCTTCGGCTTCCGGGCGGTGATCAGCACTTCGTTCGCCGATATTTTCCGTAGCAATGCGCTGAAAAACGGCCTGCTGCCGATCATCGTCGATGAATCCACTCACCAGCGGTTGCTGGCGCTGGCCGGGGAACAGCCCGGCGTGGAGTTGACCATCGACCTGGCGACCCAGACCTTGTCGTTCCCCGGCGGTTCGGTCTCGTTCCCCATTGACCCGTTCAACAAGACCTGCCTGCTCAATGGCGTCGATGAACTGGGTTACATCCTGAGCTTCGAGAAAGAGATTGCGGCGTTTGAAGCCCGAAGATAAGCCTATGTCATTGATTCAAATTTACGACACGACCCTGCGCGACGGCACGCAGAGTGAAGGTTTCACCCTGTCGGGTCACGATAAAATCCGCATCGCCCGGCGACTGGACGATTTGGGCGTCGCCTTCATCGAAGGCGGCTGGCCCGGATCCAACCCCAAGGACGCCGAATTTTTCGAGCGCGCCCGCGAGATCGCATGGAAAAACGCGCTGATCGCCGCGTTTGGCTCGACCTGCCGGGTCAAGGGCGGCCCGGAAGACGACGCCAATCTTCAGGCGCTGCTGGATTCACAGGCTCCGGTCTGCACGATTTTCGGCAAAACCTGGACGCTGCATGTGACCGATGTGCTGCTCACCACGCTGGAGGACAACCTGCGGATCATCGAGCAATCCGTAGCCTATCTGCGCGCGGCGGGCCGGCGGGTGATTTACGACGCCGAGCATTTTTTCGACGGCTATCGCGCTGATCCACTGTACGCGATTGAAACGCTCAATGCAGCGATTCGCGGCGGCGCGGAAACCGTGGTGTTCTGCGACACCAATGGCGGCACCATGCCCTGGGAACTGGAAACCATCCTCCGCGAGGTCAAGGAGGCCATCCACCATCCGTTTGGCATCCACACCCACAATGACGGCGATTCCGCAGTCATCAACGCGCTGCTGGCGGTGCGCGCCGGCGCAATCCAGGTGCAGGGCACGATCAACGGCGTCGGCGAGCGCTGCGGCAACGCCAATCTGTGCTCGATCATGGCCAATCTGGAATTGAAGATGGGTCGCCAGTGCCTGCCGGAAGGCGGCCTGGGCAAACTCTACGAGTTGTCGCATTTTGTCGATGAAGTCGCTAACGTGACGCCCAACGATCATCTACCCTACGTGGGCAAGAGCGCGTTCGCCCACAAGGGCGGCGTGCATGTGGCGGCAATGCGCCGCTCGGAGCAATCGTACCAGCATGTCGCGCCGGAGCGGATCGGCAACAAGATGCGGGTCGTCGTCTCCGCACTGTCGGGGCGAGCCAATCTGCTCAGCAAGGCTGAAGAACACGGCGTCGACGTCAGCAACGTCACCGATGTGGTCGGCGTGCTGAACGACGTCAAGGAACTCGAAGCGCGTGGTTTTTCCTTCGAGGCTGCCGAAGCCTCGGTTGCCATGATGCTCAAGCGCCAGCAGCCGGGTTATCAGCCCTTGTTTGAACTGGTGGATTTCTTTGTCAACGTGGAGCATCGTCAGGGACGCGGGATTTTTGCCGAGGCCATGGTCAAGCTGAAGGTGGGCGAAGAAGTGCTGCACACCGCCGCCGAAGGCAATGGCCCGGTGAACGCCCTCGATCTGGCGCTGCGCAAGGCGCTGATCGGACACTATCCGGCCATCGCCTCCTTCCATCTGGCGGATTACAAAGTCCGTATTCTCGATGGTCAGGATGGTACGGAAGCCATCACCCGGGTGCTAATCGATACCCGCAACACCACCCGGCTGTGGAGCACGGTCGGCGCCAGCACCAATATCATCGAAGCCTCCTGGCGAGCGCTGGTCGATGCTGTGGAGTACGGGTTGTCGGTCGCGCATTAATGCCCGGACGCCGGGTCTGTAGTCCTTTCGATTTCTGATCTTTAATTTTATACCGGGAGATGTTGAGATGCAGTGGAGACCCGTTCTCAGGTTCATGGCGATCAGCCCCGCGATCATTGGGCTGAGTGTCTTGGCGATCAGCGTTCCCGCTACAGCCGTGGCGGCGGATATACAGTGTC
>Ga0209573_1004831_pt1 | contig 12872 bp, 11 predicted proteins | sample TNRBio252014_DNA_FD_185870 | JGI IMG/M metagenome (GOLD analysis project Ga0209573, IMG submission 185870) | Wastewater treatment Type I Accumulibacter community from EBPR Bioreactor in Madison, WI, USA - TNR Reactor_6/25/2014_ DNA (SPAdes)... | ecosystem: Engineered > Bioreactor > EBPR >...
CTTGTTGTTGCGGATAGTTTGTGCGGCCATGTGGGTGGTGGGTTCGGATTTCTTCAGCTTCCCTTCCTATCACCGTTTCGCTTCGGTGACTCCGCCCACATGGTATCTACTCGCCTATCCGCCGCTGGGGCGATGTGAAGGGCAAAAAAGTCGGCGTCATCGGACTCGGCGGACTCGGACACATGGGCGTGAAGTTTGCGCATGCCTTCGGAGCCCACACCGTCGTGCTCACCACCTCCGCCAGCAAAAAAGACGACGCCCTGCGCCTCGGAGCCGATGACGTCATCCTCACCCACGACGCGAACGAGATGCAAAAGCACGTCGGCAGCTTCGACTTCATCCTCGACACCGTCTCCGCCGATCACGACATCAACGCCTACCTCAACCTCCTCAAGATCGACGGCACGCTCACCCTCGTCGGTGCCCCCGACAAACCGCTGCCCGTTTCCGCATTCGGCCTGCTCTTTGGCCGCAAACGCCTCGCGGGTTCCCTCATCGGCGGCATCGCCGAAACACAGGAGATGCTCGACTTCTGCGGAACCAACAACATCACCTCCGACGTCGAACTCATCGCCATCCAGCAGATCAACGCAGCCTACGACCGCCTGCTGAAGTCCGATGTGAAGTATCGCTTCTCCATCGACATGGCCTCGCTGAAGTCAGCGTGACAAGGTCAGCATTGATCCAAGGAGAAGAAGGAACAATAGGCGGCACTCAGATGGCGTATTGGTCTTCAACCTGCATGAAAACCATTCTCTTCCTTCTCCTCGCCGTTTCGCTGCATGCCGCCGACTTCCACGGCTGGACCGCCGAAAGCCCGCGCGATGAAATCCGCCCGCAATTCAGCAGCAGCGACAACGCGCTCATCATCACCCACGATCAGCGCGAGGGCCTCGACGGCTGGTTTCAAAAGAGCTTCGAGGTGAAAAGCGGCGGGTGGCAACGCTTTGAGGTGAAACGAAAGATCAGCGGCGTGAGCAATCCACGCCAGAGCTGCCTGGTGCGCATTTCGTGGCAGGACAAGGATGGTAAAATGGTGCGCATCGACGAACGGCCCGTGAACTCCGATCCGAAGCTGCCCATGCCCAGCGCCGAGCCGGAGTATCCGACCGATGGCCCAACGGATGCGCAGGGCTGGACCACGGTGGGTGGCATTTACCAAAGCCCGTCAAAGGCCGCGCGTGCGGTCGTCGAACTGCATCTGCAATGGGCGCCGAAGGGCCGCGTGGAGTGGCGTGGAGCCGAGTTTGCGCCAACGGAAGCCCCTCCGGCTCGCAAAGTGCGGCTTGCCACCGTTCACTACAAGCCGCAGGGCAAATCACCGCGCCAGAACTGCGAGGAGTTTGCCCCTCTCATCGCCGATGCCGCACGGCATAAGGCGGATCTCGTCGTGCTCGGCGAGACCGTGCCCACGGCTTCGGCGAACGTGAAGCCGCAGAAGATCGATGAAACCGCCGAGGCGATCCCTGGCCCTTCCACGGATTATTTTGGCTCGCTCGCCAAGCAGCACCATCTTCACATCGTGCTCAGTCTTTACGAGCGCGAGGCGCATCTCATCTACAACACCGCCGTGCTCCTCGGTCCCGACGGCGCATTGATCGGCAAGTATCGCAAAGTCTCGCTGCCTCCCGGCGAGGCCGCGAAAGGCATCGCGCCCGGAAAAGATTATCCCGTGTTCGACACCGCCATGGGCAAAGTCGGCATGATGGTCTGCTACGACGGCTTCTTCCCCGAAGTCGCCCGCGAACTCACCAAGAACGGAGCAGAAGTCATCGCTTGGCCCGTCTGGGGCTGCAATCCAAAGCTCGCCGCCGCCCGTGCCTGCGAAAACCATGTCTATGTCATCAGCAGCACTTTCATGGAACATGACTCCGGCTGGATGATCTCCGCCGTCTATGATCACAACGGCGATCCCCTCGCCACCACTCCGAAATGGGGCACCGTGGCCGTGACGGAGGTCACGCTGAACCAGCCCTACCTCGGCCCCTACAACCTCGGCGACTTCCGCAGCATGGTCCCGCGCCATCGCCCGCCGGTGGCTGGCGAGGTGACAAAGTAAGGAAAAGCGAGATGCGGCCTGCACTGCCGTTTTCTGACACTCTCATCTCAGCCTCATGAAACTCGCCTCACTCCTCGTTGCCATATTCGTCACATCCATCTATGCAGCCGACTGGCCCGCGTGGCGCGGACCGACCGGCGACGGTCATGCGGCAGCGGGCCAAAAACTGCCGGTGAAATGGAGCGAAAGCCAAAACGTGCTCTGGAAGGCCGAGGTGCGCGGACGCGGGCATGGTTCGCCGATCGTGGTAGGTGATCATGTCTATCTGGCGACGGCAGACGTGGAGACCGAGGAGCAGCTCGTGCTCTGCTTTGATCGAACCACGGGCAAGAAGCTGTGGGAGGCCGTGGTGCATCGCGGCAATCTGAACACGAAGGGGCACAAAATCTCGTCGCAGGCCTCGTCGGATGTCGTGAGCGATGGCGAGCGACTATTTGTAAACTTTTTAAACAACGCTGCCATTTTCACCACCGCGCTCGATTTCACCGGCAAACAGCTCTGGCAGCGCCGCGTGTGTGATTTCCAGGTGCATCAGGGTTTTGGCTCCTCACCGGTCGTTTATCAAAACATCGTGCTCGTCTCCGCCGATCATCGGGGTGGCGGCAAGATGACTGGCCTCAACAAACTCAATGGCGAGATCGTGTGGCAGCAGGACCGTCCGCCGGTGGCGAACTATGCTTCGCCCGGCATCGTGCAGGCTGCAGGCTGCGGGCAAGGTCCAGGCCGTGCTCGCCGGCTGCAACAAGGTCGAGAGCTTTGATCCGCTCACCGGCACGAAGCTCTGGAGCATCGACGGCAGCACCGAGGAGACCGTCGTCACCGCCGTGACCGATGGCAGCCGCGTTTTCCTCGGTGGCGGTTATCCGAAGAACCACACCATGGCCCTCGAAGCCGACGGCAGCGGCAAGATCGCTTGGGAGAACGTCACGAAGACCTATGTGCCCTCCATGCTCGTGAAAAACGGCCACGTCTTCGCCGTCGGCGATGCCGGCCGCGCCGTCTGCTGGAAATCCGCCACGGGCGAGGAGCTGTGGAATGAAAAGGTGGATCGCGAGTTCTACGGCTCGCCCGTCATGGCCGACTCGCGCATCTACGTCACAAGCAAAGGCGGCGTCACCTCCGTCTTCGAAGCCACGCCAGAGAAGTTCCTCCTGCTGTCGCAAAACCAACTTGGCGACGAGTGCTTCAGCAGCCCCGCTATCTGCGGGAATCGCATCTACCTCCGATCTGCCAAGACCAGTCCGACACGGCAGGAATATCTGTGGTGCGTAGGTGAGTAGATTCTTTGAACACGAAAAACCCCAACCCAACCGTAGCCGGCTGAGATGGGGTCCATCGGTGTCTGTGGTTTCTTTGTTGCTCAGATCACTTCTTCAAATCGAAGCGATCCAAATTCATGACCTTGGTCCAGGCGGCGACGAAATCGGTGACGAACTTTGCTTTCGCGTCCTCGCTGGCATAGACCTCGGCGGTGGCGCGGAGCTGGGAGTTCGAGCCGAAGACGAGATCGACGGAGGTGGCCATCCACTTCATCGCGCCGGTTTCGCGGTCAGTGCCTTCATAGAAGTGCGCGCAGCGAGGCGAGACCTTCCATTCGTTGTCGATGCTGAGCAGGTTAACAAAGAAGTCGTTGGTGAGGGCACCGCGGTTTTTCGTGAGCACGCCGAGATCAGGATGACCGGTATTCGTGCCGAGCGCTCTCATGCCGCCGATGAGGACGGTCATCTCAGGGACGGAGAGCGTGAGGAGCTGGGCGCGATCCACGAGGTTCTCGGGCGCGGGGCGGTCGAGTTCGTGGCCGAGGTAGTTGCGGAAGCCGTCGTGCTTGGGTTCGAGCACGGCGAAGGATTCGACATCGGTCTGGTCCTGCGTGGCGTCCACACGACCGGGGCTGAAGGGCACCTTCACTTCATGACCGGCCTTCTTTGCGGCAGCTTCGACAGCGGCGCTGCCTCCGAGCACGATCAAGTCTGCAAGTGAGACCTTCTTCTTGCCGGTGTTGAACTCGGTCTGGATCTTCTCCAGCGCGGCCAGCACTTTGGCGAGCTGCGTCGGGTTGTTTACTTCCCAATCTTTTTGCGGGGCGAGACGGATGCGGGCGCCATTGGCACCGCCGCGTTTGTCGCTGCCACGGAAGGTGGAGGCGGAAGCCCAGGCAGTGGAGACGAGTTCGGATGTGGTAAGACCGGAGTCGAGGAGCTTGACCTTGAGCTGGGCGATGTCCTGCTCGTTCACCAATTCATGATCCACATCAGGAAGCGGGTCCTGCCAGATGAGTTTTTCCTTCGGCACTTCAGGGCCAAGGTAACGAGCGAGAGGGCCCATGTCGCGATGCGTGAGTTTGAACCAGGCCTTGGCAAAGGCGACCTCAAACTCCTTCGGATTCTCCAGAAAGCGTTTGGTGATTTTGCCGTAAGCGGGGTCCATGCGCAGGGCGAGGTCCGTGGTGAACATGATGGGCGCGTGGCTCTTGCCTTTGACATGCGCGTCAGGGACGGCGCCCTGGCCCGCGCCGTCTTTGGGAATCCACTGCTGAGCACCTGCGGGGCTTTTGGTCAGCACCCATTCATAAGCGTAGAGATTGGAGAGATACATGTGCGACCAGCGAGCGGGGGCACTTGTCCACGCGCCTTCGAGACCGCTGGTGATGGTGTCCTCAGCATTGCCTTTGCCGAACTTGTTTTTCCAACCGAAGCCCATTTCTTCCAGCGGCGCAGCTTCAGGTTCGGGACCGACGTTTTTCGGATCTCCGGCTCCATGAGCCTTACCAAACGTGTGACCACCGGCGATGAGCGCGACAGTTTCCTCATCGTTCATGGCCATGCGGCCAAAGGTATCGCGGATGTCCGCAGCGGCGGCCAGCGGATCGGCTTTGCCATTCGGGCCTTCGGGATTGACGTAGATGAGACCCATCTGCACAGCAGCAAGAGGCTTCTCCAGTTGGCGCTCGTCCTTGTAGCGCTTGTCACCCAGCCAGGTGGTTTCAGGCCCCCAGTAGATGTCTTCCTGCGGCTCCCACACATCAGCACGACCACCGGCAAAGCCGAAGGTTTTGAAGCCCATCGATTCGAGCGCGACGTTGCCCGTGAGGATCATCAGATCGGCCCACGAGATCTTGTTGCCATACTTCTGTTTGATGGGCCAAAGGAGGCGGCGTGCCTTGTCCAGATTCCCGTTGTCCGGCCAGCTATTCAAGGGTGCGAAGCGCTGCGTGCCGTATCCAGCTCCGCCACGGCCATCGCTCACGCGATAGGTGCCCGCGCTGTGCCAGGCCATGCGGATCATGAACGGGCCGTAGTGACCGTAGTCGGCGGGCCACCACTTCTGGGAGGTGGTCATGAGATCGTTCAGATCCTTCTTTAGCGCGGCGAGATCGAGCTTTTTGAACTCCTTGGCGTAGTCGAAGTCCTCGCCCATCGGGTTGCCCTTCGGCGAGTTTTGATGAAGGATTTTGAGGTTCAACTGGTTCGGCCACCAGTCGCTATTGGTCATGGCTCCGGCGGCAGTGTGGCGGCCGGGACCGGCGGGTGCGCCCATCACGGGGCATTTGCTGATGTCGTTCATGGCTTTGTCGGGTTTGGGTTGAGCTGGCTTTTCCTGGGCCGATGCGGTGACGACGGGCGTCAGCATCAGCACAGTAAGCGCAGCCTTGAGTTTCGATGTTTTCATGGCGTCAGGTTGGTTTGGGTGGTGGGTAGCGAACCACGGTTGGAGATCCGCATTGGCTCTTTTGCCGGATGATGAAGGATGCATCCAATGCATTGTCTGAATGCTTGCGATGCGCGCGACGCATCGCTACATGTCGGTATGCGGAACGAACTCAATCTCCACCTGCTCGAGCAATTCGTGGCCCTGGCACGGACCAAGAACTTCACCCGTGCGGCTGAAGAGCTGAATCTCTCGCAATCCGCGCTGAGCCGGGCCATTCAAAAACTCGAGGAGCAGCTCGGCCAGCCTCTGTTCGAGCGAAAGCCGCGCGAGGTCGTGCTGACCGATCACGGCGAGCTCTTGCTGGAGCGCGCCCAGCACATTTTGAAGCTCATGGAGGACACCTTCGCCGAGCTTTCCGAGGCTGGTCGTCGTGGTCGCATCCGGCTCGGTGCCATCCCCACCATCGCGCCTTATTTCCTGCCAGGTCTGCTGAGTAGTTTCGCCAAAGCGCACCCGGAGATCTCAGTCATCGTGCAGGAGGACACGACCGAGAATCTCATCAAGCGGTGCAGCCATGGCGAGATCGACCTCGCCATCCTCGCCCTGCCGATCATCGCCAAGTATCTGGAGATCGAGCCGCTCTTTGAGGAAGAACTGCTGCTCGTGCTGCCAGTCGGTCATCCGCTCGCCGCCTCGAAGACCATCGCTATCAAAGCCGTGGATGGTTATCCCTTTGTCATGCTGAGCGAGGCGCACTGCCTGTCCGACAACATCGCCACCTTTTGCCGAAGGAAATCCGTGCAGCCCGTCACCGTCGAGCGCACCAGCCAGCTCACTACCGTGCAGGAACTCGTGACGCTGAACCATGGTGTGTCCATTGTCCCTGAAATGGCGCGGAAGACAGACACCAGCGACCGCCGCATCTATCGTTCCTTCAGTGGTGAAAAACCCACGCGCACCGTGGCGATGATGTGGAACTCATATCGTTTTCAAAGCAAGGCGGTCAAAACGCTGATGGAGTGTCTGCGCCGCCTATCAAAACAGCCCTGATGGAAGCGACTCCAGCGGACGTTATCACCGCATGAGAGCCACCTTTCTCCTCACCACCCTTTGTCTCTCCGCACTCATTACCCGTGCGGATGATTTGCAGCCCACGATCACCGTCGGCCAACGCGTCGCCACCTGCGGGCATAGCTTCCATGTCTTCACCTATCGCCAAGTTGCGGAGATGGCGTTCGCAGCGGGGCTGAAGCACAAACTCGTCGGCCTTTCGACCATCGGTGGCTCCACGGTGCAGAAGCACTGGGCTGTGCCGGAGGAGAAGAGCGCGGTGAAACAAGTGCTCAAGGCCGGAAAGGCCGATGTGCTCACGCTTTCGCCCATCTGGCTGCCGGATGAGGCCATCGAGCAGTTCGTGAAGCTCGGCATCGAGCACAACCCCGCGCTGCGCATCACGGTGCAGGAATACTGGATGCCGAATGATGAGTATGAGCCCGTGTATCCGCTTCAGACGAAGAAAAAGGTCGATCATAACGCCACCGACATCGCCAAGCTCCGCGATGCCACGCTGCGCTACGCGAAGAACATCGAAGACCTCGTGCGAGGCATCAATCAACGCCTCGGCAAAGACGCCGTGCTCATCGTCCCCGTCGGCATGGCCGCTGTGACACTGCGTGAAAAGATCCTCAAAGGCGAAGCGCCAGGCCTGAAGCAGCAAGGCGATCTCTTCCGCGACAACTGGGGCCACGCCAACCCACCGCTGCAAATCCTCTCCAGCTACTGCCACTACGCCGTCATCTATCGCAAAAGTCCCGTCGGCCTGCCTATATCCAGCGCTTTCAAGCTGCTCAAAGACATGAGCGACGATGACAAAGCCAAGCTCAACACCCTGCTTCAGAAGATCGCCTGGGACACCGTGAGTACGCACCCGATGAGCGGCGTGATGAAGCCATCAGCCAAATAACCTTTCCCGATCATGAAACACTTCCTTTTCCTTCTCACCCTCTGCCCCGCCCTCTTCGCAGCGCAGCCAAACATCGTCATCATCCTCGCCGACGACCTCGGCTATGGCGACATGCACGCGAACAACCCGGAGCGATCAAAAATCCCCACGCCGAACATGGATCGCCTCGCCGCCGAGGGGATGAGGTTCACGGACGGGCATTCGAGCTCGGGCTGCTGCTCGCCCTCGCGCTACACCCTGCTGACGGGGCGCTATCATTGGCGGACGACGTTGCAATCCGGCATCGTCGGCGTGTGGGGGAAGCCGCTCATCTCGCCGGAGCGGCTGACGATTGGAAAACTGGCGCAACAGCATGGCTATCGCACGGCCTGCATCGGCAAATGGCATCTCGGTAGCGACTGGCCGATCACGCCGGAGCAAAAGGCGCACTTCAGCGGCTTCGGCGGCAAACCGGGTGGCGGTGGCGATATCTCAACGACGATCACCGACGCACATCGCGAGACATGGAAGGCCGTGTTTTCGCAGCGCATCCCCGGCGGGCCGACAGAGCGCGGCTTTGACGAGTATTTCGGCACCGACGTGCCGAACTGGCCGCCGTATTGCTTCATCGATGGTGATCGCACGGTCGGCATCCCGAGCGAACTGTTGCCCGCGTCGAAGCTGATGAAGAACCAGGCGAGCCTGCAAGGCCCCGCGCTGCCGGACTGGCAATTGGAGGGCATTTTGCCCGCACTGGCGGATCGCGCTGAAAAGTTCATCAAGACTCAGTCCGAGGCGAAGAAGCCCTTTTTGCTCTACCTGCCACTCACCACGCCGCACACGCCGCTGGCCGTGAATGCCGAGTGGAAGGGCAAAAGCGGCCTCAACAGCGATTACGCTGACTTGGTGATGGAGACCGATCATGTGCTCGGTCGTGTGCTTGATGCTTTGAAGAGCGGCGGAGTCGAAAAAGACACTTTCGTGCTTTTCACGAGCGACAACGGCTGCGCGCCCTACATCGGCGTGCCGCCGCTGGAGGCGCAGGGCCACTTCCCCAGCGGCCCGCTGCGTGAGTACAAGACTTCCGTGCATGAAGGCGGCCATCGCGTGCCTTTCGTTGTGAAGTGGCCCGGCATCGTCAAAGCAGGCAGCGTGTGCAAGCAACTCGTGCTACAGGCCGACACCATAGCCACGCTGGCCGAAATCCTCGGCGTGAAGCTCCCAGAGACCGCAGGCGAGGACAGCTTTAGCCTGATGCCGCTGCTCAAAGGCGAAGACCGCCCCATCCGCACCAACACCGTGAACACGGCCTGCGGCGGCACACCGAGCTTCCGCGATGGTCCCTGGAAATACGTCGCGGCTGCCGAGCCGGAGCTATACAACCTCGACGATGACCTCGCCGAGTCGATGAACGTGGCCCCGCTGCACCCCGACCGAGTCAAAGCCATGCAGGCCGCCTTTGAAAAACTCATCCGCGCTGGCCGCAGCACCCCCGGAGCGCCGCAAAAGAACGACATCAAGGTCGTGAGGTATCCGAAGGAGCCTGGATCGACTAAAAATAAGAAGAAGTAGCCTTGCGACCTGAGCTCCACCTTACTCTACAAACTTTCACATGCGGATATCTGTGAGGCTGGAGTTCTCAATGAGTGAATGCAAGTCGGTGAAAACCACCGCGTTTGGTCATCGCTCATGAAACTGCGCTTGTTACTCACCTGCCTTCTCAGTCCGCTTTTTGCCGATGAACTTCCCATCCTCGCTTCTCCAGACTTTAGGTCACCTCTTGATGCTTCTTGGAAGATCGCGCATGGCATTTATGCGCCAAACGATGGCGTGCTGGTGTGTGCCGAAAAGGCTGAGAACAAACATGTGGCGGTGCTTTGGCATCAGGTGGGCTGGAACACGGGCGTGATCGAGTGCGAGTTCCGGCTAGATGGCTCGAAGGTCTTCATTTTAGGCTGTGATGGCACCACGGCAGCCGGTTTGAAGCATGTGGGGCGATTCGTCGTCACGCCAAAGCAGATCAGCATTGCTGAGGATTCGGTGAAACCAAGCCACACACTCGCGAAGCTGCCTGTGGATCTGAAACCCCGTGTGTGGCACAAGCTGCGCCTGGAGTGGAAAGGCGACCAAATCGCCATCCAGCTCGATGAGCTGGCCTTGCAGGCCCAACATGCCTTTCTCGCCACGCCGAAGACGCGGAGCTGGATCGCCGTCGGCGGCCAGACGGCCTCGATTCGTGCGCTGAAGATCAGTGGCAAGTCTTGATCCAATGAAACACTTTCTTTTTGTCCTACTTGTCCTCAGCGGCTCGTTGCATGCCGCGCCGCCGAACTTCCTGCTCATCTTCGCCGACGACCACGGCTACGGAGATGTGTCCGCTTATCACGAGTCGGATGCGCGGACGCCGAACATCGACCGCATCGGCAAGGAAGGAATGCTTTTCACGGCGATGCGGGCGAACTGCACGGTGTGCTCGCCTTCGCGGGCGGCGCTGCTCACGGGGCGCTACGCGGATCGTGTCGGAGTGCCGGGCGTGATCCGCACGCAGCCGGAGGGCTCCTGGGGCTACTTCAAACCGGGTGTGCCGACGGTCGCGGATGAACTCAAAAAAGCGGGCTATCACACCGGCATCATCGGGAAGTGGCATCTCGGGCTCGAATCGCCCAACACGCCGAATGAGCGCGGCTTTGACCACTTCCACGGCTTCCTCGGCGACATGATGGACAGCTACACGACGCACCTGCGCCACGGAAACAACTACATGCGGCTCAACAACGAAGTCGTCGATCCGAAGGGCCATGCGACGGATCTTTTCACCGATTGGGCGGGCGATTACCTGCGCGAGCGGGCCAAGTCGAAAGACAAGCCGTTCTTCCTCTACCTCGCCTACAACGCACCGCATTTTCCCATCGAACCACCGGCGGAATGGCTGGCGAAGGTCAAAGCTCGTGCGCCACAGCTTGATGAGAAGCGGGCGATAAACGTGGCCTTCGTCGAGCATCTCGATGATCGCATCGGCCAGGTACTCGCGGTGCTCAAAGAGGTCGGTTTGGAGGAAAACACCGTGGTGGTCTTCAGCGCGGACAACGGCGGCTCCGTGCCTCATGCGCAGAACAACGACCCGTGGCGCGGTGGAAAGCAGGATCACTACGACGGCGGTCTGCGAGTGCCTTTCATGATGCGCTGGCCTGCACAAATCAAGCCCGGCAGCCGCAGCGATTACCAGGGGCTGAACTTTGATCTGTTTCCGACTTTCCTCGAACTCGCCGGAGCCAAGCCCGCGCCTGAACTCGATGCCGTGAGCCTCGTGCCCATCCTCAAAGGCGGCACGCTCACCACTCCACGAGATCTTTACTTCGTCCGTCGTGAAGGCTGGAAAACCTACGGCGGCAAGAGCTACGAAGCGCTCATTCGTGGCGACTGGAAGCTCATGCAAAACGACCCGTTCAGCCCGCTGGAGCTCTACAACCTCAAGAACGACCCGCAGGAGAAAACCAACGTCGCCACCAAGGCACCGAAGGTCTTCAATGAACTCTCCACTGTCCTCAGCCGACACATCCAGCGTGGCGGAGGCACGCCATGGCAGAAGCAGTAAAGAGCAAAAGCAGCGCATTGCCTCCACCTGGATCCTTCGTCATTCTCAGACATGTCCGCCTTTTCCGATCCCTTCAAAGAAGCTCGTGCCGAATCCGGCGTGATGCAGTGCCCGTTCCACGGTGAAAACATCACCATGATCCTGCGGCACGAGGATGTGCGCAAGGCGTCCAAAGACTGGCAGACCTTCAGCTCCGACGCGCCCTTCCGTGTGCCGATTCCATCCGAGGAGGATGTGCGCTCCATGCGGCAGCTTCCCATCGAGACGAATCCGCCCGAGCACACTGACTACCGCGCCATCGCGGAACCCTTTTTCCAACGCGCTAAAGAGCCGGAGATGATGACGAAGGTCGAGGCCTTGCTTGATGACATGCTCACGCAGGCTTTGAACCGCGAGAGCATCGAGATCGTGAACGAATTCGCGCTGCCCGTGCAATCACGGGCGTTGACGTATCTGCTCAATACTTCTGAGTCCGAAGCGGACACCTGGATCGGCTGGGGCATCCACGTTTTCAAAGTCACCGGCGGCGAGTTCAAGAAAGGCACCGTGCTGGAAGACTACCTGCACCAGAAGTTCGACGAGGCCGAGGCAAACCCCGGCGAGGACTTCTTCAGCGCGCTGGTGAAGACCGAGTATCGCGGACGCAAGCTCACTCGCGAGGAATGCATGGGCTTCGCTAATCTGGCCTTTGCGGGGGGGCGCGATACGATCATCCACACGATTTCCTGTGCGCTCGGTTACCTCGCCGAGCATCCTGAGGCACTGGAGTATCTCCGCGCTGATCCAAAGCGCATCACACTCGCCAGCGAGGAGTTTTTCCGCGTCTTCATGCCGCTCACTCACATCGGGCGGGTGTGTCCGGCTGACACGGATGTGAATGGCGTCACGGTGAAAGCTGGTGAGCGCATTTCCCTCGCGTGGGCTTCAGCCAACTTTGACGAAACCGCCTTCCCGCATCCCGATGAGGTCCGCCTCGACCGCAAACCGAACCCGCATCTCAGCTTCGGCTTCGGCGCGCATCTCTGCCTTGGTGCTCCTCATGCACGTCTCATCCTGCGCACGCTGCTAAAGCTCTGCTGTGACCGCGTGAAGACCATCACCATCGTGAAGGCCGAAGAGCGTGTCGAGCATGAGGCGAAGTTCGAGCGCACACTTGGTTATGATTCGCTCGTGGTGAAGATGGAGCCACTTTGATCCTCACCATCCGATCAGCCGCGTGATCGCGGCCCGCAGCGCGGTTTCGAGGATCGCGGCCTCCGAGTGGGTGACGGGAATCGTGACCTTCTTCACGGATTTCGTCGCACCTTCCTGGCGGGACATGCTCATGAAGAACGGTGCCTTCTGCGGATCGTCGCGGTAGGTCAGCTCAAAGGCGCTGTTCGCCTTTTCGGACTGGTGGAAGAGCTTCGCCTGCTCCTGACGGCCTTGCAGCGTCGCCAGCACGCTGCCGAGGTCGTTGAGCCCCCATTTCATGGTGATCTTTGATTCCCAGTCGAACTGCTTCTCGCCGCTCTGCGTGGCTGCATCGACGAAAACGGCTCCTTTAGTGCGGTTGAACTCAAACCGGATCACACCGCCGTTGCCGCGACCGTTCGGCTTGTAGATGGCGTATTCGGCATTCGGCT
>Ga0209573_1004832_pt1 | contig 12871 bp, 10 predicted proteins | sample TNRBio252014_DNA_FD_185870 | JGI IMG/M metagenome (GOLD analysis project Ga0209573, IMG submission 185870) | Wastewater treatment Type I Accumulibacter community from EBPR Bioreactor in Madison, WI, USA - TNR Reactor_6/25/2014_ DNA (SPAdes)... | ecosystem: Engineered > Bioreactor > EBPR >...
GTCCCATGGTAACAGCTTCGTGAGGTGTTTTTGAACTGCGGCGTTCTTCTGCAAAAAGGCATGCTCATGCGATGCGCCTGCCGACACGCGGAAACATTCCATCTCAGAAGCACCGGGAACGTCGTCATCAAAATAATGTGCCCGTGATAACCAGGCGATCAGTGTCGTTGTTCCTGAAGCGGTGTTTTTGAGAAACTGGGACAGCGCTATTTCGCCGAGGGCTATCTTTTGCTGGTGTGGCTGGTTCTCAGAAAAGTGCCATCGCGCGATTGCCTCGCGAAACGGTTCGGGCATGCGTTGTTTTATAGCCGCAGGAATGACCGGTTGCATAAACACTTGGTCGGATGGCTTGCCTGATTCTGGCAGGTGATGCCAGCGCACGATGCTGGGGGAGGCCAGCCACAGCTCGTCTTTCTCACGATCCCAGTAGATGATGAACAACTCGTTCTGGATCGCCAAGGGCGCAAAGACGGTCATGCCCTGGGCGCCGTCCGCAAGGCTGTCTTTCAAGGTGTAGCTGCGCATGTTTGACGTGCCGTCTTTGCCGACCAGAGGACGGAAACCGACAACGAGTGTGAACCGACGGTTCAGCGTCCGTGTGCCTGCCGAGGTGAGAAAACGCGGATCATCGGTGACAAAGGCGGGAACTCCCGTCACGGGCTTTTTCCGTTCCAGTTCGATCAGCTTTTCCAGCTTGGCGATCTGCGCCTCCGCCGCCTTCATCTGCGGATGCTGCGGGCCGAGGGTCTTGCCGAGCAACTCCTTGTGCTGGTGATGTTCCAGCAAGTCGTCCTGGAGGCGCTGCTCCCAAGCGGTTGGTTTGAGCTTCGCGGCTTCTCCCTGCTGCGGTGCAGCCGGCGTGGTTTCACGCGCGAGTTGTCCGGTCAAATCAGCACCTCCAGCCTGGCGATAGCTGAATACAAGTGTGCTCAAGATGCCGCCGGCCAGGAGAAGCAGCCCCAAAAGCACCAACAGTGCCGCCGCGCATCCGCCGCGCCCGGATTGGAAGAACTTGCGGATTTTCCAGATCATCGCGCCAATGCTGCCGAGCAAAGCGATCGAGATCACCAACAATAGGACCACTGGCATGAGGGGCGTCTGTGGCGTGGGTGCGCCGCCAGGAGAAATCACGTCGTCATGCCAGGGGGTGAGCATGGCAGCCAGTGCGCCTGCGCCTAGAATACCAGCGATCAAGATGCGCACTCCGCGGCTGCTCCTGAGTCTCGCACCCGAAGAAAAGGTGAGCACACCTGCCACGAGCAGGGCACCGGAAATCCAGTAGAAGATCGCGATGCGTTCCTGCTCTGTGCCCTGCTTGAGCACCGCAGCCTGATTCAGCGTAAACTCCGCCTGCTGGGCCTTGGTTTGCAGTGCCTGCCACTCGCGGGTCAATGTCTCGACTTCCGGAGTGTTTTGCGCTTTTCGCGCGGCTGCCAGTTGATTGAGCTTGTCCGCCACTTCGAGCTTCGCGGCACTCCAATGCTGCTCTGCCTCACGGCGGGCTTTGAGATGCAGGCGCGCGCCTTTTGTGAGGCCGAAATCATCCACGATCTCATTCAATACGGGCGCGCCAAACAGCATGACCAGGCCAAGCACCATCCCGAGCGCTCCGAGCCACTTCCTAGGCCGTGAAGGCGATGCCGGTGGAGTGTTCATTGCAGGCGGCGCGGCCACGGCTTCGGCCAGATGCGTGCGAAACTCTGCCGCCGTGGAGAATCGCATTTCGGGGCGTGTTTCCAGCGCCCTTAGCACGACTTCATCGAGCCGCACGTCGATCTGCACACGCTTCGACGGCGGCTCCAGCTTGTCTTTCGGCAGTTCGCCCGTCAGCAGTTCATACAGCACCACACCGAGTGAATAAATGTCCACGCGATGATCCACATGGCGAGGATCGCTCTGCTGCTCTGGTGCGGCATAGGTCGGCGTGCCGAAAGGCTGGGACAATGACTCGCCGCCGTCCTCACCGATGGTGCCGATCATCTTCGCGATGCCAAAGTCCGCGATCTTCACGCGTCCTGCTTTGTCCATTAGCAGGTTCTCCGGCTTGATGTCACGATGCACGATGCCGTGCTCGTGCGCGTATTGCAGCGCCTCGCAGACTGGCGGCACGATGGCCAGCGCCTGCTCCGGCGTGAAACGTCCCGCTGTCATCGCCTGCCGCAGATTCACGCCGTCGATGAACTCCATCAGCAGGAAGTAGAAGCCGCCCGCCTGGCCGAAGTCGTGAATCGTGACGATGTGCGGATGATTCAGCGCTGCGAGCGCCTGCGCCTCCTTTTCAAACCGTGCGGCGAACTTCAGATCGTCCGCACGCTCCGGCGCGAGCAGTTTGAGCGCCACGAGGCGATTCAGGGACTTCTGCCGTGCCTTATAGACCACACCCATGCCGCCTCGGCCCAGGCATTCGAGGATTTCGAGCTGCGGGAAATGCGGAGCCAGTTCCTCCGGCGTTAACGGCGTTTGCGTGGCGACCGGCGCGGCATCCGGCGGCATCGTTTCGGTCGCGAAGTTCAATGCAGCCAGACAACGCGGGCACAAACCTTGCGGCGCGTCGCTCGGCAGTTCGCAGCCGCATTTGGGGCATGGGGTGGATTCGGAATTCATCGCTTCCACGAGTAGTTCAGGGATTTCGGGAGCTTGTTACAAGCGATTTCCCATCAAACTCTACCCAGCACCGCCACGATGTGCCGCATCTCCGTTTCCACATCCTCACCTTCCGCCAACGTCGCGGCGATGTTGGCACGAAACAGTTCACGAAAACGCTTTCGCAGCCGATGCACCGCCAATCGTGCCGCGCCCTCGCTGGAGCCGGTTTTTGCCGCCAGTTCCGCATACGAGATGCTCCCTCGATCCAGCGTGAGGCAGTGCTTCATCGTCTGAAAATCGTTCGATTTGCCTGCGGAGGCGAATTCGGCCTCTAAAGCCGCCAACGCTTGCTCCAGCAGCGTCATGGCCCAGCGCCGCTCAAACATCGCATCCGGCGCAAGTTCCGGCTCGCAGGCAAAACGGCGTTCCGCGTCCTCTGCATCCAACGGCACATGCGTGATGTGCCCGCCGCGTTTGCGCGAGGCATTCTTGTGCCACTCGTTGATCAGGAAGCGCTTCATCGCCACGAGCAGGAAGGTGCGGAAGTGGCCGTGCTCTGGCCCTGCCGCCTGGAGCCAGTCCTTTTCCAGCAATCGCGCAAAGAACTCCTGAGTCAGATCTTGCGCATCATGCGGCGCATGCCCGTCACGCCGCACATACGCGTAGAGCGGATACCAGTAGGCCCGGCACAGCGTCTCCATCGCTTGCTGCGAATCCTCGTGCTTCGCCGCCAGCACGATCGACCAGCGCGTGGTCACGAAAAGCGGTGAATGAGGCTCGTTGGCAGGCATGGTCGGCGGTGTTTCTTCAAGAAACACGGCCAGTTGTTACACGAAATCACGCCAACTGCCACGGTCCGCGCATCGGACGTGTCAGCATGGCGGCGGCTTCGGTGTCATCCATGATCTGCTCCTTTGCCGGATCCCAACGCAGTTTGTCGCGATGCAGGCGCAGGCCGATGTTCGCGAGATGTGCGATGGTGATGCTGCGGTGGGCATACTCAATGGGCGCGGCAGTTTTCACGCCGTCACGGATGGCGTCGATGAAGTTGCGGAAGTGGTCCTTGCTCTCGTAGAGGCGCACATCGCCTTCGCCGAGCGGTTTGCGCAGGGAATCGGGCGTGATCTGAAGTTTGCCGCGATTGCACAGCACCGTGCCATTCTCGCCCTCGAAGGAGATGCCGGCACCGAAGTCCTGCTTGTCCATGACGCGGACGGTGGTGCCGTCGGCATAGCGGTAGGCGAACGAGAACTTGGGCGCGGTGTTGTAAAGACTGCCGGGCGCAGGCCATTCGGCCTTGAGGTCGAAAAACTCCACGGGGCCGCTCTCGTCCTGTCCCAGCGCCCATTGCACAATGTCGAGATGATGCGCGCCGAAGTCGGTGATGTTTCCGCCGGAGTAATCGTAGAACCAGCGCCAGTTCGAGTGCAGCCGCGCCGGGCAAAAGGGTGCCTCGGGTGCGGGGCCGAGCCACAGGTTATAATTCAGCCCCTCAGGGACCGGCGTTGTCGCGGTTTGAGAGGCGCAGCCGTTGTTGTCGCGGTTGTCGCTCGCCAAGCCGACGCGGATTTGCTTCAGCTTGCCGATCTTGCCATTGCGGACGTATTCGCAGGCCATGCGGAAGTGGATGTCGCTGCGCTGCTGGCTGCCCGTTTGCCACACCACGCCGCTTTGCCGCACGGCATCGCTCATGAATCGACCCTGCGCGACGGTGAGGCTCAGCGGCTTCTCGCAGTAGATGTGTTTCTTTGCCCGTGCCGCCGCGACGGCCTGCAAGGCATGCCAGTGATCCGGCGTGGCGATCTGCACGGCATCGACATCGCTCCGAGCCAGCACCTCGCGAAAATCCTCATGTGTGGCGCACCCTTTCGTGCCGTAGGTCGTGTTCACCAGCCGCCGCGCAGGTTCACGGCCCAGTGTTCCGGCCTTTTTGATGATGCCCTTGTTGTAGCGGTCCGATTCGCGTTCCACATCGCATACGGCGATGACCAGCACGCGCTCATCCTGGAGGAAATTCTTCACCACGTCCGTGCCGCGACCGCCACATCCGATCAGCGCCAATGTGGTGCGATTTGAAGGAGCCACCGCGCCGTTTTTGCCGAGAACAGACGACGGGATGATCGTGGGGAACCCGAGCGCCGCGCCTGCGGTGGTGCATTGCTGGAGGAAACGGCGGCGGGAGGTGTTGGCTAAGGCGTTCATGGCGGGCATGAAAACGCTTCCACTCGTGATGATGCTTCAACGAGCTGATCACCGCTCCCTCATCCCAAAATCATTCTTGACGGCTTATGGTGGAAACAACTAGCCTGAACGCGTCAATCAAACCAACGCGCTAAACATGAAAACACACGCCCTTACCATTTTGTGCCTGATTGCCATCTGCAATCTGAACAGCGAGGCACGCGAGTTCATCGACTTGCAAGGAAGAAAGCTGGACGCCGAGCTTGTCGCCGTGTCCGGCGGACAAGCCGCGCTCAAGCGCACGGCCGATGGCCGGATGTTCAATGTGCCTGTGGCCACTTTTTCAGCGGAGGACCAGAAGTTCATGAACGAGTTCGCCGCAGCAAACATCAAGTATGTCTTTGATGTGAGCTACACCAAGAAGAAGCTGGAAACGACGAAGCGGCGCGCCAACGACGAGCTGCTCACGACGGAGCGGTGGTCTTACAAGGTTGAGCTGCGCAACAAGCAGCCGGTGGAGATCAGAAATCTGCGGGTGGACTACTGGCTCTTCCGCAAGGAGGACGAGGGAAGGGGGCTGGGAGCCGCACGAGTGGCGACTTCCGGCTCCTACAAGCTGGAGTCGGTCAAAGGCTCCGCCATTCACGCGTTCGACACGCTGCCCATTGATCTGAACAAGCGGCAGTTGGAGGGGAACTTCATCTACATCGACGGCACCCGGCCGCGCTCTGCGGATGCGATGGGCGGCATTGTGCTGCGCATCTTCGACCCGAATGACAAGGAGGTTTTCAAGTTCACCACCGATGAGGGGCTGATGGCCGCCGCCGCTGGCAAGCCCAAGGCCGCAGCGAGCACAAGTCCGGGCTCCAAATAGCCGTTTGACCTTTCCAGCCGCATCCGCTGTTATGCCGCGCCGGGCCTCACCGCCCGGCGCTTTCTTTTGCACTCCGCCAAACGAGCTGCCAGCCGTCTGAACCAACCGACCACCACCCGTGCGCGGGGGGATGCGCTCGGGCTCGTCGATCTGGTGTTGTCGAAGAAGGAGTTCAAGACACGCACGATCCTCGATCATGTGGCTCCGCAGGCTTTTGGCTTTGCGGCGGCGCTGCTGGTGCGCCGCACGGAGAAGGCGAAGCGCCGCGTGTGGCTGCTCTGCCCCGATGTCAAAACGCAGGACCATGTGCATGCCGAGCTGGGCGTATGGCAGTGCCCGGCACTGTATTTCCCGCGCTTGGGCCAGCTCATGGATGGAGCGCTGGCTGATCCCGAGCTGCTTGCGGAGCGCACGGCGGTGCTCAGCCGCATGCTGGAGGGCGAATCGCCCGTCATGGTGCTCTGCGCGGACAGTCTCGACGAGCCCGCGCCCGATCTGGCGGAGATCACCGATCAGAAGCGCATGCTGAAGGTTGGCGAGAAGCTGGATGTCGAAGTGCTGCTCAAAGAACTCAGTGAAGCTGGTTATGAGCGCGTTCCCGTCGTCACGGAGCGCGGTCAGTTCGCGCGGCGCGGCGGGATCGTGGACTTTTTCTCGTGGCAGGCCGAGGAGCCGCTGCGCCTCGAATTTTTCGATGACGAGCTGGAGTCGATCCGCGCCTTCGATCTGCACAATCAATCGTCGATTCGCCGTCTCGACAGCGCAGGGGTGATCCTGCGCATGAATGATGGAGCGGAGGACACCGGCACGCTGCGTCAGCATTTTCAGAAAGACGACTTCATCATCGAAATCGAGGGTGAAACGGCTCCCACGGCTCATGCGCGCATTTTAAGCGGCGCAGCGGAGGTGGAGGGGCTGGAGGATTTCTCCGCCGCGATTCATGAGAATCCGCTCGGGGTCTTCGATGCGTCGGATTTCGTGCTGCATGAGGCGCGGCGTGAGTTTTTTGCCCGCCAGATCGCCGAATGGCATGGGGGCGGCTGGCGCACGGTCATCTTCTTTCACAACGAGGCGGAGCGGGAGCGTTTCGCAGAGCTGCAGAGCAAGCTGCCGTCGTCGGTGGAGACGAAACTGGGACTGCTCTATCGCGGGTTCACGGTTCCGGCGGCGAAACTGGCGGTTTTGACCGGCGCGGAGATTTTTGGCCGTCATCAGCAGATCCGCCGTGTGCGCGGATCGAAGCTCGACGAGGCCGAGGTGCTGCGCAAAGCGCGCGATGTGCTCAGCGAGCTGCGCGAGGGCGATTTGGTGGTGCATGCGGAGCACGGCATCGGACGCTTCGCGGGCATCGAGACGCGGGAAGGCGGTAAAAAGGAGGAAGTGCTCGTGCTGCATTACGCGGACAGCGCGAAGCTCTTTGTGCCGCTCGCTCATGTCCACATGGTCAGCCGCTACGTCGGTGTCGGCGGCAAAGCGCCAACACTGAGCAAGCTGAGCGAGAACCGCTGGCAAAAGACGCGAAAAACTGCCGAGAAGAGCGTGGAAGAATTTGCCGTGCGCATGCTCAGCGTGGCGGCGGAACGGCAGACGCTGAAGGCTTACTCGCATCCGCCGGACACGAAATGGCAGGTCGAGTTTGAGGAATCGTTCCTGTATCGCGAAACGCCCGACCAGCTCCGCAGCGCGGAGGAGATCAAACGCGACATGGAGGCCGAAAAGCCGATGGATCGTCTGCTGTGCGCGGATGTCGGCTTTGGGAAGACCGAGGTCGCGATTCGCGCGGCTTTCAAAGCGGTGATGGGTGGCCGCCAAGTGGCCATTTTGGTGCCGACGACCGTTCTGGCCCGCCAGCATCACGAAAACATCCGCCAGCGCATGAGCGAGTTCCCCGTGTCGGTGGAGATGCTCTGCCGGCTCACGCCGAAGAATCGTGAGCGCGAGATCATCAAAGGCATCAGCGAAGGCACGGTCGATATTGTCGTCGGCACGCATCGTGTGATTTCCAAAGACGTGCGCTTCAAGAACCTCGGCCTCGCGGTGATCGACGAGGAGCAGCGCTTCGGCGTGAAGCACAAGGAGCGCTTCAAAGACCTCTTCCGTCTCGTCGATGTGCTCACGCTCAGCGCCACTCCGATTCCGCGCACGCTTTACCTCGCGCTCATGGGCATGCGCGACATGAGCACCATCGAGACGCCTCCGCCGAACAAGCAGGCGGTGATGACGCAAATCTGCCCGTATGACGAGCGGGTGATCAAACAGGCCGTCGATTCCGAGATCGAGCGTGGCGGGCAGGTCTTTTTCCTGCACAACCGCGTTATGACCATCGAGAAAGTGGCGCAGCGCATCCGCGATTTGTGTCCGAAGGCCCGGGTCATCATCGGTCACGGTCAGATGGACAGCGAGCTGCTGGAGGACGTGATGCACACCTTTGTGGATGGCGGCGCGGATGTGCTCGTCTGCACGACGATCATCGAAAGCGGCGTCGATATTCCGAACGCGAACACGATCATCATAGATCGCGCGGATCGCTTCGGGCTGGCGGATTTGTATCAGCTTCGTGGTCGTGTGGGACGCGGCGGCGTGCAGGCGCATGCGTATCTGCTGCTGCCACGCGATGCCGTCACCGCTGGCGACGCTCGCAAGCGCGTGAACGCCATCAAGCAATACGCCGGCCTCGGCAGCGGCTTCAAGATCGCCCTGCGCGACCTCGAAATCCGCGGCGCGGGCAATCTGCTCGGCACCGAGCAAAGCGGCCACATCGCCGCGATCGGTTTCGATTTGTACTGCCAGATGCTCAAACAAAGTGTGGCGCGCATGCAGGGACGCCGCGTCGCGCGTCCGGTCGAAGTTGGCCTGCGTGCCGATTTCCTTGTGATGAGCGAGGCAATGATGCTCCAGGCCGCGAAAGGCGCCACGCCCGCGTTTTTGCCCTCCACCTTCATCGAGGACGCGAAAACGCGCATCACCGCCTATCGTCAGCTCGGCGAGATCATGACGCGCAAGGAACTCGACGACCTTGAGGCGCAATGGCGTGATCAATTTGGCGAAAAGCTGCCCCACGCGGTCACGAACCTGATCACCTGCGCCTCCATCCGCCTCGCCGCCGCGCACAACGGCATCAGCGATGTCGAAATCAAGGAGCGGAAGCTGATGCTGACGCGCAACGGCAAGCTGGTGATGATCCAGGGCAAATTTCCGCGCCTCACCGCCAAGGAAGGCCACAAACAGCTCATTGAGACGCTGGCGATGCTGCGGGCTATGTGAGCGGTTGCGCGGGAAAAAAGTTTGTGGCACATCATCCGCATGACAATCACCCTGCCACCTGCTCTGGACGCCCTCGTGGTCAAAAAGATGGCCACAGGACTTTATGATGACGCCGCCGAAGTGGTGCGTGATGCCCTGCGGCAGATGGAGGCTCGGGAATCTGCCCTGAGCTGGCTGAAGGAAGAGGCGACGCGTGGTTTTGAGGAGCTGGACCGGGGAGATTACGTCGAACTGGACCGCGAAGGCTTCATGAATCACTTCCGTGCCCGCCGGCAAGTCGCATGACTTTTCGAGTTTCAGCCACAGCACTCGAAGACCTCCAGTCTGTTGATGATTACACGGCTCGCACATGGGGCGTCGATCAGGCGGATCGTTATCTGGCGATGCTGTGGGACACGTTCGAGCAGATTGCCCGCAAGCCAGCCCGGTGGCGGCTGCGGCCTGAGCTGCATGCCGAGTGCCGCATTTGTTTCTCTGGCCGACACGCGATCCTGTATCGCATCAAAGAAGACCGGATTGAGATCGGACGTGTGCTTCATGAGGCGATGGACTATCCAAGGCATGTGGAACAGATGTTTGTCGATTCGTGACCGAGCAAACTGTCCAAAGTTAAAGCAGCGCCGCCAGCTCCTCATCGAACAGCTTTTGCGCCGTGGCTTCTCCCAAGGCGTAGCCGTTTTTCAACCGGCTGTGAAACACGGGTGAAGGACGAGGATGCGTGGTGGTGGCGATCGTGATCTTTTTGCCCTGCAGGCCTGCCAGCGCCACACGGTCGGCCAGGATCTGGCGGCCCATGAACTCGCGCGAGGCAGCGATGGTGGCGATCAGCTTCCCGGGCAGCAGCAGCGGCGGCCTGCCTTCCGGTTGTGTGATGCGGTGCATGATGATGTGATCAATGCCGCCGTCGTTCAGCCATGGCTCGACCGGCACCTCGTGAGCGACGCCGCCGTCCGTGCAGTGGCGGCCGTCGAACTCCAGCGGTGAAAAAAGCATCGGCACGCAGCAACTTGCCGCCATCGCGCGGGCGAGAGGCCCCTGGGTGGCGAAGAGGGTCTCGTGCCGCGACAGGTCGCTCATCGCGATCATGAGGCGCGGCTGGGTGAGCGATTCGATGCCACGCTGGCCAACGAGAGACTCAAGGTGGCCGATGGCACCGATGGGATTAAGGAAGCCGGGATGGAGATGACGAAAGACCTCCACAAACTGATGCCAGACCCATTTCGTGCGGCTGGCAAAGGAGAGATACAGACGCGGGCTGAGCACGGCCTGGCGGATCGCTTCTGTTTCCAAGCCAGCGGCATACAGCCCGGCGGTGATGGCTCCGGCGGATGATCCGGCCACGGCGACGGGGCGCACGCCGAGCGCATGCAGCCGCGCCATGAAGCCCGCATGCGTGGCGTAGCCCATGAAGGACGCGCCGAGAGAGATGGCGATGCGCGGCGGATTTTTCATGCCGTGGGCACCTCCTGTGCGGGCGGCGTCGAACCGCGTGAACGCAGAAACAGCACTCCACCGACCAAACCCCAGAACACATTGAACAACCAGCCCGCCAGCGAGGCGGAAATGCCCACCGCGTCCGGCACGCCGGCAATGCCTGCCAGCAGCGCCTCGAAGGTGCGCTCACGCACGCCGAGCCCCGAGACCGAGACCGGCAGCGAGGCCGCCGCATCGACGATGGGCATGGCGGTCAGCACATCGAGCACTGGTGCCGCGCCGCCCACGGCCCGCAGGCCGCAGTAGAAGCTCATGAAGAAGGCCACATGCAGAAACACGGCCACAACGGTGGCGGACAACGTGCGTCCCCACAGCTTGGAGAAGACCCCGTGTACCTGCGCCATGCGCGAGATGATGCCTTCAAAGATCGGCAGCCCCATGGTGCGTGGAAAGGTGCGCCGCCCCCAGGCCAGCAGGGCAGGCTTGAAGGAAATCCATGACAGCAGCAGCCCCACGACCGCCCCGCCCACATACATGCTGTAACCGATGACAAGCATGCGCGCGTTCGGCCCGAAATCCGGCCACTGCGCGGCCTTGGCAGAGATGCACACCGCGAACAGCAGCGCCACGGCCACCAACCCGGTCAGATGATCGATCACCAAAGAGATGCCCACCGGCATGGTCTTTCCCGGCAGGCGGCGTGAGAGCGACATGATTTTGTACGCGTCCCCGCCCACCACGCCGAGCGAGCTGATGTTGAAGAAGGCGCTCACGACCTCCGCCCGCAGAACCACGGCAAAGGGCAGGCCTGGAGCGAAGCCGCGCAGCAGGATGTGCCAGCGCAGCGCGGTCAGCAGCAGGGAAAGAAAGGCAAACGCGATGCCTCCCAGCATCCACGGCCAGTTCGTCAGCAGCGTCCAAAAGCGCGGCGCGATCTCACTGATGAGGTCGTGCTCCCGGAACAGCAGAAACAGCAGCACTCCGCTGATGGCCAGACGCAGGGAGATGGAGAGCAGCCGCTTCAAAACGCTGGGGCAGGGAAATCAGGCCGCCGCTTTCTGTTCCAACGCCTCGGCGATCGTGCTCACACTGTGCAGGATGCGCTTCGCCTGGTCTTGGTCGGCCATCTTGAAGTTGAAGTGCTTTTCGATCATCACCACGAGCTGCAGCGCGTCCACGGAATCCAGCCCGATGCCCGCCGGGCCAAAGAGAGGGGTGTCATCGCCGATGTCATCTGCGGTCATGTCGAGCATCAGCTCGCTGATCATGAGTTCCTTGAGGCGCTGGCGGGTGGGCATGCTGGGGATTACGTTTTTAAAGGAGGACGTGGCAGCTTAAAGCATGCCGCCGTCGATTTTGAGGGCAGTTCCAGTGATATAGCTCGCCTCTGGGCTGGCAAGAAAGAAAACCGCCGCCGCCACTTCCGAAGGTTTCGCAAAACGGCGCATCGGAAGCTGCATTTTGAGCGCTTTGAGGTGCTCCGGCGTCCAGTCGGTGGGCAGGCCGCCCTCAATGTATCCCGGACACACCGCGTTCACCGTGATCCCCATGCGTGCGGATTCCTTCGCCAAACTCTGCGTGAGGCCGATCACGCCCGCCTTCGCCGCCGCGTAGTTCGTCTGCCCGGCGGGGGAGGAAATGGCACTGAGCGAGGCGATGTTCACGATCCGCCCCTGCCGCTGCCGCATCATCGCGGGTAGCGCCGCCTGGCAGCCGTGGAAGACCGCGTTCAGGTTCGCGTCCAGCACGCGCGACCATTGATCCTGCGACATGTTCGCCAGCAGCGCGTCCTCATGGAAACCGGCGTTGTTGATCAAAACACCCAGCGCACCCGCTTTGGCCTCGATTTCAGTCAGCGCGGTCTTCCAGGCCTCGGGTGAGGTGATTTCGAGCGTGATCAAATCGGCACGACCAGGAAAACGCGTCACCAGCTCTTCGGCACGGTCACGGCGCTCACGCACGCCCAAAAACACGCGGCAGTCCGCCTCCTTCGTGAGGAAATATTCGGCGATGGCGAGGCCCAGCGCCCCATTCGCGCCGGTGATTAGGATGTTGCGGCTCATTCTCTTTGCTGTGGAGTTTCACACTCAAGGTTTCAAGCGAAGAGATGCGCCCCAAACCTGCGGAGATCTCACTCCAGGCCGCGCTTCGCCGCCCGGAATGACGATTTGATCGTTCCAGAGGACCGCGTTCGTCGTGACGAGTGAAAACGGCACCTCGCCAGCTTTGGACCAGGACTGCGATTTCAGGTCAAAGGCCAGCACATCACGCGGAAAGCCCGGATGCTTCGATTTCGGCTCGAAATTCGCGTTCGCGCCGTCATCGCCGCCGATGATGAGAATTTTGCCATCGACCACCGGAGCCGGATTCGGAGCTGCCACGGCCACGCGGGGCATGTCGGGCAGTTTTTTCCAGCCAGTAGAGGAAGACTCAGAATCGGCAAGCTGACGCTTGCCGCTACGAGAAGGCGGTGTGTAGCTCCACGCATCGTTCAGCCACTCGCGCTCCGGTTTCCCATCGGGGCCGGGCTTC
>Ga0209573_1004833_pt1 | contig 12871 bp, 14 predicted proteins | sample TNRBio252014_DNA_FD_185870 | JGI IMG/M metagenome (GOLD analysis project Ga0209573, IMG submission 185870) | Wastewater treatment Type I Accumulibacter community from EBPR Bioreactor in Madison, WI, USA - TNR Reactor_6/25/2014_ DNA (SPAdes)... | ecosystem: Engineered > Bioreactor > EBPR >...
GGAGGTCGGTGATGCTGCGTTTTGCCTTGGTAATCAAAGCCTAGCCGCCCCTCCTCACCCGCTCAAGCGCACCCAGGTGTGAGAAATCCGGGCTAGCCCGCTTCCCGCCCGCTGACGGTTTCAGATGGGCTTAGGCACGGCTTTGCGTCGTGGCTTCGATTCACCGGCTTTCTTCCGCCTTGCTCGTTCCTTGGCTGGGAACTTGCCTCCCACCATCTCCTCGATGGCTCCGGCGGCTTTAAGGATGTGTTCGAGGCTGAATGACGGCAACGCGGTTCCGGGGCTGAGATAGCCGGAGAGATACTTGCTGGACGCCGTGACGAGCTTGCGCCGCGAGGCAACGAGGTAGGCGACGGCCTCCGCCTCCATCTCCCGTGTCGCTTTGACTTGATCGCTCCGGTTCTCCCAGAAATCATTCTCCAGTCGGCCTAGATGCCCGCAGAACAGGTGCCCGAGTTCATGCGCGAGGGTGGCGAATTGCACGGGACGGTCGTGGCTTGCGTTCAGAAAGAGATCATACTGCCCCAGCGGGCCTTGTTGGACGTATCCGGCCAGATCAACGTGCAAAACGGCCTGCGCCACGCGAATCCGCATGGCGGCGCAGAGATCAAGCAGCCGGTTCCAGACGTGATTGGGGACTTCCCCGGCGGCGTGGAAGGGGTCTTCCATCTCAGCCTGCACGCCTTGGGGCAAAGCGTTCCCATAGGTCTCGGCGACATCAAAGACGAACCGCACCGGCCCCATGATTTGCAGCACCACCAGCGGGCGGGCACCGGGCTTGACCTTGAGTCCCATTTCCGCCCATTCTTTAGCGGAGGCGATGTAGCGGGCCTTGGGATGCTGGATGTGCAGCAGCATCGCATTGTAGGGCGCGTAGCGTGGCATTCGGCTGGCGAACTCCATCAGCTCCCGCAACCGCTCCGGCGTGTGGTAGGCTAGGGCGCTTTCGATCAGCTCGTTCACGGCTGATTTGGCTTCTTCACGTTCTTTGTCGTTTGTCAGCATGGGGAAAGTGAAACACTGAGTGCAAGCAGCGCAACCTTGAACAGTGGCAGCAGCCGCCTCAGCAATGCAGCACACGCATGATCAAGATTCGACTCAAGATATGCTCAGTATGACCGCCGCTGAAGCAGCGAGGGTGGACTGGCACACGTTACGAGGCCGGTTATTTCGGCTGGAAGCTCTGACGCATGCGTTCAAGTTCGGCCTTGAACTCGTCCAACTCCTCGGAGTCGCCTAGCTCCACGATAGCAAAGAGGTTGTCGCCGTTCTCAATCTCGATGAATTTCACGGTGATGGTCAGTTGATTAGGAGCATCGCCAGCCTTTCCCGTGAACGTGACCCCTTTGACGGCATGCTTGCCCCAGGCGGCCAATGGAGCCGCCACAGGCTCCATGTTGAACAACTTCAAAATATCTGCCTTCAAGGAGCGGGTCATCATCTGCGTGGTGGCACCATTCGACCTCTTCGCGGAGAGAACCAGAAGCGAGCACAATTCGCCTTTCGAGAACGTCACTTGCAGCAAGTCAGAATCGCGGGTTTCGACCTTCTCATCCCACCCATCGGGGAGGAAAAGGGTGAAAGTCGGCTGGTCAATGTTGCCAGCTTTCACAGTGACAGCCATAAGGAAGGCAAAAAGAAGTGTTTTCATCCGGGGATCATAGGTCTTTCTAGCCCCATGCAAGGCACAAAATCCAGAGCACCAGCGTCCAAGCTCATGCGGTTCGTTGGTGCCTGGCGAGGATGCATTCCTTCACTGCCTCTGCGATCTCTGCCGGTGTCGAAGAAGGCACCGGCTGCGGCGCAGTGGGACGATTGGAGTTTTCGAGGTTCAGGCCGTTGAGCTTTGCCATTTGTTCGAGTGTCTTGAGTTGGAGCATGATCCCCCGGTAACGATCTTCCATGCTCGCACCATCGGCATAGATGGCTTCAAGCCTCGCATTTTGGATTGCTCGCATGACCGTGAGTTCTTTGGCGGAATGCGGGGCGTTCTCCTCAATGCGCCGGAGACGGCGGGCGACGTAGCGGCTTACCCGGCTTTCGGAGAGGTTCAGTTCGGCAGCGATGGCAACTTGGCGCTTGCCTGCGCTGTAGCACCGCCAAACTCTCTCCTCTATCTCGATGCCCTGCGCACGCTGGCGGCGTGCTTGGCGGTCGAGAGGACGAGGCTGGCGGAACATAGGCAACCGTTGGGTGCCATTTGGGAAAGCGCAAGTGCATGCGTGGCGCAACAACTACGCATCGTTTCCAGTGTTTGAGGAATCCCGCACCAGATAGCGCACCACGGCGAGACTCTTTTTCTCGTGGAGCCTGTGAGGGGGCAAGGAGCGGTTGCCAAGGATGGGCAGCGATGACTCCGCTTCCAAATCGACTGCGCAGGTGTTCGACTGCGGCAAGTTCTTCTCGGTTGAGATCGCTGTCGGGTCGTTCGTCGTAGTGGGCGAGTCCTGCGGGAGAGAGTTCATGAGTCGGATTGCTGAAGGTGATCCAGACTACCTGCTTCCCGGTTAGCCTTTGGAAGCGACTGACCCCAAGGCTTCCCGCCCGCCACTGGCAGGGTTTGGATATTCCCGTACCGTCCCCACCGGTGCCATGCGATGCGGCGCAGTTGCTCCGGCGTCTTGTTGCATCTTGGTTTCAAGCCGAGACAGAATTTCGTCGAGTCGGGAGCCGGGGACGCGGAGGGAGTCGTCATGCTTCAAATGTGTCGGTGGTCGTGCAACTGTGAACTTGCGTATTTGCGGGGTGACGGCCATTTATTATTCAACAACGCTCCCAATCATGCTGACGCTAATTATACCAATTCTTGTTGGAACACTCATACCGTGGATCGTGTTTTCAGAAAAGGATAAGCGTACACCCGATGGTTATTACACACTCAACCGATTGAAGTTTGTGGGCTGGTTTGTGGGCTGTTTTTTTCTCGCGGCTGTCGGGAACGCGATCAATTCATTGATTCTCGGTAAACAAATTGTGACCATAGCGGCTTTTTTGATCTCGCTCGCCTATATTTCGATGCGCCGCCTAGCGGATATTGGCTGGTCGAAATGGTGGAGTTTGCTGGGCCTGTTTCCGCCTGCGACAATCGCCCTCATGTTCATTCCAGGGAAAGCAGGTGCCAAGGAAGAAGAAGCAGTAAATGCAGCATCGTCGCCAACTCAGTTGCCGCACGCGCAGCAAACGCGCACTGAAAACTCTCTGAGAACCATTGCTTGGATTGCGGCGTCGGTTGCCGGAGTTCTATTGTTTGCGTTGATTGTTCATGTTGGCTCAACAAAAACATCTTCAATCCAAAATTCATTGGGTCGAACTGCTTCTGAGGAAAGGGAGCTTGCACCAGTCGTGGAGCGCGTCGTCGTGAAACAGGAGGCTGATCCTGTCGTTTCAACGCCGTCCACCACAATTGATGATGCAGAGTTTACGACTCTTCAGCGCAAGTCATTAGACGCCGCTGTGAAGCGCTATGGCGAAGGCTTAAAAGATGATAATTCGGAGTTTAGCAAGCTTTGCGACGCCGAATATGAGAAGGCCAACGCAGCCAGCGATACGATTTTTTTAAAGCCTGATTGGCCGGAAAGAATTGCAGAACGGGTGGCAGGAACGCTGTATTTACAGGCCGATAAAAACCCCAATTTCTCAACCCTTAAAGCATTGGCGGAGATTGGGCAGAAAGAGTCACAGTGGAAACTTTCTTTGGCTTACATTGACGGAGTTGGGACGGATAAAAACGAATCCGAGGCCGTAAAATGGTGCAGAAAAGCGGCGGAGCAGGGAGTCGCCGATGCGCAGCATTACTTGGGAGTTTGCTACCAAATTGGCGCTGGCTTTGACAAAGACGCGAGGGAGGCCGTGAAGTGGTATCGCAAAGCGGCGGAGCAGGGCGACGCCGACGGACTCAACAATTTGGGAGCCTGCTACTACACTGGTGATGGGGTTCCGAAAGACTCAATCGAAGCGCTGAAATGGTTTACGGTGGCAGCAGCCAAAGGAAGTGAGCAAGCCTCTGAATGGATAGCAACATGTGAGAAGGAGATGTCACAGGAACAGGTGGCGGAAGCACGCCGTCGATCAGAGGATTTTAAGGTCCAAAAAGTCAATGATGTTAAGCCGTAGCCTCGCGGCAAGGGTGAATGTTGGTCGGCCATCAGGACTGCGGCGGATGACCTCCCCGCCTCTCGCTCCTCCGGTTTCGATCACGATCAAAGATGGCAGTTCGCCGAGGGAGAGGGCTTGTTGATTGCAGCCGATGAACAACGAAAACAACAAGGGTGGGCTTGTTGTTGATTTCTGTGTGCCTAAGGAATGAGCAATCAACAACATGGGGGGCGGTCATTCTTCGTCTTTCTCCATGTCGTCTGACTCGTTGTTGATCTGAACGAATACGGCGGCGGGCTTGTTTGGGCGTGGCTCTGCCACCTCCCACACTGTTTCAGTCTCGACCATCGCGGTGATAGCCGTGCGAAGGTAGGCTTCACCACGTCCCGTTCTCGCTCTCGCTTGCACGAGGAGTTCCTTCTTTTCCAGTCGTCCACCTGCGGCACGCAGCAGAGTCAAAATCTCATCTTGTCCCGCCTTCTTCATGCCCTTCTTTGTGCCGTTGATCTCCGCCTGCCATGCCTCCATGTCGAAATCATGCTTCACTTGGTAGCTCATCGTTCTGGCGTCGAGTTCGATGGCGAATGGTAGGAACTCTTTGAAGTTGTTGTTTTTCCCGCTGGCGATCACGAGAATGTCGCTGTTCTCAGCGCTGCCGGGTGCAATGTTCATCTGTGCCCGAGTCCATCCCTGGAGCACTTTGGAGTTTCGGCCAAATGAACTTCTATCGAAGCCCGTGGCCTTGCCAGCACCAGCCTTGCCAGTGAGTGCGTGATGAAGCACGAGCAATGCGCGGTCGGTTCGTCCGCCTGCTTTTGCCAGTCTTGTGAGGTTGCGAGTGGCACTGGTCATTTCCTGATCGCCGTTCAAGTCTCCGCCGTGGCTGTCTCTCAGTGGATCAATCACAACAACATCGGCATTTACTCGAATGATAAGTTCTGCGGCTCTGGCGAAGTGTGCCTCCTCGTTCAACAGAATCACGCCATCCTCATCAGCTTCTAGCGTGTGGAAAAAGACGTGCTCCTTGATATGATTCCATTCCGCCTCGTTGTAGGCAAGGCGCATGTGCTCCAAGTCGTACTTGAGCCGTCGCATTCCGTTTTCCGTTTGCAGGAATAGCCAGCGCTGGCCCTTGCCGCGTGTTTTGATGCCAAGGAAGTCTCGGCCAAGCGTGCAGCAGCAAGCGAGCTGAATGGAGAGGCGGCTTTTGCCAAGTCCCCCCTGGCCTAGCCAGGTGGTGCGCTCCCCTTTGCACAGATAGCCGTCCGACAGAATCAGGTCATTATCATCAGGCTGATACGCCATGATTTCGTCAATGCTGCGGACTGTGAGCGGCTTGAATGGGGGCTTTTTCGAGGTCTGTTGTGTGGTGCCATTGCTCGCTGTTGGCGGCTGAATGCTTGGCTTGAAACTGTCACGCTGTCGGAGAGAGTCGGTGAGCTGCTTCATTGGAAGATGGCGTTGAGGGTTTCGAGGTGGGACTCAGGCGCGGCGACGACCTCGCCAAGGTCTTTGAAGCCATAGGGGAGCGCCACGGCATCAGCACGAGCGCCAGCGGCTTCCAAGTCTGCCAGCCATGAGGAGGCGGCATTCAGCCCGGCCTCATCGGCATCAGGCAGGATGCGGACGTGGCGGCCTCGCAGGCGTGCCAGCAATGCAGGATCACGCGCAAAACGTGAACTGGCGCTGGTGGCGGCAAGAATGCTCCAGCTTTCCGCCATGTTGACGAGTGCGAAGGCGGCGAGTGCTTCGATGAGTCCTATGACACCTTCGACGAGCAGTACATGCCGCGTGTTGCCAAGCCAGCGCTGGCCGATGAATGCGCCTTCGCTTCCCGGCAGATTCTTGGCCTTGATCTTCGTGCCATCGTTTCGCGTGAATGGTTCACCATCCAGACGACGAGCCTGGGCAAAGGTGACCTCGTGAAGGATGAAGCATTTGTGCCCCTCGATCTCGGACCCTTTTAAGAATCCCCAATGGTGAACAAGGTCAACGGCATCAGGTAAGATGTGGCGGAGTTCGGCAATGGCGGTGATGCCAGCGGGTTTCAGTGGCTTGAACTCCGGCCATGCTTTGCGCTGGCGTGCTTTCTTCTCCGCCTCGCTTTCAAAGTCCGGCGCGGTGCGGTCGCCATTCGTTGCGACTTCATCCAGCAGGTAGCCAAGCGGACGTGTGGAGCTAGCCGCACTGCGGAGCTTGTGGCGGAGTTCGGATTCCGTCCAAGTCGGCTGGCAGTGGGTTTGATTCCACGCCATCAAGATTGGCAAGGCGTCCGCTTCGGACATCGCGAAGCCACGAGTCAGGACGACAGTGGCGTTGAAGGTGGCAGGGTGTCCGCCACTGCCTGCAATGGCAGGCGGCATGCGCTCCAGGTAGGCAGCGGCGCGTTCAGGTAGAGTGTTCATGGATTAGAAGTGGGTTGCGCCACTGCTTCCCAAGGCTATTCTCCGCACATCAATCACGAGCGCGGGCCATTGGCGAAAGTCAGTGGCTCGTTTCGTTTATGCCGTCTGAGAGAGTGATTTGAGGTAGTCACGGATGCTGGCGCAGTCGAACAGGCGACGGCCTCGCTTGTTCCCGCGTTTGCGAAGGCTAGCCGAGCGGATATGCCCTTCAGCGAGTAGGGCGTAGAGAGTGCTCCGAGGGAGATTGAACAGGGCGCGGCAGGTGCGGTGATCTCCGAACTCTGGCAATGAAGTGACTTCGGCGGACTGGACGATTTGAAGAGTAGTTTGCATGGTAATGCTGTTCTTTGAGGTGTGGGGTGTCCTGATTGTGCAATGACGATCAGGGGCGGGGAGGAGCGGTTCCCGAACAGGCATGGTTTGGTCCCCATGCTGTCACAGGTGCTCGCGTCGCTAGGACTGGGCGATTTCTTGGATTCCAAGCATCGGGAGTCCCGGCATTTGATCCTGCTAGCCTCGCCTGTTGATTCGGAGAGGGAGAGGTATCGGTGGCTCCTCATCCTCGCGGCCCGCGTTATTCACGTCGCAACCTCGAAAACTTGGCCTGACCCCTCAAGCGTTATTCACGAGCAATCGGGACGTTTTAAAAATCGGGTGACTTTTTTTGAGAAGCAAGCGGAAACTTTCATGGCCGTCGTCAGACGACTTGAACGCTATCACTTGGCCCGCTTCCACTTGAGGGCAGGAACGGCATCCACGGCACGGCGCAGGGCTGTCAGTTCGGCATGCGTGTAACCGGCATTGGTCTTGGTGTCTGCATGACCGACGAGTTTCATGCGGGTTTCCTGCGAAACACCACCGTTGAACATGGAGGAATTGAACGTGTGGCGTAGGCTGTGAAACGAGCGGGAGTGGGCGGAGCGTCCCGCCATCCCGTCAACGTGCTTCCGAGTCTCTCCGCGTGAGACGCCTGCTTTGGTCATGATCTTGATGAAGCCGGTGGAGAGGCCATGATTGCCTGCCACGCTAACACGGGCGAGGGAAGGGAAGACGGGCGCGTCCGTATCGGCTGGGAGTTCAATGCCCTCAAAGAAGCGGACAAGCTCTGCGTGCATGGGTAGAATGACGGTGGTGTCTTTCTTGGCCTGCTTCTTCCGGCTGGCTTTCTGCGGTTTGAACCGGATGACCTTTTCTTGCAGGTCGATGCTGCCACGAGTGATGCGGGCGGCATCTCCCAAGCGCAGCCCGCCAAAAGTTCCCAAAAGGATCACACCCTGCCAGTCTGCGGACGGGGCAGCGGCAAGGAGTTTGGCGACCTGGGCAAAGGTGAAGGGTTCGCGAGTGGTGGAGTCTTCTTCGGGCAGTGCTTCCAGATTGTCGGCAGGCGAGCGCTGAATGTGGCCTTCTTTGGCGGCAGCGAGAAGGGCGCTGTTCACGTCCTTGAGGTAATGATTGGTGGTCTTGGCCGTGCGGCCTGCGGCTTTGAGCTTGTCGCGGAACTCGCGGAGCTTGCCAATGGTGAGTGAGTCCAGCGGCAAGGCGGCTTGTTCCTCGCCCAAATGCGTGAGAATCGCTTTCACGCTGGCCTTGTAGCGTGCCTGCGTAGCGGGCTTCGTGGTGCCTGTCTTCTGCTTGAGCCATTCGTTGAACCAGCCTGCAATGGTCTTTTCTGCGGGCAGTGCCTCGCCCGTGCTGGCTTCGATCAGCCTGCGGATGTAATCGCGCCCCAGATTAGCCGTGAGGCGCTTCTGCGCGGCTTTGTCGGCAGCCTCGCGAAGAATGGCAAGGATACGCTGGGAGCCGTCATCACCTGCACCTGCCTCTTGGAATGCGTTCTTCTCAAACTCCATCGCCACCTTGAGCGCTTCCTGTTCGCTCTTTTCCTGCTCTCGCAGGGTCTTGGGAACGGGAACTTTCGTCACCTGCTTCATGAGCTTCCAGCCCTTCTTCCCGCTGGCGTCTGTGACGGGCAGGCGAAAGGCTGCGTAGTAGAACAAGGAACCGGGGCGGGTGAAGGTGCTAGCCATGTGGGAACATTATGGGAACATCCATGCATGTCCAGCGTGTTCCCACAAACATTGCTCTCCTAGTGAAATGGGAACAAAAAGGTTCGATACAAGGGCTTGTATCGAATCGAGGGTTCGATCCCCTCCCTGCGTACCATTTCCCCAGCCGCAATTATTCGAGCGGCATGGTGGATGAAACTTCACAGGCAAACTTCGCGTTAATCGCCGCGCATGATGAAAAAACTCTTTCCCGCCTCGTTACTGCTGATCGCTCCGGTTCTCTTTGCCGCTGACTGGAACCAATGGCGCGGCCCGGACCGCAACGGCGTCTCGCAGGATACCAGCCCGATCGCGGACGCGTTTCCGGCAGAAGGTCTCAAAAAGGTCTGGGAGAGCGAGTTCATCCCCAGCAACGAATACGGCGGCCATGGCAGCCCGGTGGTGAGCGGTGAGCGCGTGTTTTTGAGCGTCGTCTGGCATGAGCGCGTGGTTTCTGAAACGCGCGAGATCGACACTGAGGTCATGCAGACGCTCAACTTTCGCGGCACCTCGCCCGAACTGACCAAGAAGCTCGAAGAAACCCGTCTCAACCTGCCGAAACTGCGTGGTGAGAAGTTTGACGAATGGGTGACCCAGTGGCGGAAGGACAACCTCAACGAAAAAGAGGAGATCAACATCGGCTCGTGGGTGGTCAGTCGTTTCAAGGCTGGGAAAAATGCCATCGCACTCGAATGGCTCGAAAAGATGTCGAACCGGCAAGGCAAGCCGTTTGAAAACGCCGCAGCCTTTACCAAGTGGCTCGATGAAGAAGGCTTCCCGCCGGAGGTGAAGGAGAAGATGATCGCCGTCGTGCCGAACACCGTGAAAGTGGCCCAGGACGTAATATTGTGTCTCGATCTGGCCTCTGGGAAACAGGTGTGGAAATACACCAAACCCGGCAAGCCCAGCGGCCGCCAGTCCTCCAGCACCTGTGCGGTGGTGGATGGCAAAGTGTATGCCGCATGCAGCACCGAGCTGATCTGTGTGAACGAGGAAGATGGCAAGCTCGTCTGGACCGCGCCTCTCGGCATGAGTGGTCCGGCCGCGTCTCCGCTCATCGTCGGCGAACGCGTTTACATGGCCGCTGGCAAGGTCTGCGCCTTTTCCAAGGCCGATGGCAAGCTCGTTTGGGAACAAAAAGCCGCCAAAGGCAGCATCGCCAGCCCGACTTGGTGGAAGCCGGAGAACGGCAAGCCGGTGCTCGTCATCAATGGCAACAACGCGCTCTATGGCCTGGATCCCGACAGCGGTGAGCTGCTCTGGACGGTCGAAGGCGGCAGCCAGAGCACGCCGGTGGCCAGCGGTGACTGGCTCGTGCTTTACAGCGGCACCGAAGGCGTCGGCCTTCGCGCTTATCAAATGCAGGCGGACGGCAAGCCCAAGGCCGCGTGGTCGCACTACTGGGTCACCCGCCGTTACACCGGCAGCCCGATCATTCACGAGGGCAATGTCTATCTTTGCTGCGGCGAGAAGCATCAGTGCCTCGACCTCGTCACCGGCAAGGAGAAGTGGGTCGTGAACGAGATCAACAGCACCATCACCTCCCCGCTCATCGCCGACGGCAAACTGCTCGTCTATGAGAACAACGGCACGCACGTCCGCATGCTCAAGGCCACCAACGCCGCTTATCAAGACCTTGGCCGCGCCAAAACCGACGCAATGGGCTGCTCATCTCCCGCCATCGCCAACGGCAGGCTGCTGGTGCGTCAAAAAGACAAGCTCGTGTGCTTCGATCTGCGGCCCGCGAATTGAAATCAGCGCCTGCACAAAACAGCGCCTGAAACAGAAAGCGGACTGCCTGCGGCTCCCTGCCGCACCATGCCCAAACCCACGGTGAAACCTGTCACGGGATGCGTGGTGACGCTCGTTACCGTGCCGACGGCTTTATCCGTCCAAATCTCAGCGCCGACCATGACCGCCGTCTCTGTTTCAAACGCGATCATTTCACGCGGCATCTTCCCGGTCGTTTTGATGCGTGAGAGCACCTCCTGGCCGATGTAGCAGCCTTTGAAAAAATCCATCGCCCGGGCTTCGAGTCCCGCCTCGGGTGGAAACGTCTCCGCGTTCAACTCGTGCGGCCAGCGCGGCACCTTTTGCAGGATGCGCCAGATTTCGAGATCTTCGTCGGTCAGAACCTGGCGTTCTGGCTCAAAGGTCGTTCCGACTGGCCGCCACACATCCACGCCTTCATGGCCAAAGCGGGTCGATTGAATGCCTTGAGGCATGTGGGCACCCCAGACATGCCAGAGCTGCCATTCATCGCTCACATCGGTGAGTTCGGCATCGTCGGCCACGATGTATCGTTCGAGTCGCAGGCCGAGGGATTCGCGCAAACCGGGCTCGGCATCCAGCAGCAGGGCGTCTTCCGTCGCATGAATGAACACATCGCCTGCGATGCGGCCTTTGGCATCGGTCACGCAGGCGTAGAGCGTGCTTTGGGCGCTGGCGCGGCGGACATCGTTGGTCACCTGGCCGTTCAGGTAACGGATGCGGTCATTGCCAGTGAGGCGGAACTTGGCGCGGGCGGAGAGATTCACAGCGGCTCCGTTTTGGGTGATGTCTTGGAAGGTTTCAGCAGTCATGTCGCATGAATGGGCGGGCAGGGGCGGGTGGCAAGCTGGCAACGGAAACCGCGCCCAGTCGCCACAAATGCCGAGGGAGTGTTTGACTCACTGTGTGGCGTTGGTATCTGCAAATTCCCATGCGCCTCCTCTCCCTGCTCCTGTCCGCTGGTTTTCTTGCCAGTCTCGTCTCTCCTGCCGCCGCACAGGCACCTGCCACGACACCTGCTGCGGCCCCGGCTGCTCCGGCAGCCAAGGTGCGTGTCGTCACCCGCAACCTGGAGCCGTTCTCGTTTGAAAAAGAAGGCCGCCGTGTTGGCTATGCCGCCGAGTTGTGGGACCAGCTCGCCCGCGAGACAGGCCTCGAATACGACATCCAGGTGGTGAGCACCGCGCAGGAGATCATTGATGCCCTCAAGAACAAAACCGCCGATGTCGGTGTCGGAGCCATCAGTGTCACCGCCAAGCGCGAGGAGATCATCGACTTCTCCCAGCCCTTCTATGAATCGGGTCTCCAAGTGCTTGTCTCCGGCTCCAGCGGCAGTTTCGCGGACAACATTTTTTCGCTTGTTTCCAATCTCTTCAATCTGGAGCTGATCGGAGCCTTCCTGCTCCTCATGGTGACGATGTTCATCATCTCCCACCTCGTCTGGCGCTATGAGCACAAGGTCAATGGAGACCAGTGGCCCGAAGATTACAAGGCGGGCATGTGGGAGTCGTTCTGGTGGACGATCAGCACGCTGCTCGTCGGCGGCGCGGACAACAAAGGCCCGGTGGGCGTCGGCGGTCGCATCGTGGCCGTCGTTTGGATGCTGCTGAGCATCGTGCTCGTGTCTCTGCTCACCGCTTCGTTCACCACCACCCTGACCATCAACACCCTCAAGGGTGACATCAACGGCCCCGGCGATCTTCCGGGCCGCAAAGTCGCCACCGTCAAAGGCAGCACCACAGAGGGCTGGCTCACCACCAAGGGGGCCAAGGTCGCCCCCTTCGCCACGCCAGCCGAGTGCGTCATCGCCCTCAAGAGCGGTGATGTGAACGCCGTCGTCTATGACGCGCCGGTGCTGCAATACGAGGCAGGCAAGCTCAATGACGAGAAGCTGCAGATGGTCGGCACGGTCTTTGAGCGCCAGAACTACGCCTTTGCCCTTCAGCAGGACAGCACGCTGCGTGAGCGCCTCAACCAGGCGCTGCTGAAACTTTCCGAGCAGGGCGTCGGCAACGAGCTGCGCAAGAAGTACTTCGGCGAGGATCAATAAACCGGCGTCACGCCCTATTTCATTCGCGTGCCCGCTTCTCCCGGCATCCTCGCTACCATCGCGTCGGTGTTTCGGCAGAACCGGGCTTCTTGCCTCGCGCTGAACGTCATCGCGATCAGCCTCGTGGTCAGCTACTACCAGGTTCCGGCGCTCGCTGGTTTCTGGGAGTCGCTGGGCGCGCTCAAGCTGCGCTGGTCCTTTGCTTTCGCCTGCGTCTCCACCATGTTCGCGGCGGCGGTCATGCCGACGTTCATTCAACTGGCGCAGGGTGTCCTACCGCAGGAGGGAAAAGTGAAACGCCTCACGCTACTCATGCTTTTCTGGGGCTATCGCGGCATGGAGATCGACCTGTTCTATCGCCTCCAGGGCATGATCTTCGGCCACGGCAACGACGCCGCCACGCTGGTGAAGAAAGTCGTGTTTGATCAGTTCGTGGCCAGCCCGCTGTGGTTTGTGCCCACTTATGTCATCGCCCTGCGCTGGGTGGAAATGGGCGGCTCATGGTC
>Ga0209573_1004834_pt1 | contig 12866 bp, 10 predicted proteins | sample TNRBio252014_DNA_FD_185870 | JGI IMG/M metagenome (GOLD analysis project Ga0209573, IMG submission 185870) | Wastewater treatment Type I Accumulibacter community from EBPR Bioreactor in Madison, WI, USA - TNR Reactor_6/25/2014_ DNA (SPAdes)... | ecosystem: Engineered > Bioreactor > EBPR >...
CCGACCGGGTGCGCCACAGATAGCGATTGAGCACCAGGTTGGTCATCGGGCGCAGTCCCGCATGCATCAGGTCCATCAGCAGGAAAGCCAGGTCGTAAAGCGTGTCGATCGTCGCCAGGTCCTCGTCGAACTCGAGCGCGTCGAACGGCGTCGGGGCGCCCTTGAGCATGACGATGTTGTTGAGATGCAGGTCGCCATGGCAACGGCGCACACAGCCGGCCTCACCGCGCCGGCGCACTGCGATCCGCGCGCGCTCGAATTGCCGGCGCAGGAGCGTCTCGAAGCGATGCAGCGCATCGATATCGGGCTGGGCCACGATCCCCGCCAGTTGATCGACGAGCGCATCGATGGTGCGGGAAAGGCTCTTGTCTGCATCTGAGGATATCAGCGGCGGGATGGCCTGATGGACTTTCGCGACGACGTCGGCCAAGGCGATGGCGATGGCCGGGGTCACGGCTCCGCGTGCCGCCATGCGGCTCAACAGATCGGCTTGCGGAAAGCGCCGCATCAGGAGCGCATGCTCGACGGGGGCGCCCTGTCCGTCGAGGGCCAGTGCGCCATTCCGCTCTCGCGTGATGGCGACAACACCGAGGTAAAGGTCCGGTGCGAACCGCCGGTTGAGTGCCAGCTCGGTCTCGATCATCCGGTGCCGCTTCTCAGGCGTCGACAGATCCATGTATTCGTACGTAACGGCGCGCTTGATCTTGTAGGCGCGGTCGCCGGCCAGGAAGACGTGGGCGCCATGGGTTTCATGGTGCTCGACGTCGTCAGGCGGTTCCGGATACGAGCGCGGGTCGGCCAGGAATGCGATGACTGCATCCTGGGACCGCCCCTGGTGGTTGCCGCCATTGTCCTGCTCGCTCGACACCGTGCCCTCTCGCTGGTGCGGGCCTCTACAACGCACCGGATGCGTCGCGGGCGCCTTGATGAAGGACAAAATCACCGGCCCCCGCGTTGCCCGCCCCACCTGCTTTGGGTAGGGTCGACGACCTCGTTCCAAAGGGTCCGGTCATGACTAATCCGTTCGACGTCGATCTCGGCAAGCGCCCGGCCAACTTCCAGCCCTTGACACCGCTGACCCTGCTCGAGCGGGCCGCAATGGTCTATCCGGAGCACGTGGCGGTTGTGCATGGCAAGGCGCGCCTCAGCTATCGCACGTTCTATACCCGCTGCCGGCAACTCGGTTCGGCGCTCGCGCGGCGGGGCATTGGCGTTGGCGACACGGTCAGCGCGATGCTGCCCAACGTGCCGTCCATGCTCGAGGCGCACTATGGCGTGGCCATGACAGGTGCCGTGCTGCATTCGATGAATACGCGCCTCGATGCCGCGATCATCGCTTTCCAGCTCGATCATGCCGACACGAAGGTGCTGATCACCGACCGAGAGTTCGCGCCTGTCATGAAGGAGGCGTTGGCGCTCGCCAAGGTGCGGCCGCTCATCATCGACTACGACGATGCCGAGTTCCCCCAGAGCGGCGAGAAGCTCGGCGCGCTCGACTACGACGGTTTCGTCTCCGAGGGCGATGCCGATTTCGCGTGGCGGATGCCGGAGGACGAATGGGAGGCGATCGGCCTCAATTATACATCGGGCACCACCGGCAACCCGAAAGGCGTGGTCGTGCACCACCGTGGCGCTGCCCTGATGTGCTCCGCCATGGGCCGGCACCCCGTCTATCTCTGGACGCTGCCGATGTTCCACTGCAATGGCTGGGCGTTTCCGTGGACGCTGTCGGCGGTTGCTGGAACGCATGTCTGCCTGCGCTGGGTGCGTCCGAAGCCGATCTATGACCTGATCGTCGAGCACAAGGTGACGCACATGTGCGGGGCGCCGATCGTGATGGCGACCATGCTCAACGCGCCCGATGCCGAGAAGCGGCCCATCTCTCACAAGGTGGAGTTCGTGACGGCCGGGGCGCCGCCACCCGAGGCCGTGCTGGCGCGCATGGCGGAGGCCGGTTTCCAGGTCACGCACGTCTACGGCCTGACCGAGGTCTACGGGCCCTCCGTGGTCAACGCCTGGAAGGCCGAGTGGGACGCGCTGCCCGCCGACCAGCAGGCGCGTCTCAAATCCCGGCAAGGCGTGCGCTACACGGCGCTCGAGGGCCTGACCGTCATGGACCCCGTGACCATGCAGGTCGTGGAGGCCGACGGCGAGACCATGGGCGAGGTGATGATGCGCGGCAACATCGTCATGAAAGGCTATCTCAAGAACAAGCAGGCGACCGACGAGGCCTTCGCCGGCGGCTGGTTCCATACCGGCGATCTCGGCGTGCTGCATCCCGACGGCTACATTCAGCTCAAGGACCGGTCCAAGGACATCATCATTTCCGGCGGCGAGAACATCTCGTCGATCGAGGTCGAGGAGGTGCTCTACAAGCATGCGGCCGTGGCGGCGTGCGCCGTGGTGGCCAAGCCCGACGAGAAGTGGGGCGAGACTCCCTGCGCCTTCGTCGAGCTGAAACCCGGCGCGGCGGCGACCGCGGCCGAGATGATCGCCTGGTGCCAGCAGCATCTCGCCCGTTACAAGTGCCCGCGCCACGTGGTGTTCGGTGAGATCCCGAAGACCTCCACCGGCAAGATCCAGAAGTTCCTGCTGCGCGACCGCGCCAAGGCCGCGTGACCGGCCGCGATCGCCTCATGAATCAAAATTTACCTGTTGTGGCAACGCATTGGTAGCCATTCGGGCGTAATCTTCGTGCAACTGGCGGCTACGCTAACGCGTTGTCAACGATTACGCTCGTCCGCGTTGCAGCCGCCCTCACACGAGGGGTCTTGCCATGAAGCTTCCGACACTTGCCTTGCCGCCCAGCGGACCTCAGCGTCCCACATTCGGACTTGGCGGCAAACTTTCCGTTCTCGGCCTCGCTCTCGCCGCGCTCATCGCCTGGCTCGGTGTCTACCGGATCGACGCCGGCCACGTCGGCATCGTCAAGCGCTTCGGCAACGTGATCGAAGTCGTCGACCCCGGCCTGCACTTCAAATGGCCATACGCCGATACCGTCGAGGAGATGGAGGTGCGTGAGCGTGCCTTCACCATGGACCTCGATGCGGCCTCCCAGGACCCGCTGGAGCTGCCGATCAAGGTGACCGTGAACTGGCTGGTGAAGCGGAGCCAAGTGAAGGATCTTTACATTCAGTTCGGCTCGCTCGACCAGTTCGAGAAGCGCATCATCCTGCCGCGGCTGTCGGACGCCGTGAAGGGCGTCACCAGCCGCTATATCGTCAACGACCTCCTGCGCAAGCGCACCGAGTATCGCGACCAGTCGAAGCGCGCCTTCGAGGAGCGCATGCCCGACGACGTCCAGATCACCGGCTTCTCGATCGTCAACATTGGCTTCCCGCCCGAGTACACGAAGGCCATCCGCGACAAGCAGGTGGCGCGCGAGCAAGCCGAGACCGAGCGCTTCATCCTCGATCGGCAGCGCCTGACGTCGACGCAGGTGACGCAATCGGCCGAGGCGCAGCGTGACGCCGACAAGGCGCGCGCCGACGGCCGGGCCTATGAGATCAAGGTGCAGGGTGAAGCGCAGGCGGAGGCGATCCGCATCATGGGCGCGGCGCTGGCGCAGAACCCGCTCGTCGTCGAATACAAGAAGGTCGAGCGCTGGTCGGGCACTTTCCCGACCACGTTCATGGGTGGTGATGTCGGCACCAACACGCTCTGGTCGATGCCGGGCGGTGTACAGCCTGCGGCTCCGCCGAACGGACCTGCGGGCCAGTCGCCACAGACGCTGCGACGCTGACCAATGCGCGCCGCGATTTTGCGGTGTTCGGGAGAAACACTTGGTGGCTGACCGCGGTTGGCCACCAAATTGTTTTGCAATCTCAACGAACGGTCGGTGTGGGCAATAGATCACAACACCGCCAGTTCGCGCGTATGTGACTTGTCGTCGTGAGCGCGCTGACGTAACCGTATGTTATCCGGGGACGATTACTTTTCGATCTGGTGACCCCAGTCACTGCCCTCCCGACAATCTCATCCTGATGGAGCGCGCGCGTGTCGAGCACTTCCGTATTGCGTGGCCAGATCCATATCCGTTCATTGGGTTACGGCGGATTGGCCGTCTCGATGCTGGCGCTGCTCGCCAGTCTCGGCAGTCCGGCGCCAGCGACCGCGCAGCAATCCCGGCCGCGTGCCCAGATCGCTCTGCCGACAGCCGCCGTGAAGCCGCAAACGCTGCCGCAGGGTCCGTACATCGCCGTCATCTCGATCGGCGGGCAGAAGCTCACCCTCTACAATCGCGAGGGCGTGGTCGCCACGTCTCCCATCTCGTCCGGGCGCTCGGGCTTCGAGACACCGCAGGGCGTGTTCTCGATCATCGAGCGCAAAGAAGAGCATTACTCCAACCTCTATGATGACGCGGCGATGCCGTTCATGCAGCGCATAACTTGGTCCGGCGTCGCCATGCACGCGGGCGTGCTGCCCGGCTATCCCGCATCGCACGGCTGTATCCGCCTGCCGCACGGCTTCGCGCAGCGGTTGTTCGGAATCACCGGGCTGAATACCCGCGTGGTCGTGACTGCGCGCGACACCGAGCCGCTCGAGATCGCGCACACCGCCCTGTTCCAGCCGCGCCTCGATGACGGGCCCGATGCCGCCACGCCGCCTGCGGCCTCGCCACCAGCACCTGCCCGTCCGTCGCAACCGCTGGCTTCGAACGAGTCTCCCATGATGCTCGGCGTCAAGCCACCGAAACCGGCGGAGCCCATTGCGGCGACGCCCGATCCGGCCAAGCCCCGGCGCGCCGTCACGTCCATCGCCGAGTCGGCCCGTCTGAAGCGCGCCGCTGCAGTCGCGGAGGCTGCGCAAGCGGTCAAGGCGGCCGAGATCGCCAAGGCCGCGGTACGGCCCCGCCTGATTGAGGCGCAGAAGGCCGAGCGCAATGCCAAGCACGCCGAGTTGGCCGTCAAGCGGGCCGAGCAGCGGGCCCAGGCCATCGGTCGGCAGGTGACGCGGGCGCGTGGCGAGACGGCGATCGAAAAGGCCAAGGCAGCCCAGGTGAAGATCGAAGCGGAACTGGTGACGCTGCGGACATCGGCGGTCGAGCTGCGCTCTGCGGCGGTGACGCGGTCCGGAGAAGCCAAGGATGCCGCTGAGGCGGCAAAAGCCGCGGAACAGGCGCGGATCGCGGCCCAGGCGGCGACGAAGGATGCGGCTCGCCTGACGGAGCCGATCTCGGTCTTCGTATCGCGCACGGACGGCCGTCTCTATGTCCGGCAGGGTTTGCAGCCCGTGTTCGATATGCCGATCACCATCAAGGATGCGAGCCAGCCGATCGGGACGCACGTGTTCACGGCCATTGACGAGGGATCGGCACCGCTGTCGGTGCGGTGGAACGTCGTCACGGTCGAGACCGGACTGCCGGAGGCTCCCGTCCAGAAGGCGTCGCGCCGGCGCGGCGAGCCGGCGCCCGAGATGCCGAAGCCGACCACCGTGGCCGCGACCGCGGCTCTCGACCGCATCGAGTTTCCGCAAGAAGCGATCGACCGCATCGCGCCGTACCTGCAGGTCGGGTCGTCGCTGATCGTTTCCGATCTCGGGCTGAGCATCGAGACCGGTCGCGGAACGGACTTCGTGATCCTAACGCGCGGCGAGGAGCAGGCCCGGGCCTCGATCGCGAAGTACATCGCCGACAAGCGCAACGCCGCGCGACGGGACCGGGAACGGGCGCGCGAGCGGTCTCGCAATCGGGAGCGCTCGGGGTACCGGTGGTTCTGGGAAGGTGACGACGACTGACGCTTAGGTGTCGTCCATGTCGCACGAACGGGGCGGGCACATTCAGGTGCCATCCCGGCGCTTGCGGCGCAGTCCGTCCCAATAGTCGAGGCGTTTGCGGATCTCGCGCTCGAAGCCGCGTTCCGGCGGCTCGTAGAACGTGCGCCGGCCGCCCATCTCGTCGGGAAAATAGTTCTGTCCCGAGAAGGCATCGGGCGCGTCGTGGTCGTAGTCGTATCCGGCGCCGTAGCCCTGGTCCTCCATCAGCCGGGTCGGCGCATTGAGGATGTGTCGTGGCGGGCTCAGGCTGCCGCTCGTCTTGGCCGCCTGCATGGCCGCCTTGTAGGCCACGTAGGCCGCGTTCGACTTCGGAGCCGTCGCCAGATAGATCGTCGCCTGCGCCAGCGCCAGCTCGCCTTCGGGTGAACCGAGGAAGTCGAATGTGTCCTTGGCCGCCAGCGCCTGCTGCAGCGCCTGCGGGTCGGCGAGGCCGATATCCTCGATGGCCATGCGCACCAGGCGACGCGCCAGGAACAGGCGATCCTCGCCGCCGTCAAGCATCCGGGCCAGCCAATAGAGCGCCGCGTCCGGATCGGAGCCGCGCACCGCCTTATGCAAAGCCGAGATCAGATTGTAATGGCCATCCCGGCTCTTGTCGTAGAGCGGCGCCCGCCGCTGCACGACGCGGGCTAGGGCCTCGCGGTTGAGCGGCGGCTTGCCGGGCGGAACCGCGGCGATGACCTCCGCGGCGAGGTTGATCGCGGTCCGTCCGTCGCCATCGGCCATGGCGATCAGTGCCGCTCGCGCGTCGGCATCGAGGGGCAGCGGCCGTTTTTCCTCGGCTTCGACGCGGTCCAGCAGCCGGGCGAGCGCTGTCTCATCCAGTCGGTTGAGCACGAGAACGCTGGCGCGCGACAGCAACGCGGCATTGAGCTCGAAGGAGGGGTTCTCGGTCGTGGCCCCGATCAGCGTGATCGTGCCGTCCTCCATGACGGGCAGGAAGCTGTCCTGCTGCGCACGATTGAAGCGATGTATCTCGTCGACGAAGAGCAGCGTGCCCTTGCCGGTCTGGCGCCGCGCCCGCGCGCGGTCGAACACTTTCTTCAGGTCCTGCACGCCCGAGAAGATCGCGGAGATCTCCTCGAGCTCCAGTCCTGTGTTCCGGGCGATCAGGCGCGCGATGGTCGTCTTGCCCGTGCCCGGCGGGCCCCACAGGATGAGGCTTGGAAGCCGCCCCGCCGCCAGCATCCGCGTCAGCGTGCCGTCCGGACCGACGAGGTGGTTCTGGCCGATGACGTCGGACAAGGCTTTGGGCCTCAGCCGGTCGGCGAGGGGGCGGGGCGCGCCCGTCTCGAGGCCGGCGGCTTCGAAGAGATTGCTCATCGCGAAATTCTAAGCCTTGTCCCGGCCGCAGGCCAGTGTCTGCGCCCAGGGGCTCAGAGAGACCGCTCCGGGTCGGGGCGAACGCCAGATTTCAAACAGAAATCGCGGCGCGTTTACATGTCCTAACAAGTCGTTAATTTTACGATTTCACGATTATCCATGTTGCGACCAAGTCTTCGACTAACAAGTTCTTATCGGTTACAAAAAGCATAACAACGCAATGCACACGAGCAGACGGAAACCAACGGTTATGGACCTGCAATCAGCGATCCGCTTGAACGGCAAACGCTGGCAGTTGGCCCGGGTCGGAGTTTTCGTTTGCTTCGCGCTTGCGGGCGGCCTGCTGGCTCTCTCCCTGGTGGCGCCTCCCTCTGCCGAGCTCGGTGTCCGCACCACACCGCAGCCGGCGCAAGTTCCGGTCGTCCACTGATGGACGACGGCGCGGCCGGCGCCACGTCCGGCCACAGTATTTCTCTCTGACGACCCTCTCCTGCTGCCGACCTCGACAAACGGCCCCTCCTCCGAACGGACGAGGGGCCGCTTTTTTGCCTGTGCCTTGCAACGATCAGGGCGTCAGCTTTCGGACGAAAACTCCAGCGTGAAGCCGTGGTTGTCGGCCAGCGCCTTGACGGCGGCTGCGATCTCTTCAGGCGTCATCTCGACGAACGGCGGGCGGACGTCGGCCCAGGTCGGATCGTCGCGATAATGCGAAATGATGCCCTTGAGCACGGGGATCATCGGATAGCCCTGGATGGCTTTGCGCAGCGCCGTCACGCCGGCCTGGATGCTGTCGGCATCGGGGCTCTGCCAATTGTCGAACACCCGGCGGATGGACTTGGCCGCGACGTTGGCGGAGGCCGATATGCAGCCGGACGCGCCGTTGCGCAGGCCATCGAGCAGGAACGTCTCCGAGCCTGGGAATACCTCGAAGCCGGGGAAGGCGTCGAGAATGGCCTTAGTGTTCGACCAGTCGCCCGAGCTGTCCTTGAGACCGACGACGGTCTTCGGGAACTCGTCCTTGAGGCGCTTGATCAGCGACAGAGGGAAGCCGACCTGAGCCACCGGGGGGATGTGGTAGAGATAGATGCGCAGCGCGTCGTCCGCCACTTCCTCGATGACCTCGGTGAAGAAGCGGAACAGGCCTTCCTCGCTCGGATTCTTGTAATAGAACGGCGGCAGCATAAGAACGCCGCCGCAGCCGAGATCGACCGCATGCTCGGTGAGCGCGATCGCATCGGCGATCGAGCAGGAGCCGGTGCCCGGCATCAACAGCTTCGGGTCGACGCCAGCGTCGACCAGTTCCTCCAGCATCTCCATGCGCTCATCGAGGCCGACGGAGTTGCCTTCGCTCGTGGTGCCGAACGGGGCGAGCGCCGTGCAGCCATCCTCGAGCAGCCACTCACAATGCTCTACGAAGCGGTCGAGATCGGGCGAGCCGTCCTCGCCAAACGGGGTCAGGACCGGCGAAATGACGCCGGAGAAGTTCGGTTTTGCAGACATGGGTCCTCGCCTTCGAATGATCTGGCGCGCTTATACCCGATGCTGACCGTCAGGGCATGGGAATTCCGGGCTGCTTGACCGGCACGTCATAACCCTTCTGAACGGCCGGGCGCGCCGCGATCGCCTTGTACCAGCGGAGCACGTTCGGGTACTGGGCCATGTCCACGGTCTGCCACTCGAATCGCGAAATCCACGGCCAGATCGAGATGTCGGCGATCGAATAGGCGCCGGCCACGAATTCGGCGGTCGCCAGTTGCCGGTCGAGCACACCATAGAGGCGGTGCGCTTCCTTGAGGTAACGCTCCTCGGCGTAGGGCGCCTTGCCCTTGTTGTATTTCACGAAGTGGTGCACCTGGCCGAGCATCGGTCCGACGCCGCCCATCTGCCACATCAGCCACTGCATCGCGTGCCAGCGGGCAGCCGGCTCTTTCGGCATCAGCTTGCCCGTCTTCTCGGCGAGATACAGCAGGATGGCGCCCGACTCGAACAGCGCCAGGCCGTTGTCGCGATCGACGATGGCCGGGATGCGGTTGTTCGGCGAGATCTTCAGGAACTCCGGCTTGAACTGCTCATCTTTCGAGATGTCGACGGCATGCACGGTGTACGGCAAGCCCATCTCCTCGAGCGCGATGGACACCTTGCGCCCATTCGGGGTCGACCACGTGTAAAGATCAATCATGACGGCTCCTCGGGCGGTATTGGCTGATCGCACTCAGGGTGGGCAAGGTAGCGCCCACAGGCAAAAGCGGCAACTCTGCCGGCGGAGCAGCAGATGCTCGACGCGGACAAGGGCCTTGACCTAGTATTGCGTGCCGGTCCTTGGTCCGCTGGCGGCCCGCTTGGCCCGATGGTCCAGCGCGTGGGAGCGCATGCATGCCCAACGACGAGATCTACGTGGCACTGCTCGGTTCCGTGCAATCGGGCAAGACGGCCCTCATTCCGAGCCTGGAGCGATCGGCACTCTATGCTCATGGCCTGCCGCACGATGTTCAGATCCAGGTCAAGGAGGATATGAGCGCATTCTCGGCCGATGCGGCGTCGGGCAACGTGGCGCAAGCCGACCGGCCCCGGAAACGCAAGCTCGCCGAGGCCCGTGAGCGCGCGTTCCGCGGCATCGACTTCGTGCAGGACCCGACGCTCTACGAGGTGGTTCAATACCCGATGCACGTCACGGCCCGGCGCCGGACGAACGTCATCGAGCGGAAAGTGCGCATCATCGACTCTGGCGGCGGCGTGATGCTGCCGAGCGAGACGGCGCGGCGGCAGCAGGCCCGGGAGGAATATTCGCAGGCTGGCGTCGAAAGCCAGCGCAAGGCGGCGCTGGTCAACCTCCTGCACAAGGAGGTGGTCGGCATCGTGTTCTGCATCGACATCACGCAGGACGACGCCAGCAAATGGGAAAGCTCGTTTCGCGAACTGGTCGAGGACATCGTGCGGCGGTTCGAGGTCGGACCCGGCCGCCCGCGGCGGCGCATCGCGCTCACGTTCACCAAGACCGACCAGCTGTTCATGCTCGATGGCATGGACGCGGCGAAGAACGCCCTGACCCGGCGCACCCTGCTCGAGCGGCTCAATGCCACCTTCGAATCCGGCGCCAAGAAGATGCTGCGTGTCTGGCACGAGCTCGAGCGCGACGAAGCCAAGCGGATCGAGATCCGCTGCTTCCCGACCTCGGTCTTCGGCTACATCGATCAGAACGGTTGCGTGAACTACAGCTATTCCAAGGATACGTGGTTGATCGGCGATCCGGAGCTGCGCCAGTCGCTCAACATGAGCGCATTCAGCAGCACGGATCCCGACAACGACGTCGTGACGAGCACGCTGTTCCGCTACTGGCGGCCGATGCTGACCATCGATCCCTTCCTCTATGCCGTGTTCGGCGAGGATCGCTCGCTCGGGGTGCCGATCAACTCGCACTACATGTTCCGGCTCAGCGAGCTGTTCGGCGGCGATGACACGGAAGCGGATGCCGGCGCGCGGCAAAGGCGCAAAGGCGGCCTGTTCTCGTGGGGCTCATGATGGCCGGGGCCGCTCAGGCCTTGCCGAGCACGCGGCCGGCGACGGCGTCGAGCCTGGCGACATAGGCGGGATCCCGCGCCTCGGGCGGCGTGATGATCGCCACGTCGAGGGCGTGGTCGGATCCGATCGGGCACTTGGGATGCGTGCGCGGGAAATCGCGCGCCAGCCGCGTGACGAGGCGCTGCGCCTTCTCCACGTTGGCCTTCAGCACCTTGATGACGGCCGCCACGTCGACCTCGGCGTGGTCTTCGTGCCAGCAGTCATAGTCGGTGACCATGGCGAGGGTCGCGTAGGGGATCTCGGCCTCGCGCGCCAGCTTGGCTTCCGGCATGTTGGTCATGCCGATGACGGAGCAGCCCCATTGCCGATAGAGGTTCGACTCTGCCCGTGTCGAGAACTGCGGACCTTCCATCACGAGATAGGTGCCGCCTCGGGTCAGCGGGATGCCTTCGGCCGCTGCGGCTGAGGCAACGGCCTCGGCGACGGCAGGACTGACGGGGTCGGCGAGCGACACGTGCGCCACGCAACCCGTCCCAAAGAAGCTTTTCTCACGCGCGAACGTACGGTCGATGAACTGGTCGACGAGGACGAAGTGCCCGGGCGGCAACTCATCCTTCAGCGAGCCGCAGGCTGAGACCGAGACGAGATCGGTCACGCCCGTCCGCTTGAGGGCGTCGATGTTGGCCCGGTAATTGATGCCGGAGGGCGTCACCTTGTGACCGCGGCCGTGACGGGGCAGGAAGCGGACCGGCAGGCCGTCGACCTCGGCGTGGAGAATGGCATCGGACGGATCGCCCCACGGGGTCTTGACCGTGATCCAGCGCGGATTGGTGAAGGCCGGCAGATCGTAAAGGCCGCTTCCGCCGATGATGCCGAGGACGGATTTGGTCATAGCCCGGTTCTCCATAGACGCCAGCCCGTATGCGGCGGCGCAGCATGCTGGCTGGATGCCACATCCGCAAGCCCCCGGTGCGACCTCCAAATCATCTCACGGTCACACGGTTGTGATCGATGTTCAGTTGGCGGTGGGTCAAGATCGGCGTACAAATAAACAACGATCAATTGACCCGGCAACCGCAGGGAGATTACCGATGCTCCTCCGCACCCTCTCGAGGCTCGCCACCACCAGTCTTGCCGTCACCGCGGTGTTGCTGGCGCCGGCATCGGCCGCCACCGACGAGCCCGTCGTCGGCCCGGTGCTCGTCAAGGAAGCCAAATCGAAGGACCTCTGCGAGTCGCAACCGAACCGGATTTTCGTCAGCCACTTCACCGGGACGGAGTGCGTGGCCTTTCACGTCTCGCCGGGCAAGCCGACCGTCGACACGACGGTGATCTACTTCAACGGCGACATTCCCGCCGCGTACTTCGCAAAGGCCAGAGTGCAGGACGACATCGTCAAGGACATCGCCAGCTCGGCGCGCTTCATCGCCGAGAAGACCGGCGTTCGCATCATCTTCGTCGCGCGGCCGGGCACGCTCGGTTCGTCAGGAGACCATTCGCGGCGTGGCGAGCACCGGGAGATGCTGATCATGAATGCCGCCGTCGATGCCATCAAGGCGCGGCTAGGCCTCAAGCAGATCGTGGTCGCCGGTCAGTCCCGGGGCTCGCAGGTCGCAGCCGTTCTGCTGTCGATGGGCCGGACGGATATCTCCTGTGCCGTGCTCGGCTCGGGAAGCCTGTTCACGGTCGAGAACGAGCGCCGGTTTCTGCTCTCGAAAGGCGAGCGCGTGACCGAGCAGCGCCTGCACAGCCTGCGGCTCAAGTACTATGACCCCAGCGACTATGTCAGCAGCCTGCCGAAGGATGCCGCGCGCCGCATCTTCATCCTCGGCGATCGCGCCGACACGATCACCCCCTGGGATCAGCAGGAGGCCTATGGCATGCGCCTGCGCCAGCATGGCCACCACGCCGCGATCATTGAAATCAAGGCGCGGGGACGCGAGATGCATGGTGCGACCCACATGGTGCTGCCGGCCGCCGCAATGTGCGCCAAGGGAACTGCTGACCAGCAGATCGAGTGGGTCGTCGCGGCTCCGGGCAAAGGCCAGCCGTCAGCCCGCACGGTGGCGATGTGACATGTGCCAACTGCCGATTCGACGACGGTGCGGCAAGCGGGGCACGCGGCCTCAGCAAGTCGAAAAATCGGGCAGGCGATCACTGTTTATCTGTTGAAATGCTGCGTTTCTGACAACAGATTATGAGTGCGAGTCACTCATCATCAGACCGGGCGTCTGTGCCTGAGTGGCCGT
>Ga0209573_1004835_pt1 | contig 12866 bp, 10 predicted proteins | sample TNRBio252014_DNA_FD_185870 | JGI IMG/M metagenome (GOLD analysis project Ga0209573, IMG submission 185870) | Wastewater treatment Type I Accumulibacter community from EBPR Bioreactor in Madison, WI, USA - TNR Reactor_6/25/2014_ DNA (SPAdes)... | ecosystem: Engineered > Bioreactor > EBPR >...
ATTACGATTTGGGTAAGGAAGGTGGGCATTCGGCACATCGTATTTTGCATCACAAAGACATTACCGGATTTGAAATTCAAAAAACTTTGTTGGAACAAGTCACGCAATTGTCAAATATTGAAGTACTTCCCCATCATTTTGCCATTGATATCATTACCCAACATCATACTGAAAAACGCAAACTCAATTTTGGAGATGCCGATATCACTTGCTTTGGGGCTTATATCATGAATGAAAAAACCCAAGAAATTGACACCTATAGAGCCAAAGTTACCCTTATAGCCACAGGAGGCGCTGGACAAGTCTATGCATCTACAACCAATCCCGTCATTGCTACAGGCGATGGTATTGCTATGGCCTATAGAGCCAAAGCAATAGTTAGTGATATGCAGTACCAACAATTTCACCCTACTGCTTTATACGAACCCGGCAAAAGTCCGGCGTTTTTAATTACGGAAGCCGTGCGTGGTTTTGGAGCCTATTTACGCAATAAGGAAGGCATTCGTTTTATGTTGCAAGTGGACGAACGAGCCGAATTGGCTTCGCGTGATATCGTGGCTAGAGCCATCAATATGGAAATGAATCGCAGCGGTGCTGAATGTGTATATTTGGATTGTACGCATTTGGATGCCAAAGCTTTTGTCAAACATTTCCCAAACATTGTAGAGAAATGTAGTAGTATTGGGATTGATTTTACCAAAGATTTTATACCCGTGGTGCCTGCCATGCATTATTTAATGGGTGGTATTGTCATTGATAAAGAAGGTCAAACGAGTATTAAAAATTTATACGCCAATGGAGAATCGACTCGAAGTGGATTACACGGGGCCAACCGATTGGCATCCAATTCTCTGTTGGAAGCTTTAGTTTTTGGACATCAAATTGCCCAACACATCATAGAAAACGCTTCCATTTTGGAAAGCAAACTTCCTTCAATTCCAGAATGGAATACCGAAGGCACAACCGATCCCAAAGAATTGGTATTGATTACACACAACAAGAAATCGGTGCAATACATCATGAGTGATTTGGTAGGTATAGTAAGGTCTAATGAACGTTTGATCAGAGCTTTGGATCATTTGGATTACATCTATCAAGACACCGAAAAACTCTACAAAAAAGTAACCCTGTCACCTCAAATCATCGAATTGAGAAACTTAAATACAATAGCTTATTTGATTGTCAAACAATCTATGGAAATGAAACAAAATAAAGGTGCTTTTTATAGTTTGGATTTGGAGAATTAATAGATCCTTGTTGTTTTAGCATAAACAGCCAAGTCATTATCTCAACCAATAACCTGTTTCGCCTGAAAGGTAGACTCAATAACTCAATAACTCAATAACTCAATAACTCAATAACTTTATAACTTTAAAACTTCATCTAACCGCCTTCAAACTCAAATCCATATTGTAAACCGAATGCGTTAAAGCACCACTGGAAATAAAGTCCACTCCGCAAGCGGCGTATAAAGGTGCTGTTTCAAGCGTAATACCACCAGATGATTCGGTTGCACAAAAGTCGCCTATCATTGTTACTGCCTTTCGAGTCGTTTCATAATCAAAATTATCAATGAGAATTCTATAAATACCCTTGTGTTGCATGATTTCCTTGATTTCATCCAAATTTCTAGCTTCGACAATGATTTTCAAATCGAGTTGTTGATCTGCTAAAAACTTTTGAGTTTTGGCAATAGCTTGAGAAACACCACCGGCAAAATCAATATGATTATCCTTCAACATAATCATGTCATACAGTGCAAATCTATGGTTCACTCCACCACCTATAGTCACTGCCCATTTTTCCAAAGCTCGGATACCGGGAGTGGTTTTGCGCGTATCTAAAATACGGGTTTTGGTTCCTTGGAGTACTTTAACAAAACCATAGGTTTTAGTAGCAATCGCACTCATGCGTTGCATGGCATTTAATACCAATCGCTCCGCTTTTAAAATCGATTGAGATTTTCCAGAAACATAAAAAGCGATATCGCCATACACAACTGCATCGCCATCTTTTAATATCGCCTCAAAAACCATATCAGGATCCACATATTGAAAAACCATTCGAGCAAAGTCAATTCCGGCTATGATACCATCGGCTTTGACCAATAATTTGGCTTTTCCTTGCGCATCAGTAGGAATGCATGCCAATGAAGAATAATCACCGGGCCCTACATCTTCTCGGATGGCATTGGCAATGATGAGTTGGAGTTCGTTTTGAAATTGAGTTTCAGAAATCATATTGCTTATATTTTGCTAAAATTCTAAATTCTTTGATTGCAGTATTAAGTCCAGTTTAAAAAGTTATAGAGTTGAAAGTTAATAAAGTTAAAGACTTGAATAATAGTCATTTAGTAAATTTGACAGATTTTATCTAAAGTATTAAATATCTGTCGTTTACGCTTTTAGCTTTACAAACTTTATACTTTACAGACTGCTCTCATATTAATATGCAAAGTAACTAAAATTGTAAGCAGAACTCACGTGTAAAAAGGAATTTCAGCTATTTTTTTGCTATCTACTTATTATTAGTAAAATTTTTAGCAGATATTTGCCCCTACTTATAATCAGATCACTACCATGAGTAAAGTAATTTCGGGATTTTCTAAATTGAGCAAACAGGAAAAAGTAGATTGGCTCACCGACAATTTTACCGAAGTAGGTATAAAAGCCAAAGAAGTCCTGCAACAATACTGGAATGAAGACCGCATTCTCCAATCCTTACACGATGATTTTGTTGAAAACACCGTATCCAATTTCTATTTACCTTTTGCCATTGCACCCAATTTTGTCATCAATGACAGGGATTACACGATTCCCATGGCCATTGAGGAGAGTTCGGTTGTAGCTGCCGCGTCAATGGTTGCCAAATTTTGGAGTTCGAGAGGTGGCATTAAAACCACTATTTTAAGCACGCTTAAATCGGGTCAAATACATTTGATGTACAATGGAGATCCAGCCGGACTTCAGTTTTACTTTGACAAAATGCAAGCGCAACTTTTGAGAGTTACCGAACCCATTACCGAAAACATGCGTCAACGCGGAGGTGGTATTGTAGGCATGGAATTGCGAAATAAGACAGCGGAACTACCCCATTATTATCAAATACACGTTACTTTTCAAACCAAGGATAGCATGGGAGCCAATTTCATCAACACTTGTTTGGAAGCCATAGCCGATGCCTTCAAACGTCCCGATATTGAAATTGTGATGAGTATTTTATCCAATTACGTCCCTGAATGTGTGGTAAGAGCCGAGGTGAGTTGTAAAGTAAAAGACCTCTATGAAAATGATGCGATGCATTATGCAGAAAAATTTGTTCAAGCGGTTAGAATAGCTGAAGTCGAACCCTTTCGAGCAGTTACCCACAACAAAGGCATCATGAATGGTGTAGATGCTGTAGTGATAGCCACCGGAAATGATTTTAGAGCTGTTGAAGCAGGTGTTCATGCCTATGCTTCGCGCAACGGAAGCTATGCCAGCTTGAGTCATGCAGAAATCAACAAAGGGGTTTTTAGATTTTGGTTGGATTTACCATTATCTTTGGGAACCGTTGGCGGTTTGACCAAATTACATCCTTTGGCAAAATTGTCATTAGAAATATTGGGAAATCCAAATTCAGAAGAATTGATGCAAATAGTTGCCGCTGCCGGATTGGCTCAAAACTTTGCTGCATTGAGAGCTTTGACCACAACCGGAATTCAAAAAGGTCACATGAAACTCCATTTGACCAATATCATCAAACTATTAAATGCCTCTAAAAAGGAAAAAGAATTCCTCATTCAATATTTTGAAAATAAAACGGTTTCACACAAAGCTGTAGTAGATAAGTATCATGAAATGAGGAGAGAAAATGGATTATGAATGCAGAATTGAGAATTGAGAATTAAAAATTTAAATCTCAACCTCTAAAATTTAACATCTAAATTCCATCCCCAACGAGTTGGGGACCAAATTCCAAATTCCAAATTCCAAATTCCAATAACTCAATAACCCAATAACTCAATAACCCAATAACCTAATAATCCAATAACCAATTAACCAAACCTCAACATATCAAGCACACGGCAAACTCCTCTTAACAGGAGAATATCTCGTATTGGATGGTGCTTTGGCTTTGGCAATGCCTACCAAAAAAGGTCAGAATTTGGAGGTCAAAGAAATCTCGGAGCATAAGGTGTATTGGAAAAGTTATGATGAGAAAGGACAAGTTTGGTTGGAACGCACGTTTCACTTTCCCATAACCATTCGCAAGAGTGACCCTAAAACCATTCAAACCCTCAAACACATATTTCTCCAAATTCAACATCTCAATCCGGCATTCTTCAATGGAAACCAAGGTTATGAAGTGACCACACATTTGGAATTTCCAAGAAAATGGGGATTGGGAAGTTCATCAACTTTAATTTACAATTTAGCCACTTGGGCACAAGTCAATCCGTATGAATTGCTCGCAAACACCATGGGTGGCAGTGGTTATGACTTGGCCTGCGCCGGAAGTGACTCTGCCATACTTTACCAACTCGACAACCAAAAACCTATAGTTAGACCCGTAACCTTTTCACCGGATTTTGCCGACCAATTGTTTTTCGTTTATCTCAATCAAAAACAACGCAGTTCCAGAGAAGTGAACCGTTACAAATCAATAGCTGTTAACGACAAGAAAACAGTAGTAAACTTGGTTTCCGAAATATCCGAATTGATGTTGAAAGTAACCTGTATGGAAGATTTTGCCCTTTTGATGAAAGAACACGAAAAATTAGTGTCGGGGGTTTTAAAACGCAATCCCATTCAAACCCATTTTAAAGATTATTTCGGACAATTGAAAAGTTTGGGTGCTTGGGGAGGAGACTTTATTCTAGCAACCGGAAATGAAAATACCCCTGAATATTTCAGGAGAAAAGGATTTGAAACAGTAATTCCGTTTGAGAATATGAAGTGTTAGTTCATTTGTACCGTTATTTGTATTTTAGTACCGATAACTAATGTGAAAATTTTAGATTTTAGATTTTAGATTTTAGATTTTAGATTATAATTGAAAAAAGATATTCGTTCATATAGTAAAGAAGACCTCAGAGATTATTTCATAACTCAAGGTCAGCAAGCATTTCGGGGCAATCAAGTCTATGAATGGTTGTGGAAGAAAAATGCACATACTTTTGAGGAAATGACCAATCTTTCCAAAGAAACCCGATTGTTTCTGGAAGACCATTTCAGCATCAATCACATAGCCGTTGACAACATCCAAAGAAGCAGTGATGGAACCGTCAAAAACGCCGTTAAACTACACGATGGTTTAGTAGTAGAATCGGTGATGATACCTACTGAAAGTCGCACCACAGCTTGCGTTTCCAGCCAAGTGGGTTGTGCCATGGGTTGTACTTTTTGCGCTACAGCCAGATTGAAGAAACAACGCAACCTCAATCCGGATGAGATCTATGACCAAGTAGCGGCTATCAATCGCGAGAGCGAATTGCTCTACGGACATAAATTGACCAATATCGTTTTTATGGGTATGGGCGAACCTTTGCTCAACTATGAAAATGTGATGAAAGCCATCGACAAAATCACTTCCGACGAAGGTTTGGGGATGTCTCCCAGACGCATCACACTTTCAACAGTAGGTATTCCCAAAATGATCAAACGCATGGCAGATGAACAAGTCAAATTTAACTTGGCTCTTTCACTCCATTCCGCTATCGATGAAGTGCGTAGTAAAATGATGCCTGTCAATATTTCCAACAATCTAGACGAATTGATGGATTCTTTACAATATTGGCATCACAAAACCGGCAACCGCATTACTTTTGAATACGTGGTTTGGAAAGGGATCAACGACAAGCAAAAAGACATCGATGCCTTGGTTCACTATTGCAAACAAGTACCTGCCAAAGTGAACTTGATTGAATACAATCCGATAGATGATGGTGCATTTGAACAAGCTTCACCCATCATCATTGAACAATATGTGAGTGAATTGGAGAAAAACGGAATCATTGTCAACATCAGACGCAGTCGTGGGAAAGACATTGATGCGGCTTGTGGACAATTGGCGAATAAAAGTTGAATTAGGTATGAAAATTTCCAGTATAGTGGAAATTTTAGTACAAATATTTCCAGTGTAATGGAAAATTTTGTACAAATATGTCCAGCACAAAATGTATTCCAACAAAAAAACCGCTCGTAAAAGCGGTTTTTCTATTTCATATATGTGATACTAATCTTTCAAATCATCCACATCATCATGTGTAATTTTATTGACTGACACTAAAACCCCGAGTAGTAGTGAAACACCGATAAAAGTTAGCGAGAACCAACTTGGAAGTAATTTGATAAATTCGGTATGTAAAAGCAATAATTTGATGGATACAAATACCAAAATGGCAAATATACTGTACTTTAAATAATGGAATTTTTCCAACATATTGGCTAAAAAGAAATACATACTTCTCAATCCGAGAATCGCAAAAATATTGGAACTAAATACGATGAATCTTTCGGTAGTTACAGCTAAAATAGCAGGAATACTATCTAATGCAAAAATGACATCGGTAAATTCTATCATAATCAATGCAATGAATAATGGGGTGAAAACTCTTTTCCCGTTTTCAATAATCCAAAAATGTTCTGCATGAAAATTCTTAGTTACTTTGAAATATTTCTTTACGAATTTAAATTTCTCATCTTCGTGATGCTCATCATCTTCATGTTTAAGCATATTAAATGCCGTGTACAATAAAAATATCCCAAAAACATAGGTCATCCATTCAAATCTTTCCATCAGAGCTATTCCAAAGAAGATCATCAAAGCTCGCATCACAATGGCTCCAACAATTCCCCAATACAATACCCGATGCTGATATTTCATGGGTACTTTCTGACTGGCAAAAATGGTAGCTATGACAAAAAGGTTGTCTACACTCAATGACAATTCGATGAGGTAACCGGTCAAGTATTTTGTAACCGCCTCAGCAGGTTTCATTTCACTGACGATCCAATCAAATTTGTAAAAATAATAAACCGCAATTGAAAATAGCATGGCAAATGCCACCCAAAAAGCAGTTTCGATAGCCGCTTTTTTATGACTGACTTTTTCATTTTTCTTGTGTAAAACCAGCATGTCAAATCCAATTAACACGATAAATGCGGTAAATAATATAATCCAAGCCATAGTGAGGTTTCAGGTTTCAGGTTTAAAGTTTCTATCAAATCAATCTATAGAAATCAGCTTTCAATAGTATTAAAGAGTCCAGTTTAAAAAGTTATAAAGTTGAAAGTTAATAAAGTTAAAGCCTTGAATATTAGTCATTTATGAATTTTGACAGATTTTATCTAAAGTATTAAATATCAATCGTTTATGCTTTAAACTTTACAAACTTTATACTTTATAGACTGCTCTCATTAAATTAATTTTCGAGCATCTGCCATGGCATTTGCAATACCACTTGGGTTGCTTCCACCTGCCGTAGCAAAGAAAGGTTGTCCGCCTCCGCCACCATTGATGTGTTTGGCTAATTCCCTAACAATGTTTCCGGCATGCAAACCTTTTTGTTCTACCAAATCTTTGGAAACATAACAAGACAAAGTTGCTTTTCCATCCACTTCATTGGCTATCAAAAGAAAAGCAGAAGCCAACTTGCCACCCATTTCAAATAATATATCTTTTATACTCTGGGTATCCAAGTCTAATTTAGTCGCCAAAAATTGCGTTCCGTTACGGTTTTCCAGCTTTTGTTCCAAATCACCGACCAAATTTTTAGCATTTGCTTTCTGCAATTGGGCTATTTCCTTACGCAATTGGTTGAGCTCTTCCTGCATGTTTTGCACGACTTCCACCAGATTTTTAGGATTTTTTAAAACCGATTTGACTTCTTCAAAAAGTCGGTTGTTTTCCATGAAATACTGTTGAGCCGCATCTGAAGTGATGGCTTCAATTCTACGAACTCCGGCAGCAATAGCACTTTCCGATACAATTTTGAAATACCAAATATCAGCCGTGTTTTGGATATGTGTTCCACCACACAACTCCAAAGAATCGGCAAATTGAATCATCCGAACACTGTCTCCGTATTTTTCTCCAAACAAAGCCATTGCTCCTTTTTCCATCGCTTGTTTAATGGGGATATTGCGATGTTCGTCCAAAGGAATTGCTGCTTGCACTTTGGTATTGACAAATTTTTCTACTTGTACCAATTCTTCTTCCGTCAATTTGGCAAAGTGAGAAAAGTCAAATCGCAGACCTTTGGCATGTACAGCCGAACCTTTTTGTTCGACATGTGTCCCCAATATTTGACGCAATGCTTGATGTAATAAATGCGTAGCCGAGTGATTTCGGGCAGTTAATGCTCTTTGGTGTGCATCTACTTGTGCCGTAAAAACCTGTTGAGGATTCTGAGGTAACTCTTTGGTAAAATGCAACCACAAACTATTTTCCTTTTTAACATCAAAAACAGGCGTTTTACTGCCATCGGCAGCAATCAACCACCCACTATCTCCTACTTGCCCACCACTTTCCGCATAAAAAGGTGTTTGATCTAAAACAATTTGATACAACTCACCATCCTTTTTGGAAGTTACTTTTCTATATCTCGCAATTTTTGAAAAGGTTTGCAAATTATCATATCCTTTAAAAAGCGTTTCGGTTGCAGGATTTAAAATGGTCCAATCTTCGGTTTCCATACCGGCAGCATCACGACTGCGTTCTTTTTGTTGCAACATTTCGGTTTCAAATTCCGATTCATTAAACGTCATACCGCGTTCGCTTAAAATTAAAGCCGTCAAATCTTTAGGGAAACCATAGGTGTCAAATAATTCGAAAGCTTTTTTCCCGGTAACTTCTTTGCCTTTGGTCTCATGGATGATGCGTTCCAATAATTGTAAACCTTGTTCTAAGGTGCGCAAGAACGAATGCTCTTCTTCTTTGATGACATTGGTAACTAGATTTTGTTGCGATTTTAATTCGGGGAAATTATCACCCATTTCCTGAACCAAAGTTGGAATCAACAAATGAATAAAGGCATCCTTTTGATTTAAAAATGTATAGCCATAGCGAATGGCACGTCTCAATATACGACGGATGACATATCCGGCACCACCATTGGAAGGTAATTGTCCATCGGCAATGGCAAATGAGACTGCTCTAATGTGATCGGCAATGACCCGAATAGCGATATTTTGTTCTTCGTTCACGCCATAGGCAACACCGGTTGTTTTTTCAATTTGATGTATCATCGGGGTAAACACATCGGTATCGTAGTTGGATTGGGTTCCTTGTAAAACCATACAAAGACGTTCAAAACCCATTCCAGTATCTACGTGTTTGGCAGGCAGATATTCCAATTTACCATCGGCTTTACGATTGAATTCCATGAAGACCAAATTCCAAATTTCCACCACTTGAGGATGATCTTTATTGACCAAATTTGCTCCGGAAACTTGAGCTCTTTCTGCTTCATTTCGAATATCTACGTGGATTTCAGAACAAGGTCCGCAAGGCCCTTGATCTCCCATTTCCCAAAAGTTATCTTTTTTGTTCCCCAATAAAATTCTATCTTCAGCAATGTGTTTTTTCCAATATTCAAAAGCTTCGTCGTCTTTACTTAAATTATCATCTGCACTGCCTTCAAAAACCGTTACATACAAACGGGATTTGTCTATTTTATAGACTTCGGTCAACAATTCCCAAGCCCAATCGATGGCATCTTTTTTAAAATAGTCTCCAAAACTCCAATTGCCGAGCATTTCAAACATGGTATGGTGGTACGTATCTTTACCAACTTCTTCCAAATCATTGTGCTTACCGGAAACCCGTAGACATTTTTGGGTATCGGCAATACGGTTGTGTTTGGGTGTACCATTGCCTAAAAAATATTCTTTAAATTGGTTCATACCTGCATTGGTAAAAAGCAAGGTAGGGTCATTTTTGACTACTATAGGAGATGAAGCTACGATTTGATGTTTTTTGGATTCAAAAAAATCCAGAAATTGTTGACGAATCTGATGTGAATTCATATTTGATTATAAAAAATTTCTTTCGTAAATGAAAATGAGTTTGAAATATTAAATGTATGTAAAAAAAGTCAAACTCAGTACTTTAAGCTTTGACAGCTAAACTATTAACAATTAACTACTAACATTTAACATTTTATTTAAATTAATTTCTTAATTTTGTGTTTTTATTGCCTTCAAGCGGCAAAAGTAAGATTTTTAAAGACATGGCAAAAGTAAAATATCATTACAATCCAGAAACCTTATCTTTTCACAAGATAATTCCCAAAAAAAGACGTGTGCTATTTAATGGAATTCTTTTGTTTTTGGCAATAACACTCAATGCTGTCATTGGTTTTTTTGTATTGAACTCCTTTTTTCAATCTCCTAAAGAAAAAGCACTGACTCGGGAAATTGAAAATTTGAAAATGAATTATAAGTTGCTTGCCAGAAAGGAAAAACAGCACAACGAACGCATTGCCGAAATAGAAAATCGAGACAATACCATATACAGACAATTTTTTGAAGCCAGTCCCATTCCCGACGAAGTAAGAAAAGCTGGTTTTGGTGGAGTCGATCGATATAAAGACATGGATGGATTTGACAATTCCAATATGATTATTGATTTGACAAAACAAATGGATATTTTGTCCAAACGTATAGTGGTTCAATCCAAATCATTGGATGATATCATCAAAATGGCTGAAAACAAAGAAGAAATGTTGGCTGCCATTCCCGCCATTTCGCCTGTAAAAAAAGAGCATTTGACCCATGTAGCATCAGGTTATGGATGGCGCATGCATCCCATATTGAAAATTCGCAGAATGCACAATGGAATTGACTTTGTTGCCAAAGAAGGAACTCCAATATACGCTTCCGGTACGGGTACCGTTATAGAAGCCGAAAGAAGTTCGTCTTTTGGAAATGTAGTAAAAATTAATCACGGATTTGGATATGAAACGGTCTATGCGCATTTGAGTCGTATAGCTGTTCCTGCCGGCAAACGGGTCAAACGTGGCGATATAGTGGGTTATATGGGAAGTACAGGATTATCTGTGTCAACCCACTTGCATTACGAAGTACACAAAAACGGAAGTCCGGTAGATCCCGTGAACTTCTTCTATGGTAATTTGACTCCGGAAGAATATTTAGCCATTCAAAATGCAGCCAACCAAGAAGGTGGACAAACCTTGGATTAATTGTATTTTATTAGAATCCAACCTTCTAATTTCTAAGATCTAATTTCTAATTTCTAATTTGAACCATGCATATAGACTTACCAGAAAAATTTTACTACAAAATCGGAGAAGTTGCCGAGGCATTTAAAGTCAACACTTCTTTACTTCGTTTTTGGGAAAAGGAGTTCAAAATGTTGCATCCCAAAAAGGATAAAAATGGCAATCGATTGTATACCAAAAAGGATGTGGAAATCTTTCAACAAATTCACTTTTTTGTCAAACAGAAAGGCTATACTCTAGATGGAGCCAAACAAAAAATGAAAGAAAAAAAGGGTTCCAATCAAGAGTCGGAGTTAACAGAAAACCAATTGGTTATTGCAAAATTGGAAAAAATTAAAGACGAATTGTTACGCATTAAAAAATCAATTGAGTAACATTTGTAATATTTATTCAACTAACATTCACAAACATTAACAATTAAAACCGAAAATTATGAAAAAATGGATTGTTCCTATTTCAATTATTGCCTTATTATTAATCATCGTATGGAGATTCAACAATAAAGCTGTAACTCTTAAAGAGGATGCCAATAACCGTTGGGGTGATGTAGAAAGTTCTTATCAAAGGAGATACGACTTGATAGACAATTTGGTTGCTACCGTAAAAGGATATGCTGACCATGAAAAAAGTACTTTGGAAGCTGTAATTCAAGCCAGAGCCAATGCTACTAAAATCACTATTGATCCAACCAATATGACCCCTGAAAAATTGGCTGAGTTTCAACAAGCTCAAACCGGAATGATGGGTGCTTTCAGTAAATTAATGGCGGTAGCAGAAAGCTATCCCGACTTGAAAGCCAACCAAAACTTTTTGGAATTACAATCTCAAATCGAAGGAACTGAAAATCGAATTAATGTTGCTCGTGATCGATACAATGAAGCTGTCAATCCTTATAACAAAGCGATTAAACGTTTTCCTGGTGTTGTTTTTGCTTCCCTTTTAGGGTTTGATGAAATGACTTATTTCAAATCTGAAGTTGGAGCTGACAAAGCCCCTAAAGTAGATTTTTCCAAATAAAAACTCAACATTGAAAAGAAAATAGAGTCCTTCACTGGATTTCTATTTTCTTTTTATTTGAACTTAAATTGTTGCTGATATGAACTCTGTAGAATCTTTTTTAACTGCTTCAGAAGAGCAGGAAATTGTGAGAGCCATTCAAAAAGCCGAATTCAATACTTCGGGTGAAATCAGAGTGCATCTTGAAAAAGTTACCTCAAAAGAAGTTATGGAACGAGCCAAGGAAGTTTTTTTTGAACTCAAAATGGATCAAACTAAAGAACGGAACGGTATCTTATTGTACGTCGCCACTGATAGTAAAAAATTTGCCATTCTCGGTGATGCCGGCATAGATCAAAAAGTTCCAGCCCATTTTTGGCAAGATGAAACCGATATGATTATCGGTTTGTTTGCTCAACAAAAAAATTGTGAGGCATTGACGAAAGGAATCGAACAAGTTGGGGAGAAACTCAAAACTTTTTTCCCTTACCAATCAGATGATCGTAATGAATTGACCAACGAAATATCTAAAGGATAATGCATTACCATAAAACTCCCCATACATCCACATTTTTAAAAGTATGTACCCTATTGCTTTTGGTTATAGGAACATTGAACTTTAGAGCTCAAACACCCGAACTTCCTG
>Ga0209573_1004838_pt1 | contig 12861 bp, 9 predicted proteins | sample TNRBio252014_DNA_FD_185870 | JGI IMG/M metagenome (GOLD analysis project Ga0209573, IMG submission 185870) | Wastewater treatment Type I Accumulibacter community from EBPR Bioreactor in Madison, WI, USA - TNR Reactor_6/25/2014_ DNA (SPAdes)... | ecosystem: Engineered > Bioreactor > EBPR >...
ATGAACGTCGCAGCCCCAACCGCACATTTGTCCGAATACGCGTCTCACTACCGTGATTTTCAGTGGAATCTGCCTGAACGCTATAATATCGGCGTCGCGGTTTGCGACCAATGGGCGTCGCGGGAGCCGGACCGGCCAGCCCTGCTGGCTTTTGACGGTTTGCAGCGCGCTTTGACATTCGGCGAACTGGCTGCCCAGTCGAATCGGCTGGCCAACGGGCTGGCGACGCTTGGGGTCAAGCGCGGTGATCGCGTGGCGATGCTTTTGCCTCAGGGTTTTGAGACGCTGATTGGCCATGTCGCGACCTATAAGCTTGGCGCCATCGCAGTTCCGCTGGCGCTTCTATTCGGGCCTGACGCGCTGGAGTTCCGGCTGCGGTTTTCGGGCGCCACCGCCGTCATCACCAATGCAGCAGGCGCCCATACGATTGCCGCCCTGCGTCAACAGCTGCCCGGCCTGCGCCACGTCATTGTCGTCGATGGCGAAGGGGAGGGCGATCTCGATCTGCGAGCGCTGATAGCTGCTGCGTCACCGGAATTTAGTCCAGCCGACACCACGCCGGATGATCCCGCCCTGATGATTTTTACTTCCGGAACCACAGGTCCCCCCAAAGGGGCGCTGCATGGCCATCGTGTGTTGCTGGGGCACCTGCCGGGTGCGCAGATGGCCTATGATTTTATGCCGCGCGATGGCGATGTCATGTGGACGCCTGCTGACTGGGCCTGGGCTGGCGGTCTGCTCAATGCGCTGTTTCCCGCGCTGACGTTTGGCGTTCCGGTCGCGTTCGGCCGTTTCGAGCGTTTCCAACCTGAGATCGCGCTTTCGCTTATGGAGAAACTGGGCGTGACGCTCGCCTTTCTGCCGCCAACAGCGATTCGCATGATGAGAGCGCAACCGGCAGCTTTTGCCGGGCGCAACCTCAAGCTGCGCGCCATTATGTCTGCGGGCGAGCAGCTTGGCCGCGAAACGTTCGATTGGGCGCAGCAAGCTTTCGGCTTTCCAGTCAACGAATTTTACGGCCAGACCGAATGCAATCTGGTTATTGGATCGAGCTCTTTGCTGGGGGCGACGCGCCCCGGCGCGACCGGCAAACCCGTGCCGGGTCACAGCGTGGCGGTTATCGACGGCGAGGGAAACGAAAAGCCGGCCGGTGAGGTCGGACAGATCGCCGTACGCTCCCCCGATCCGGTCATGTTCCTTGGTTATTGGCGGGATGAAGATGCAACCGCGAGGAAATTCCTCGGCGACTGGATGATCACCGGCGACCAGGGGCATATCGACGCGGATGGTTTCATCCATTTCTTTGGCCGGGATGACGACGTCATCACATCCGCAGGATACCGTATCGGCCCCGGTGAGATCGAGGACTGCCTAATCAGTCACCCCGCGATCAAGCTGGCGGCAGTGGTTGGCAAGCCGGATCAGATGCGCACCGAGATGGTCAAAGCCTATGTGGTGCTGCGTGATGGCTTCGAGGCGGGCGGAGACCTTGCCGATGACATCAAGCGCTGGGTGCGCGACCGGCTTTCGGCGCACGAATATCCGCGTGAGATCGAGTTTGTCGCCGGGATCCCGCTGACGACGACTGGCAAGGTGATTCGCCGGCACTTTCGCGAGTTAGCCCGTCAGGAGGCGGCCCAAGCCTGATTATTTGCGGCCCAGCAGCGTACGGACGCGGTTGCGCAGAACGCGGGCGAAATTGCGCGTTTCGCGGTAAAAAGAAAGCTGCTGAGAGGCGAGGCGCACAGTACGGTCGCTGCCCGGCGTCAGGCCGATGACGAGCGTACCGACCGGGCGCCGTTCGGTCCACAGACGGGTCATCACCGGATGATCTGGAACCGCGCAAGAATCGGTCGCGACGATGTTTGGATCGCTCAGATGATATTTCGTCACCTCGATCATCAAGAGGGTGCCCGGCGAATAGGCCGAGAAATTCTCATCATAGGCAGTCTTCCAGGTGTAGGCGACGCCAGCCTCAATGAAGACAATCAGGGAGGCGACGATCCTGCCGTCAAGAACCAACTCATGGATACGGCAGCAATCCTGTTCGGATAGCCGGTCAATGGCTTCGCGTGCGAAAGCTGCGCGGAAACGATCAATGGCCATCGCGGTGCGCTCCCGACCTTTCCAGCCCGATGCCTCCAGGGCAAGGAAGGCTTCTGTGGCGTGGCGGATTTCCTCAGGCGCACGAGCGATACGGTGTTCAAGTGCGCCCTTCTCGGCCAGCTTGCGCCAGAGACGGCGGAATTCGCGATAGTGGTGCGAGCGCAGCGCGTTGCGCAGATATGCCTCGCCTTCGAGATGGCTCTGTAGAAAAGCGCGCGATGTGAGACCAACGCGCTCAAACGGCAGGTTGCGTGTTTCTGTAACACTCTGGAGTGTCTTGGCGGCCGCGCCGTCAAGAAGCATGTCTGGCAGAACAAGAACTTTAGGCAGCCTCAGGTGCGGCCGCGCCATGATGCGCAAGAAATCGTCAACGACACCGGCGGGGTCATCGCGGTCGACCAATGGCGTGCCGAGCGGCCCCCAGGGGCTGGACCAGGTGCGAATGACCGGCACACCCATTGGTATTGCCGGTTTCTCGATTGAGAAGGGCATCAGCATGCGCAGCCGAGTCTTGTATTCATCGCCGTCGCGAATCACCGCCAGGCGGACTTCACGATCTTCAAGCCGCGGCATGGCTGGCGCAAGAAAACGCGGATTGAAGAAGATGTTGGGCTCGATAGTGCGTCTGCAGAGGAAGTCCAGCTCCTCGACCAGATCAAACCCCGCCGACGCCGGATAGATGGCCAGCCTCCGTTCGGCTGCACCGCCGGTCGCCACTTCGATCTGCGCTTTTTCCACCGGGGCCGACGTGAGGCCGGCCAATTCTGCGATCATCGCGCCGGCCGCGCCGCCGCTCGACTCTTCAACGATTGGAACCGCCACCATCAGATGGGTCTCCTGTCGCTGGACAGGGTTGAGGGTGCAAAAACGAACATGGTGATGCCCAGCCGCCGCCGCACCGCCAGCGAAAGGGCTATCGCCTCAAAGCACATTGAAAGGGTAGTGGCCACCGCAGCTCCCCAGAGTCCGAAATGAGGTATCAGGTAAATCGCCAAGGAAACGTTGACGGCGAGCGTCAGGGCGAAAATCGCTGCACATAAATTCTGGTTGCCGCTCATCGTCAGAAGCGATTCGGCCGGTCCGACGGCGGAGCGCATGACAACCCCGAAGACCAGCGGGAACAGCAGCGGGTAGCCTGCCGCAAATCCTGGTCCAAATAGAAGCAGCATTGGCTTGCCGATCGCCAGGACAACCAGACCCATGGCCAGCGAAGGCCAGAACGTCCAGGAGACCGTCTCGCGCGCGAATGCAGCCAGTTGATGGCTCTGGCCGTGGGTGAATTGCGAATAGCGCTGGGCGACGCCAGCCTTGACCGCAAAATATACAAAATGAACCAGGGCCAAAGTCTTCACGGTAGCGAAATAGACCGCGACGTCTTCGGGGTTCATGAACGCGCCGACCAACAGCACGTCTGCATTAGTGAGCAGGAAGAAGAAGCTCTCGACCAGGAATATTGGCAGCGACACCCAGAACCATTGCCGAAACAGGATTGCGCGGGGGCCAGCGCCAATGGCGCGCTCAACCCGGTTTGTGGTTGTAATCAGCTGGTACAGGGTCGTCGCGTAGGTGGCCGCGATCGCAGCCAGAATGCCGGTTTTTGCATCAACCGGGAAACCGAAGACCATAGCCAGCCCAAGCAGGACCAGAATGGCGATAGGGCGAATCAGATAGGTGGGCGCCAGCGCCGCCAGAGCCCATGAGTTGGCCCGCGCGATTCCCTGCAGCACATCGCCCAGCGCAATCATTGGCAAACAGATCATGCCAAGAATGAATGGCACGACGTAGTAGGGTTCAAAACGGTCGGCGAAAATCCAGACGCCGGCAGCGCCAACCATAGCAATCAGCGTCGACGCAATTAGCGAAAACAGGCGGCTGGTGAGCAGGATGCCGCGTAGCTCGGCCGTCATACGCTTCTCCCGATATTCAGGGATGTAGCGGATGACCGAGGTATGAAATCCGAGACATGACAAGTTGCCGAGGATGACGACAGTCGTCCAGACCAGTACAAAGATGCCGTACTCGAAGGAGCCGATCCAGCGCGCCATCAGCACTTGCGAAACGAATGCGATGAAGGCGGAGATGATGCGGATTGAAAAGGCGATCAGCGACATGCGGCTGGCAGCGCCGCGCTCGTCAGCAGAAAACAGGAGCGCGTCAATCCGGTCAAAGAGCGGCCTGCTGCTCAGCGCTAGCCGCTGCGGCAGGAGTTTTTCCGCCGTTGTCGCTGTCGAAAAGCGCACGCTTCGACCGTCTCCGTTACTCTCGGAGCTTAGTCTAGCGTTGCAAGCTTAAGGTTCCGTTTTGGGCCGGCCCGCCGACGCCGCTATACAAACGCGCCGTGGCAGTGCTTGAATTTCTTGCCCGAACCGCAGGGGCAGGCCTCATTGCGTCCGATCTTGCCCCATGTCGCCGGGTTGTTTGGATCGCGCTCTTCGGCTGCTACGATCTGGTCGCCCGTTTCGAGCGCGGCCATGACGGAACCTTCACCGAAATCGTCTTCGCCGGTCGTTGCGTCGATATGATGCCCAAAGGCCTGCGGCGCCTGTGGCGGCGGCGCGTCGGCAGCTTCGCGCACCAGTTCTACCCGCATTAGCTGACCGGTTACGGCCTGCCGCAAATTGACCAGCATGGCCTGGAAAAGCTCGAAGCCTTCCTGCTTGTATTCCTGCAGCGGGTCACGCTGCGCATAACCGCGGAAACCCACAACGTTGCGCAGGTGATCGAGGTTCACGATGTGCTCGCGCCACAAATGATCGAGTGTCTGAAGCACGACTGAACGCTCGACGTAATTTTTAATTTCAGGTCCAAAACGTTCTGCGCGGTCCTTGGCTGCTGCATCTGCCGCCGCAGTCAGGCGCTCGCGCATTTCCTCATCGGCGATGCCTTCTTCCTTGGCCCATTCATCAACCGGAAGGTCAAGGTTTAGATGTTCGCGCACAGCCTGTTTGAAGCCGTCTATATCCCACTGCTCGGCATACGCATTTTCAGGAATATGTTTGGTGATCAGGTCCTCGATGACGTCCTGGCGCATTTCGTCGACGGTTTCACCGAGGTTCTCGCCGTCCATCAGTTCGATGCGCTGCTCAAACACGACCTTGCGCTGGTCGTTCATAACGTCGTCATATTTGAGCAAGTTCTTGCGGATGTCGAAGTTGCGCGCCTCAACCTTGGTCTGCGCCTTTTCCAGCGCCTTGTTGATCCAGGGATGAATGATCGCCTCGTCATCCTTCAGGCCGAGCTTCTGCAGCATGCCGTCCATGCGGTCAGATCCGAAGATGCGCATCAGGTCGTCCTGGATCGACAGGTAGAATTTCGACCGGCCCGGATCTCCCTGGCGGCCGGAGCGGCCACGTAACTGGTTGTCGATCCGGCGCGATTCGTGGCGTTCGGTAGCGAGTACGTAAAGGCCGCCTGCGGCCAGCGCCCGTTCCTTCAGCCGCGCAACATCTTCGCGGATGGCCTTTTCCTTGGCCTTGCGCTCGGCCGGGTCCGTGACATCGGCCAGTTCATGTTCGATGCGCATGTCGGCATTGCCACCAAGCTGAATATCGGTGCCGCGGCCAGCCATATTGGTGGCAATGGTTACAGCGCTGGGTTTGCCGGCCTGCGCCACGATCTGCGCTTCCTGCTCGTGATGGCGGGCGTTCAGCACCTGGAAATCGGTCACGCCTTCCTTGCGCAGCCGATCGGCCAGATATTCTGACTTCTCGATCGACGTAGTGCCAACGAGGATCGGCTGGCCCTTCTTCTGGGCCTCGCGGATCTCGCGGATGATCGCCTTGTATTTTTCCTCGACGGAGCGATAGACCTCGTCATCCTCGTCGATGCGCTGCACGGGCAGGTTGGTCGGCACTTCGGTGACGCCGAGATTATAGATGTTGGCGAATTCTTCGGCTTCGGTCTGGGCCGTGCCGGTCATGCCAGCCAGCTTTTCGTACATGCGGAAGTAATTCTGAAAGGTGATTGACGCCAGTGTCTGGTTTTCAGGCTGGATCTGGACGTGTTCCTTGGCCTCATACGACCGGTGAACTCGTCGATGATGACGATTTCGTCGTTGCGGACGATGTAGTCCTTGTCCTTCTGAAACAGGCGATGAGCCTTCAGCGCGTTATTGACGTGGTGGACGATGGCGACATTCTCGACATCGTAAAGCGACTCGCCCTTGAGCAGGCCCGCAGCGCGCAGCAGGCCCTCCAGTTTCTCGGTGCCGTCCTCTGTAAAGATTGCGGTGCGCTGCTTCTCATCGACCTCAAAATCTTCTGCCGACAGCTTCGTAATGAAAGCGTCAATCGTATTGTACATCTCCGAACGATCCTCGAGCGGACCGGAGATGATCAATGGGGTGCGCGCTTCGTCGACCAGGATCGAATCGACCTCATCGACGATCGCGTAATTATGGCCGCGCTGAACCATTTCGGCGCGCTGATATTTCATGTTGTCGCGCAGATAATCAAAACCCAGTTCGTTGTTGGTCGCGTAGGTTACGTCGCAGGCATAGGCCGCCTTACGCTGTTCGTCTGATAGACCATGCACGATGATGCCTACGGTCAGGCCCAGGAATTTGTAGACACGGCCCATCCATTCGGCGTCGCGGCTGGCAAGATAGTCGTTGACTGTGACGACATGGACGCCTTTGCCGGACAGCGCATTGAGATAGACCGGGAGGGTCGCCACCAGCGTCTTGCCTTCGCCTGTGCGCATTTCGGCAATATTGCCGCCATGAAGCACCATTCCGCCCATCAACTGGACGTCGAACGGGCGCATCCCGAGCACCCGCTTTGCAGCTTCGCGCACCGTCGCGAAAGCCGGAATCAGAAGGTCATCGAGGGTTGCGCCATTGGCGATGTCCTGCCGGAACTGCTCGGTTCGAGCGCGCAATTGCTCATCTGACAACGCCGCCATTTCATTTTCCATGGCGTTGATTGCTTCGGTTCGGGGGCGCATCCCTTTGACGCGACGATCATTGGACGAACCGAAGATTTTGCGGGCAATACCGCCGAGACTGACCATCTAGTGGTCCTTTCAGATGAATGGCGCCGGTTGACCGGCCGATAACCCCACCGGGCCGCACCCGGATATAGAACGGAAACAAACGGCGAAATGCGGCAGAATTCGCTTCTGGACGCAAAGTTGGAGGACAGATAAGAGGGGGCCTCAACGATGTCAACGTTGCCGAGATTTAAGGTTTTCAGCCTAATTCAGCCACATTCGGCGTGGCGTTGATGGTCCATTCCCCGCTTGGAGATTCCTGATGTTCGTCACTTCTCATTTCGCGCGCCGCGCGCGCCTGGCGCTGTCTGTCGCAGCGATTGCTGCCATGACGGCGGCTGCTTCCGCCCAGGATACCCAGCCTGCGCCTGCCCAACCGGCAGCGCCCGCCGCCCAAGCGACGCCAGCGCCTGCAGCCCCCGCTAAACCTGATCCGGCTGCGATTGTCGCCACCGTCAATGGTCAACCTGTGACAGAAGGCGATCTCGAGGTAGCTCTACAGGATCTCGGTCAGCAGTTTGCACAGTTGCCGCCTGAACAGCGGCGCGCCGCTGCTCTTTCCGCAATCATCGAAGTCCGGCTGATGGCGGCGAAAGCCGAGGCTGAGGGCCTGGACAAGGATCCCGAATTTCAGCGCCGCCTGGCCTTTCTGAACCAGCGCGCGCTGCACAGCGCGGTAATTGACAAGGATGTTACGGGCTCGATCACTGACGCCGACGTCCGCGCCGCCTATGATAAGGAAATTGCTGCCACGCCGCCTGCCAATGAAGTTCATGCCCGCCATATCCTGGTCAAGACCAAGGAAGAGGCTGAAGCGATCATCAAGGAGCTCGACGCGGGCAAGTCCTTCGAGGACATCGCCAAGGAGAAGTCGACGGATCCGGGTTCGGGCGCCAATGGCGGCGATCTGGGCTATTTCAGCGCCGGTCAGATGGTGCCGGAATTCGAAAAGGCGGCCTTTGAACTGGAGCCGGGCTCCTACACCAAGACGCCCGTCCAGTCGCAATTCGGCTTTCACATCATCAAGGTCGAGGACAAGCGAGCCAAACAGCCGCCTGCTTTCGATACTGTGAAGGATCAGTTTCGTCAGGTTGTTTTGCGCGACAAATATCTGGCGCTGGTCAAGGCGTTGCGGGACGCCGCCAAGATTGATGTGACGGATACTGCCTTGAAGTCCGCCGTCGATGCGATTGAGAGCCAGCAAGGCGCAAACTAGGCCGTCACTACGACCTAGCGCGTCGCGCCGGGCGCAGACCCTGGGCGGGACTTGAGTAAACCGCCCGCCATGGCGGTTTTCGAGGCTGCTGATGGTCAAAACTTGATTTTATCGCTGACTTACGCGACCGATATACGCCATATGAGGGAGCAGATGATGGCGAAACTGCGCGTTGGCGTTCTTTATGGCGGTCGATCAGCTGAGCACGACGTCTCGGTCATGTCGGCGCGCAATGTCGTGGCGGTTATCGATACGGGACGCTACGAAATCGTGCCGATTGGCGTAACACGGGCTGGCGCATGGGTGCTGTCGGGCTATGTCGACGGCGTCTTGGGGGCAGTTCCGGCTGCGGGCGCGCATGTAGCGCTTGTGCCAGGCGGGCATGGTGCAATGGTTGCTCTGGACGGCCATCCGGCTGACCTTCGCCCGCTTGATGTTCTGTTTCCGATCCTGCACGGTCCGCATGGTGAGGACGGTACGGTACAAGGTTATGCCGAAGTCGCCGGCGTACCCTATGTCGGCTGTGGCGTGTTGAGCTCGGCGCTGGCGATGGACAAGGACGCCGCCAAACGTATCCTGCGCGATGCCGGTTTGCCGGTTGCCCGCGCTATCGTGATGTCGCCTGGCCAGAGCGTTGATTCCGAGGAAGTTGGCAAGACATTGGGGTGGCCGGTATTCATCAAGCCAGCCAATCAAGGATCGTCCTTCGGAATCAGTAAAGTCGAAAGGGCGGAGCAATTGGCTGCCGCCATCGAGCTTGCCCGTCAGTATGATCATACGGTCCTCATCGAAGAGTTCATCGAGGGTCGCGAAATCGAGTGTGCGGTTCTGGAACACCCTGACGGGTCCCTGACAGTTTCATCCCCGGGCGAAATCGCGCCATCCGATACGCACGGCTTCTACACTCATGAAGCCAAATATTACGATCCCGACGGAGCAAGCATCGTCGTCCCCGCCATTGTCCCGGCCGGCGCCAAAAATGAAGTGATGCGACTTTCCGCATTGGCCTTCCGGGCCTTGTTTTGCCGGGGCTTGGCCCGCGTCGACTTTTTCCTGAAACGGGATGGCCGGTTGGTCCTCAACGAGGTCAATACCATGCCGGGTTTTACCAATATCAGTATGTATCCCAAGGCGCTCGGAGCAAGCGGAATGACTTACCCGACGATTGTGAATACGCTGATTGAAGCCGCGCTGACCCGAAAAGCGATGCTCAATGCGGCCTTGGCTTGAGCTGCCGGCTGGCCGTAAATGGAGCGCCGGCAACCTGACAGGCGACGCATTTGCTTGATGATTTTTCGCCATCACTCCTGGCCGCGCTAGCCTCAGTCGCCTTTGTGGCCGGTTTGGCGCGCGGTTTTTCGGGCTTTGGCGCTGCGTTGATCTTTGTCCCACTGGCCAGTGCATTGGTGGGGCCCAAACTGGCTGTGCCGATCCTGTTGGTCATCGACAGCGTAATGGCTCTTGGCATGATCCCGGATGCGTGGCGCAAGGCCGAGCGGCGCGACGTCTACGTCATGGCGGCGGGTGCGCTGATTGGCGTTCCGATCGGTACCTATGTGTTGCGCTTTACAGATCCGGAGACGTTGCGCTGGGCTATTGTCGCACTGGTACTGGCCATGCTTGCGTTGCTGATGTCTGGCTGGCGGTATCACGGCAAGGTAGCCGCGTCGCGGACAGCTTTTGTGGGGGTGTTGGCAGGGCTGTTTTCGGGAGCTGCACAAGCTGGCGGTCCTCCGGTCGTCGCCTATTGGCTTGGCGGCAGCCGAGACCATCGGATTGTACGCGCCAATATCGTCATCTATTTTGCGATCTCGACCGTGATTTCGGTAGCAAGCTACGCCTTGGGCGGACTGTTCAGCCGCGAAGTTCTGCTCCTGTCGGCAGTGGCGGGTCCTCTATTTGGCGCTGGCATCTATCTCGGCTCGTTGGCTTTCGGACGCGTCGATGAAGGTTTGTTCCGGCGGATATGCTTTGTTCTGATCGCAGCGGCGGCTGTGCTGGGCATGCCAGTATGGAGCAGCTAGCACGTGTCGCTAGAGAGTGGCTTCGACGGCTTTGATCAAGGCAACCAATTCTCCCTGGTGACTGGTGCCGGTCTTGCGATAGATGCGCTCAACATAGGTGCGGCAGGTCGCATAACTCAGCCCACGTTCGGCAGCTGCCTGCTGCAACGAACAGCCGCTGGCCAGCGCAACAGCGAGAGCCGACTGACTAGGCGGCAGCCCGAAGAGCTGGCGCAACGCGTCCATGAGCGGACCTTCGTCAATGGTGCGCAGAGGACGAAGCAAAACCAGGGCCAGTGGCTCCGGACGCAGGCTGAAAAACTCTGTTTGCGGGATAGGCGAGACGGACACAACTACACGCTGCTTTGAACCATTTACTATTACAGCGCCGCCGCCTGTTGCGCCGAGTGGCGACAGCGCATCGGCCAATAGCCCTTGCCACCGCTCGCTCGCCGTATTGTCATCAACGCTCAGCGCTCCGCCTGTCATGCTGACTCCGATGCCCGGCTCGTGAAACAGCGCGTCGGCGGCCGAGTTCATTTCGATCACTTGTGCTGCGGAATTCACGACCATCGCGGCCACTCCGCTCGTTGCGGCGATACTGGTCACCCGCTGATCCGCCATCGCGTCGGCGATTGTCACTGCCCGCAAAATGTGCGGGGCTATGGTTGATAACAGTTCTTTCTCTGGATCGGTGAAATCGCCCTGCTGACTGCCCCGGTCGACCTCAACGAAGATCCGCGATCGTTCGTCCGCCTTCATGTGGGCCTGCAGGCTGAACCAGATATCACGAGGCTGCAGCCAATCGCGAAAAAGACCGCGTTTACGGAAATCGGAAAGAGGCTCCATTTCGCTGTGGCGCACGATTGCGCCTTGAGGGTTGGCATGGGTCAATGCAGTTAAGGGATCCGCAACGATCGCAAGTTGCGCCTCTGGAGAGTAGAAGCCCGGATCGTCCATCGAAGTGCGCGCGTAGATCTTACTGCCATTCGCTTCATTGGCGAACAGCCAGGCGCGGCTGCCGTGGAAAGCACCAGCCAGCCGCGACAGCGCGTCCTGCCAGGTCGATGCGCCATAGGCTGCATCGTAGAAGCCGCCAATCAAGTCGCTGATCGTTTCTGTCCGTATTCTGGTCATGGCGCACGGCACCGCGAATAGAATTGCGTCTGACGACTGCTGACCCTCAATGATCGTCACTGACCAGCATACGTTCTGGTGCGCAAGAGGCAAGCCGCATATCTTGCGCGCTCCGTTTTCTTCGGGCAAACGATGACGTATCCGCTCCCGCATCGCTGAGGCCTCATGTCCGCCACCGTGTCCCCGCTTGCCCCGAAAAAATTTGCAAAGATGCCTGCGGTCGAGGGGGTTAGAATTGCAACGGCGCAAGCCGGCATCAAATATAAGAACCGCACAGATGTGCTTGCGCTGGTTCTCGACGAAGGCGCTAGCGTGGCTGGCGTGTTCACGCGCTCCAAATGCCCCTCTGCTCCGGTTGATTTTTGCCGTTCAAATCTCTCTGCCGGCAAAGCGCGGATCGTGGTCGTCAATTCCGGCAATGCGAACGCCTTTACCGGCAAAAAGGGCAAGGCTTCGACCCAATTGACCGCCGACGCGGCCGCCAAGGCGGCCAACTGCTCTACCGGCGAAGTTTATCTGGCGTCTACGGGGGTTATTGGCGAACCACTCGATGCCAGCCGGTTTACCCATCTTCTTTCCGGTATGGTGGCTAATGCAAACCCGGATGGCTGGCTTGACGCTGCAAAGGCGATCATGACGACTGACACCTTTCCCAAGGTTGCAACCGTGACGGTGAAACTGGGCGATGCAAATGTGACGATCAATGGTATTGCCAAGGGCGCAGGCATGATTGCGCCGGACATGGCCACAATGCTGTCATTTGTAGCAACTGATGCGCCCATCGCCGCCCCGGTGCTTCAGGCGCTGCTGTCCAAGGGCGCCGGAGCAACCTTTAATTCGGTGACGGTCGATAGCGACACCTCAACCAGCGATACGCTGCTTTTGTTTGCAACGGGGAAAGCCAAGGACGCGCCGCGCATTGACGAAATCAAAGACGCGCGCCTCGGAGCCTTCAAACGCGGGCTGAACAAGGTTCTCAAAAGCCTGGCGTTGCAGGTGGTGCGTGACGGCGAGGGCGCGCGCAAGCAGATTGAAGTAACGGTCACTGGCGCAAAATCGGCGCGTTCGGCAAAGCGGATTGCATTGTCGATCGCCAATTCGCCGCTTGTGAAGACTGCGGTGGCTGGCGAAGACGCCAACTGGGGCCGTGTCGTTATGGCTGTCGGCAAGGCTGGTGAGCCTGCTGACCGCGATCGCCTGTCAATCTGGTTTGGTGAAAACAGGCTGGCACACGAGGGCGAGCGTGATGCTGACTATTCTGAAGAGGCGACATCAGCTTACATGAAACGTAGCGAGATACGCATCAGGGCTGACCTCGGCATCGGGCGTGGGCGCGCCACAGTATGGACCTGCGATCTCACCAAGGAATATGTGGCCATCAACGGCGATTACAGGAGCTGAATTGACGCC
>Ga0209573_1004839_pt1 | contig 12859 bp, 9 predicted proteins | sample TNRBio252014_DNA_FD_185870 | JGI IMG/M metagenome (GOLD analysis project Ga0209573, IMG submission 185870) | Wastewater treatment Type I Accumulibacter community from EBPR Bioreactor in Madison, WI, USA - TNR Reactor_6/25/2014_ DNA (SPAdes)... | ecosystem: Engineered > Bioreactor > EBPR >...
TGCGCCACACCAGCGCTAAACGTAATCAACAATCGATTGTTGCCATGCAAGAAAAATTTCTTGGTTAAGTACCGTTTTATTCTTGCAATCGTTGATATCGCTTCTTTTAGCGCGGAATTCGGAAGCAAAATTGCGAACTCCTCGCCGCCATAACGTGATATTACATCTTCCCGCCGTAATGTTTCCTTGACTGCTTCTACCAGATATACCAGCGCATCATCACCAACTTGATGTCCATGGGTATCGTTTAATTGCTTGAAATTATCAATATCCAGCAGGGCGAAACAGAGAAGTCCTTGAGTATGGCTTAAGTAGGTTACTTCACGTCGAAAGGCATTATCGAATCCACGCCGGTTCAGCGCACCTGTAAGATGATCTTCCTGTACCTGCTCACTCATTTCCTGTAACTGTGCTTCAAGCTGAGTAATCTGACTTTGCGCAGCGTTCATTTCAGTTTGTGCAACTAATAAATCGCTACGATGTGTCAATACACTCTTTTGCACTTTCTGAGTTTCCAGCACAATTTCTGCAAGCAACTGATTAAGCCCCTTGATATCTTTGGTTTGCTTGATTTTATCTGAATAATACTCCAACTTATCGTAATACCCGCCCGTTGCATCCGACAATTCTTCAAGATTCGAAATCAAGGAAGCAACCATTTTCTGCATGGTCTCCCTGGTTTCACTCAGATTTTGCTTGATATGAAGTTGTCGCTGAACTATTTTCTCCAGCAAGGCCTCTGCTTGAGAAATCACCTGCATATCCAGCGAACCGGACATCGCTTTCTTTAATTTGGTCAGTTGCGATTTAATCCACCGGTCTTCCGAAAGCAATTCTCCTGTACTGTCCATTAGTAGATTTAATAACTTAAGCAAGCCTTGCTGTACTAAATCATTACTATTTTCATCTGTCTCGCACTTACTGCAGAATTCCTGGAAGTCCGCTATGAATTTTTCCATCGCTAGCTTATTCTGCACTCCTAATACTTGGCGAGCCAACCGCTTCGCTTCACCAGCCAGAACTTCATCCTGAATTTGGTTTGCAATAATGCGTTCAAGCACTTGCGCCATTAATCCTAGTAGTTGACCGACATATCCACTGATATCATATTCTTTCTTTAGGATATCTTCTTTATCGCATGATCCTTGAGATTGTTGGCCGACAAACTTCTCTTGCGATAGAATTTCCTCGGTTGTTTCGGCTTGTTCGTTGGATCCTGTAGAAATCTTCCATGACTGAATCAACGCAACGAAATTGGCATGCAATAGCTCCGGGTTATCTGAAAATTCGTTAAGTACTTTTTCTATAGATTTTCTTTTCTTAGCGACAAGGGAAGCATTGTTGGAATTATTGGTTTCATTCATTAGATATCCAATAATTTCCGCCCAACTAACAGTAGCTTTATTTTTGGTAGTAACCGGGAGTGTTGCAACATCCGTATCCAAATTTTCTGCTGTCAGAAATTTCAGTAGTGCAGATTTAAATTTTAACCAACTTTTCTCGGTAACCGCTTGTTCCAGATTATTTGCACAATTAAGTAATGGTGTTGTATGACGCGGAAATTCCTTCGCTAATTCAGAAAGCATTTTTGCTGTCGAAACTGAAATTTGATGATCCGGATTTCCCGCAATTTGATCGTATAGCTTGTGATAGCTGTCCGGTGTAGGTGGAATCTTAAGTATCGCAAGCTGCTTCAATGTCTCGCGTGCGATGACAGAGGGATTTGCATTCATGTCTTGACTCATACCGATCTCATAGAAGCTGTACATCCAGTTATTGGGCTATCCAATAAAAAACACAAATTAATTGAATGCTTATCAGTTAAGCTCATCATTTTTTGAAAATGCGTTATTCAATCAGAATAAAAATAGCAGCAAAGCAGATTACCTCTTATCAATTCTTAGATCTCATCAAGTATCAAATTTATTGACTCGAGCCGGGATCAATCCCTCGCTGCTACTCAGATCTTTTACTAGGAATTATGAACTCCTATTACGGAACAATGCGAGATTCTCTTTATACTGGAACGCTGTGAAAGTGAAACTCAACACCCTAACTATCTATGAGGAAGATGATATGGAAAAAGCAGCTGAATTTAGAGCAGATAAGATGAATGTTATCAAAGATTACAAAAAGTCAGTTCAAATGTAACGTCACCTTCATAAACTCTGCTCTTTTGCCCGGACTGGGTCGGAATGAAACGAATGTTTAAAGCATATTTATTAGCGCTAATTTCCGGTACGCAGGGCAGCTGATCGCTCAGGTTGATCCTCAGCATATGCGCAGAATATTCTGATCCAGCTTGCTGGAAAATCCCCTGATTTGCTATGACTTGAAGCGTTCTACCACTTTTCCTTAAGAGGTGAAGAACGATTCCAAATGCATTTCGAATAGGCAAGAACGGCGTCAACCACTCGCTAAAATCTTGATGTCGCAGGGAAGGATCCAAGTTAAGCCAGTAATGGTAGGACGGCAAGTCGAAAACACAGCAACCGCCAGGTATTCCCATACGCTGTTTGATCGCCATTAACCATTCGTTCTCACGCAAATGCTCACCAACCTTCCCAGGAAAAACCAGCATTTCACGAAAAGTAGTTTTTATGTCTGCCAGTATGCCATCCAACACCGCTTCAGAAACTTCTGGGTTTTTCCTCAGCATTTCCAGAATTTGCTTTTGCCGTTCTAATTCTTGCAGCAGATCCGATTTAATATCGGCACGACTGGTAATCTCGAGTACTTCAAATAATGCAACCAATGAAGCATGATGCTCTGTAGCAGTATCCTTACTAGAAAAGAAATCTATTTTATTAAATAAATCTTCAAGTCTAAGAAGTGTACGGATGCGCTCATTAAGCGGGTGTTCGTAACAAATCACAATAACAATACATCCAAAGAAGAAAAAAGGAATGACTAAGTCTTAATTTAGTTTCGACAAAAGATTATTTCACAAAAAGAAATTTTTCCCAAAAAGTTTCTCATCGAACAGCTTTGAAATTCTACAAATTACCACTCATAATCATATATTTACTATGCACCCGAGCAACTTGGATTTTTAAGGACTCAATATCCCGATCGTTATATATGACATCATCAGCCCTCTGCAACCGGTCCTTCCTAGTAATTTGTGTTGCCATAACTGCTTTAACGAATTGCTCAGAAAGCTGACTTCTCTCCATGGTACGTGAAATCTGCTGCTGTTCCTCGCAATCAATAACAAGAATACGATCAATCAAATCATCATAATCTTTAGTTTCCAGTAACAATGGGATAACGACGACGATATAAGGTGATTGTGCTTTTTTCACAAGCTGAACAACTTCACTGAGAATCAGCGGATGAAGAATTTTTTCAAGCTTTACCTTCGATTTAACGTCCGAAAAAACTAAGTTACGCATTTTTTTTCTATCCAGCGAACCATTATCCGCAAGAAAAGCATTCCCAAATGTTTCTCTTATTTGATCAATAGCTTGACCGCCAGATTGAGTTAATTGCCTGGCAATAACATCTGTATCAATGACATCAATGCCTAGTTCAGAAAAAAATCCACTTGCACTTGATTTCCCGCAACCGATTCCACCGGTTAAACCAACGACAAAAGTCATGAATTAAAACAAACCAAGATAACGATGGGTTAGTTCTTCACCCCAAAATAAAGCTATTAGAGCGCCGCCAACCAGATAAGGACCAAAAGGTATTGGAATATTTTTTTGTAGCTTAGCCGCAATTATCAGTCCAATACCAACTAAAGCTCCTACAAGGGATGAAAAAATAATCACTACTGGGAGCATACTCCAGCCTAACCATGCACCGATCGCGGATAGCAATTTGAAATCGCCATACCCCATACCTTCTTTACCCGTTAGAAGCTTGAAACACCAATAAATTGACCACAACGATAAATAACCGGCAACAGCTCCAATAATTGAGGATTGAGAATCCGTAAAAACATCGTTCAAATTGATCAATAATCCCAACCAAAGCAACGGTAGCGTTATATCATCCGGCAGCAATTGTGTGTTTATATCAATAACCGCCAGAACAATAAGTGCCCACACAAAAATTAATACTGCAGCGGTAATAATGCCATAACCAAAATGCCAGGCAACGACACCACTCAGTGCAGCCGTAACGGCTTCAACGAGCGGGTAACGCAAAGGAATCCGTTCATGGCATTGCGAACAACGTCCTCGCAGCACAAGATAACTGATAATCGGGATATTTTCCCATACGGATATTTTATGTCCGCACTCGGGACAGGCAGATCGTGGAGAAATTAGATTAAACGCTGGCTGTTTTTCGAACGCCTCGCCTCGCAGTTCCGCACATTGTTCAGACCAATTTCTTCGCATCATTTCCGGCAAGCGGTATATGACAACATTTAAAAAACTTCCAACCAGCAATCCTAGTATTGAGGCTGCCATGATAAAAATTCCTGGCTCCTCCTGCAGCATAGTTTGATAGGCCATGGTCATTTGCAAATGAATTTAGTTGGATTATTAGCTATCTGAGCTTTAACTAACGACAGAACCCATCTTGAAAATGGGTAAATACATGGCGACCACCATACCGCCGATCAATGTTCCCAAAACAACCATAATCATTGGTTCCATCAAACTTGAAAGTGCGGCAACCGCATCATCCACTTCCGCTTCGTAGAAATCGGCGATTTTACCCAACATCGAATCCAGCGATCCTGCCTCCTCACCAATGGCTACCATTTGAATGACCATGCTTGGAAAGACATTAACACCAGCCATCGAAGCCATCAAGCTATTACCAGTACTGACCTCCAGCTGAATGCTTTTGGTTGCTTCATAATAAACATAATTTCCAGCCGCGCCAGCGACGGAATCTAATGAATCAACTAATGGAACCCCCGCTGCGAACATTGTTGAAAGTGTACGAGACCAACGTGCAATAGTAGCTTTACGGATGACCTCTCCAAAAATCGGCAGTTTTAACATGAAACGATCCATAATACGTTGCATCGGAACCGATCTCTTCCATGCATACAGGAATCCATAGACTCCGCCGCCAACAATCCCAAAAATGGCCCACCAATAATCCACAAAGAAATCAGAGACTGTCATGACTAGAAGTGTCGGAGCCGGCAACTCGGCACCGAAACCTTCAAACAAATCTTTAAAAGCCGGAATCACAAAAATCATTATCACGGCAGTAATGATAAAAGCCACTGCGATGATTGAAATCGGATAGAAAAGCGCGGATTTAATTTTTCCCTTGATCGCCTGAATTTTTTCTTTATAGGTTGCTAGCCGATCTAAAATACTATCGAGTATCCCTGCGGCCTCACCCGCTCCAACAAGGTTACAATAGAGCGCATCAAAGTAAAGTGGATATTTTCGAAATGCATCGGTCAAGTTACTACCCGTTTCCACATCTGTTTTTATATCAATCAATAACCTACTTACAGCGCGATTGGTATGTCCTCTGGCAACGATATCGAAAGCTTGTAATAACGGCACGCCGGACTTCATCATGGTTGCCAATTGACGCGTAAAGAGCGTAATGTCTTTATCGGTGATCTTACCGCCGGACTGGGTTTTCTTTATTTTTGTTACTTTTATTCCTTGCCGACGTAATGTCGCAGTCACAACGACAGTTCCAGCAGCCCGCATTTCTCCTTTTAGTTGTTTCCCTGTTTTATCTTTACCTTCCCACGAATAATTAATTTCTTTCAGTTTCTTTTCTGATTGTGCAATTAGGGTCGCCATAAATATAACTCCTTAAAACCCGGGAATCCATAAAATCAACTGAACCCCAAACAAGCAAAATTAACTTCGCTCAAACTTGAAGAAATCGCTGATGGTTATTCAAAGTTGTCCCGGGTTAACGGCACAGTTTAAAGTCTTACTGAGAAAAAAATCGAAAGGAAACTATGCTTGCATCCATAATCTGCTAATTACCTCGCGATGCAGCTTTAATGCCTTCGCCCACAGTCGGGTACACAAATTTAACGTGTAATTCTTTTTTTATTCGAAGATTATTGAGAATCCTTGATTCGTTCATGAAAGATAGCATCGCAGGAGAAATTTGTTGCTGCGCTTGATTGCGAGTGATACGAGGAGGTCGAGGCAATCCGAAATGATCAGCGACCAGATCAAAATATTGCCCCATCCTAAGCTGTGAATCATCACTCGCATGATAGACCCGATGGGGTTTTCCATAATAGATGGCAGCACAAATAATTCGAGCGAGGTCATCCGCATGAATATGATTCGTAAAACTATCCTCGGCATCGATAAGTGCCGGATGTCCCTCTCGCAAACGATTCAAGGGCAATCGGTTCTCTGCATAAATACCCGGCACGCGTAAAATTGATACACTCACATGTTCCCGCCGCCCCCAACGGCGTATCTGTTTTTCAGCATCGACTCTACGAATCGCACGTTCATTTACAGGTCGAGTTGGATATGTTTCATCGATTAAGGCGCCATGGCAGTCACCATACACCCCGCTGGTACTGATATAGATAAGCCGTTGTGGTAAAATCCGATAAAGGTTTTTGTGTGATCCGCTCAATGCGGATAGTAAATGCGCCGTTCTGCGGTCTTGTAATCCATATCCAGGCGGCGGAGCTAAATGCAAAACTATTTGCACAATTCCGGCAAGTTTTTTTAGAGTCTTCGGAAAATCGAGATCTCCATAAATTGGGATAATGCCGTGTGATCGCAAGCGATCAATGCTTTTCGCATTACGATACAAGCCAAGCACCCGGTATTTATCTTTTAATAATGGTGCTGTTCTCAGAGCAACATCACCACAACCAACAATTAATAGCGTTTTTTTCATAAAAATAATCTTTCTTATTTACAATCAATATTAATTAGCGCTCAATGTCGCATCAAATCATCATCCAACCTAGCGGACAGGTGTTATCTGCAGAACCTGGTGAAACCATTCTTGAAGCAGCACTCCGTGAAGGTTTTGCACTACCTTACGGTTGCCGGAATGGATCTTGCGGAGTTTGTAAGGGAAAAATCATCCAAGGAAAAGTCGATTATGGTCACCATAGCGATGAAGCTTTGACAGCAGATGAAAAGAAATCAGGCAGCGCCTTATTCTGTTGCGCCGTTCCACTATCCGACTTGATCATTGAATGCCATGAAATCGACGCTACCAAAGGCATACAAATTAAGACATTGCCGTGCCGTGTGCAAAAACTCGAACTTGTCGCCCCGGATGTAATGGTTATTTCTCTCAAACTTCCCGCGAATCAACGATTGCAATTCCTAGCGGGCCAATACATCGACATCCTTCTCAAAGATGGTAAACGCCGCAGCTTCTCTCTAGCCAACCCGCCTCATGACGATGAGTTATTACAATTACACGCGCGCAACTATCCAGGCGGAGCTTTTACTGAGTACGTTTTTAGCCATATGAAGGTTAAAGACATACTTCGGTTTACCGGCCCTCTCGGATCGTTCTTTTTGCGCGAAGCTGCCGATGAAAAAGCTACCTCGATCATTTTCCTGGCAAGCGGTACTGGATTTGCGCCGATCAAAAGCATTCTTGAACATGTTTTTCACCATGAGAATCATCGGAATCACAAGCGCAAAATGATCCTTTATTGGGGTGCTCGTACCAAGGCCGATTTATATTTAGCCGATCTAGCCGCTAGCTGGCAGCAACACGAGAACTTTTCATTTGTTCCGGTATTATCGGAGCCATCAGTTACCGACAACTGGAAAGGAAGAACTGGTTTAGTGCACGAAGCGGTCATGCAAGACTTCGAGACTTTAGCGATGCAACAAGTGTATGCTTGTGGCGCGCCCGCAATGGTTAAAGCCGCTTATCAAGACTTCGTCAGCTATCGCAATTTACCAAAAGATGCTTTCTTCTCCGATGTATTCACACCTTCAACCAGCAATCCTTCCGTTGTGCAAAAAACTTAGCTTAAATGCTCCAAAGTCAATTCAAGCCCTTTGTTATAGTGACTCATTGCCAGCTCATGCTTACCCAACTTCTCGTGCAACTGGGCCAACGCAAAATGCGCTTTATGTCCCGACTCAACCGATAAGCTGGCTTCCAAATAATTCTGCGCCTTGCCCCACAGCTCACAATGCGTACATAATTTACCCAAAGTCAATAATAGTTGCGCATTATTAGGCTGGGATCTCAGCCAAACCTCAGCACACTCAATTTGTCTGTGCACGTGATAATCCAAACATTCCGAATACAGTGCTATCAATTCGTCGTCCCAGGTCATGGGAACGTTTTGCTCAATAATATGATGCGCCATGGTACAGTTTCCTAGCGAAACATAAGCACGAACTGCCGCGACAGAAATTTTGCTATCCATTTTCTCAATCGGAGAGATACTTTGCCAATACTGGTTCAATGACTGTAAATCAGTAGCCCTGCTGCGGATATTTTCTATTTGCGCCTCGTGCTTAATCTTTTTTACGAGCGCTTTATTGGTCGAAACACGCTTTGCAAGAATCTCAGCCAGTTCAATCACGGCATCCCAATTGCCCGCTTGTTTCTGCGCCTCCAATTCCAATTGTAAAACAGCGGTTGATTGCAATCCTCCTTCAGAATACAGAGAATGCAAAGTATTTAAGGCATCTTGATACCGTCCCTCATCCAACAGAAACTCTGTTTTGGCTGCAAGGCACAGCGATTTCTCATCAGGCGCTTCCGCCAGTGCCGCTTTGAGATATTGATCACGCTCTGTTGTTGCACCCAATACCTGCGCTGACCGGGCAGCAATCACCGCACCGAGTGCTTTGGCAATCGATGAATCCGCTAGCTTCGACGCAATTGCAGCATTTTTTTGTGCTTTAATAAAATCACCGTCAAAATAAGCTTTCAATCCCGAAAGTAACATTTCGTCCGTTTTTTTATGCCGATGCCGCTCGCTGAACTGAAATATCCCGAGAATCAGCCGGACAAGAATGTAAAATACAAAAAAGGCTACGATAGCGCCAATAACGAAGTGATCAAGCGACAGTTCAATTTGATAGGGCGGCATTTCGAGCAAAGCTCGCCCGGTCAGATCCTTAGCAGCTAAAGTAACAGCTACAGCGGCAGCAAAAAGCGCCAATAGCCAGAGTATCAGTTTCATATATTCCCCTCATTGCAGTAGAGTCGATCATTGTTAATGTTGAACTACAGATTGCAAAATTACATAAATACCAAAAACAAGTGCAAACGACCAATCCCGATATTTTGGTTACGCATTCTTATTAGTCTGAATGCTTTTTTATGCCACATTATGCGGTGTTATTTTCAGCCGGTTGAAAATATGTCCGGATACTTTCCATGACTCCGGCATCTCCAGGCGACGGCGCTATAACAATTTTTTCCAACCCCAATTGTTTAGCTGCTTGCGCAATGCGTTCATGCGTTGTAATTACCGGTGTTACTTTCAGTAATTGTTGGCCAAGCTCCCCTATTATGTCAAATAAATTATGAAGCCCTTCACTGCTGGTAACAATCACCGCATGAAGCTGGCCTTGCGACCAGACCGATAGCAATGATGCGGTATCAATCATAGGTTTCTTGCGGACATAACATTCAGCATATTCAACAGCTGCGCCGCGTTGCTTGAGTGTATCCCCCAACAATTGGCGCCCGCCAAGGCCACGGAAAATAACAACACGCTTACCCGCCATTTCATCAAATTCTTTGCATTCGAGCAGAGCTTCGCTATCAAACTTATCTTTGGGGATCAAAACGTCGCCGATACCGTATTGCATCAAGCTATCTGCAGTACCTTTGCCGACTGCGGCTATTCTCAAGTGAGAAGGCAAGATAGATCGTGCGGTTATTAACGGCATCGCTTTGTTAACCGCATTGGGACTGACGAATATCGCCCAATCGAATTCATTCAGCCGGTCGATTATTTCGTATAACGGAGACAAATCAGCGACATCCGCTATTTCCAATGTCGGAAGCACGATTGGATTGCCGCCTAATGAACGAATACTTGCCGCGAGAGCGGTCGACTGATGCAATGGCCGGGTCACCAGTATATTCAGTCCGGCGAGTTGTTTATTATCCGAAAATGTCATTACCATCCATCTGCCGGCACTAAAGCGGCTAGAATCTCATCGGCGCCATCCGCAATCAATTTCTGAGCCAACTGCTGCCCCATTGTAATGCCCGTTTCCGGCTCTCCCGCCAAAGCACCAGTAACCATGCGCTGACCGTCCGGTTGCGCAACAAAGCCGCGCAATTGAAGCGAGCCATCGACAATTTCGGCAAAAGCACCCAAGGGCACCTGACAACTGCCTCCCAGCACACGGCTCATGGAACGCTCGGCCTCGACACAATAGGCTGTTTCCTGGTGATGAAGCGGTTGCAACAGTTCAACCAAATCGGCGCGATCCGCCCGGCACTCGATCCCCAGCGCGCCTTGTCCGACTGCCGGCAAACTTTGCTCAGGGTGCAGCAACGCGGTAATGCGATCAGAGAGTTCAAGGCGTTTCAAACCAGCCGCTGCCAATATAATTGCCGAGTATTGCGCTTCATCCAGCTTGCGTAACCGGGTTTGCACGTTGCCGCGTAATGGTTGCACTTGAAGATGAGGAAAACGCGCACGCAATTGGCTTTCACGCCGCAGGCTCGAAGTTCCGACGACACTGCCGTGCGGCAATGCATCCAAAGAAGCGTAACGATTCGAAACAAACGCATCGCGCGGATCTTCCCGTTCTGTAATCGCGGCCAGCTGAAAACCTTCAGGCACATTCATGGGCATGTCTTTCATGGAATGCACCGCGATATCTGCGCGGCCATCTTCCAAAGCTTGCTCAAGTTCCTTGATAAACAAGCCTTTTCCGCCAATCTTTGACAACGATTGATCAAGTATCTGATCTCCGCGCGTTGTCATACCAAGTATGCTGATTTCAGTTTGCGGGTATAATTCGCCTAAACGCTTCTGGATATGTTTGGCTTGCCACATTGCAAGCAGACTTTCCCGGGAAGCAATGACAATTTTCCGGGGTATTGATAGTAAATTGGGCATTACGATATAAGATGAAAAAAATTCAAGAAATTCCTAATGGAGATAATTTTAGCATGGCTGGTGCTCACTTGGCTTGCAGCAAGTATACGCCGGGTTCATTTTTAACCGTGGAAGTGTCATGAAATGGAAGCTGCTGATTCAGGAAAAAATAGTGTGAGTGATAACGTATCAGACGACAAAGATCTGCCCTTGCGCGAAGATATCCGTTTTCTTGGGCGCATGCTGGGCGACACATTGCGCGAACAAGACGGGGATAATGCTTTTGAGTTAGTCGAGAATATCCGTCAAACCGCGATCCGTTTTCACCGCGATCAGGATCCCGTTGCGCGCCAAGAATTGGATACGCTGCTGAAGCGTTTAAGCGATGACGACTCATTGCCGGTTGTGCGCGCATTCAGTTATTTTTCGCTGCTTTCGAATATCGCTGAAGATGTTCATCATAACCGGCGCCGGCGCGCGCACCTGCGCGCCGGATCGCCGCTTCAGGAAGGCAGTTTGACACTGGCGCTTGAACGCGTGTTGTCCAGCAACAACAATGCGCCGTCTATCCTTTTTGATTTCTTTAAGAAAGCGGTTGTTTCACCGGTTCTAACAGCGCATCCGACAGAAGTGCAGCGCCGGAGTATATTGGATTGCCAACTGACCATTGAGCGGCTGTTAAGAGAACGGGCGCGAACGGAGCTGACACCCAACGAATTACGTCATAATGAAGAAAACTTGCGTGCGACCATCGAGATTCTGTGGCAAACACGCATGCTACGGCCAAGCCGGCTGTCGGTTAACGATGAAATTGAGAACGGCCTGGCTTTTTACAGTTATACGTTCTTATCCGAAATTCCTTATATTTATGCAAAAATCGAGGATTTTCTCGAACGCCGCCTGAATCAGAAAGATATTCCTGCGGTTACCTCTTTCCTGCGGATCGGCAGCTGGATTGGCGGCGATCGCGACGGCAATCCATTTGTCACACACGATGTGATGGTGCGAGCTGTTGAGCGCCAATCATCGGTTGCGTTGGCTTATTACATCGATACGGCGCAAAAGATCGGCCGCTCAATGAGCTTAACCGAACAATTGGTGAGCGTCAGCGATGACGTCAAGCAATTGGTGGCCAGCGCGCCTGATATTCCCAACCGGTCTGATGAGCCCTATCGCCGGATCTTTCTCAGTATCGCTGCACGCTTGGTTGCAACCGCGCAACAATTCGGACACCAAGTATTGCAACTGAGTACCGCTGAAAAGCGGGAACCGTATTCCGATTGCGCAGAATTTCTGCATGATCTCGATATCATCATCGCATCTCTGAAACAGCACAAATCCGCCTGGATCGCCCGGGGAGCGCTACGCAATTTGCGCCGCGCCGCTGATGTGTTCGGATTTCATTTGACCCCGCTGGATATGCGGCAGCACAGCAAGATCCACGAGCAAGTGGTCAGCGAATTATACGAACATCACACCGGCACAAGCGGTTACGCGCAACTGGATGAAACCCGGCGCATCGAGTGGCTGTTGCATGAAATCAGCCAACCCCGCCCGATACTGCCGTCATACGACGGCTTTTCCGAACTGGCGCAATCGGAATTATCCATTCTGCACTGCGCAGCCGACATTCACCGGCGATTTGGACGCGCTGCACTGCCGAATTACATTATTTCCATGACAACCAGCATTATCAATGTCCTGGAAGTTGCTTATTTGCTGCAGCAGGTCGGCCTATTACAAAGCGGCGAAACTCCACAATTACACCTTAATATCATTCCATTGTTCGAAACCATCTCGGACTTGCGCAACTGCAACAAAATCATAGATCAGTTATTCTCATTGCCTTATTACCGCAAACTGCTGAATTCGCGCGGTAATGTACAGGAA
>Ga0209573_1004840_pt1 | contig 12858 bp, 13 predicted proteins | sample TNRBio252014_DNA_FD_185870 | JGI IMG/M metagenome (GOLD analysis project Ga0209573, IMG submission 185870) | Wastewater treatment Type I Accumulibacter community from EBPR Bioreactor in Madison, WI, USA - TNR Reactor_6/25/2014_ DNA (SPAdes)... | ecosystem: Engineered > Bioreactor > EBPR >...
CTGCGCTACCTGATGCGCAAAGCGCGGGGGTTGATCGTCTCTACGGAGAAGCTTGCCGAGCGGCTGGAGGGGTTGAATCCCCGCATTGAGGTAGTGCCCAACCAGATCGACGAGCGGCTTTTCACAAAACGCCAACAAGCCACTGAGAAGAAAGATAAAATCGTTATAGGCTATATGGGAACGCCAACGCATCTGGACGATTTACTGATGATTCTCCAGCCCTTGCGTCGTTTTCTTGATCAGTACCGTGAGAAAGTGGTCTTCGAGACGGTAGGGGTAGCGGATGCGCATTTCCTGCAGACAATGTTCCCGGGACTCCCTGCCAGACCACTGCCGGTGCCGCGCACCAAGGCGAGTTACCCGGATTTTGCGCGCTGGATGGACGCCAATGTGCAGTGGGATTTCGCTATCGCACCTTTGTCGGACACTTCTTTTGCCGCCTGTAAATCCGACCTCAAGATACTGGATTACGGCATTTTAAGCATCCCCGGAATATTCAGCAACGTTACCAGCTACCGCGATACTATCAGGCACGGCATCAACGGGTTACTGGTGGAAAACACGTCCCATGCATGGGAAGAGGCGCTGGCGCGCATGACGGATGACGTCACGCTACGCGCCACATTAGCGCAGAACGTAAGGAAAGAGGTCTGGGAAACCCGCACGCTGGAGCAAAATGCCTGGCGGTGGGAGAAGGCTGTAGAGCGCCTCGTGGCCTGATTTCTTCGTGCTGGGGGGACGGCAAAACATCTTTTATAAACCCACCCCTAAAAATCGCATAATGTATATTATGGAAAATAATGGATGGGGTATGGGGGCTGTGTATAGTAAGCTGAGGTAAATTGGGAAAACCGCAGCGTATCCGCCATTTATGGGAAGCATAAATCTGTGGATAAGTATTACGAAAAACGCCTGAAGCAGAAGATTGAAAAGCTCTGCGTTACTTATTGTAGAGACAAAACCATCCCATCATAGCCAGGCTCCACCCCCGGCGGCAACTGCGTGCGCAGCTCCTCATAATCGAATTCATGCCCCATATGCGTCAGTATGGCGCGTTTGGGCTGTACACGCGCAATCCATTCCAATGTCAGCGCGAGATGCGCATGGGTGGGCGAAGGCGTTGGCCGCAGGCAGTCCACCACCCAGACATCAAGGTTCTCAAGGCAGGCAAACGAAACGTCCGGAAGACGATTGAGATCCGTGGAGTACGCGAAATTTCCGATGCGGAAGCCCAGGGTAATCATCTCTCCGTGCCATTGCGGAAATGCAGTGATATCAACAGCGTTATCCGCCGCCTTAAAAGTTCTCGGCAGGGCTTCTTCCATAATGCAATGCGGCGTAAGCGCAGGTTTATACCAGCCATAATGCGCGGTGCGCAGGCTGAAAACATAGGGAAAACGCGCATGTAACTCCTCAAGCGTCGCCGCGTGGGCATAGATGTCGATCGGCGCGTTTTTATGGTAATTCAGGCTGCGTACATCGTCGATGCCATGAATATGGTCGGCATGTGCATGGGTGTATAAAATACTGTCCACCGACAAAATGCGCTGACGCAGGCATTGCTCGCGCAAATCCGGCGATGTATCCACCAGTATTTTTTTGCCCGCCGTTTCCACTAACAGGGAAACCCGCATACGACGATTCTTCGGGTTGGACGAGGTGCAAACCTTACAGTCGCAACCTACCAGTGGCACCCCACCCGACGAGCCGCAACCGAGGATCGTCACCTTCATGCCACCGCCCTCTTCTTCCATTCCTGCGGAGGCGATACTTTATCAAATAGCGTAAAGAAGTTTTCGCTGGTAATGCGCGCACACTCTTCTTCATTAATGCCTTTAAGAGAAGAAAGGAATCTGTTGGTAAATATGGTGAATGATGGCTCGTTGCGTGTGCCTCGATGCGGGGTGGGCGCCAGGTAAGGCGCATCCGTTTCCACCAATAACCGATTGATAGGCAATGAGACTGCTGCCTGCTGGATATCCGTCGCCTTCTTGAAGGTAAGAATGCCGGAAAGCGATATGTAGAACCCTAATTCTATACATTTCTCAGCAAGTTCCTGAGATGATGTGAAGCAGTGAATGAGCCCCTTGAAGCGCCCCCGGCGCATCTCTTCCGTAAGAATCTGCAATGTGTCTTCTTCCGCTTCCCGCGTATGGATAATCACAGGCAGCCCCGTGCGCCGCGATGCCTCGATATGACGCCGGAAGCTTTCTTTCTGCGCTTCGCGGGGGCTGTGTTCATAATAATAATCAAGCCCGGTTTCGCCCAGACCAATGACCTTCGGGCGTGAAGCGGCCTCTACCAGCTCCTCCACGGTTACCATCGCCCCCTCTCCCGCTTCGTGAGGATGCACCCCTACAGAACAGTAGATATCCTCATGGGACGCCGCAATTGCGTAAATTTCCTCAAATTCACTCATTTTTGTGCAAATCGTCTGCATCACCTGGACGCCGGAGAGGCGCGCACGCTCAATCACCTCTTCAATATCATGCGAGAAGTCTTTGAAATTAAGGTGACAATGCGAATCAACGAGAAACATCGCTATCCAATAGCTCCTGATACAGTCCCAGTGTTTTATCACACATTACCCGCGAAGAGAAATGCTCGCGGATATTCCATATGGCTTGCCGCTCCACCTGCGCTCGCAAGTCCGGCTCCAGCGTCAGGGCTTCCTGTATGGCCTTGGCAAGCTCCATGACATCCCCGGGAGGAACGAGCAGGCCGGTTTCATGGTCGATGACCGTTTCGCAGGCTCCCCCATGACGGGATGCGATAACAGGCTTCCCCATGGCCTGCGCCTCCGCAGGCACCCGCCCAAACGCCTCCGGCTGCACGGAAGGCGCTACCACGATGGAAGCAAGCTTATAGGCTTCCGCCATAAAGGGGGTGCTGCCTACGAGCCGAACATTCCCTTCAAGATTTAGCACCTTAATGAGCTTTCTTAATTCTTTTCCATACGCCTCATGCCCCTCCTCGGGCCCCAGCAGGATGCAATGGAAATTCCGATGCGCCAGCTTGGCAAGCGCCTTCAGGCAGACATCCTGCCCCTTCCAGCGGGTGATACGCCCGGGAACGAGAATCACCGGCAACCCGTCATCAGGCAGGTTCCAGGCCTTGATCAACTCCGCCATCCGCTGTGGCATCGCTTTATCGGGACTGAACAGATCCAGATCCACCCCCCGATGAATCACCGTCAGCCGGGAAGGATCGACATCATAATGGGTAAGGATATGATCCGCGATAAAATGCGAGACGGCAATCACCCGCTCGCCTTTGGTCATCACGCTGTTATAGCGTTTCTTGGCGTTGCTTTGGAGGCCGTATACCCCATGAAAGGTGGTGACAAAATGCCGTTTTGTTTCCTGAGCCGCCCGATACGCACTCCAGGCCGGGGCGCGGGAGCGGGCATGGACGATATCCACCCCATGCTCCTGGATTAGGGACACCAGCCGCCCCGTATTGGCCATGACGGTAAAGGGATTCTTGCTGTTGACCGGCAGCGTGATGTGCTCTCCGCCTACATGCCTGATGCGCCCTACCAGCTCGCCGCCAGCCGACACCACCACCGCCCTCCACCCTGCTTCCGTCAGAGCGCGGGTGATTTCAATCGTGCCACGCTCCACCCCCCCGGTACGCAGCTCTGGCAGAACTTGCAGGATCGTTGGCATGGTCAGTAATATTCCAAAAACATCATCATGATGCATGAATTGATAGGATAGGCTTGCCATTTACGCCACTTCTTTTTAGCCTGCACCCCATGAGCGCCCCCATCCCCCTGCCATCTGATGCACCGCCGTCATACATTACCACCGCAAATGGTGACAGGATTGCCTATCACCAGCTGGAAGGCAGCAGCCCCGGCGTTATTTTTATGGGGGGATTTCGCTCGGACATGACGGGCAGCAAAGCGACCCGCCTGCAGGAATTCTGCCAAAAGAACGGGGTGGGGTTCCTGCGCTTCGATTACCATGGCCATGGCCAATCCGAGGGGGATTTTGCACAAGGCACCATCGGTCGGTGGGCGGACAACGCCCTTGCGATGCTGGATCAGCTAGCGCAGGGAAAACAGATACTTATCGGCTCCAGCATGGGCGGATGGATCATGCTGCTGGTCGCGTTGGCGCGCCCTGAACGCATCGCGGGGCTGGTGGGCATCGCCAGCGCGCCGGATTTTACCGAGGATCTGATTCGCCCCGCCATGACCGCGCAACAACGGAGCGAGCTGCAGGAAAACGGCCATTTTCTAGCGCCGTCAGAGTATGGCACCCCCTACCCTATCACTCAGCGCCTTCTGGAAGAGGCACGCGAACATCTGCTGCTGCGCTCGGCCACTCTTCCCCTCCCCTGTCCCGTGCGGCTGCTGCACGGAATGCAGGATCGGGATGTGCCGTGGACGCTTTCTACCCGCCTTGCCGGAAAACTGGCCTCCGACAATGTGCAGGTAACGTACCTGAAAGATGCCGACCATCGTATGAGCGATGAAACATCCCTGAGCCTGCTGGAGACACAGCTCAAAGCATTGTTGCACGGGTAGCGTCTACGGGAGAGAGAGGCTGGCGGTTCATGGACTCAGAAAGCACTGAAGAATCTCTATGTTGGTTTTGGCTAAGTGGTTGCCATGACTGGAGAATGATTTATGCTGATGGCGTTGGGGGTTCCGCCTCCTAATCATTATCAGCCAAAAATCAATTCTGCCTGAAAAATTCGCAAGCTATTTCTTACGAGATAGAACATCCATCCACTTGTCCGCATCCTTAGGCATTTTTAGAGGCTGCAGGGGTTCTGTCATGCTTTGTATTGCTAAGTCAGATAATATTTTCTTTCGTCTTCTCCAGATTAAAGAGTTGATTATCTTAATCATAACCATACAGGAGATAGATGCTATCACCCAAAAAATGATCTTTTCACTCATGAAATTTTCCTGCAGGCTTTAAATTTGTTCGCGAGAAGCTAACAATTGATGTTATTTCCGTCAATTTACTCAGACGATTATGTTTAATGCCTTGGAGTCAGGCATCTACCGCTTTATAAACTGGCGGAGCGGAGAGGATTGGCTTCGCCGCCCTGCGCTCGGCCTCCTTGCCTCGCTTCGGGTCGAACCTCAGGTTCTCATCTGCTCCATCCAGCAGTTTACAAAACGGCCATCCTATGGCCGCTTTGTAAACTGGCGGAGCGGAGAGGATTCGAACCTCCGATACGGCTTAACACCGTATAACGGTTTAGCAAACCGCCGCCTTCAGCCACTCGGCCACCGCTCCGCAGAAGGCATTATCTTCAACCATACTCACGAGGGCCGAGTAAAGGCTGAAGGCAATCAAATAGTCAGCGTGCCAGGCAAAGCCTGGCTCGCGGCAGCCACTCGGCCACCGCTTTCGCAGAAGGCATTATCTTCAACCATACTCACGAGGGCCGAGTAAAGGCTGAAGGCAATCAAATAGTCAGCGTGCCAGGCAAGGCCTGACTCGCGGCAGCCACTCGGCCACCGCTTTCGCAGAAGGCATTATCTTCAACTTCCCGTAGGAAGCCGTTTTTTGTCAGATATTGCCGCCCCTGTCAATCATACTTGAGCCAACGTCCAAAAAAGCGTTGCATCCGTGGTTAGAGGGGTGCATTTTCTGCATTTATAATTTACAGGTACGCCATGAAAAATACAGACACCACCGCGCCACTGCCCAAAGAACACGAGGCACGCCACCCCTGGGATGAGACTTTGCGAACGCTGGTCTATGCCATCTTGCTGGCGATCCTGTTCCGCAGCCTGGCGTTTGAGCCGTTCCACATCCCCTCCAGCTCCATGAAGGATACGCTGCTCGTGGGGGATTATGTGTTCGTCTCCAAATATTCCTATGGTTACAGCCGTTATTCCTTCCCTTTCGGTTTCCGGCTGTTCGATGGCCGTATCCTCAGCGACAACCGTCCGCAGCGCGGAGATATCGTGGTGTTCCGCCTTCCCTCCAACCCGCGCATTGATTTTATCAAACGGGTTATCGGCCTGCCGGGGGACAAAATTCAGGTGATCGACAACGAACTCTATATCAACGACCAGAAAGTCCCCCGGGAGATGGACAGTATTTACTGGGACGATGAAATGGAGAAAAAAATACCCCATTATCAGGAGACGTTACCGGGCGGCGTGGTGCATTCGATTCTGGATATGGGAATGCAGCCCCCGGATCCGCTGACCGGCTTTACCGCTGACAATACGGGGGTTTATACCGTGCCGGAGCATCATTATTTTATGATGGGCGACAACCGGGACAATTCCACCGACAGCCGCTTTAGCTCTATCGTGGGCTTTATTCCGGAAGAAAATCTGGTCGGGCGCGCTGAAATGATCTTTTTTTCCATGGATTCTTCCGCTCAATACTGGGAAATCTGGAAATGGCCTTCCGCTTTACGCTGGCATCGGTTTTTCAAATCACTCGCCCCCGCCCATTCCCAATGACCCATCCGCTGGAGGAGTTTTTAGGCTATCGTTTCCAAAACCCGGAGTTGCTTTCGCGGGCGCTGACTCATCGCAGTATGGATACGACCACCAGCAACCAGCGGCTTGAGTTTCTGGGTGACCGCGTGCTGGGGCTGGTCGTCGCGCATATGCTGTTTACGGAGTTTCCCGCCGAGCAGGAGGGCGAACTCGCTCGCCGCCATGCGGGGCTGGTGAGCAAAGAGGCGCTCGCCGAAATCGCAAGGCAAATTGGGCTGGGCGCGCATCTGAGCATGTCGCAAAGCGAGGATATTTCAGGGGGGAGAGAAAATAATTCTCATCTGGAGGATGCCTGCGAAGCCCTGATCGGCGCGTTGTATCTCGATGGGGGCATACAGGCGGGCGAAGAGTTTATCGAGCGGTATTGGAAGCCGATGCTGCTTGCGGTAAAGACCCCTCCCAAAGACCCCAAAACCAGCCTGCAGGAGTGGGCGCAGGCGCGAGGGCTTGCCCTGCCTGAATATGTGGAAATCAGTCGCAATGGCCCCGATCACGCCCCGGAATTCGAAATTGAGGTACGGGTGGGGAAATATTCGGCGCGAGGCATGGCAGGCGCAAAGCGTGCCGCGGAACAGGCCGCCGCATCTTTACTGATGGCAACCCTGCCGAACGTCTGATTTTCTTGCTTCCCTGCTGGACTCCGCTATTTTCTAATGCTATACCCAGCGGCACCACATTAACATAAGGGGATATCGCTATGAAACTCTGCGATTTTGGGCTTATCGTTGTCGGTCTTGGATTGTTGCTTGCCGCTACCGGCATTATCGTTATTTATTAGGATTAAACGCTACGCACGCGCTTTTGCGACGGGAAGCATATCCGCACCCGCCGGTATTTCCATGTCAAAAGGGAGCGTTGTGTTGCGTGCCTCCTCTTGTGCCTTGCTGCGTGCCGCGGCTCCTTTGCGTCGTGCCTGATAGGCCGCGTATAAAGTTGCGCCAATGATGATGCCAGCCCCCAATATTGTGGGGCGATCAATCTCCTCCCCAAACAGGAAATGCGCATACAATGACGACCACACGATATTGAAAAAGAAGAAGGGCAGAATCAGCGTCACATCCCCTTTGCTGAAGGCTTTGGAAACGGCGAATTGTACGGCTGCCACCATGAATCCTAGCAAAAGGAGCCAAGGGATCAGCTCCGCACCCGGCATTTTCCATTTCCAGACCGCAAACGGCAACGCAATCGCGGCGGTCATACTGACCATATAAAAGGCAATACGGGGGGATGGTTCCGTCCTGGTCAGGCGCTTAATACAGACATCGCAAAATGCAAAGCACAGCGCCGCGCCCAGCATGGCCAGCACCGGCAACAAATCGAACCCGGCGCGCCACGGGCGGGAGACGATCAGCACGCCGGAAAACCCCATAAACAAAGCCAGCCAGCGATAGAGATAATTTTTCTCTTTCAGGATCAGGACGGCGGTAATCGACCCCATCAGCGGCGCAATAAAGCTGATGGCCGTATGCACGGGCAGCTCCAGATGCGTCACACCGTAGAAAGTCAGCGAAAAAGCGGTAAATTCCAAAATGGCGCGAGCGAGGTAGGTCGGCGTGCGGGTGGTTCGTAAGGTGAATTTATGCTTGAGCCACATGGGCAGAAAAAACACCAGCGCCAATGCGTTGTAAAAAAACACGACCTGAAAGGCATGGAAGGAATGGGGCGGCTCAGAGAGGTATTTCCCCAGCGTAATAATGGTGATGGTCAGGAAGCCCGTTAGCAGCATCCATGCAATTGCCTGCATATTTTGGTTCATTCCCGCCTGCCGCTGTTATCATTTTTTTCATGATTGACGCAGTATAAGGTAGCGTCTATGCACAATTTAATTGTAAGCGATAATCTTTGTATGAGGCGTAAGAGTATGAGTCAAGCTCGAATTGAGACCGATAGCTTCGGGGAAATAAAGGTGCCGGGGGATAAATACTGGGGAGCGCAAACCTCCCGTTCCCTGATGAACTTCAAAATTGGCGGAGAAACCATGCCCGCCCCCCTGGTTCATGCGCTTGGAACCCTTAAACGTTCGGCGGCGGTAGTGAATATGAAGCTTGGCGTGCTGGACGAAAAAATCGGCGAGGCCATCGTACAGGCGGCCAGCGAGGTGATGGAAGGCAAACTTGACGATCACTTCCCGCTGGTGGTCTGGCAGACCGGCTCGGGCACGCAAACCAATATGAACGCGAATGAGGTGATCTCCAATCGCGCCATCGAAATTCTGGGAGGAAAAATGGGCTCCAAGCAGCCCGTTCACCCCAATGACCATGTGAATATGGGGCAGTCCTCTAACGACTCCTACCCGACCGCCATGCATATTGCGGCGGCGGTGGAGATCAATGAGTCACTCATCCCCGCATTGATGCGCCTGCATAATGCCTTGCAGAAGAAGTCCAAGGACTGGAAAAATATTATCAAAATAGGCCGCACGCATTTGCAGGACGCCACACCACTGACGCTGGGGCAGGAGTTTTCCGGTTATGCCACGCAGATTGCCTATGGTATCGAGCGGATGAAAGCGACGTTGCCCCGCCTGTACATGCTTGCCCAGGGTGGCACGGCGGTGGGTACGGGGCTGAACGCCAAGGCAGGCTTTGCGGAAGCATTCGCAGAAGAAGTTGCACGGGTCACGGAATTACCTTTCATCACCGCCCCCAATAAATTCGAGGCTCTGGCCTCGCACGATGCAATGGTGGAAGCATCCGGCGCACTGAACGTGCTGGCGTGCTCGCTGATGAAAATTGCCAATGACATCAGGCTTCTTGGCTCTGGCCCCCGCTGCGGCCTGGGCGAGCTGTCTCTGCCGGAGAACGAACCCGGCTCTTCGATTATGCCGGGCAAGGTCAACCCCACCCAGTGTGAAGCCATGACCATGGTATGCGCGCAGGTGATGGGCAACCATGTGGCCGTTAGCGTCGGCGGCGCTACAGGACATTTTGAGCTTAATGTGTTCAAGCCGGTGATCGCCTATAATGTCCTCCAGTCTATCCGCCTTATTGCCGATGCATCGGTAAGCTTTACCGATAATTGCGTTTCGGGAATCGAGGCCAATGTGGAGCGCATTGAAAAATTGCGTGACGAGTCCTTAATGCTGGTGACGGCGCTTAATCCCCATATCGGCTACGATAATGCGGCAAAGATTGCCAAGAAAGCGCATAAGGAAGGCACCACGCTGAAGCAGGCGGCATTGTCGCTGAAATTGCTGACGGCGGAACAGTTCGACGAATGGGTGCGCCCGGAGGATATGGTCGGGCCTAAATAAACGTACAACTCGTCGCTCTGCCCGGCCGCGGTAGACAGATTGCGCGTTTCTCGCTATAACCACCCTTATTCCACTAACAAAGCCGTCATCTGTCATGCCAAATTTTCACCTCTCCGTTCCTCTCGTACTGGCTTCTTCGTCCGAGATTCGCCAGAAAATGTTTCGTGATCTGGGCATCCCCATCACGGTTATCAACCCGAAATTCGATGAGGAATCCGCCCGCGAAAAATACCGCGACCTGCCCCTGCAAAAACAGGCGCTCGCACTTGCCAAGGGAAAAGCGGCCAGCATTAACTCCATCCATCCCGGCTGGCTCGTCATCGGTGCCGATCAGATATGCGAAATCGACGGCGAAATCCTCTGTAAGCCCGAAACGCAGGAAAACGCCATCCTGCAACTGGCAAAGCTCTCGGGCAAAAGCCATCACCAGCACAGCGCCGCCGTCTTTATTTATCGCGGGGAAGTGATCTGGGAAGCCGTGGAAACCGCAACGCTTACCATGCGTGAGATGTCCCCTGAGGATATGGAAGCCTATGTAAAGCTGGACAACCCCATCCATTGCTGTGGTGCCTATAAGTACGAGGAACATGGGCGGCATTTGTTTGCCGATATCAAAGGCCGCGATGACGTTATCCTGGGAATGCCATTGCTGAAATTGCTAAACGGCCTTTATAATCATGGCTTTATGAGCATGACCAAGCTGGCTGCCTGATTCTCCGGCTGCCCCTCCTAATACTTCACCGAGCAACCATACGGCTGGGTGGTTCCCGGCTCCGGTCTCTTTCCCGCCGCCAGCGCATCCAGTGCGGCGGTAACGTAATTGGTGGCGCTTTTTATATCCGCCGGATCAGCGGTCGCTTTGCTGTCCATCGCTCCCTGATAGGCGACTATCCCCTTTGCATCGATAACAAAAATATGCGGCGTGGTTTTCGCTCCATACAGGTGCCCTAAGGTTCCTTCCGGATCCCGAATAATATGCGTCATGCGTGCATAACGTTTTTTGGAAATGGCGTTTGCCTCATCATCGCTGACAAATCCCTGCTTCCCCTTCGCGGAGGAAATCACGCTGATCCATACCGCGCCTCCATGCTCGGCATAGTATTGTGTTTTCTGCATATTCCCTGAGTCATAATGCTTATGGACGAACGGGCAGTCTGCATTTGTCCATTCCAGCACCACGTTTTTTCCTTTCAGAGAAGCCAGCGAAACCTCTTCTCCTCTGGTATCTGTGACAGTAAAGGGAGGGGCGACCTCGCCGGTTTTAACCTCCGCCAATGCCGGAAATACAGGCATCAGAATGATGCTCAACGTCAGAATCACTCGTTGCAATTGCATGGTTTTGCTCCTATTTATGCAGGGATATTAGCAAGTTTTTCGGTTTATCGATAGATAAAGTTACACCATGCCCCTCTCCCCTGCCATCAGGATTACAGATGTACGCAAGACTTATCTGCGCGGCAAAGGTGCCAAACCTAAAGAGGCACTTAAGGGCGTTAGCCTGGAAATCCCCCGCGGCGCATTCTTCGGCCTGCTGGGGCCTAACGGGGCAGGAAAATCCACCCTGATCAATATCCTCTCCGGCCTGGTGGTGAAAACATCGGGGGACGTAGACATATGCGGCTATGATATTGAGAAACAAATGCGGGGGGCGCGGCTTTCCATCGGCGTGGTGCCGCAGGAGCTGGTGCTGGATACCTTCTTCACCGTCCGCGAGGCGCTCGATATCCATGCCGGGTATTACGGCGTGCCTAAAGCCAGACGCCGCACCGACGAAATCATCGCCGCCATGGGGCTTACGGAACAGGCGGATATGCGCTCGCGCCTGCTTTCAGGGGGGATGCGCCGCCGCCTGCTGATCGCCAAGGCACTGGTTCATAATCCGCCCGTGTTGATCCTCGATGAACCCACCGCCGGGGTGGATGTGGAGTTGCGCACGCAGCTCTGGGAGTATGTGCGGATGCTCAACAAGCAAGGCGTGACCATCCTGCTGACCACCCATTATCTGGAAGAGGCGGAGGAGCTATGCGACTCCATCGCCATCATCAACCATGGCGAAGTCGTTGCCTGCGATAGTAAAGCCAGGCTGATGCGAGGATTTGATAGCAAGCGCCTGGTCGTAACGCCGCAGTCCCCCCTGACCGCTTTGCCGGAATCGCTGCGCGCCCTGGGGTGGGAAACACAGGAAGACGGCACGCTCTGCATTCGCTATCAGCCCAGCAGCGCCAATATGGAAGAAATGTTGGCCGGGCTGCGCGCTGGCGGGGTTCATCTTCACGATCTCTCCACCAGCGAAACCGACCTGGAAGATATTTTCCGCCATCTTACGTCCGATAAGGCGGCATAAGGCTCACTGACACAAATAATTCATCAGACTGTAATGTTTTATATACATATTTTTATGTATATATAGGATATGCAAGACACTACAAAGACACTGAGCAATATAAACAAGAGCCTGGAAATCAGCGTTATTGAGCCGATGCAGTTCATCTGCGACTTTTTTGAAAATGATGACCTGAGCACTTATGCGCCGACAAATATAAAGGCATTGCGGGACGCAACCCATGCATATTGTGATGCCGTGCATCGCGCCGCGGAATACACTACAGTCGCTAATAGGGAAGCGGTTGCTACCACGGAAAAAGCCCTGCGCCGGGAGCTTACAAAGATGCAGTTATGGTTGTTTGAGGAAGGCGACAAAATGGAGGTTGACCCGGCAGCATGGAACAGTTTTGCACCTGGTGCGGCAATGGATGCCAATCATATGCTCAAAAGCAAGATCGGAGCTATGGGTATGGCTCTTCAACTGATCCATTCCTCCCTTGATGATATTCCGCCCGACACGCACATTTCCGGGGGGGTGCTGTATCCATCCCAAGAACATAGTGCCTATGTCGGTATTTAACATCTCCATGGTGAAGCCGGAACGACTCGCCGCCCGCGAAGGCGCTTCCTTCATAAGTTGGTTCGAGTCGTTTTCTCGTGTGCCGCATTCTTTTAAATGGCGGACCCGAGACGACTCGCCGCCCGCGAAGGCGGGCTTCCTTCCTAAATTGGTTCGAGTCGTTTTCTCGTGTGCCGCATTCTTTTAAATGGCGAACCCGAGACGACTCGCCGCCCG
>Ga0209573_1004841_pt1 | contig 12854 bp, 13 predicted proteins | sample TNRBio252014_DNA_FD_185870 | JGI IMG/M metagenome (GOLD analysis project Ga0209573, IMG submission 185870) | Wastewater treatment Type I Accumulibacter community from EBPR Bioreactor in Madison, WI, USA - TNR Reactor_6/25/2014_ DNA (SPAdes)... | ecosystem: Engineered > Bioreactor > EBPR >...
AAAGTCTACCACTGTTGTGCCAGTCGTTGTGCCGGATGTGGTTATCCACACTCTTTGGATAAGTTGGTAGGCATTGCTAATGCCGTTTGGTATGACAAACTGTGCAGAAAGAAAACCAAAACTCAGTAGAGTTAGTCAAAAAATAAGGAGGTTTTTAATGTTCTGATGGTGCATGAGAAAATAGTCAAAATATAAACATATATGGATTATACCCCATACTAGTGAATTTGTCAAATTTTTGCCTATTTTTGTATAAGAAAAAAACTCCTTATCTAAGGAGTTTTTGCAATATTTTTATATATCAATTACTCTAGTAACATATTGATCTTATTTTCATAGACTTCTTTCATTTGTACACCAACATCATTATGCTTCATCTCTCCTCACTTAAAAATAAGAACAGCAGGGATAGACATAATGCCATGTGCACTAGATGTATCAGGGTTTTCATCAACATTTACTTTAATGATTTTTACTTTGTTATTGTCTGCATACTGTTGTGACAATTCATCAATAATCGGACTAAGCATACGACAAGGTCCACATCGATCAGCATAAAAATCTACTAAAGCAACACCATCAAAATTACTTACTTCCTGCGTAAATTGTTCATGATTTTGTGCATATTGTACCATCCGATTTCTATAAATAACTAAAACAGTATAGAGTATATGTTTTTGCTCAACAGTGGCAAGAGAGTTTATTGATGGCTCACGATCCAGTGTTCTGCATCCATCGCTGCCATACAGCCAGTTCCAGCCGAGGTAATCGCTTGTCTATATTTCTTGTCTTGTACATCACCAGCCGCAAAAACTCCTGAAACATTTGTTTGTGTAGTTCCTGGCTTGGTTACAATATATCCTGTATCATCTAATTCGATCTGTCCATCTAAGAATCCTGTGTTTGGTGTGTGTCCGATCGCATAGAATAATCCACCTGCATCCAAAGTTCTTTCATCTCCAGTTTGATTGTTAGTAACAATCATACCCGTCATCATATTACCATCACCAATGACTTCTTTTCCTTCGGTATGTCGAAGAACCTCAATCTTTGGATTATCAAGAACTCTTTGTTGCATTGCTTTGGATGCTCTCAGCTCATTTCTTCTTACCAACATAGTTACTTTACTTGCAAATTTAGTCAAAAATGATGCTTCTTCACAAGCAGTATCTCCTCATCCAATTACGATCAAATGCTTGTTACGGAAAAAAGGGAGTCATCCATCACAGACAGCGCAGGCTGAGATACCTCTTTGTCGATAGGTTTCTTCTCCAGGAAGATGGAGACGCTTGGCCGTTGCTCCTGTTGCGATGATGATTGTCTTAGTTTCATGCACAAGATCTCCGACAAATACTTTGAATGGATGTGACTGCAGATCAATTTTATCTACTGTTTTTGTTTCTATTCTTGTGCCTGCATGGAGTGATTGTTCTCTCATTTTCATCATCAACTCTGGTCCTCCGATTGATATATATCCAGGAAAATTTTCAATTTCAGTCGTTGTCGTTAGCTGTCCACCTGCAGCTACTCACCCAGCCAAAAATCCTTCAAACATCAGAGGACTAAGATTTGCTCTTGCAGCATAAATTGCTGCGGTGTGTCCAGCTGGTCATGATCAGATAATAATAACATTTTCTATAGTACTCATAAGTATCCGCTCATAAAATAAATACTCTTCCAGCATATATAGATGCCCTGAAAAAACAAGCTATTTGTTTTTATGTCGAGTCATTCGCCTCCATATAGTTATGACCATCATTCGTCCAATCAGTATGAGGATAAGCACCTTGTTGAGTGAGAAAAGAGGGTATGTATCTATTGCAACAACACTAGATTGTATTGTCTGCATGATTTGTTCTGTAATGTTTGCCATATCTTCGTTGCTTTGCATGACCCATGATTTTCCGCCAGTTGCTTCACTCAACTTTTCCAAAAAATCCGGGTTGTATGTTGTTGATATTTGTCCACCAAAATAATCATATCATACAGTAAAATCATCTGATTTTCCTATACCAATAGTATATAATGGTATATTTTTTTTCTGGAGAACTGATAATACTGCTTGGGGTTCATAGCCTGTATTAGAATCTCCATCAGTGATCAAAATCATGATCCCACTACCGAAGTCATTGCTCTCCATATTTTGTATCCCGAGTAACAATGCGTCGCCAATAGCTGTTCATACAAACTGTGGCACAGGAGGAAATTGTCCCAGATATGTTGTTGCCCATTTTGCACGAACACTATCAGTGTGTGAACCAAATGCCGTATGGACAAAGGGAATCCCTGAAAAAAGAATAATGGATGTTGGGTAATTGTTTCGTCACTGCAATAACTGATCAACCATTGTTTTAGCAGCAGCAAATCTCGATGGTTGGATGTCGTTTGCTGCCATAGACAATGAAACATCAAAAAGTATTTGTACAGGGGTTTGGTATACTGTTTCAGGTTGCGATGACTGGGAAATGTGTATATTGAGCGGAATGAGAATCATTGCAATGATAGCAATGCTATTGAATATCGTATGCAGTTGGGTTTTTCGTGTTTTAGGCGCAACAAAACGCGGTTTGTATGGAAAAAATTGCAGTCATACTATGATGACGATTAGTATAACGCTTATGATAATTCCTGAAGATTGTCGTTGCATAATTATCTTCTATCGTTTCGTTTGTCTCTTTCAATTGTTTTATCCCAACAATCCACCATTTTCTATACCTTCAAGAGTTTTTTTATCAACATCTGATTCTGTCTTATAGGTGATGATTTGTTTTTTTTCTTTGCTAGCAGCTTCTTTGATTGCTATAGTCGTGGGATCTATTCTTTCATAATTTACTTGAAATTTTTTCGTCGCATCAAAAAAGTATGTTTTTGCTATTTTTGCAAGAAAGGGAATAAGCGGCAATTCGGAAACTTCAAAAAAGGCAATAATAATAAAAATTACCAACACAGGAATAGCAAAAACGATTCATACGGCTTTAGATTCTTGTCCTAATGCATTAAAAACTCCCAAAGACAATGCAATCCCTAGAGCCAGTATAAATAACTGAATAATCGAAATAGTAAAAGGTCCTACTTGGAAACTCATGGTTCCAAATATTCACTTTTTGATATGTTTAGGGAAGACGACTTTCATGCCTATCTCGAAGAATAAACACTATTAGTATATAGTTTACGAGAGCATTTGTCAAATTTTTCCCATACTTATTTCCACTCCTTACTCATTTGTTTTTTTCTATATGCATTGGCAAAACGATGTGCCTCATCTCTGATAGTTACTAGTATTTTGTCACTTTCGTCGTAGGATAGTGAGTATGTATGGATGTTATAGTTTTTTTGTCACTTCGAACGTATGTGAGAAGTATAAGAATTATTGTCATTATCCCCCATACTTCTCGTCGTTTCCCTCCTCGAAGTGACAGGTTGGAGAACAAGTAGTTCTTCTTTTGCTCCAGCATTTTTTCCTGATCTTTTTCTTGCGTCACCCTTCCCTAGTCCAACAAACTGTGTCTGTTGTACGACATCAGGATGGATTTTTCATGTTTGGATGAGTTTCTGTACAACGCCAAGTTGGCCCTGTCATCCATCAACAATAAACAAGTCAGGAATATATCCACCATCTGCAATAGCTTTGGTTCACAATCTTCTGGTTATTACTTCTTCGAGTGCGAGGTAGTCATTGTTTTGTTGATCAAGTGTTTTGATTGATTTGATTTTGTAGCGACGATATCATTTGGGATTCTTGAGTCATCAGACCAAGCAAGATAATCACCCACTCATCCATCAACCGCTCAAATGGGAGATGTCGACACACTCGATGCGATAGGGGAATACACTCAGTTTATAGTTATTTTGCAATGTTTTGAGTATATCATTCATCATACTTTCTTTTTCAAAAGAACTTACTGCAACAAAATCCTCAAACGACTTCTCTAGCAATACAAAAAACGATGTACGGACAGATTGTTTGATTTTGGTAATCTGTTTGTCGACAAAAAAAAGTGATTGCATGGGTAATGGGTTTTCACATGTCTTTCCAGTTTTATTATATCGAGACATCTCTCCGTATTCTTTCTCCACTGTTGCGACAAATGCCGCCATATCCATATCATCTGCCCTTTCTTTATGTTTGATGACATCAATAATCTTCCCTTCAAAAACTTTAAATAATACAAAAACTGTCCATGATCCAAGAGTCTGTACATAGCCAATCGTTCATGAAATATGCTGATCAACCACAACTGTTTGTCTCTCAGCAAGGTCATCTATTTTTGTGTAGATGTCTCTGAGTTTCGCTGCTCGTTCAAAATGTTGTGATGTAATTGCTTGCTCAATATGCACAAGGATAGTCTGTTTGATGGGTTTGGTGTTCCCACGGAAAAATGCTACGATCTGCTTTACGATATCGGCATATTCTTGTCTATATTCCTCATAGGTTTTCTCGATGATAAGTCATTGTTGCTGTGCATAGGTTATTAATTCATTATACTTTTTATTACGTCATCCCGAGCTTGTCGAGGGATCTCATTTCTTAGGAGATTTCTCCATTGCGTTCGCTTTGCTCACTCCAGTCGAAATGACATGATTTTTGAGTTTTGCTATAACACTCCATCACTTGTCCAGTCAAAAATAGAAATCGCTATCCAACTTTCCTTGTCTAAAAATACTCGCCTTCATTGTTCTAAATTTGAGTATCTGTCTGAGATACTGGAGAAATTCTTTGACGGTGTTTCTATTATGTTTAGGACCAATATAGATCGCTCCATCATCACTTCTTTTTCTCGTGATGAGAATAGGGGGAAAATCTTCTTTAGGGATTTTGATAAAACAGTAACTATTATCTCATTTCAGGAGGCTATTGAATGGTGGTTGATGTTCTTTGATAAGATTAGATTCTAGATACAGAGCTTCACTCTCGTTATGGACGCTAACATATTCCACACTCACTGCTCTATGAAGCATCTCCTGTTTCCACACCGATCATGGCGTGAAATATTGTTGGACTCTTTTGTAAAGATTTTTTGCTTTTCCGATATACAAAACCTCTCAAGCACTATCCTTGAATATATAAATACCTGGTTCATTGGGGATGTGGGTTATGGGGAACATAGAAAATTAGATAGTGTTTTTAGTTAAAAACTTCATCAACATCATGGCGCTTCTATCTTCTTGGATTGTTCCATCTAGACACATTTTCTCTACGGTGGCTGGGTCATAAAAAGCAAAAGAGATATCTTCTCCATGTTCCAGTGACTGTGTTGTTTGCGTGTAGTTACGCACGACAAAGTAATAGAGATCCCACACAATTGTCGCGCCATTTACTGAAACAGCAAATAATTCAATGTCATCCGTCATTATTCATACTTCTTCTTGTGCTTCTTTGATTGCTCACTGTATAGCAGCTTGTTGTATGTCTTTCCCTGATGATAAAAATGATTCATACTCATCCAGTGTATCAAAAACTTTTCCACCGGGGAGTCTGATATCATATTTTCACAGTTCTTTCCTATACTCCTTACTGAGAAGTATATGTCATTGCTGATTGACAGTTATCAATCTTGTTCCAGGAGCTCTTCTAGCCAACTCGAATGTTTTTATGATATCGTTGCCCAAATCAACTTTTTGATGAACAAGAGAAAAAAGCTTTCATCTATAAACTACTTCTTCTGATAGTATGTTCATGAGGTTGTTAGAATATAAATAGTATTTTCAATAATACAAAAAACGCTGCTAAAAACAACAGCGTTCTTTCCCCATCTTATGATGTTATTTTCTACTATACTTTGCCTTCCCCCATGCCAAGATAGGATAGAAGATGAATGGCAATAGAATAAGTCCTATACCAAATCATGTACCCTTCCCAAACTTCTTTGCGAGTCACAAACTCACACTAATCCATACCAACAGTGAAAGTACTCATCCGACAATTTGTGCAACAACAGGGATAGGGATGATCATAATCAATGGTGCAAATACCCATCGTCCTGGTTTACCAGCATTTGTTGTAATAACGAACAAATTGTGTCCAGAAATCAATGCTTCATACCATTGGTTTCCCATTTTTTTGAAGACAAAACATCGAGAAACAACTAACACCACAATCAGTGCAAGTATGACGATGCCAACTCCGGCAAATCCAGCAAACAAAGCGGCTGCCATAGGATCCATGTTTCCTCCATACTGCGCACCGAGTTCTCCTGCCTGTAACAATTCCTCAAATCCAGTCATGATGATATGTATAAAAGGATAAAAACTACTGTCCTATCACTACCTTGCTGGTCGTGATAATTTTCTTTGTTTGTCCATCGTCGTAGATAAATCCCTTTTCAAATTCTGCAACAATCTTTCATTTCATCGCTTCATCATCGGTTGGTTGGGTACTTACTGGTTCATGGAGCAATCCATCAGGCACAAGTCCAATTGATTGTATTTGTTTGATCTTCATGCTTTCCAGCGTCTGTACAAACTTGTTATATGTCATTATCACCCCTTTTGCAAGAGCATTTTCTTGTTGATCAGCCGGGATGGTTTCGATCGATTTTCTTAAACTTTCTACAAATGGTAAAAACTTTTGCACTGATGCGATAAGTGTATCAATATGAGCGGTTTTCCCTTCTTCCTCTTTCAGACGCTGTCGTCTGTCAAAGTCCATTTTTAAGTTGATATAGTCGTATTGTGCTCTTTTGGTGATCTCTTTTTGTTCAGCGAGTTCTTTTTCTAGTTGCGCAATTTTTGCAGAGGATTCATCTGTTGCAGGAGTATCCTGTGTCGGTTCAGTAGCAGGAGTTTGTACTGTTTCTTCAGTGTTTTGTGCGTCGTTTTGTGTCATATGTGTTTGTTAAAAAACAGATAAAATAATACCTTCATCGTATAGATAGTATTGTTTTTTTCAATGCTTATTTTTTTATCATCGCATAATACTCCGCAAGTGTGATATCTTGCTCCCACAATTGTGTCGCAAAGGACTTACCGATATATCTCCAGTGTCGTCATTCTTCCATCTGCCCATCGATGTGGACTCATTTTTGAAACGTATTGTGCCAACCAAATTTGTGTGCATTTTGCTCCAGTCGTTTATAATATACTGAATCTTTATTGCTCATAGAATTGGTTTGTCTGCCATTGTTTCATACATGGATGTCGATAGCAAGTCCGAGCTGATGTTCTGATGTGCCTGGTTTTGCACATCTATTGCGCCCACATCATGCATCGATAAGAGATTTTTGCAAAGTATAAGATCTATATGCACTGACGAGATACAAATTTTTATCAAAAGCCTCATAAAATGCTTGTGCAAGATCATGAAGTGCAGCATTAGCTTCTGGTCTGAGCTCCATTCATTTGCTCCTTTGGATGACATAGGGAGAATCGACAGCAACAAGCATGGCAGGAATATATGTCGTATCATGCAATGGTACTTCAGTATTGACGTATTTGTACAAAGAGTTATCGTTTTCAATATTAATATATTCTTGCATCGTTAGCTTATTTTGGTTATTTCGATACGAAAAATTGAGTGACACTGTATCTTTGAGTGATACACTGGTTGGTATCTGTGTAGGTCTATTGATCGATTGATCAACAAACATAAATGACACAAAACCTATAACGATAGCTGCTATACAGATAGTATTAATGGTTGTTTTTTTCATAGCATTGATAGTCATAAACAGGTTTTTTTATCATTGGTTTAGAATGTCGTCTGAAGGTCAAGCATCTTTGCATATGATCCTTTTTGCTTTACCAGTTGTCTATGTGTGCCACTTTCGATTATCTTTCAGCCTTCTATAACAACGATAGTATCAGCTTCTTTTACTGTTTGGAGTCTATGTGCTATGACAACAACAGTTCTTCATTGAAACAATGTGTGCAATGCTTTCGATATTTTTTCTTCACTCACACTATCTAGAGCACTCGTCGGTTCATCAAGTAAGATGATTTCCGGGTTTTTAAGGAATATTTTTGCAATAGCTAGACGCTGTTTTTGTCCACCAGATAGGCGTACTCATCTTTCTCCTATTTCGGTTTCCAGTCACTTGCTAAGATCATAAATAAATTCACATCCTGCATTGAGAATCGCAGTGTTTAGCTCTTTGTTGCTAGGAGTATAGTCAAGGGCATATATTAGATTTTCATAGATAGTTCCATCAAAGACACTTGGTTCCTGAGTGAGATAGCCGATATGAGGATAGTATGTTTTCAGTGCAATTTTGGCTAAATCTTGTGTATCAACGAGGATGGATCATTTTTGAGGATATAGATATCATGCAATCAGTTTAATAAGAGTGGACTTCCCTCATCAACTTAATCAAACAAGGGCAGTTTTTGTGCCTGGAGCGATAGATAAATTGAAGTCTTTAAATACAATATCATTGCCATAGCCATATTGTATATTTTGTAGAGATATTTCTCCTGTACGGTAGGTAAATTTTTTACCGCGATTATAATTATTTCTCATAGTAAATCAGTCAAAAACATCCATAAGTTTTTCAACGTGGATTATGTTATCCTGCATTTTTCTAATTTCCTGGAGAAGTCAAAACAATTCTCTATGGAAGAGTAATGCCAATCCAGTAAGGATGACAAAGTCACCTATACTATATAGTCCATTTATCACTCCAAAACTAACAACAGCGGTTACAACAAGCAAAAGCATCTCAATACTCAATATAACTGTATCATAGCCAAGTGCTTGTTGAAACTTTTCATTATATTTATAGCGATACCACTCAAAGCGCAAATCTTTTCTTTTGTCTATTTCGTAATCATATTTATCCTGTTGTTGTATTTCAAATTTGGACATAAATCGTCTCACAGACATCCTATCTAATTCTACATTTACGTCTTTGCATTTTTTTCTCCATCTATGCGCCCTTTTCCCAAAAAAAAGAAGAAAAGGCAGAGACAGACAGACCAACGCAATACACACGAGAAGAAATTGCCATGACTTAATCCCAATAATAACTATGGCTATCATGACAGTAAAAAATTTTACAGCCTTATCCCGAAAAAGTTCCAGAAGGGATATTGTTCGCATAAATGTTCATTGATTAACGATAGAAATCATTCTTCAGGTACCAATCTTTTCTACTTGATTGTTGTCTGCCAAGATAAATTTATGTAAGTATAGTTTCTCAAGATAAAGATGAACATCACGTGCTATACGAAAGTTGGTCGGTCTATAGAATATTTTTGTCAGGTAGTTAATTCCTATGAAGATAATCAATATGATGAGATATTTTTGTATTGCAGCTATATCTCATAATGCGATTGCATCAGCAATCCATCCAATAAGTAAAACTAAAAAAGTAGAATATACCGCAAAGAAAGAACTATATCATAAAACCACTATTGCTGATATCCAGATCTCCTGAATTGGAGAGAAAAACAATCTAATTTTTTGCCAAGAACTCATAGATCAACGTGTAAGATAAACATAGAGCAGACTATACATAAAGTACAAAACAAATCCACTCCATTTCATCATCACATTTCCTTGTATTTTACTAAGAAATATATATGATCTCTAGATATGCCGTTAGAGATTTTTCTTGCTATGAGTAAGAGAATATTCTATTGCCTTATTTGAACAGGGGTTATAGAGAAGTATATCTGTGCATAAACATGTCGCCGTAGTTCAACGGGATAGAACGGCTCTCTCCTAAAGAGCAGATACAGGTTCGAGTCCTGTCGGGGACAAGTGTTGCTTCGCAACACAACGTGAGTGATGACAATGGCCAACACACTATGTCTATCGTTTACTGTCTTTATCTTTATTTTTAACCCCGATTGTTATGCCAGCAAAAAAAGACGCACAAACAAAGAATCCATTTAAAAGACACGATGGAGATACAGGATCTCCAGAATTCCAAATCGGTCTTTTGTCTGAAGAAATTACACAACTACAAGCACACTTAGCTGCACACATTCATGATTATGATGCCAAAAAGAGCTTGTTAAAAAAAGTTGCAAGAAGAAGAAGATTTATGAAATTCCTCAAAGACACAAATATTGACGCATACCTCGAAGTATCAAAGAATCTATGACTCAAGGTTTAAATCACTTTCAGTCTATAGTATCTCGACTATTTGTCGAAGCCTTTATATCGTAACATTTTATTTACATGACAGCAAAAAAGAAAATGACTGCACAGTTTGATGTGCCAGTTATTAAGGAAGGAATCAAAGTGCCGGGTATTATTTTGAAAAAAATAGACAACTGAGTGTTGGTTGATTGTCTTGATGGTACATTTACCGGAGTTATCTTATCTAAAGAAGTAAAAGAGCTTGAAAGAAGTAAGTTTGCTATGCTTCCAGGAACGAAGGTAGAAGTAGAAATCATCAATCCAGCAATGAGACATGAAGATGGATACTATATTATATCTATTACAAAACTTCTCCAAGAAGCAACATGGGAAACGTTGATCGGACAATCAAATACTGATGAAGTGATTACTGTTATTCCTACGGAAGCAAATCTTGGATGATTATTGGTCGATATGCACGGTATCAAGTGATTTATCCCATTGTCACAATTGGCTCCTATCCACTACCCAAGAGTAGAAGATGGTGATCAAGAAGCGATATTTGAGAAATTGCTTGAACTTATCGGTCAAGAATTGAGAGTAAGAGTAATCAATGTGGATGAAGAAGAAAAGAGAATCATCCTATCTGAAAGAGAAGCATTGAAAGAAGAAAGAGATAAGGTGATGGCTGAATTGGCTGTTGGAAAGATCTTCGACGGAGTCGTGAGTGGTCTTTCGTCATACGGTTTGTTCGTTACTATTGGTGGTACAGTTGAAGGACTTGTCCACATCTCAGAGCTAACATACGGTCACGTAAACGATGTCAATAGACTCGGAAAGGTAGGAGATAAGATGAAAGTGAAAGTAATTGGTCTAGAAAACGGAAAGATCTCATTGTCTGCAAAACAGATCAAAGAAGATCCATGGGCAGCTATTCCAAGAAAATTGAAACAAGGAGATGTGATCGAAGGAGAAGTAATCAGATTCGTTCCATACGGAGTATTCGTGAGAGTATTTGACGATATCAACGGTCTTATCCACTTATCAGAATTGTCACAAAAAGCTATCCACAATCCAAACGAAATCGTAAAACTCGGACAGGTAGTAAAAGCAAAAGTTATCTTGCTAGATATCAGAAAGAGAAAGATCGGTTTGAGTGTCAAGGCATTGCAAATGTCTGATGGAGGAGACGCACAAAACGAACCAGTAAACAAAGCTCCAAAAAAAGCTCCTGCAAAGAAAACAGCAGCTGAAGAAGAAAGTGAGTAATAGTAAAACATAATAAAAAGCTCGGCAAGATTGCCGAGCTTTTTATGTAATTATGTATTTACAACAATGCAATCATCGCCTTCACCCCATACCACAAAATAACCCCACACACAATCAGCTTGATCCCTACTCACAGCAGAAATCAGACAAACGATCATCGTGCAGAACGTAAGGCATGTTTTTTATCATTGGTGTGGAGATATTCCCCCACAAACGCTCCCACCATCGGTCAGATTATCAACCCTATCGGAGGAAAGAGAAACAATCATCAGATCAAACCAATCGTCGATCATCGTGTTCCATACTTGGTCCCACCAAACTTTTTCGTCCCTCGTTGGGGGATAGTATAGTCGAGTACCAGTGTAACGATAGTCAGTATTCATAACACCCACAGTGTCGTAGGAGAGAACTGTATTCACACCGTCCAGTGTAAGACCAATAATCACAACAAACTTAGTGGTGGCCCAGGGAGAATCGGAGCGACTGATCCGATGAGTCCTGTAAGGATGAGGAGCATTCAGAGGATGATGAGAAAGATGTCCATAGAAAAAGGGTAAAGAGTTGAAAAGTTTTAGGGGTTAAAGGTTTAAGAGATTAAGAATCCAAGAGATTTTTACCTTTTTATCTCTTCATTTTTGAAACTTTACAAATAAATATCCCTCGGTTTCGCGCCATCTTGCGGTCAGATAACACCTCTTTCTTCCATAATATCCATCAACCTTGCCGCACGAGCAAATCAGACATTGAGCTTTCTTTGTAAGAGTGTTGCTGATGCTTTTCTGGTCTGGGCAATGATAGCAATAGCTTGTTCTACCAACTCTTCATCAGACCCACCATCACTTGATCAGATACTTCATAAGTTTTGTGCTTTACCAGCAAGCACCTCCATAATATCCGGATCATAAATATCATCCTCAGACAGTCATTTCATATATTTATCTTTGAGTTTTTGAACGATCTCTTCTGTTTCATCAGTATCGACAAACGGTGCTTGGATTCTGATTGCATCCCTCGTATTGGTGTCCATATACAACAGATCTCATCTTCCGAGTAAGCTCTCCGCTCCTTGTTTTCCTAAGATTGTTCTACTATCGATTTCAGACACTACTCAGAACGCAATTCTTGTAGGGATGTTGGCTTTGATAAGTCCAGTAATGACATTAACCGATGGTCTTTGCGTGGCAACGATAAGGTGCATACCGACAGCTCTGGCTTTCTGGGCAATACGGGTGATACAGGTTTCAACATCCTTTTTGCTTCCAGACATCATCAGATCAGCCAACTCATCGATCACGAACACAATACGATACATCTTTTCTCCCATGACTTTAGTGTTGTATTCATCGATATTTTTCACTCTTTTTTCCTTGAGTTTGGTATATCTTCTCTCCATCTCATTCACTGACCATTTGAGCAATCTCAATGCCTTCTCCGGATCGGTAACGATAGGTGCAAGAAGGTATGGCAATCCAGCATAAAACTCTAGCTCTACTTGCTTGGGATCTACCATAAGAAATTTTAATTCAGACGGTGTGTTTTGGTACATCAACGACAGGATAAAGTC
>Ga0209573_1004842_pt1:0-2500 | contig 12852 bp, 3 predicted proteins | sample TNRBio252014_DNA_FD_185870 | JGI IMG/M metagenome (GOLD analysis project Ga0209573, IMG submission 185870) | Wastewater treatment Type I Accumulibacter community from EBPR Bioreactor in Madison, WI, USA - TNR Reactor_6/25/2014_ DNA (SPAdes)... | ecosystem: Engineered > Bioreactor > EBPR >...
AAAATACAAAGAGCCTGACCAAAATAAATTGATCAGGCTCTTTAAAAAAAAGAGGCGGCGACCTACTCTCCCATCCCGCAGGACAGTACCATCGGCGCTGAAGGGCTTAACTTCTCTGTTCGGAATGGTAAGAGGTGATCCCCTTCGCTACAGCCGCCAATAAATCTTTTGTGCCTTTCTTGTCTTTTATAAAAAGAGGGCGAAGTAAATTGTTCTTTGCATTAAAAGTTTGTTTCTTTAAAATAAGAAGCTTCCGGGCAATTAGTACTACTCGGCTCCATACATCACTGCACTTCCACCTGTAGCCTATCAACGTGGTAGTCTCCCACGACCCTATGGAATACTCATCTTGGAGTTGGCTTCGCGCTTAGATGCTTTCAGCGCTTATCCGTTCCGTACATAGCTACCCAGCGATGCACCTGGCGGCACAACTGGTACACTAGCGGTACGTCCAACACGGTCCTCTCGTACTAATGTCAGATCTCCTCAATATTCCAACGCCCGCAATAGATAGAGACCGAACTGTCTTACGACGTTCTGAACCCAGCTCGCGTGCCACTTTAATGGGCGAACAGCCCAACCCTTGGGACCTTCTCCAGCCCCAGGATGTGACGAGCCGACATCGAGGTGCCAAACCGCCCCGTCGATATGAGCTCTTGGGGGCGATCAGCCTGTTATCCCCGGAGTACCTTTTATCCTTTGAGCGATGGCCCTTCCACGCGGAACCACCGGATCACTTAAGCCTACTTTCGTACCTGATCGAAGCGTCCCTCTCTCAGTCAAGCACCCTTATACTTATATGCTCTACGCATGATTACCGACCATGCTGAGGGTACCTTTGCAAGCCTCCGTTACTCTTTTGGAGGCGACCACCCCAGTCAAACTACCCACCACACACTGTCTCCCTTTCAGGATTAGAATCTAAATATAAAAAGGGTGGTATTTCAAGGTCGACTCCACAAACACTAGCGTGCCCACTTCGCAGTCTCCCACCTATCCTACACATTCTATATTCAAACCCAATGTGAAGCTATAGTAAAGGTTCACGGGGTCTTTTCGTCCCATTGCGGGTAACCGGCATCTTCACCGATACTTCAATTTCACCGAGAACATGGTCGAGACAGTGCCCAGATCGTTACACCATTCGTGCAGGTCGGAACTTACCCGACAAGGAATTTCGCTACCTTAGGACCGTTATAGTTACGGCCGCCGTTTACTGGGGCTTCAGTCAAGAGCTTCGCCGAAGCTAACCCCCTCCCTTAACCTTCCAGCACCGGGCAGGTGTCAGACCCTATACCTCATCTTACGATTTCGCAGAGTCCTGTGTTTTTGTTAAACAGTCGCCTGGGCCTCTTCACTGCGGCTCAATATCTCTATCGAGCGACTCTTCTCCCGAAGTTACGAGTCTATTTTGCCTAGTTCCTTAACCATGTCTCCCTCGAGCGCCTTAGGATACTCTCCTCGACTACCTGTGTCGGTTTACGGTACGAGCTGTACAACCCTATAGCTTAGAAGCTTTTCTCGGAAGTTCGCTTGGGACCATTATTCCCGATTTGCGTACAAATCAGGATACTATCACACCTCAGCTCAACAGCGGATTTGCCTACTGTCTCATCGCCTACATGCTTCAACCACGTATTCCGTCACGTGGCAAGTCTTACGCACCTTCGTCACTCCATCGCAGATTATACAGGTACGGGAATATTAACCCGTTTTCCATCGACTTCACCTCTCGGCTTCGCCTTAGGTCCCGACTAACCCTGTTCTGATTAACATAGATCCAGGAAACCTTAGTCTTGCGGCGATAAGGTTTTTTACCTTATTTATCGTTACTCATGCCTACATTTTCTTTTCCAATAACTCCAGCATGCCTCACAGCACACCTTCACCGTCATTGCAATGCTCCCCTACCACTGCGAATTAAATTCGCAATCCAAAGCTTCGGTAATGAACTTGATGCCCGATCATTCTCCGCGCACAAACGCTCGACTAGTGAGCTGTTACGCACTCTTTAAATGTATGGCTGCTTCCAAGCCAACATCCTAGCTGTCTTAGCGTTTCCACATCGTTCATTCAACTTAGTCCATATTTAGGGACCTTAGCTGTTGGTCTGGGTTCTTTCCCTCTCGGCGCTGGACCTTAGCACCCAACGCCTCACTGCTCAGAAACATGTCATGGCATTCGGAGTTCATCAGGGGTTGGTAGGCGGTGAAGCCCCCTAGCCCTATTGGTAGCTCTACCTCCATGACACTCTTATCTGAACGCTGCACCTAAATGCATTTCGGGGAGTACGAGATATCTCCGAGTTTGATTAGCCTTTCACCCCTACCCACAGGTCATCCGAAAACTTTTCAACGTTCACCAGTTCGGTCCTCCATTACGAGACTATCGTAACTTCAACCTGCCCATGGGTAGATCACTCGGTTTCGCGTCTACCTCCAATAACTCTTCCGCCCTGTTAAGACTCGCTTTCGCTACGCTTGCCCTCCTTAAAAGGTTA
>Ga0209573_1004842_pt1:5000-12852 | contig 12852 bp, 3 predicted proteins | sample TNRBio252014_DNA_FD_185870 | JGI IMG/M metagenome (GOLD analysis project Ga0209573, IMG submission 185870) | Wastewater treatment Type I Accumulibacter community from EBPR Bioreactor in Madison, WI, USA - TNR Reactor_6/25/2014_ DNA (SPAdes)... | ecosystem: Engineered > Bioreactor >...
ACCCATCCTTAAGCGCCTAAACTTTAATTAACCAAACATGCGTCCAGTTAATACTATGCGGTATTACTCCCAGTTTCCCAGGGCTATCCCCCTCTTAAGGGCAGGTTGTGTACGCGTTACTCACCCGTGCGCCACTTGCCATCCATTAATAAATTAATCCTGCTGCCGTTCGACTTGCATGTATTAAGCCTCCCGCTAGCGTTCATCCTGAGCCAGGATCAAACTCTCCATAGTAATTTATCTTTAATCATCCCAGTTCTTTAAAACCAGAATAATCGCTTCTCTATTCTTAGTTCAATCCCAATACTTCAAAAGAATCTTCTCTCTCTCTTCCTTACCTATTCTCTCTGTTTTCCTCCCTCCTTGTCAATTATCTTCTTATGCTCTCCAGCAAAAGGACTGCAAAAGTACATGGTATTTTTTTAACCACCAAATAAAAAGTGAAAAAAAATAAAAATATTTTCACTTAATTTGTACTTAACACAGTTTCAATATCTTAAAATGCTGCTATTCAGCATTTTACATCTAAACAAAATTACGCTTCCTTTCCGCCTTTCAGCTGATCCTGAAGCTCTTTTAAAGCATCCCACTGACCTTCTGCAGCCAGCTTAGCTTGCTGTGACCAGGTTCCCGGATCATGCATTTTATACCTGCTGCCTGCAGCATCCAGTACTTCCTGCAATTTCTCCCCGGGAGCTTCAGCCAACTCACCAAAAGTCGTGATCCCCGCTTCAGCCAATAATCCGGCTATCTTCGGCCCAATGCCTTCTATCCGCTTTAAATCATCTCCTCCAGCTGCTGCCTTTTCTTTCTTCGGCTTTTCCACCACTTCTTCCTCAACCTCCACAACCGGAGCTTGTTCAACGATTCCGGTATTTACAGCATCCGCCTCAGCTTTGCTTGCCTCTTCAAACTGGGTCTTCAGATCACTGAATGCGCCTAATTCCCCTAATGTCGTAGGCTCAACCTTGGCACGCTGTGCCTGAATGGTTTTCTCTACCTGATGCTGCTCAGTTTCTGCTTCTTTCTCCATCATTTCCTTCGCATCCCTTCTGATATCATCCAGATATCTCCTGTGCGAAACAATGATGCGTTTGTCCTCTCTGTTGAATTCAATTACCTTAAAGGTCAATGTTTCATCCAAATTCACCAAAGAATTGTCATCTTTTCTTAAATGACGGGCTGGTGCAAATGCTTCAAGACCATATGGCAACTGAACTATCGCTCCTTTATCATCTCTCTTCACAACCAATGCATCGTGATAGGATCCAACCGGAAATACATTCTCAAATGTATCCCATGGATTCTCCTCCAATTGCTTGTAACCAAGTGACAACTTCCTGCTGTCTGCATCTACATCCATAATGGATATGTCTATTCTGTCCCCGACCCTGCAAAACTCTGAAGGATGGGAATACCTTTTTGTCCAGGAAAGATCAGAAATGTGAACCATGCCACCTATTCCTTCTTCCAATTCAACAAATACACCATATGGAGTCAGGTTCTTCACTTCACCTGTATGCTTGGATCCAACCGGATACCTGTTGGCTATCGTTTTCCATGGATCTTCTTCCAATTGTTTGATACTGAGTGACATCTTACGTTCATCCTTATCGATGGTCACAACCTTGGCTTCAAATTCCTGACCCAAATGGAAATGCTCTCTTGCATTTACAGGCTGATTGCTCCAGGATACCTCAGATACGTGGATCAATCCTTCTACACCCGGGGTGATCTCAAGAAATGCTCCGTAATCCTCAATATTCACGATCTTACCTTTAACAGTAGATCCTACTTCTATTTCCAGTGATAATGTATCCCATGGATGTGGCAATATTTGCTTCAAACCTAAAGAAATCCTCTTCTTGTTTTCATCAAATTCAAGTACCACAACCTGCAACTTCTGGTTCAGCTCTAATACATCCGATGGATGATTGATCCTTCCCCAGGAAATATCCGTAATATATAATAAGCCATCAACTCCTCCCAAATCCATGAAAGCTCCAAACTCGGTAATGTTCTTTACAACACCTTCCAATACCTGGCCTTTCTCCAATCCGGAAATAATCATGTCTCTTTGTTCAGCCAAATCACTTTCAATCAATGCTTTGTGTGAAACAACTGCATTCCTGATCACTTCATTGATCTTGACTACCTTGAATTCCATAGTCTTGCCAACGTACTGATCATAATCTATAATAGGCCTGATGTCGATCTGTGATCCCGGCAAGAATGTCTCCAAACCGCCACAATCCACGATCAATCCACCTTTGGTCTTGCTGATCACATGTCCGGTAATGATCGTTCCATTCAAATGAGAATCCACCAGCATTTCCCATGCACTGATCAGCTTGGCTTTCTTTCTTGACAATAACAATTGCCCTTTCTCATCTTCCTTGTTCTCCACATAGACATCCACAAGATCGCCAACTTTCAGTCCGGGCATATCTTTAAACTCTGAAAGAGGTATCAAACCATTGGATTTGTAGTTGAGATCCAGCACCACATCATCATCCGCCATGGATATAACATAAGCTTTCACCACTTCAAATTCCTTAATGGATGTCAGCGCAGCATCATAATCAGACAAATACTTCGCGTGCTCTTCCTTAGTATAACTCAGGGTGTTCTTCTTGCCGGCATTCCAGTCATAATCATCATGACGGGTCTCTTTGACCGGGGCTTCCTCTACAGGCTCAGCTACTTTCTCAACCGCTGTTTCCACTGCTTCTGCAACGACCTCAACAGGAGTTTCAACTGTTTTTTCAATTTCTTGTTCAATCTCAACAGACTCTACTTTCTCTTCCATCTCAGGAGTAGACTCCAATTCATTTTGTTCAAGATTCTTTTCTTCAGACATTTCTAAGAATCAGGTTTGTATGTTCCCCTTTCAGGTAACAGATGTGATTAAAATATTTTTAAGGGTCGCAAAGGTAAGCATATTTGGCAGAATCAAAAGATTTTCAGCGCATTTTTGCATTTTTTTATTTGGGCGTGCCCCTACGGGTCGGGCTATCCGCTACTATGCCGGCCTCCCGCAAACCCAATTACGGCATACCGCTCCTATCCCTCACGCAAAAACGATGATCTGATGATCTGATGATCCAATGATCTGATGATCCAATGATCTGATGATCTGATTTGAAAATTTGAAAATTCGAAAATTCGAAAATTCGAAGATTTACTCAGTTGAAATGATTATTAATGTGGTTATTGTTGATCTTTTTCTGATTTTCAATTAAATCTGCGCTGATCTGCGGGAACGGAAAGACAAAGTCATAACTTTTACTTTCCTTGATCTCAATGAAGGTGACGGGGTTCCGGCTCAAGGCCGGAATGACAGCTCCGAAATAAGAGTAACGAATACATTTGATCGTTCTGTAAAAAGTTTTAAAGTCTTAATCCGTGCAAAATGATTATTGATTACTAAACTTATTTTCAATCTTCAAATTCTCGAATCTCGCAGATCACGACATTCATCGTCGTGACTCAAAACGCAACCTAAACCTCCTAAACCCTATAAACTTCATAAACCTCCTAAACCCTATAAACCTCATAAACTTCATAAACCTCATAAACCCCATAAACTTCCTCCTCCTATCTCACCAGCAACAAACTTCCCGTCCTCATTTCCTCTCCGCAAGGCGTATTAAGTATTATGCGGAATAAATAGGATCCCGGAGGCGATGGTTCTCCGCGGAAAGTGCCATCCCAACCCATAGTGTCGGTACCGGAATACACCTTTTCTCCGAAACGATTGAATACATCCATCTCCGTGATCGTCACCGTTTCTTCAAAACCCGGAAACAGATAGGGTCGGAATCTTTGGTTCTCCTCCATCTGACTGGAAGGGATAAAGGCATCGGGCAGTTCATAGACTTTTTCTTCCTTGATCTCAATGTCATTCAGTGTAAAACTGCATCCGCTTCTGTCTGTCACTGTCACGGCATACACACCGGGCGATAATTCCGTGAGGGTTTCGGAGGTGATGGCTCCATTGCTCCACTGATAGCTATAGGGCGGATCATTGCCTTGCATCAGGAGCGAAATCTTTCCGTTCTGACAACCAAAATCAGGGCTGACTTCTGCTTCCACATCCAGATAGGCATACGACAGACTCACCGATACGATGCTGTCGCAACCATATATGTTTTTCAGAGGTATGGTATAATATCCGGCTTCCCCAAGAGTCTGATCTCCCACTTTCAATTCCTGTCCTGAACAAAGTACCGTATCCACCTCGCTTTCCATCGGTGGCAATACACTGAGGTTCAGCACCACGACACTATCCACCCCGTAACTGGCCGGCAACGTATCCCGATATTCACCCGACATCGTCAATGCCTCCTCTCCGAACCAATAACTTTCCCCCTCACAGATACTGATATCCAGCGTATCCCGGGCAGGTACCTGGAATACGTAGGCAGCACCGTGAGGCTGCATGAATGAATTCCCCTCCCAGTCAACAAACCACTTCAAACCCATAGTAGTGTCTCCGGTCGCCCCTGTTAAAACAGTTTCACCAAAATGATCGATGCTGAAACCAAAATCATTGTAAAAAACATCATTAACAGGTGGGTTAATAGTAGACTTATATTCCCATATACCTTCTGTATTTTGGTAATAGTATATTTTACCTTTGTGAGCATTGGAAGTGGGAGAACAATCTCCGATAAAGAATCTTTGGTCATCTATACTTAAAGTAATATGGTTACCCATAAAATCAGCCGGAATTTTTTGCACAAATTCATACTGATCATTTTTGAATTCAAAAATATAGATTGCTTTTTGATAGCTGTAATTCAATTTGGCTGCCGTTGCAGCTACAAACTTTCCGTCAGGAGATGCTGCCATAGTATAGCCGAAAATGCTATTTCCATTAGCAGGTTCCGGCTGGTGAATTTTCTGAAAAGGCTCCCAGGAATTATTTACCAGTTTATACACTAAAACGGAACCGTTTTTTTGGCCATATGTATCATCTTTATAATCGGATATGAACAAGAACTGGTCAGTCATCTTGATTCTTTTTGTTCTCGGTACGCTAAAACTCATGTCATCTGTATTTTTATAAAATACGGAGTCCATAAATACTAATTTTCCCTGCTCAATTTTGTAAAAGAAATCCCATATTTCATTTTTTGGTTCAGTATTGGGTTTATTTTTTATGCTTTGCTTCCTGTAAAACAACCACTCTCCGTTAGTAGCCTGATCCATCAGAATATAGTTTTCAAATGTTATATTTTTGGTATAAACATCAACGGAATCTGAAGGGAGGAAGCGATCTCCCTCCCGTCGGAATAAGTAAAGTTTTTGAGTGTTTCCTGTATCCCAATATTTGCAAAAAACCAGATGGTCATTGCTAAAATAAGGATAATCAAATATTTCTTCATTTTCATCAGAATAAAAAAAATCAAACTCTTCCGGAATTGACTGAACAAAATCAACTTTCCTGTTTTTGATTTGAAACATCCTGCAAAAAAAATCCCGATAATAAATACCTGATTCATTATGCGAATGCTTCCACTCATATATCAATAGTCTGTTCTGATCTATGAATACATGATCACCGAAATAGAGGCCATATTCAGAATTGAAAGGTAGGATTTTTGTCATTTGGGCATTTGATATTCCAACAAGGTGAAAAATAAACACTAAAAAAGTAATCCTAATCATAAGTGAATATAATATTATTTCAGAAAAATGTAATATGATCTTGAGCTTCAGAAAGCCAAAATTGAAATACCTTATAAAGTTATAAGTACAAATTGCAATCTGACTTATTTTATTAAAATGAGCAAAAAAAAATTATGAGACTGCTCTGAAAAGTTTTGTTTCTAATAGCTTTAAAATATAATAATTGGCTAATTATAACAAACTAAACAGTAATTATAAAGTATATGAGCAATTCATTTTTCATTATTGTAATCGTGGCTATTTTTACTTTTCAGAGCAGACACAAAAATAACTATTGCTGCCTGTTTTATTGTTTAATAATCCTCTCAACTTTTATCAATCCTGTCTGGATATCTTGAACATTAAGAAAATACATACCAGGCTCCAAATGACCTAGACTCAAATTATATATTCTTTCCGGATCAGCCTGACTGACAAATAGGTATTCTTTTCCATCCATACCAAGGATTCTTATATTGTAATTTGTATCACTAATGCTCTTTATATTTATTTTCATTTGATCAGAGGTAATAGTTGGAAGGATGACTACACCAAATGATTCCTGAGTGTTATTTTCATAATGTGAACCTGATGAATCATTAAAGGCTGACCTAAGACTATTAAAACATTTTGTACTATCTATATGAGCTTGTAATCCATGACCTTGACATATAAAATCCTCCATTTGACAATTTTCCAACCATCTTGAATAACCTCTTATCTCTTTCAATACATATTTTGGTGACCGTAGCTTAAACTGGATTTTACACAAATTATAATTTGGATCACCGGCATCCATGTATTTAATTACTGCAAATCCTTTCCCATTATTTTTTAACCAATTGTTCAGGTCAGCCGCCAAATCAATGAACGTAGGCTTTTGTAAGTAATTATTGCAAGGCCAGGTGATATATGCTGCGTAACTGAAGTTAAAACCCAAAGCATTGTATAAATCCTTGTTATTTATTCCATCCCACAACCTGATGAGGGAAATCATATCAGCCCGCCATTCATCTTCTTCTTCATCAGCACAAGTGAATGTGTTTACACAAAATCTAGATTGGCACCAGCCACAATAGGCACTCTGTGACAATTGAAATGAATAACTATGAGATGATGTTTCGTTTCCAGCAATGCAACTTGTCGTTGCGGAAAAAATAAATTGCATTTGAAAAGTTGTCTGATAAGGCAAATGATATTCTGTGTTTTGCCCGTGAGCTGTTTCTCCATACAGGTCAGCACCAATTTGAGCAGTCGTAACATTTTTCCATTTGAAGTTTTGAACACTGATCAATTTGTTACATGGATCATCAATAACATACCAGGTCGCACTAAGTTTCCACATTCCACAAGTAGTTTGAGAAAAGTCTGTCGCCGTGATGTTGTAACCGATTTTAATCTCACACCCGTTGGATCCGCAAGGCAGGCTTGTTTGCCCGTTAAAATAATAAACCGGAGGTTGCGCGCTAATCGTCTCATTTCCAACAAGAACTAACATTCCTGTAAGTAAGTAAGTAAGTAAGTAAGTAAGTAAGTAAGTAAGTAAGTAAGTAAGTAAAGATTTACTTGTGACATTTGTTTTCATAATAAAAATTTATTAAATTAGGTAATGGGTATAAAATTATGAAAATCAATGGATAAAAGCAAATGTTTTTTGATTTTTTTACAAAACTTACGATTTCTTCATATTGTGAAGATTTGTAAGTCACTTTCGATCATCGGGGCTGGGAGTTGATGATCTGATGATCTGATTATCGGATGATCTGATTTGAAAATTTGAATCACGACGATGAATGTCGTGATCTGCGAAATTTGAATCACGACGATGAATGTCGTGATCTGGGAAATTTGAAGATTTACTCAGTTGAAAATGACTATTAATTTGGTCATTGTTGATATTTTTTCGTGATATTCAATTAAATCTGCGCTGATCTGCGAGATCTGCGGGAACGGAAAAAGGACAATTTGAAAATTTGAAAATTCGAAGATTTACGCAGGTTGAAAAGATTATGCATGTGGTCATGTTGATATTTTTTCGTCATTTTCAATTTAATCTGCGAGATCTGCGGGAACGGAAAGAACAAAGTCATAACTTTTACTTTTCTTGATCTCAATGAAGGTGACGGGGTTCCGGCTCAAGGCCGGAATGACAGCTCCGAAATAAGAGTAACGAATACAT
>Ga0209573_1004844_pt1 | contig 12851 bp, 15 predicted proteins | sample TNRBio252014_DNA_FD_185870 | JGI IMG/M metagenome (GOLD analysis project Ga0209573, IMG submission 185870) | Wastewater treatment Type I Accumulibacter community from EBPR Bioreactor in Madison, WI, USA - TNR Reactor_6/25/2014_ DNA (SPAdes)... | ecosystem: Engineered > Bioreactor > EBPR >...
AAGTTTATCTTCTTAAAATAAATACCGTCAGTTCCTTTTCTCCTTCCATCTTTTTTCCGAACTGCTGAAACCCTGCTTTCTGCAATACTTTTTGGGAAGCAATATGCGGTGACTCTGTTACGGCATATATTTCTGTCAGCGGCGTTTTATTTCTGAAATACTCCAGCCCGGCTTTGGTTACTTCCGTAGCAAAACCCTTACCCCAGTTTTCCGGTGTGAAGGAATACCCTAACTGTGTTTTCTCCGGATCATCGGGAATAGGAACGATCACAAAATTGCCAACAAATTCACCGGTGGCTTTCAGCTCAACCGCCCAGCGGCCCATCCAGGCAGAAGGATAAACTGTTGCCAGGGCCTGGTCAAGAAAAGCATCGCTTTGTTCTCTTGTTTTTACGGCCCGTATATACTTCATCACTTCCGGGTTGCCATGTAACAGGAACATGCCGTCATAGTCAGCCTTGGTATGCTGCCTTACGATAAGCCTTTCTGTTTCGAAAATAACCGACATAGGAACAATTATGAATTATGAGTTATGAATTAAGAATTATATATCGAATAGTGTGCACATTCATAATTCATAATTCTCAATTCTTAACTCATTTATGTATCTCACTCGTAAAATGAAACTCAATATCCGGATTATTGGTTCTTTCCGTATTCAAAAACCATTCACTCTGCGCCAGGTACACCATATGGCCGTCTTTGTCTTCGCCAATATTCGCCTGTTTGAACCGGGAGAACTCCAATAGTTTTTTCTCGTCTTTACTCGTCAGCCAGCAGGCTTTGTAAAAAGGTAATGTATTAAACACCACCGATGCCCCATACTCATGCAGCAGGCGGTACTGTATCACTTCAAACTGCAGTTCCCCCACACAACCGATGATCTTCTTATTACCACCAAACTGGGTAAACAACTGCGCCACTCCTTCATCAGTCAGTTGCAGTAATCCCTTTTCCAGTTGCTTGGTCTTCATCGGGTCCTTGTTCACCACTTCTTTAAATATCTCCGGGGAGAAAGAAGGAATACCCGTAAAGAAAAAATTCTCTCCCTCCGTCAGTGTATCACCGATCTTGAAATTACCGGTATCAAATAAACCCACCACATCACCGGCATAGGCATCTTCTATCACAGATTTATCTCTTGCCATAAAGGAATAAGGATTGCTGAAACGAACATCCTTATCAAGCCGCACATGATGGAAATATTTGTTGCGTTCAAACTTACCGGAACAAACCCGGAAGAAAGCAATACGGTCACGGTGCTTGGGATCAAGGTTGGCATGTATCTTAAAAACAAAGCCGCTCATTTTTTCTTCTTCCACATTCACGGGACGAACCGTTGTTTCCCGGCTGCGGGGTGTGGGGGCGATGCGGATAAACGTATCCAGCATTTCCTTTACCCCAAAATTATTAATGGCAGAGCCGAAGAATACCGGCGCCACTTGTCCCGCCAGGTAATCTTCCACTTTTAATTTTCCATGTACCCCGTCCACCAGTTCCACATCCTCTCTTAATTGTGCAGCATCCTTATCGCCCAGTTTTTCATCCAGCACTTTATCATGAATATCAGAAATGGAAATGCTGTCTTCATCCGCCTTGGTGTTGGCAGTAAAGAGTAACAAACTTTTCTGATCCAGGTTATACACTCCTTTAAATTCCTTGCCGCTGTTGATGGGCCATGTCATCGGGTGCAGGTGGATGGAGAGTTCCTTTTCTATTTCTTCCAGCAGGTCAAAGCGGTTCTTACCATCCCTGTCCATTTTATTGATAAATACGATCACCGGTGTATCCCGCATCCGGCATACTTCCATCAGCCGTCTTGTCTGGTCCTCCACCCCGTTCACACTATCCACCACCAGGATAACACTGTCCACCGCCGTGAGGGTTCGGTAGGTGTCTTCTGCAAAATCTTTGTGACCAGGAGTATCCAGCAGGTTTATCAGTACGTTATTATATTCAAAACTCATTACCGAAGTAGCCACCGATATACCCCGTTGCCGTTCTATCTCCATAAAGTCGCTGGTAGCATGCTTCTTTATCTTATTGCTCTTAACCGCACCCGCCACCTGTATGGCACCGCCAAAGAGCAGGAACTTTTCTGTCAGCGTAGTTTTACCCGCATCCGGGTGAGAGATGATGGCAAATGTTTTGCGGCGTTCTATTTCGTTGTGATATTTCATAAATGGCGGCAAAGGTAAGGAACGTACTGTCACAATTGTCACTCTGAGCTTGTCGAAGAGTGCCGAAGGGTAGTGATATGGAAAATTATGTAGCCAGTTGTGGCACTACTATTATCTTCTGTCAGTTTACCATGGGATACGAAGGGTTGCACTCAGCAGCGTTCTGTATTTAAATTGGTAGTGGTCAAGTTTGAATTATTGAGAATCAATTATAAATATCTGGTTAAAATATTGGGTTTAGCAATATTGGTATGTGTTTTTGTATGCTGAACTAAAAATCCGCTCTCCAAATCCAATATAAGGGAGCTGGATTTTACTTTGGTGAGGGAAATGTTTACCCCAGATTATGTTAAAGGAATACCCGGTATGGCGTACTAAATTAGTGCCTCATTACTTTCAGCAACCTTTGTTTCCCATTCGGAACCAAGTAAGTCATTTTTACCATGTCGTTTTTGACAGCTTCATAAAAGTCTTTCATTGTTTTATAGGGCCACCTTGAAAAATCATTCTGTTGCCATCTAATATTGTTGCCCGGAGTAATGCATATAATAGATATTGGGCCGCCAATACTATAGGTCTTATTTTCACCAACTGCGAAATCATAAATTATATTTTCAATTTTTTGATAGACTGTATTTCCTTTTAAGTATGGGTTCTCGCCATACTTTAAAACATTTGTATCAGAGAACATAGTGCCTCTATATTGTATAAGAAATGATTTATCCACTGAGTTATATCCGATTATTTGAGGCTTATTGTCCACGTACCCGCCAACAAAAAAAGTATTTATTTTCCTTTCAGGGAATGAGTCTACCGGGTAATTTTTGTCTAAATATCTTATAAAATCAATTAATGTCTTGTGTAAGCTGGCGTCTTTAAATGATGTTTTATTATAACTGCTAATAATATCTCTAAAATATTTTTTCCCAATGCCATTTGCTCCTGATACAGCTATTACAAATTGCTTAAAATGAAAAATTTTACAAAAGCTATCGGCATATGCTATTGGCGGAATTGAATGATTGTCGGTTTCATAATACACGCCTCTTGAATCTGCTGCTATAATGATTTGATTAGAATTAGGAGTAATAGTGCTAATTAATAACGTCCCCGATTGACCGTACAAACTTAAAATAGCCACTGTGATAAAAAGTGTAGAGAAAAAATATTTTAAAAGCATATAATTTTACCGATTAATTACCCAATCTAACAATATCTTCTATTGTCATTAATCTTTTAATCAGGCCAGCTTCCATTGCAGGGGGGACTCTTAATGTTTTGTGGATTTTTACGAAGTTGTAATATACAAAAAGCAATGCGATTGCATAGCAGTGATTCTCTATTTTCTTACTAAAGGCATTTGTAAGCCTTGTAAAACGCCTCATGTGCATTCGCATTGTCAAATTCTGACGTTCTACAAATGAAGTAGATATGTGTTTAGGGTCAGGGTTTCTCTTCTCTGACGAGTGTCCTCACTACTTCTCAGCCGATGTCTCACAGCCCGGCGTTGTGTGCAGAGTGGACCTGCCTGCCGGCAGGCAGGCTCGGCGTTATTCTCTAATACAATCGTAGTATGGCTAGTGCCACAGCTACAATACACAAAGCCATCTGACACTCGCCTGGGAACGAAAGCTCAGGACTGTATTTTTCATTCCCTGCCACATAAATTATGAGCTTTTCTTCAGAAGAAAGGGTCTTCGCCTATGAAGAATGCTCCTTTTCTTATGAAGAAAGGGTCTTCGCTTGTGAAGAATGCCCACTTTCTCATGAAGAAAGACCGTCCGCTTATGAAGAAAGGCCGTCCGCTTATGAAGAATGCCCCCTTTCTTATGAAGAAATGGTCTTCGCTTGTGAAGAAAAGAGGAAAGTTGTTACAGGTAAAACCTTATGCCCTGGCACTAAAAAACTACCTTATAAGAAATTCTCAGCCCCGTTGTCCGTAGTGCTCCAAAAAAATAACACACCGCAGTTGCTGTTCTTAGCATGCCGAAGTATCTCCACCAACTATGAAATTAAAAATCACCCTCCTATCTTATAAACCCTCTCCAGCATTTGATATAGATCAGGGTGATTGGCTTTTAACAGACCAGGTTGTTCAAAAAAGTATTCGGAAATAACCGCAAAAAATTCAACCGGGCTGGTAGCCCCGTACATATCAATATCGGAGCCGTAGGTTTTCATCTGCTCAATCGTTACTTCCATCATTCTCTTCCATTGTTCTTTGTACTTCCGCTCTAAAATAATATCGGGAACTCCATCCATCGTTCCATCCATCTTATCTATCAAATGCACAAACTCATGAATAGCGGTGTTATGGGCATCCTGTTCATTGATAAACCCCTGTCGTAATTGCCATTTGGTAATGATCATCACATTTTGCATAGCGCCGCTGCCTACCATGCCTGCAACAGGCCGGTCCGAACCCTCCTGGTCAAAATCCTGGTTGAAAGCCCCGGGGTATAATAAAACTTCGTGGAGATTGATATACTGCCAGTCGGTAATGGAAAATACCGGAATAATGGCCCCGGATGCAATTAAAAGCCGGTCAATGTCTTCCACCACCGCATTCACACCGGTTATTTTTACGGCAGATAAAAATTGTTCGATCCTTTTGTCAAATCTTGTCTTTCCTTCCTCATCCAGCTGACGGTAAAATTTTACATAATCAGTAAGCAACTCCCGGTAATTATCAGGCAACAAAATGATTTCCTTTACCACACTTATCCGGAATACAAAAAGTATTATTAAAATGATCAGTCCAAAGCCAATTAAAGCCTGCCAGATTGTGAACATAATTGAATGAAGGTAATCAGGATTTGCCGGTTGGCCGTGCTTCTGAAAAATTAGAAAGCAAGGTTGGTGTACTGAGCTTGCCGAAGTATTTCCGCCTGCTTTTCTGCCGGGTCTTCCAACTTTATTGTTTCGTGTCCGTGTCTCACAGCCCGGTTTTGTGTGCAGAATGGACCTGTCTTTGTCGGCAGGCAGGCCCGGCGTTATTCTCTATCCGCTTCATAGTACAGCGAGTGCCACAGCCCCAACACCAAAGCCATCTGATACTCGCCTGGGAACGGGATAGAACCATCTTGCCTTTTACCCGGAAAAGAGTAAATTTGTACAAACGCTGAATACTATGACAACAACAGCTATTCGTAAAAAACTAATAACCTATATAGCCGATGCAGATGATAAAAAAGTGAAGGGACTGTATATGCTGGTGGAAGATGATATCAGTAAAAAAACAAAATTCAGCTTATCTGCTACACAGTTAAAAATGCTTGATGCAGAAAAAGAAAAACACATAAAAGGCAAAAGTAAATCATACAGCTGGCCCGAAGCCAAAGACATTATAAGAGGCAAAAGAAAGCTGTAATATACTCCCTTCTACTAAAGCCCCGTGCCATTCTGATGACAAAGGATGCGTATAGCTGGTACGAAACACAAAAGCCAGGATTAGGCGAAGAATTCCTCGAGGAGCTGGATGTTCTATATCATAAGCTGGAATCACATCCTGAGTACTTCGGCAAGGTCAAAAAGAATTTTCGCCAGGTTGCATTGAAAAGGTTTCCATTTGTAATTGTATATGAAATTATTAAAACAGAAGTAGTTGTGTTTGCTGTATTTCATACCAGCAGGAATCCAAAAGGTAAATTTATCAAATAGGTTTCTTCTCTTCCCTGCTGAGTTTTCCAATTTTATAGTTTCATAGCCGTGTTTCACAGCCCATCTGATACTCGCCTGGGAACTAATATTTTTTTATTTTAGCGATATGAAAAATATCCTGCTCTCCCTCCTATTATTTTTTTCATTGACAGCCCCTGCGCAAAAAAAGCCATTACCGGCCAACTGCCCCGACCTGAAACAAAAACTACTACTGATCAAACAGTCTTTTACGAACCTGCAACAATTCAAAAAAGAACTGCTGCCCGGCAGTACGTATAAATATGCCACCAGCCTTACTATCTGCGGCGTAATGGGTGAAATGGAGGTATATGACGGAGGTGCTGAAATAATATTTAAGTTCTCAGATGATAAGTTCACAGATGAAGATGGAAAACTGACGGCTGCCTTTGTGGCTAACTTCCGCAAAACCGTGAAAGCTGTCTTCGGCAGCACTTATGAGGAAACATATGATAAAGATGTTGATGAAATGTGGGGTGAAAGTGAATATTACGAGTACAGGCAATACACTGCATCATACCCCTATATACGGATCGATTACCCTTTTGCAGGTGATTTTATCTGGATAAGATTTGAGTACGACAAATGAGTTCCTATCCTTTCTGCAAGATCATCTGACTTTTTAGTCCCTCGTTACAAACGATGGACAACCATTCAACTTTTTATTTATTATTGGGCTGCGGCAAGTGAACAAACTACAAGTAACAGGGGTTAACCTCCCGCCTGGGACGGGACTATTATGGACAAAAAAGAGAATTACTAATGGCAAAATTTAATTAATTTTACCCAATGACTTATATAGTAAACCCAAAAAATAAGAAAGAAGAAAAGGTATTGGAAACAATACTTAAAGGTCTCTCTATAGGTTTTTATACAGAAGAAAAAGAAGATGCCGCTATATTAAAAGCGATGGAAAAAGGCAGGAAAACAAAACTCCTCACTCCGGCAGAAAAGAAGGCCTTTCTTGGTAAATTAAAATCAGGGAAATGAATATTGAAATCCGCAAATCTTTTACTAAAGATGCGGACAAATTACCTGCAGCCTTTAAACGCCACCTGGCTGTTATTATCAATGAAATAGAAAAAGCCAGCCAACCTTCTCAGTTAGATAATTGCAAAAAATTAACCGGTTATAAAATCGCTTACCGGATAAGAATGGGACAATACCGTATTGGTTTTTATTATGAAAACAAAACTGCAGAGTTAGTACGAATTTTGCACCGCAAAGAAATCTATCGCTATTTTCCGTGATAAGTTTGATTGGACTTCTTCTTCCCTGCCGAGTCTTCCAACTTAATAGTTTCATAGCCGTGTCTTACAGCCCGGTCTTGTGTGCAGAATGGACCTGTCTTTGTCGGCTGGCAGACCCGGCGTTAATTTGTAATACAACTCCGTAATACGGCGAGTACCACAAAGCCACCTACAATGCCATCTGACACTTGCCTGGGAAAAAGAATGAATTATTTTCAGTCCATCGTTACAAACGATGGACAACCATTCAACTTTTATTTATTATCGGGCTGTATTATGTGAACAAACTACAGGTAACGGCATAAAATAAATAACTTTATGTCCATATGAAACCACAATACTTTTTTTATCTCATTACACTGCTTGCCCTGTCATCTATCGGATATGGACAGCAGGATACCGACACGCTGCAGAACAAAAGCCTTTTATATGATTTAAAAAATGATACACTTTTTGATCGCCATGGCGGAAAAATATTTGTTGGTCAGACACTCACTCTCGGAAATGACGCCACAGGCAATGGAAAATATCGTTCTATAATTTCAAAATGGGCAGCCATCGTTCCTACTATCTGGGGACCAGACAGCAGGTATGAGAATGAAATAGAAAATCATGTTGACAACAAAAAAGGAAAGGCTTCGCTGCTCGAATTAAAACCCGGGTTGCCACTTACAGTTAAAAAAATAGTCCTGACAGGAAACCGGAAATATACCCGCTATTATATGGTACTGCTTTCTACAGCTACTAATGAATACAGGGCAGATATTGCATTAGCGCTGCAACTTAGGGAATTGCTGGTGCAGTAACATAATGATACAGGAGTCCCTTCCGCCCTGGCAGGTGTTCCAAAAAATAAAGATATAAATCAGGATGCCGCAAAGCCAAGACATCTCTATTTAGCGAGATCATTTGCCTGCCCCGGGGTATTGCGGGGACACCTGCCCGGGAAAAAGAAGTTATCGGCTGTATGCCTTTGCGGGCCTGAAATGCTGCATTTTGCCATAACCGGCAATTGGCGTAGATTTAGTAAGATATATCGCTGATTACGTAATATTTCATCACCTCAAATATTATTGTATGAAGATGCTGCCACTTCTTTTCACCTTTATACTTTCGCTTTTCAACTACTTCAGTTCATTTGCCCAGGAGAACGGCTCTTTTACTTTTCAAATACTGGATTATAAAGGATCGCCGATACAAAGAGCCAAACTGATAGTGCTGAACGGTGAAGAGCATTTCGCCGGCCCCGAAGGCATGATCACTTATTTTGGCGAAGTGGATTATGTTAAAAAAAACGGGGTGATGGTAAAGACAAGGGTAATGCCGCTTTATATTACTGTAAAAGCACCGAATTATAAAGACAGGAAAATTGACCTGACCCAATATGCCATCGGGGCCTTTATTGTTGTGAAGCTGGACCGGCTGGATAAAATGAGTACCGATTATAAATCCATCAGTGTATTTGTAAAGGATAAGAACGGAAAACCAATAAGCGGTGCTTCTGTAATGGTAAACCCGGGTAAAGCTACCAGCACCGATGCAAGCGGATACGCAGAGGCCTTGCATACTATTTTGCTATCCGGCGAGTATGTGATGATAGAAGTATATAAAGAAGGATATAAGATACAGCGGCAGTATATACCCAGTGGTGATGCACCAAGAATGGAGAACGGAAAGCAGATACCGCCCGCCACAGCTTATTTCACTATGGAAAAAGGTGATAATGATGCCACTATATTTCACATAAATGTGGAAGTGCTGGATTTCGAAACGGATGAACCTGTTCCCGGTGCTTCTGTTCAACTGGAAGTATCTGATGGAGCAATAATGAAAGGCACTACCAACACACAGGGAGAATACCGCTTCTCCGATGTGGAATACAGTTTTAAAGGAACTACATCAAAAGTTATCATAAAGAAAACAGGGTATGAAGAAAAATGGAGTGATATCACTGCTGACCTGATGACAGGTAAGGATAATCCCGAGAGGCAATTTCTCGTATATATTAAAAAACAAAGCGGCGCAGCTAACTGGGCGGGCACCTATGAAGGTAACACTTCATGGGGCGTTTTACGGATCGTAATTAGCGGTTTGGGTAACGGTATTTCAGCCACCACGGCACATATCAAAACTAGCGGATACACAGATAAGGGGCAATGGTTTGATTGTAAAGTGGAAGGAAACAAATTAAAATGCAAGTGGACAGAAAAATTTGAAGATGGCGATAAGTCAGCCAGCCGCAACGGCACAGTTGAAGTAACCCTGCAGGGTAATGTACTTAGCGGCACTTCGTTTGAAAACGAACCTTCATTCTCCTGGAAACCCAATATAAGTCCTTATCAGAGCGGAATGAGGGCGGGAGCCGCATGGCCACTTACTATTACAAAAAAATAACCTGTTGAAGGTTATCTGAAAATCGGGCAGGTTTCTTCTTTCTTCTTCGCAGCATGGCGAGTGCCACAGTTCCAACACACAAAGCCATCTGCTACCCCATGGGAGCCAAAAATAATTTACTTTAGATATAGTTCTCTACCCTGCCATTTGTGCTGAACAAATTAATTTAAAGGATGTGTATTGAATGGCAGAGCAATACAAAAGAACCTTGAATCATGATAAAGAATTGTACGATAGTAGCCTTGTTCTTCTTATTTATGATCTCATGCACATCAGATCCAACTGCCAGTACCACACCAGACAAGTCGGACAGCATAGTAAGCCTTCCTGAAGACAAATTAGCAAATACAGATTGGATAACGGGACCTGAGCCGGCAAACATCTATCAATACAATATAGCTGTATCAACATACGAAAATCTATATACTACCGGGGGAAACAATGCGGGCACTTTTGAAGCCTTCAATTTCGCTACTAAAGAATGGACAACACTACAATATTTGCCGGTCCCCAGGGTCTTTACAGGCGGGGCTATTCTTGAAAACTCAATTTTTATTACAGGGGGTATTGATTATTTTAGTCAAACTTCATCACTTGTCAATAAATACAACATAACTGAAAAAAAATGGACCAGTTGCCGGAATTTAAAAGTACCCATCAACAGGCATGCAGCAGTTGCCTGTAATGGAAAAATTTATGTTATCGGAGGGCTTAGTGATCGTATGTTTAATTTAAACAGTGTCGCAGAATATGATCCCGGCACCGATACATGGACCAGTAAAGCAAGTATGACAACAGCAAGACACGGGCATGCGGCTGTTGTATACGACAATAAAATTTATGTTATTGGTGGTTACGTAAATAACAGTCCAACTGGTATTACAGAGGAATATGATCCCAGCACCGATACATGGAAGACAAAATCACCCATGCCTACTGCAAGAGGCTTCTTCGGACTCGTGGCCATTGACAGCTTTTTATATGCAATAGCCGGCCGGATAGGGCAAACAAAAGGGCCAATTGAAAAATACGATTGCAAGAATGACCAATGGACAGAAATTGAACCACTCCCGGCCCTCAGGAACCGTTTTGGCATTGCAACTCATGATAACAAAATATACATTATTGGCGGTGAAGAAGGCAAGAAAAGCCTGCTGATAGGAAACATAAAAAAATAAACCCCCTGCTTTGGTTTATTGATTAAAGAATACTTTGTAACACCAAAATGATATTTTCGAAACTAAAGGTGAGTTAAGAACACCCTTACGCATATTTCCTGCCATTGATAATCGCATACTACCAGTCATCGGAAACAGGCAGCTGTTCCATTGGTGAATACTGTAAATTAACATTCAACTATTTTAAAATAACCGGGTATGAACAATAATCATCTTCAACGCCGCCGCTTTGTTAAAAGTGCTGCTTTTGGTTTAATTGGCATTACTGCATTTGGTGTGGCCACTGCTGGCGAAAATAAAAACAGGATTTGGACACCCGGCAATGCAGAACCGTTGTTTTATCGTTACCCCAGTATGAATGATACGATGGCCAGCGGTATCGTGGGTGCCTCACATGGAAATTTTGATAAAGTGAAAGAACTCGTAACCAAACGTCCGGAACTCGCCGGTGCGTCGTGGGACTGGGGTTTTGGTGATTGGGAAACTGCATTGGGTGCTGCTTCACATGTTGGCCGTCGTGATATTGCTGAATTCTTAATCAGCCATGGTGCAAGGCCCGATATTTTCACTTTTACCATGATGGGTATGCTTAAGAGTGTGCAGGAGATCATTGAAACAGTTCCGGGTATTCAATCGCATACAGGACCACATGGCATCACGTTGCTGCAACATGCAAAGAACCGGCTTGAGGATAAAACTATTACTGAAACAGATAAGACCAATGTAAATAAAGTGATTGCCTACCTGGAAGGGTTGGGAAATGCAGATGTGAAGCCTAAGAATCTTGCAGTGAGCGAAGAGGAAAAGAAAAAATATTTGGGTGAATACCGTTTTGGGCAAGGTGAAACTGAGGTATTCGTGGTAGACCTTCACCGGCTTGGTTTTTTACAGGTGGGTCGTAAAGGATCGGCTGCACGGAAACTGAATAAAACAGATGATGCTATTTTTTCACCGGCAGGTGCTGCTTCTGTAAAAATCATTTTTAAACTAATAGACGATAAAGCTGTTTCATTCAGCATTCATGAACCTGAGCCGGTTGTAACTGCTGTAAAGATCTGATCTGTTTAGTGCTTTCGTCATGACAGGTGTTTTCCGTCGCTATTAGTCTTAGCAAATACAGCATCACACCGTTGCTGGTGTTGTGTACAGGCCTGGCTGCGGGGCAAAGGCCCTTTCAACAACCACTTAAAGAAAGTTCGTTCTTTCTATCCAGAAAAGAATAACAATCCCTTTACATCTCCCGGCATAGATTTTTCCGTTTTAACGGATAATCTCCCTGCACATGAACAATACTTATATCCTGCTGCGCAATAACAGCGAGAGCACTCCCCTTAGCCTGGAAGACCTGAAACGTATAGGCCTGCTGCCCACCGACCTGCTGTGGGTGGAATGCCAGAGTGTATGCTGGCAACAACCACAGGAAATACCGGAGCTAAGACAACTGCTGAACCAGGCCGTTCAGCCAGCACTCACACCTGTCATGGATGAAGCGATGGAAAAATATACTCCACCGGTAAAGAAGGAAACACCCGTTACCAACGGAAAAAAAGGGGTGTATGTTGAACTGCCATCAAACTACAACTCCGCTACTAAAAAGGAAAAAGAGATTACTGCAATAAAACAGGAAGTTAAGGTGGGCCAATACGAAACAACAACCGCTCACATTATTAATATGACTCAGGCTAATAGCAGCGGCTCAATCAAAGAGATACAACAGGACACCGGCAGCAAAGAACCAGCGGTACGGCAACAGCCTCCCAAAGACAAGACCGAAATGCTGGAATCCCTGCTTAAACTACCCGGGAAAAAAATTGCACTCTATGCAGGACTGGTAGTAAGCGGCGCCCTGATGATGCTGGTAATAAGAGGTACCGGCGGTAAAGAGACCATGAGACCACAACCTGTCAGCCAGCAACCGAAAACCGAAATAGCTACCCCTGTGGAAGAGGTAGCCGAAGAACCTGTAGCAGAGAGCAGCACCCCGGAAAGTTATGGCCCGCAAAACATTCCCATCGCAGAAACAATAACGGAACGGGATGCAGCACCCGGCATTTCCGTACCTGCCAGGAAAACAACAGCGTCAAAAAATGCAGCTACTGATAAAGAACCCGTACCTGTCACTAACGAACAGCCCGCTAAAAGCCTGCCGCCTGCTACCGAAAACAAGGAAG
>Ga0209573_1004845_pt1 | contig 12846 bp, 10 predicted proteins | sample TNRBio252014_DNA_FD_185870 | JGI IMG/M metagenome (GOLD analysis project Ga0209573, IMG submission 185870) | Wastewater treatment Type I Accumulibacter community from EBPR Bioreactor in Madison, WI, USA - TNR Reactor_6/25/2014_ DNA (SPAdes)... | ecosystem: Engineered > Bioreactor > EBPR >...
GGTCACGGCGACCACGGCGGCGGCGTTGAAGGGGCTGTTCGGGCGGGGGTGAGAGGGGCGGTGCGTGCGAGCACGCACCCTACGGGCTTGGTGTGAGGGGGACGGTGCGGGCGAGCATGCACCCTACGGGTTGGGGCCTCGGGGACGGTGCGGGCGAGTATGCGCCATAGGGGTTGGGGCGTCCGGGGCGGTGCGGGCGAGCATGCACCCTACGGGCTGGGGCATCGGGAACGGTGCGGGCGAGTATGCACCATAGGGGTTGGGATTTCGGGAAAGGTGCGTGCGAGCACGCACCCTACGGGGGTGCGCGGCTGGCGGGCGTTGCGCATTTGCAAGGATACCGCGGCACACCGGGTTTTGGTGCGCTTGGGGCGCCTTGGTGCTTTTCCTGCGCCCCGGCTCGGGTCTAATGGGACAAACCGCGACAGGACCGCCGCCGATGACCGCCATTGCCGACCACCCGCTGCGCTATGCGCTGACCAACGAGTTGCACGCCCGCCCTTCGCCGGTGGTGGCCTATCCGGCGACGGCCGTCTTCATGGCGCTGAAACCGGCACAGGACGCCGCGGCGCGCGACCGCGACGCCGACCGCGCGCATCTTTATGACCTGCTCGCCCGCCACGGCGCGCCGCATCCGGCGCCTGAGGCGACGCACCACGCCTGCGCGCTGGGCCGCCACGGGCTGAAATGGGAGAATCACACCGAATTCACCACCTGGGTCGCCTTTGCCGAGGGGCTGAGCGAGCGGCCCTTTGACCCGGCGGGGTTCGATGTCTTTCCCGCCGACTGGCTGGCGCGCGCGCCGGGGGTGCGGGTGACCTCGGTGCTGTTTCGCATCGAGGAAATGCCGATGCAGGACGGGGCCTGCGACAGCGGCGCGATCATGCGCAAGCTGGAGGAGTGGTTCGTCGGCGAGAGTCTGGCGGCGGTCAAGGTGCTGGACGGCGCGGCGGTGGTGGCGTCGGATTTCCGCATCGACCCGGCGGGGCATGTGCGCATGGCGCTGTGGGTGCGGCCCGATACCGGGGCGCGGCGGCTGGGGCGCATCCTGCAGCGGCTGTGCGAGATCGAGATGTATCGCGCGATGTCGATGCTGGGGCTGGCGCGGGCGCGCGATGTCGGCCGCGAGATGGGCCTGCTGGACCGCCGGTTGGCCGATCTGGTCAGCGGCATGGCGGGCGGCGGGCGGCGGGCGGACGAGGTGCTCGACGGGCTGATGGCGGTTTCGGCAGAGCTAGAGCGGCTGGAGATGGCGTCGTCCTTCCGCTTTGGCGCGACGCGGGCCTATGAGGCGATTGTGCATGACCGCATCTCGGTCCTGCGCGAGGCGCGGTTCGAGGAGCGCCAGACGCTGGCCGAATTCATGCGCCGTCGCTGGGACCCGGCGATGCGCACCGTCAAGGCGGCCGAGGGGCGGCTGGCGCTGCTGTCCGAGCGCGCGATGCGGGCCGGGCGGCTGTTGAGCACCAAGGTCGAGGTGGCGCGCTCGGCGCAGAATCAGGCGCTGCTGACCAGCATGGACCGCCGCGCCGATCTGCAACTGCGGCTGCAGCACACGGTCGAGGGCCTGTCGGTGGTGGCGATCAGCTATTACGCCGTGGGGCTGGTGGCCAATATGGCGGCGCCCTTGGCCGAGCCTTTGGGGGTGTCCAAGGGGCTGGTGATGGCACTGCTGACGCCTTTGGTGCTGGGCGGGGTCTGGCTGGCGCTGCGGCGGATCCGGTCGCGGTTGCACTGACGGCGCGGGCCTGTGGCTGGCCCGGGGGGCGCTGCCCCCCGACCCCCGGGATATTTGGGGAGCAAAGATGAGTGTCAGATTTCCAACATTGGAGGGTTGGACGGGCGCGAATTTTGGCCCGGGATGTCGTTTTTTCAATCGCCTGACAGTTTGGCGAGGGAGTCCGCCAGCGCGCGGTCGGTGGCGTCCTCGGGGCCGTGATGGTGCGGGCGAAAGCGCAGGCGGAAGGCGGCGAGGCGCAGGTCGGGGGTGACCTGGGGATAGCCGATGGTGTCGAGAGAGGGGCCGAGCGGGGCCTGCGGGTTGCCTGGCGAGGTGGGCCAGAGCGCCAGTCCCTGACGCGCCAGTCGCCGCCAGTCAAAGCGCGGGCCGGGGTCGATCTTGCGCGCCGGGGCCATGTCGGAATGCGCGATGACGCCCGAGGGCGGGATCGCCCAGTCGGCGAGGATGCGGGTCAGCAGGGGTTCAAGCCTTGCCATCAGCGGCGCGCTGAACGGGCTGGCGCCGTCGTTGTCGAGTTCGATGCCGATCGAGCGCGAGTTGATGTCGTCCTGCCCGCGCCACTGGCCGGCGCCCGCGTGCCAGGCGCGCTCGGCCTCGTCCACGAGGTGCCAGAGTTGGCCGTCGCGGCCGATCAGCCAATGCGACGAAACCTCGGCCCTGGGGTCGCACAGCCGGTCCAGTGCGGCGGCGGTCGAGCGCATCTCGGTGAAATGCAGCACCACCAGTCGGGGGATGAGGCCGCCGCGACGCGCCCCCCGGTTGGGCGAGGGGTGCCAGATCGCCATCTCAGCGGCTGGCAAGCGCCTGACGCAGCGGCGTGGGATCCCACCAGCAGGCATAGCCGTCGCCGTCGGGGTCAAGGTTGTCGCCGTCACGCTCGGGGCCGCCATTGGCGAGGAAGGCCTCCTGAGCCGAGTCCTGATTGCGGAATTCGAGGCAGGCGTTTTCCCAGCGGCCCCAGCGCAGCGGGTTGATGCGGCGGTAGACCTGGGTGCCGGGGGCGTGGCTGACGCTGAGCGCATAGGCGACGATGTTCGGCCCGGCGCTGGCGCTCGGCGGCGGCACCGAGGCGACCTCGATCACCTGATACTGGGCACGCTGACGGGCCAGACGCTCGCGGTCGCTTTCGATGGTTTCGCGCGACGAGACGGCGCTGAAATCCTGTTCGTCCGAGACGCCCTGCGTCAGGCTGGGCCCGGCGTCAAAGGCGGGGGTGGTGCCAAAGCTGGCGCCGGCCTGCACGGTGCGCAGGCTGCCCGAGGGGGCGGCCGTCTGCACGGGGGCGGCCTGAATGGGGGCGGGTTGCGGCATGGCCATTGGCGCGGGGGGCGCGAGGGCGATCATCGGGGCGGCGACCGGCGCCGGGGCTGCCATCGGGGCGGGCAGCGGCTGGGCGCTGACCGGCTGCACGGCAATGGGGGTGGGCGGCGGCAGGCTGCGCAGCGGCACGGCGGCCAGCGACGACGGCGGGTTGGCGGGCATCGAGGCGGGGGGCAGCAGGGGGGCGGCGGCGCGCTCGGGCGGGACGGAATAGGGCACCGACCCCGTCGAGGTGGCCTCGCGCGAGTGGAGATAGCGCTGATAGTCGCCAAAACCGACGCCGGTGGTCATCGTCGCATAGGATTCAGGGCCTGCCGAACAGGACGCCAGCCCCATCAGGGCCAGCGGCCCCGCCACTGCCAAAATACGCATGTCTGCCTCTGCTCGTTCTTCTTTTTTGAGCAGATTACCACCATTTTGCGGGTTTGGAAACAAATCCCGCAGCGGTTTCCAGAACTTGCGCGATGTTCAGCAGATCGGCCTCGCCCCAGGGCTGGCCGATCAGTTGCAGACCCAGCGGCAGGCCCTGCGCGCTCAGCCCGGTGGGCAGCGCGATGCCCGGCAGACCGGCGAGGTTCACCGTGACGGTGAAGACGTCGTTGAGATACATAGCCACCGGGTCGGCGTCGGCCATTTCACCGAGGCCAAAGGCGGCCGAGGGGGTGGCCGGGGTCAGGATCGCGTCGACACCGGCAGCAAAGGCGAGGTCGAAGTCGCGCTTGATGAGGGCGCGGACGCGGCGGGCGCGGTTGTAATAGGCGTCATAGAACCCGGCCGACAGCACATAGGTGCCGACCATCACGCGGCGCTGGACTTCGGCACCAAAACCCTCGGCGCGGGTTTTTTCATACATCTCGGTGATGCCGTCGCCCTTGCCCAGTGCGGCGCGGTGGCCATAGCGCACGCCGTCATAGCGCGCGAGGTTCGACGAGGCCTCGGCCGGGGCGATGACGTAGTAGGCGGGCAGGGCGTATTGGGTGTGCGGCAGCGAGATGTCGGCGATTTTCGCGCCCGCGTCCTTCAGCATGGCGGTGCCGTCGGCCCAGAGCTTCTCGATCTCGGCCGGCATGCCGTCCATGCGGTATTCGCGCGGAATGCCGATGGTCTTGCCGCGGATGTCGCCGGTGAGCGCGGCCTCGAAATCCGGCACGGCGAGGTCGGCCGAGGTGGAATCGCGCGGGTCATGCCCGGCCATCGCGCCCAGCATGATCGCCGCGTCGCGCACGGTATGGGTCATCGGCCCGGCCTGATCGAGCGACGAGGCAAAGGCCACGACGCCCCAGCGCGAGCAGCGGCCATAGGTCGGCTTGATGCCGGTGATGCCGGTAAAGGCGGCGGGCTGGCGGATCGAGCCGCCGGTGTCGGTGCCGGTGGCGCCCAGACACAGGTTGGCGGCGACGGCGGCGGCGGAGCCACCCGAGGAGCCGCCGGGGGTCAGCGTGCGGTCGTCGACCTTCCACGGGTTGACCGCATTGCCATAGCACGAGGTTTCATTGCTGGAGCCCATGGCGAATTCGTCCATGTTCAGCTTGCCCAGCATGACCGCGCCCGCATCGCGCAACTGCGCGGTGACGGTGGATTCGTATTGCGGAACAAAGCCTTTCAGGATGTTCGATCCGGCTTGGCTGGCGACGCCCTCGGTGCAGAAGAGGTCCTTGAGGCCCACGGGAATGCCGCACATCGCGGGCGCGTCGCCGCCCGCCAGACGCTGATCGGCGGCGCGGGCGCGGGTCAGCGCGATTTCGGGGGTCTTGTGGACAAAGGCGTTCAGCGCGTCGGCGCCATCGATGGCGCTCAGGCAGGCCTCGGTCAGTTCGACCGACGTGACCTTGCGCGCGCGCAGGAGGTCGCGGGCCTCGGCGATGGTCAGGGCGTTGAGGGTCATTCCACCACCTTCGGCACGGCAAAGAAGCCCTCGCGGGCATCGGGGGCATTGGCGAGGATCTTGGCCTGCATGCCGCCATCGGTGACGCCATCGACGCGCCGTTTCAGCCGCATCGGCGTGACCGAGGTCATCGGCTCGATCCCGGTGACATCCACCTCGTTCAGTTGTTCCATGAACGACAGGATCCCCGACAACTGGTTGGCCAGTTGCGGCAGGTTCTGTTCAGGCACGCGGATCCGGGCGAGTTTTGCCACCCGGCGCGCGGTTTCGATGTCGATCTTGGACATGGCTCTCTCCGGCAGGATGTCTGGCGGTTTAGCCGCGCGCCGGGCCGGGTGCAAGCGTCGCAGGCGCCTTGGGTTGCGGGCCGGGGGGCAGGGGACTAACGTATCAGGCCAAAACCCCGCCGCGAGGACATGATGCGCAGACTTCTGGCCCTTCTGATCCTGGTGTTGCCGATTGTCGGCGCGGCGCTGGTCACGCGGCAACTGATCGCGCAGGCGCCGCAGCAGGGCAGGGTGGCCTCGGCGCAGGTCGGGCTGCCGGTGCGGGTGGCGCCGGTGCAGGTGGCCGACCTGGTGCCCGAGGCGACGGGCTGGGGCAATGTGCGCGCCGCGCAAAGCTGGACGGCGGTGTCCGAGGTGCGCGGCAGCGTGATCTGGCGCGACCCCGATCTGGCCGCCGGGCGGCTGGTGCGGGCGGGTCAGCCGATCCTGCGCATCGACCCGGCGGATTATCACCTTGCCATCGCGCAGGCCGAGGCGGACCTTGCCAGTCTGCAGGCCGAAACCGCGCAGATCGAGGCCGAGGCGGCGAACACCGGGCGGGTGCTGGAGCTGGAAGAGGCAAGGCTGGCGATCACCGACTCGGATGCGCGGCGCATCCGCGAGTTGGTCGCGCAGGGCACCGCCGCCCCCGCGCGCGCCGACGAGGCCGAACGCGCCGTGCTGGGCGCCCGACGGGTGGTGGTCGAACTGCAGAACGCCTTGGCGCTGATCGGCCCGCGGCAGGACCGCAACGCCGCGCAACGCTCGCGCACCGAGGCGGCCTTGGCGCGGGCGCGGCGCGACCTCGATCATACGGAGATCAGCGCGCCGTTTGATCTGCGCATCACGGCGGCCCCGGTCGAGCAGTTCCAGTATGTCGCGGTCGGGCAGGTGCTGGCTGGCGGCGAGGGGCTGGCGCAGGCCGAGATCCTCGCGCAGGTGCCCTTGGCCAGTTTCCAGCGCCTGTTGTCGGGGGTGCAGATCGAGGGCGGCCTCGTCGATGCCTTGGGCGACAATCCGGGCGGGCGGCTGAGCGTGACGCTGGAGCCGGTCGGCAATCCGGGGCAGGTCTGGCAGGGCCGCGTCGACCGGGTTGAACCGGCGCTGGAGCCGCGCGCGCGCACCGTGCAGGTGGTGGTGCTGGTCGATGACCCGATCGAGGGCGCCCATCCGCCGCAGCGCGTGCCCTTGGTGTCGAACATGCAGGTGCAGGTGACGCTGCAAGGACCGGCGTTGCCCGGCCTGATCGCCATTCCCGCGCAGGCCCTGCATGGGGGCATGGTCTATCTGGCCGATGCGCGCGACCGGTTGGAACTGCGCCCGGTCGAGGTGGCGTTCCGGCAGGGGGATCTGGTGGTGATCGCCTCGGGGCTGGCGGCGGATGAGCGGCTGGTGCTGGACGATATCGCCCCCGCCGTGCCGGGCCTGCTGCTGATGCCGGTGGCGCCATGATCCGCTGGTTCGCGGGGCACCCGACCGCCGCCAACCTGCTGTTGATCCTGATGCTGGCGCTGGGCGCGATGGCGCTGCCCTCGCTGGTGCGCGAGACCTTTCCGGATTTTCGCGAGACCGAGGTGGAAATCACCATCCCCTACCGCGGCGCCAGCGCGGGCGAGGTGGAAAGCGCGATCTGCGGCCCGCTCTGGGACGGGGTGCAGGGGGTGGAATCGCTGAAGGAGCTGACCTGCACCGCGCAGGACAACCGGGCGCGGGCGGTGGCGGTGATGGCGGCGGGCGGCGACCCTTTGCGCTTTGTCAGTGCCTTGCGCAGCGAGGTCGCGGCCATCGACACCTTCCCGGAGCGCGCGGATGAGCCGGTGGTGCGCGAGTTGCACCGCACCGACGGCGTGGCCTCGGTGGCGGTCTGGGGCGATCTGCCGCTGCATGACCTCGACGTCATGGCCGCCGGGCTGGCCGACCGGCTGGCGGCGCTGCCGGAAATCGCGCTGGTCAACCGCGCTGGCCTGGGTGCGCGGCAGTTCCGCATCGAGGCGCCACGGGCCGTGCTGGCGCAGCACGGGCTGACGGCGGCGGGGCTGGCCGCTGTGCTGGGGGCGCAGAGCCTCGATCAGCCGGTCGGCACGCTGGAAACCACCGGCGGCGATCTGCGCCTGCGTCTGACCGAAGAGCGGCGCGACATCGCCGCGCTGGCCGCGCTGCCGGTGCTGGTGCTGGACAATGGCGCGCGGCTGACGCTGGGCGAGGTCGCCCGCATCACCGAGGTTCACCGCCCGGCCGAGGACCGCGCCTTTGTCGATGGCGTTCCGGCGATCCTGCTGGATGTGCACAAGCCGCGCGGTCAGGACGCGCTGCGCGCGCTCGACGCCCTGCGCGCGCAGATCGCGGTCGAGGTTCAGGGCCTGCCCCGGGCGCTGCAGATCGCCATCGTGCAGGACACCACCTCGATCGTGCGCGACCGTCTGGCGATGCTGCTATCGAATGGCGCGATGGGCCTGGTGCTGGTCATCATCCTGATGACGCTGTTCTTTCGCCCCTCGCTGGCCTTTTGGGCGGCGATGGGCCTGCCGGTGGCGATGGCCGGGGCGCTGGCCTTCATGGCGCTGACCGGGCTGACGCTGAACATGATTACCATGGTCGCGCTGCTGATGGCGATTGGCATCGTGATGGATGATTCCATCGTGCTGTCGGATGCGATTGCGGTCGAGGCGGCCAAGGGTGGCGGGCTGGATGCCGTGATGCGCGGTGTGGCTTCGGTGGCGCCGGGTGTGCTGGCGTCGTTTCTGACCACGGTGGCGGTGTTCGCGCCCTTGTCCTTTCTGGCGGGCACGCTGGGCAAGGTGCTCGAAGTGCTGCCGCTGGTGTTGATCGCGGCGCTGGCGGCCAGTCTGATGGAGGCCTTTGTCATCCTGCCCCGCCACCTGCGCCACATGGCCGAGCATCCGCCAAAGCCGCCGGGCGGGTTCCGCCGCCGCTTTGACGCCGGGTTCGGCGCCCTGCGCGAGGGGATGGGGCGGCTGGCCGATCTGGCGATCCGGGCGCGATACCTGACCGCCGGGCTGGCGATTGCCGCGTTGATCCTGACGGTGGGGGCGATGGCCTCGGGCGTGATCAAACGCGAGGCGCTGCCCGATATCGACGGCGATGTGCTGGAGGCGCGCATCCTGATGCCGCAGGGCACGCCGCTGGCGCGCACCGAGCAGGCCGTCGCGCAGGTCGAGGCGGCGCTGGCGCGGGTGACGGCGGCGCTGAGCCCGCAGCAGCCGGACGGGCGGCCCTTGGTGGTGCGGCGCATCACCCGATTCAACCGCAATGTCACGGCGGGCGAGGCCGGGGCGCATGTGGCGACCGTCGGCGCCGATCTGCTGGGCGCCGAGACCCGGACCAGCAATCTTGACGACATCGCGGCGCTCTGGCGGGCCGAGATCGGCCCTTTGGCGGGGGCCACCGCCCTCATCATCGCCGAGCCGGGCATCGGCCCGCAGGGGGTCGCGCTGGAAATCCGCCTGACGCATGCCGATTTTGGCGTTCTGGCGCGCGAGGCGGCGCTGGTGCAGGCCGAGATCGAGACCTATGCCGGGGTGCGCAATGCGCTGATCGACCTGCGCCCCGGCAAGCCCGAGTTGCGCCTGACCCTGACCGAGGGCGCCCCGGCGCTGGGCCTGACCGCCGCCGAAATCGCCAATCAGTTACGCGCCGGGTTTCTGGGCGCCACGCTGAGCGACGTGCGCACCGGCACCATTGCGCATGAGGTCGAGGTGATCCTGTCCCCCGGCGACCGCGACGCGCTGAGTGATTTCGACAATTTCACCTTTCTGCTGGCCGATGGCCGCACGGTGCCCTTTGCCACGGTTCTGCGTGTCACGGACTCGCGCGGGTGGGGCAGCATCACCTCGGTCAACGGTCAGCGCGGGGTGACGGTGCAGGCCGATGTGGTGCCGACGCTGGGCAATGCCGATGCCATCACCGCCGAGTTGCGCGCCGGGCTGCTGGCCGAGAGGGCGGCGGCGGTGCGGGGCTTGGGCGTGCATGTCGAGGGGCAGGCGGCCAGTCTGGCGGAAACCTCGGGCTCGATCCTGCGCGGGTTCCTGATGGGGCTGTTGGGCATCTACCTCGTGCTGTCGTTCCAGTTCCGCAGCTATGCCGAGCCGGTGATCGTCATGCTGACGATCCCGCTGGCGCTGATCGGCGTGGTCTGGGGGCACTGGCTGACCGGGTTCGACATTTCCATGCCCTCGATGATGGGCGCGGCCTCGCTGGCGGGGATCGTGGTGAACAACGCGATTCTGCTGGTCGAGGTCATCAAGGTGCGCGCGGGCGAAGGGCTGACGCTGGCGCGCGCCGCCGGGGTGGCGGTGCGCACGCGGTTCCGGCCGATCATCATCACCGTGGGCACGACGGTCATCGGCATGGTGCCTTTGCTGGGCGAGCCCTCGCTGCAGGCGCAGGTGCTCAAGCCCTTGGTGGTCAGCGTGGTCTTTGGCATGATCGCCTCGACCCTGCTGGTGTTGCTGGTGCTGCCGGCGTTTTACGCCATCCTCGACGATCTGGGCCTGTCGAAGGCCGGTCGGGGGGAGTGACGGGGACGGGGGTGGTGCGTGCGAGCACGCACCCTACGGGGGCGTTGTATGGCATTCTTGACGGCCCGGGTCTGCGGCGGGCCGGGCGAGTGGGGTGACGGTGCGTGCGAGCACGCACCCTACGGGGGTGGGCGTGACGGCGCGGTGGATGGTGCGTGCGAGCCCGCAGCCCACGGGGGCGGGGTAGGGTGCGTGCTTGCACGCACCGACCACCTCACCCCCGCTCGGCCAGCCGCAACTCCAGCCGCCGGATCGCCAGCAGCACGCGGTTGGCCTGCAGCACCGGCATCAGCGCCATCTTCAACTGCACCGCCACGATCGCCAGCGTCGCCGCGCTGATCCCCCATTTCAGCGCGGCCAACATCTCGCTGGCCGCATAGAACCGCCAGCCGGCCCAGACCGCCGCCACGAACAGCACGGTCTGCACCGCCAGCAAGACCCAGTTCGACCAGGCCGAGCGCCCGTGCAAGGCGCTGAGCGCCAAGGCGAAATAGCCGGGATCCACCGGCGCCTGGGCGTCCTCGGCCAGAGCCTCGGCGATCAATCGGTCAAGGTTGTCCATCACTCTCTCCTTCCAGAAACGCCCGGATCCGGGCGCGGGCCTGCATGAGCCGGGTCTTGACGGTGCCCGGCGGGATGTCGAGGGCGTGGGCCACTTCGGCCACACTGAGCCCTTCGAGATAAAACAGCGCCAGCGTCGCACGCTGGGGCGCTGGCAGCGTGGCGAGGGCGCGGGCGAGGTCGCCGCTGTCGGCGCCGGGCGCCGCATCCGGCTGGGTCTGGGCAAAGCCCGCATCCGCCACCCGCCCGCGCAGCCGCCGCCCCAGATCGCGTGCTGCCGCGCGGGTGACGATGCGCAGGGCAAAGGCCAGAAAGGCCCCTTCGTCGCGCAGGCCGGGCAGGGCGCGGGCGATGGCGATCCAGCCCTCCTGCACAATGTCGCGCGCCGTTTCCGCATCGTCGCAGAGCCGCCGCGCATGGGCCCTGAGCCGCGCATCACACAGATGCACCAGCGCGGCGACATCCGCCGTCCGCCCCAGCCTCGCCCCGGCGGCGTGAAAGGCGATCAGGGCGCGGAGTTTGTCGGCCTCGGTCATGCGCAGTCCCTTGGGTTTCGTCCTCAGGTGCCGGTCTGCGCGGCTTTGGTTCAGGGCGGAGCGAAAGAATCCTGCCTTTTCCCGCCCGGCGCTTTGGTGCATACCGGGGCCGACCCAGTCCTGAGGCCCATCATGCACGACATCCGCGCCATCCGCGACAATCCCGAAGCTTTTGACACCGCGCTCGCCCGCCGGGGCCTGTCGGCGCTGTCGCCGGGGTTGCTGGCGCTCGACGAGGCGCGGCGCGCCTGCATCCTCGCCGCCGAAACCGCGCAGGCCGAGCAGAACCGCGCCTCGAAAGAGGTGGGCGCTGCCAAGGCGCGCGGCGATGACGCCGAATTCGAGCGTCTGCGCGCGCTGGTGGCGCAGAAAAAGGCCGAGATCGCCACGCTGACCGCGCAGGCCGCCGAGCAGGATGCGGCGTTGCAGGCGGCGCTGGAGGTGATCCCCAACCTGCCGCTGGCTCAGGTACCGGACGGCGAGGATGAGGCTGGCAACGTGGAAATCCGCCGCTGGGGCACGCCGCGCGATCTGGAGTTCATCCCGCGCGAGCATTTCGACATTCCGGCGGTGAAACCGGGCCTCGACACCGCGATGGCGGCGAAACTGTCGGGCGCGCGCTTCATGGTGCTGCGTGGGGCGGTGGCGCGGGTTCACCGGGCGCTGGCGCAATTCATGATCGACACCCATACGACCGAGCATGGGCTGACCGAATGCTGGACCCCGGTGCTGGTCAAGCCCGAGGCGATGTATGGCACCGGCAACCTGCCGAAATTCGCCGAGGACAGCTATCAGACCACCAACGGCTGGTGGCTGATCCCGACGTCCGAGGTGACGCTGACCAACTTTGCCGCCGGGGAAATCCTCGACGGGGCCACGCTGCCGGTGCGGATGACCGCGCATACGCATTGCTTCCGCTCCGAGGCGGGGTCGGCGGGCCGCGATACCACCGGCATCCTGCGCCAGCACCAGTTCGAGAAGGTCGAGATGGTGACGCTGTGCCGCCCGGAGGAGGCGCTGGCCGAACACGACCGCATGACCGCCTGTGCGCAGGCGATTCTGGAGAAGCTGGAGTTGCCGTACCGCACGGTGGTTTTGTGCACCGGCGACATGGGGTTCGGCTCGCAAAAGACCCATGATATCGAGGTCTGGCTGCCCGGTCAGGGCAAATACCGCGAGATTTCAAGCTGTTCCACCTGCGGCGAGTTTCAGGCGCGCCGGATGAATGGCCGTTTCCGTCCCGAGGCGGGGGCCAAGCCGGAGTATCTGGCGACGCTGAACGGCTCAGGTCTGGCGGTGGGGCGCTGCCTGATCGCGGTGCTGGAAAACGGTCAGCAGGCGGATGGCTCGGTCAGCCTGCCCGCCGCGCTGGTGCCTTGGCTGGGCGGCAAGACCCGCATCACGCCCGAGGGTGTGCTGGTCTGATCCAGCCAGCCGCGCGCAAGGGAAAGGGGCCGCAAGGCCCCTTTGTTATTGCAGATACGGCATGGGATCGACGCTTTCAAAGCCCTCGCGGACCTCGAAATGCAGGAAGGATGGATCGCCGCGCCGCACCCGTGCGATGGCCTGACCACGGGTCACCCGGTCGCCGCGGGCCACCGAGATGCCCTCGATATTGGCGTAGACGGTGAGCAGGTTGTTTTCGTGCCGGATCACCAGAATCGGCACCTGATCGGTGTCTTGCGTGATGGCGGCGACGGTGCCTGCGGCGGCGGCATTGACCGCCGTGCCCTCGGCGGCGCCGATGCCGATGCCGTCATTGCGACCCTGCGCATAGGCGCGGATCACCCGGCCCTGCACCGGCATCGACAGCCGGGGGCCGCTGGTGCGCTCGGCCGAAAGGTTGGCGACCGGTGCGGCGGCGGCGGCGGTGGCGGCGGCCGGAGCGGCAGCAGAGGCGGGCGGCAGCGGCGTGCTGGCCGAAGGGGGCACCGGGGTCGGTGACCCCGTGCCCGGCGCCGTGGTGGCGGGTGGCGCGATCGGCGTGGACGGGCTGGTG
>Ga0209573_1004847_pt1 | contig 12843 bp, 17 predicted proteins | sample TNRBio252014_DNA_FD_185870 | JGI IMG/M metagenome (GOLD analysis project Ga0209573, IMG submission 185870) | Wastewater treatment Type I Accumulibacter community from EBPR Bioreactor in Madison, WI, USA - TNR Reactor_6/25/2014_ DNA (SPAdes)... | ecosystem: Engineered > Bioreactor > EBPR >...
GTTCATTGTGATCCTCGGCGATCAGCTCGCCTGAACCACGATCTCAACTTCTTAAGGCTCCCTCACGAATCGAAGGCTTGGTGCACCCCTTGCGTGGACGCCATGGGATTTTCAGATCAAATCGACTTGGGCAAAACTGAGTGCATGGCCAACTGCTACATCTGCGGGAGACCGCTCAACGAATCCAGAACGAGGCTCCGCCGAAACGTAAAGACTGGCGAGTGGGTTCGTCGTGACTATCGAACTGGGAAGCCAATGTCAGTTCAAAAACGATTCGGTACTCGGATCGTCTGCCAAGGCTGCGCGAAGTGGATTGACGCGAGAGACCTGAGAAGTGCGCGGTGGCAGTGGATTCAGCTGGGCCTCGCACTTGTGGTCGTAGGCTTCCTTCTGATTGCGACCTGACGAAGGAGCAAGGTTTGCCTCGAACCTCACTAGCGTTCAACAGCTGAGGAACCGAATCACTGCTAATGTCGTCTGAATCAATGAGGTTGCGATGATCGACGAAAACGGTGTTTGCGATATCTGCGGCGAAGAGGATTGCCCCTGCCCTTTGTGTCACGGTGATCCAAAGCGATACCTCGGAGGAACTCATTCCGGTACTGATCTGTACGATTCAGATGGATTCCCCACTGGAGAAAAAGAGTGCGATGAGTGTGGTACTGTTTCTTAGTCCATAGAACTTAGTTCCTAATTTTGTTAGGATGGGTCTATGAAAGCCGCAGATCGTAGCGATGCGTTCATTCGTGAAGTTCGTCTGGATCGTGCTCAAGTAAAGGATTGGGGTAAGTACCCATACTCACTTCCTATGGTCTCTTCGCTGAAGACACTCAAGCTTCACCGGGGTGTTACATTCTTGGTCGGAGAGAATGGATGTGGAAAGTCGACGTTACTGGAAGCAATTGCAACCGCTTGGGGATTCAATCCCGAAGGCGGTAGTCGCCACTTCTCGTTCAAGACTCGGAACTCTCATTCCAAGCTCCACCGTGACTTGAGGCTCGTCAAGACTGGCGCGATGCCAACTGATGGCTACTTTCTAAGGGCTGAGAGTTTTTACAACGTCGCTACGGAGATTGAACGTCTTGATGAGGGCTGGGGAGGTCCAAAGATTGGGAAAGCGTATGGCTCAAAGTCCCTCCATGAGCAATCGCACGGTGAATCTTTCCTTGCGCTCATGCAGAACAGACTCAGACCTGGTGGACTCTTTTTACTCGATGAGCCTGAAGCAGCACTCTCACCAACAGGGCTATTCAAAATGCTTTCTATTCTTGATCAGCTAGAGTCACAGGGCTCGCAGTTCATTATCGCAACCCATTCTCCCATTCTCATGGCTTTCCCAAGGTCTTTACTCTATGAGGTAAGGGATGGAGCACTTCGCAGAACTGATTTCCAAGATACCGCGCACTTTGCTCTCACTAGGCGATTCATGGATCAACCCAACCGGTTCCTAGAAGATCTACTCAGAAGTTGACTTTGACCAACGCAGAGGCCTCAGGATTATTAAGAGATGTTTATGTAGTTTTATACAAGGAGCAAGACATTTTTGAAGCCTCTTTCAAGTATTTCTATCTGATCTCATGGCTTCTCGGCTCAAGGTTCGAGCTTCGTTTAGGCAGGCCAGCCAATTTGATCACACAAAGCTCGAAACACAAGAGGTATCTTGTGCATATAATTAACTTCCATGGATAAGAATGGATAAGATTTTCGCACGAATAGCGAGTCTATTCTTTACACCGATTTATGTCACCTTCTTCCTTGTATCGTTATCGGTACATTGGAAATTCTGGGTGACATTATTTATATTGAGCGATGATCATATTCATCAAGTGTACCCGGGTGTATCCCGCTTAGACTTACTTCAAAAACAACTGTGGGATTCTAGTAATTTGGAATGGAGCATACTGGGATGGCTCATCTCAATTGTTGGCACTGTATTTTTCATTTGGATCTTCCCTCAACTCATTGGCATAAGAGCATTCAAGAGAGCGCAACTTGATAAATCTGCAATGGAAATGGTTCGCTTGGAAGTTGAGCTTAAACAGCAAGATGAAAAGGAGCAAATACTTAAGAAGAAGGTGAATATTATCAAGTTAGAACAAAATGTAGTCGCCGAAGAAGTGAAGCTTGAGGATACTCAAGAGAGTAGATGGAAGAAGGAGTTTGATGATGTTTCAAATAACACAGAACTTTTTCGGCAAATGCCGAGTTTGACAAGTAGTATATATGAGCATTACGGTCTAATCAGGGGAGACAATTTTAGAGTCAATACTGATTTTTTGGCATATCTTGATAGCGCAGGCTTGATTACGATTGACCAACAGGATGAGAGAATATTCTTAACGGATAAGGGAAAATTCTTCATCAAATTATATCAGACGCTAAACAAAGGCTAGAGTCATGTAGGGTCACTTTGGCTAGTCCCCAAGTTCTGACCAGTCTAGAGTGTTAGAGTTTCCGCCTCCTGTTCTTTGGTCGTGAGACCCTTCTTGAAGGTTGCGGGGGTTTGGAGCCCGAGGCTTCGGTGGGGTCTGTGGTGGTTGTAGTGGTCATGAAACTCGTCTAGGGTCTCTTGGAGTTCAGCCCCGCAGGAGAAGATTGCTCCCCTGAGACGCTCATCGCGAAGTTTGTCGAAGAAGCTCTCGACATGGCCGTTCTGCCAAGGTTTGCCAGGCTGGATGAAGGCCGCCTTCACGCCCCCAGGCAGGCACAGAGCCCGGAACTCAGGGCCGTTGTCAGAGACCACTCGGGTCGGTTTACCATGCACCAGAAAGAGCCATTCAAGCTCGCTCTGAACCTGAAAGGCCGGGAACGAGGCAGCCGCTTTGAGCAGGAGAAGCTCCCGGGTGAAGCAGTCGAGGACGGCGAGGATGCGGGCCTGGCGACCGTTTTCGAGGCGAACCGAGGCGAAGTCCATACACCAAGATTGGAGCGGAGCAGTGAGCATTTGCGCCGGTTCTCGCTGGATTCTCAGCTTTCGGCGCACCTTGCGCGAGAGGCGCAGGCCCTCGACCTTCCAGATTCGGTGAACCGCCTTGAGGTTCGCTCCCGGCAGCAGAGCGTGGACGCGCCGAAAGCCGTAGCGCGGATGGATTCTGGCAAGTTGCATCACCTTCTCCCGTAGCTCAGGATTGGGTTCCTTGCGCTCCGTTCGGCTCGCTGAGCGGGAGAGAGCCGCCACGCGGCAAGACCTCAGGCGCGAAAAGCCTCGCGCCAGCAGGGCGACGACCACCCTCTTCTTCTGGGCGAGGCTCACCATTTTCCCTTCGCAATCTCCTTGTAGGCGGCGATATCGAGGCTGAGCTCGCTCACGATGTGCCTCAGCCGGCGATTCTCATCCTGGAGGGCTTTGAGCTCAGCGAGCTCGGATTTGGACATGCCAGCGTACTTCTCTCGCCAGCGGTAAATGGTCTGGTCGGTCACTCCGTGCTCGCGGGCGACCGAGGCGATGCTCGCCCCTGCGTCGATTTCTTGGAGCACCTTGATGATCTGCTCCTGGGTGTAGCGCTTTCCATTGCTCATTGCTGTCTCCTCGTGTGGAGACGGAAGCCTAACACTCCACCATGGTCATTTTACGGGGAACCAGCCAACTTCTTATCGGGCATGCAGGAGTGTTTTGTATTCCTAACTCTTCTCCATGTTCCTTCCTCCTCACCGTGGTGATGTACTGAAGCTTCAGACACTATTCCTCCAAGTTGTTGGTGAGGAACTATCCGACGAGGAGGTATCCGAGCTGGCAAATCGTCTCCTGAGCATCTACATTTGGAAATTCTACACCAAGTACGACAGAGATCGTAAGGCCTGGGTCTACCGCACTCCTGAAGAAGCTAAGGAAGCTCTACGAGCGCATCATGTTGCCCAGGAAGTAAGGAGCCATCCGTTCCTCTCACAAGCCCTCTGTACGTGGGACAGGTCAGAACGTGGTGTACGGCTGAAACGCTCAATACGCCACCACGCTTACTTCTCAATCCGAGACGGGTCACTTCACGCTGAATAGAACGTAGCGACTGCCCACTAGCTTGCAGCTCGAACACTTTCCTCACGAGGGGAGCAGTGTTAGGATCGATTACCATGATGCGCCGACCTTCCTCGCTAATCGCTACCATATATCCGAGTGGGATTATTCCCGTGTGGAGGCCCTCAGCTTTACGCCGTTGAAGTCCCGCCTGTCCGAGCTTTGCGAGCTCGTGCGCGTTTGAAATTGGTGTGTTCATAATGTCTTTTTAGCACGTGCTTTGGAGGCTACACAAATCCTCGTGCATTCATGCAAAGTAGCTCTGGAAAGCATTTTTTCGAGCTTCGTCCAAGCAGGCCAGCCAACCTGGATTTTTAGCAAAATAGTCGTCCGCATTCGCCCTCTCAGAGCCACTTGCTCGGGGTTCGAATGCGGCGATTTTTTGGATGATCGGATCGACATTCAAAACCAGGGTTCCCTGAGTGAGAGTGTGATTTTCGCCCACCGAACGAATGTGGCCCCGGAGAGCGTGAATCGGGAGCGAAGTCGGATTCTTCAGGGCCTCAACGGCCCTCAGTTTGCCTACGATTAGTTCATCAAGGGACTCTGTTGCGAGTTGATTACCCTTGATGTTCCCCAGTGCGACCTCTTCTTGGGCGGTCAGCTTGGCTTTGATTGCGGCGAACTCCGAAGCACTCAATTCTCCATCCAACCTCATTGATGTCGCTCGTTCGATCCGCTCGCGAATCCTTGTCAACTCGCTCTTGAACTCTTCGAGAGACCGCGCTCGAATTGAGGCGTCGTGCTCCAATGATCTCTGGAGCGAGGTCTTGCACCATTCTATGAAATCACCATCAATGTCGAGTCGATCATGAACGTTTGCGACTTTCTCGAAGAGGTCAGACTCCGAGATGCTTGTCCGCATACATCCTTTCGCACCGGAGCAGTGATAGTAAGTATAAACGACTGATTTTCCGGTCCCTTTATAGTGCTTACGCTTGCTTTCTCCGACTACTGCACAGCCGCACTTTCCGCAAGTTAGGCTTCCAGCAAACGAGAACTCCAGCCGTTTTGGTCTCGTTACCGGAATCTTGCTCAGAATGGACTGAGCCTCATTGAACTCCGCGACGGTGATCATCGGCTTGTGATTTCCCCGGTAAATCTGGCCTTTGTACTCGAACTGCCCGGTGTAAAAGCGATTTCTGAGGAGGCTGTACACAACGGACTTGCTGATTGGGCGATTTCGATTGTTTTTGAACATGCCCCTCAGTCCAAGTTTCACTAGCTCCCTGTGAATCTCTGCGATGCTGAATTGGCGTGACAGCAGGAGTCTCCAGGCCTGTACGATGATTGGAAAGGTGTCGGGATGAGGTTCGATCTCATGCGTGGCTAGATTATTCTTGTATCCAATGGGGGCAGAACCAGGGAAGCCGCCTCGGTCCACTTTTCCTTGCATTCCACGTTTCACGTTTCGGCTCAGGTCTTGAACAAAGCTCGTCGCCATTCCATTCTCAATGGACATGATCAGGACATTGTCCTCTGGACGGTATGTTCTCTCTGGCGTCCGGATGTAGTTCAATTGCCCCGTTTGGAGCAGGTGAGCAATCATGCCTCCGTCGATCAGGTTGCGACTCAAGCGGTTGATTGACCACGTGAGAATTCCATCAACCTTCCCAGACTGAATGTCTTCGACAAGACGTTGAAACTCAGGGCGCGAGTAGGGGGCTTTAGCAGACCTTGCCTCAGTGATTACCTCAGAGATTGTGATGTTCTCGCGCTCTGCGAACGTCTGGAGTGCCTGAATCTGGTCGTCCAAGCTCTGCACTTGGCGGTCTTCGCTTTCTGAGGACTTGCGAGCGTAGATGATCGTTGCCATAAAGCTTATAGAAATAGATTTGTAGTAGCCGGGTAGCGGAGGCTTGAGCTTGCTCGTGGCTTAACTCTATCGAAAACTTCCGGGCAACTAAAGCACGGAAAGAATCTACATCCTCGGAATTGGGGGTTGGAAGCCACATGCAAGAATCATCGCATCAGCAAAGTGCCTTCCAAAAGCTAAAACGGTAGGGTGCACGCCTTGCATCGACGCACAAGGACTTGTCGGCTTTTGTTCGGTTTGGTGCAATGGGTGCATGCACAAACCACCCCCAACCCAGGCCCTAGGGCCGGTCATCAATCGGGTCTCCGATCTGATGATTCATACCAATCGGTACGCCTTCCACGGCGTCACCCGCCTCGCCCTGGATGCTAAGGTGAGCGCGTCGTCAGTTTCCCGGCTGATTAACGGCAAGATGAATCCAAGTTTCGCATTGGTCGCCCGAGTCACCACCGCCTTGGAGAAGACACTCGGCTACCGAATCGATCCCAGAGATTTAGTGGCCGAGCTAGGCAAGTTTTTGACACCGCATACCTGCGATCTAGCCGGTTGCCGGGGGTGCCTCCCCGAGAATGCAACCGATGAGTTCGGAGACCTCAAACCTGCTTTCCACGGCATCAAGCCGGGTCGCTGGGTTACCTCACGCCATCCAAAGGGATACATCGAATCAACGAAAGGAGGATCGAAATGACCAACCTTGCATTGACCCACTTGCTTCAAAGAAGCTCACTGCATACCCTGCTCATCCTGACCTCTAAAGTGCTCGCAAGGTCAGGGTTTGGCGAGGTCCAAATCCTAGATCGCAGGGAAACGCGTCAAAAGTCTCGCTTCGGCGGCCACGAGCTGATGTGCGAGAGCTCGTTCGGATCGCTCCCCTTGAAGGTGATTGTTAAGGTGATCAACGATGGGGTTCGCATCCGCATGCTCGATGAGATGGCCGGAGCCGTCATGCGCACCAAGGCAGACCTTGGGATCATCGTCTCTCCTCGCCACGTTACCGCGACAGCCAAGAAGCTGCAACCCCACTACCAATCTGCCAGGGTGAATGTGATTGATGGGACCGAGCTTGCTAAGCGACTGAGTGACCTTAAGATTGCCGTGAGGCCCTCAGGAGAGCCTGACTACCGCTTCTTCGGTGAACTCGAAGAGGTAGGTCGTCGCGTCTCGGCCTTCATGCGACTGGAGGTGCGATGAGCATGGATCGCAAGACGAGGCTTGCCGTTGAGCTGTATAAGCTCGGGGTCTCCAAGGATGGCGTCGTCGAACTCCTGTCCCAGTTCAGTGAGGACGAGATTGAGCAGCAGCTCATCTACCTGCCCTACCGCAAGGCGAAGCGTCAAGAGGCCTTCATCGTGGATGCCATTCGCAAGAGCTATTCACCTCCTAAGGAATACTACTATGCCCAGACTAAAGCTGACCTTGCCGCCGCCTTCGACGCCGTGGACCAAGGTACCCAACGTGCTCTTCGACCAGGTGATCCCGAACCTCAAGGATACAGAACTCAGGATTCTCCTGATCCTGATCCGGCAGACCTCGGGATGGCAGCGAGAGAACCATACGATCATGCTGACCTACCGGACTTTGATGGCGAGGTCAGGTAGGGGCCACGATGCAGTTAGCCGAGCCCTTCGGAGACTTCGAGACCTCGGACTTATCCACAAGCCTCGTTCATACGCGCAACGAACAGCGGCACAATCGGAACTTGCACTGCATGGAAATCGGAGCGCAACAATATACAGAAAGAAATAAAAGACAACGCGCTCGTCCGAAGTTTTCCACACAATCCAACGAGCAGCCGCAAAACGGAACAACAGGGCTGGGTTGGGCGGGAACACAGTTACACCCTTTCCACCGTATGGATTCCTCAAAAATAGATACTCGGATACTCCAGAAGGTCAAAGTATGAGGATCTATCAGCACACTGAAGGTGTGCGTCTCAAGGCATGGTCTCGCCCGCCCCGCCGGGCCGAGTGGTTGAGGTCGGGCTTATGAATTCGAGGGATGAGCGGTGAGAGCGAAGAGTGAGAATGAGTAAACCGAGTGAAACACGAGAGTTGAGTATCGGTTTGAACCTGGGCCAGCTTCAAGACCCCCGACTAGACTTGGTCGGGGGTTTGGTCGTACACCTGCAACCCCTCGGATGGCCTCACCCTACAACTTGAACATGCCAGTGGTCGCCCGATAGCTATCAGCAACGAGCCAAATCTGGGCAGATGACGTCTCTCCTCCCGGAGCCAACGGAATGGTTACACCAATATTCTTCGGACGCTTTGGTGCATCCCAGAACCCTCTCACCTTCACGAACTCGGGTTGACCGATGGGCTGATCGTTAACATCGTAGATCACAATTTTCGCAATGAGACCATCCAGGTCTTTGGTCGGTAACTTCCAATCGCTAAAGAATCTAGCACCTCGTGAGTTGCCCAACTTAAACGCAGGCTCGGAGTTGGCCGGAGTCGTCCATTCCAACAATCGAGAACTCTTGGGCGCATCCTTTGCATCTTTCCAAGCTTGCTCAAAGACACTTTCTTTGATGGGAGACTCGAACGGACTCATTTTCTTTGTTTGAGCCACACTGAAGCTGATGAGGCAAAGTGATGTGATGACTGCACTAGATCTTTTCATTCGCGAATCTCCGGTCTAGAAAGCGTAGCATTAACCCCGAGCAGCCCACCGAACCCCCGACAAGAATGCTTCACGGATCGTTGCGCTTGTATAGCTTGTCGTTGCACTTGGCCCAGTGAGACCAATCAGAAAATAGACTCTGCCTGTGCCTGAGGAGAAGGTCCACGAGGTGACGTCCGTGCCATTGATATCCATTGTTTGTGCATTTGCAGACCCGCTGATCGATGTGATCTTATAGCTGGGGTCCCATTCCAGCTGTCGTCCCTGAACAGAGGATTCGGTCCAATTTCTAACGGTCCGCTCAATGCCGCTTTGCGCCTGCGAGGCTTCGAATCGGGCAACGCGGTTCACGTTCTGCCGTTCACAGTTGGAGACCCCGCCAAACCACCCCGAAATGCTCGACGTATCCGGATCATTCACATCACCTGTGGCTAGCTGATTCCCAGCACCTCCAACCACGATCACACCCTTTCCAGCCGAGAGCCAGGAAGCTACCGTTGCTTGATCGGTCGGACCGAATGTACCACCCTCACAAAGCACAAGTGCGTCATAGGATGCGGACGCGGACGGGATCGTTGTCGAAGCCGTCGGAGCGGTCGTTGTCACCTCTGAAATGAGTGTTAGTGCGGCAGTGCGGTCGCCCGTGGAACTTGAGCCGACGACAAGGAAAGACTTTGTGCTTGGAGTAACCGCGACGGAAACCGACCGAGCCACCACGCTACCGGAGGCAGATCGAACCTCCATACGGTAGGTTGTCGAAATGGCTGGCTGATCGGTAACGCTACCGCTCCCCGGAAGGCCCGAAGGCACATCGGCAAAGTTGCTTCGTTCAAATCCGTTGTTTGAGGAGGTGTTGAGCCCCTGAGTGTCCCAGTTGATCGAAACGGTCTCTCCGTAGGCGATTGATGCCCGAGTTGCCCCGAGGGTGAGATTGTTGACCGAATTGGCACCTCCGCCACCGCATCCGATGAGTGTCAGAGCCAGTGCGGAGAGCATGCAGATGGATACATTGGCACGTCGCATGATCGAACTGTACCCTATTTGGGTACAGTGTTTCTGTCAATGTTTCTCAGTGCCAGAACCACGAGAAGGGAGGGCTAGGAAGCTGGAGCGAGGTGAGTACAAGCGACTTCGCTCTATGGTTGCCGAGCGCATCTCAGAACTTGGTCTCAGTCAGCGAGAACTCGGGAAGGCACTCGGAGTTAGTTCAAGCTACGTCAACAAGCTCGTTCAGGGAAAGCGCACACTGGAGCTCACTGAGTTCCTGGACCTATGTCGCGTTCTGGGCTGGAGTCCTGCCACTATTGTCGATCTCTGTTCCAAACAAGCGGATTAGTCTAACCGAAGCTCGACCATGAGTTGTCTCTCTAATCGAGCCAAGTCATATTCTGCTAACCGCTGATGGTAGTAGTCGTGAGAGTTGATGCAGTTTTCAATGACCTTCTCCAAATACTCGATGGCACCCTCAGGTCCTTCTGTGTGAGCAAGAATTCTTCCATTCACGACACCGGATACTTCGTAGCTGTTCAGATTCTTAATGTCCCCCGCGTTAAACGACTTTTCGAGGCACTCCTGGGCTTGGAACGCTTCTCCAAGCCTGAGGTGGATTCGGGCTTGGAGCTGAAGCAACCTAGACCGAGTTTGATAGGACTTTGCAGCCTTGAGGTAGCTGACCACCGTTACCAGGTAGCCCTGCACAGTTTTTTCTGGCGTCACAACCTCCTTCCTTTCAAGTAGCGTTATTGCCAAGTTGATTCGTTCGATCTGCAACACTTCGATATTGACCAGAACATAAGGCGGGGGTGTTTGTGGCGGCGGTCCAGCCAGCGAAAGAAGCGCCTCGGAACGATCTAGCAAGTGCAACGTCTCCCGTTCCCGTGAATCTGCCATACCCCGGAGCACACGTCCAGCCATACAGTAGCCTGCTGCAGCGCGTGCGTAGTCTTTCCGGTCTAGTGCCGCTTCAATGATTCTTCGGGCGATCTGCATTGCTTGCCCTGGCTGATCCAGACGTTGTCTCGCGAAGAAGGCCCGGTCCAGAAGTCGCTCCCGCATAACCGCATCCTCGGTTCTCTCCACCGCCTCAATCGCTGTCTTAGCCGCAAGGCTGAGCCGGGACTCTCGAATCTGCCGATCAATTCGTCGGATCGTCTTCTCGGTAATCCGCTTCCCAACCGTCGGCTGACCCGTCTGATACAAGATTTCGTCTCCAAAGCACTCACGCATCCATGCTTCAACGATCATCCGTTTGTGTTCCTTGCTCTTGAGGTGATCCAGGAGCTTCTGGATGGTTTCCGGCTTCAGATTGCTTGGGCTACCGAAGATTTGCGAGATTCTGCTCTTGTCCACGCCGAGCACGTCCGCGATGTCCTGGTTCTGCGAGCAGTCGAGTTCGAGCAGGAATGCCTCTTTCACCACGCGCTCGAACGAAGCCGGATTTTCATACGGTTGAGTTCCGGCTAAATAATCGAGTTCTGCGTCTTCGTGCGGCATCCCTTGTCTGACACGCTCCAATACAGGAGAAGTTACCGCACCATGAAAAACCACGCAACAATGATTCCCCAGTGGATTGGGGTTAAGAAAGATTGGCATTTGGAGTCGAACGACCCGCTTGAGCATCTGATCGAGTTGCCCCCGCAGGTTCAAAAGACACATGTGTACGCCATCGGCGCGACTGGGGCTGGAAAAACAAACCTCTTACACCATATGCAGGCGCAAGATATCGAGCGGAGTCATTCCATTGTCGCATTCGACTCTCGCGGAGACCTTGTTGATGCGGTGCTTGAACTCGCAGCTGGTCGCGTTGATCCTTCACTGGTTACACTGATTGACCTTCGAGAAAAGCAGAATCCGCACGGCTTCGATCCGCTTTATGGCCCCGGTGAGCCGTATTTTAGAGCCCTTGGCGTCCTCGATGCCGTGGCAAACGAATCTGACAGTTGGGGCATTCAGCTAGCCGAATCGCTCCGGTTCGCCCTCATGCTCTTTGCCGAAGTTGGCGAGCCGATCACGCGGTTGGATCAGCTGTTCTATGACGCTTCATTTCGCCTTCAGTGCCTTGCCAAGGCTGAAGCTTCACCCGTGACGGGCTTTTGGGAGCGGTTCAATGCGCTCTCAATTGAAAAACAGCACGCGCTAGCTATGCCTGTTTTGAACAAGCTCAGCATCCTCACTTCAACCCCGGCTCTCCGCAAAGTTCTCGGACACCCCAATCCGATTGACCTCGGGAAGCAGCTTAATACAGCAGGAAGTATTACGCTGATTTCGCTTGCTGTTGACGAGTTGCATGGCGCGGCAAAGATGATGGGAAACATGATCTTGGCTTCCGTCACACGAGAAATCTTTGCCCGAGTTCAGATACCTGAGCACCAGAGGAACCCGGTCCGCATCTACGTTGATGAATTTGAGAATTTCGTGCTTAAGGAGTTTGATTCATTACTTGCCGAAGGCCGTCGGTTTGCCGCTTCGCTCGTCCTTGCCCACCAAACGCTCGCCCAACTCACCCCACGATTTCGCTCTATGATCCTCGGAAATGTCGGAGTTAAGTTTGCGTTCAGGGCTGGACGCGAGGATAGCCAAACCCTTTGCAAGGACCTTACAGGTGATCCAAAGCTCTACGATCTAAACAATCTGGCTACGGGTGAGGCCTTGATGTGGGTACGTGGTCAGGGCGAAGTCCTTATCGAGGTCAATGAGCCACTCCTGCACTCAACCGGGTGGCTGAGTCCGGAGGGACGCGAGTTTCGACAAGCGATCCTTGACACCCGAAGCCATGTTGAGGTTTGCGATTTCGATGACGACGACGATCCGTTTGATGAACCTCAACTGGTGAACATCCACCTCCCTACCGAGCCGAAGTACCTTCTCGCGAGTGGGACGAAGCACCAACCACTGGAGGATTGGCTATGCAGCTGACGGAGCGGGATATTCACGTCCTGAAAGATCTAGCACTTAGTCACGTCCTCAGTCGGGATCAGCTGCTCCAACTAGGGTATTTCTCGACGGTCACGAGGCTTAACACCCGCATTCGAGGTCTCATCGAAGCAGGCTTGGTGAAACGGCTCGAAACACCGTTCTTTACTCAAAGCCTCTACATGGCGTCGCCATCTGCTTCTGAGGTGGTTGGGTTGAGAATCGGTCCGTTGCTAGCCGCACGATCTGGCTCTCCACGATTTTTGCAACACGCGCTCAGCGTCACCAACACGAGAATCACCCTCGCGCAAAAAGGAGCCTCCGCCTGGAGGTTTGAGCAACAGCTCAAGACGCTGTTTGTCAGCGGTGGCAAAACCCATGAGGTGCGCCCGGATGGTTTAGCGATGTTTCCCGGTAAAGGTCTCCTTGCCGTTGAAGTTGACCTCGGCCACGTGAACCCAGCCAAGTTTGCCGAGAAAGT
>Ga0209573_1004849_pt1 | contig 12838 bp, 13 predicted proteins | sample TNRBio252014_DNA_FD_185870 | JGI IMG/M metagenome (GOLD analysis project Ga0209573, IMG submission 185870) | Wastewater treatment Type I Accumulibacter community from EBPR Bioreactor in Madison, WI, USA - TNR Reactor_6/25/2014_ DNA (SPAdes)... | ecosystem: Engineered > Bioreactor > EBPR >...
GTTTATTATAAACAATTGCAATAGTGTTTTTGTCTAAGCATTTTTTACTCTTTGTGGTGCTGGTGTTGTTGCTTTGTGCAGCATTCGTTGCGCAGTTGTTTTTGGGTTCGGTAGCGGTGCCTGCAACAACCGTTGTGGCAATACTTTCGGGCAATGGAAACGATGAAATTCTATCGCGCATAATTTTAGAAAATCGCTTACCCGGAGCTGTTGGTGCATTGATTGCCGGCAGCGCACTTGCATTAAGTGGTTTTATGATGCAAATATTGTTTCGCAATCCAGTTGCGGGGCCTTATGTTTTGGGGATGAGTTCGGGTGCAAATTTGGGCGTTGCATTGTTGTTGATGGGTTCGTCTTTCTTTTCGTTCGGAGGAGTTTTTTCGCGTTTTTTTTATTCCGAATGGGGTATTGCATTAGCCGCAGCAGTTGGTTCATCGGTAGTGTTTTTATTGGTGTTGGTAGCTGCAAAGCGCATTACGCAAAGTGTATCGCTATTGATAGTGGGCTTAATGTTGGGCAGTGCCATTAGTGCAGTGGTGGAATTGTTGCAAACATTTGCAGGGGAGAGTGAATTGAAACAGTTTGTGTTGTGGACATTTGCCAGTTTTCGCCATCTTACTTCGCAGCAAGTGTTAGTGATGGCACTTTGTTGTAGTGTAGGTTTTGTATTAAGCATTAAAATGATGAAGCCGCTGCAAGCATTGCAAGGCGGAGAGAGTTTTGCTCAAACTGTTGGAGTTGATACGCGAAAGGCAAAACAAACCATCATTATAGCCACAGGTATTTTAGCCGGAACGGTAACTGCATTTTGTGGTCCCGTTGCATTTGTTGGTTTAGCTGTGCCGCATTTGTGCCGCATGATTTTTAAAACCGCCAATACAGTTACACTCACTTTTGCTTGTGTATTATTGGGTGCAGTTGTATGCGGTTTTTGCAATGTAGTAGCAAGTATGCCGGGTAGCGATTACGCGCTTCCGGTAAATGTGGTTACCTCTATTTTGGGTGCGCCATTTGTAGTGTATATCATTATTAAACAACCCAAAACTACATGATGTTGCAGTTAGAAAGTTTACAGGTGGGCTATGCTGCAAAGTCTTTACTGCATAATGCTAATGCAACAGCAGGAGAGGGGAGTTTTGTGGGTGTGCTTGGTATCAATGGAATTGGCAAAAGCACTTTGTTGAAAACAATTGCCGGATTGCTAAATGCCAAAAGCGGCAAGGTGTTGTTTGCCGATAAAGACATTCAGCAAACATCTATTGCCGAAAAGTCGGCTTTAGTAAGTGTTGCCGGCACCGAGCGGCCCGAAATTTTGTACATGACTGTTCGCGAGTTTGTTGCCTTGGGGAAGATGCGTTTTACAAATTCGTTCAATGTGTTATCGCAAGCTCATCTTGCTCATGTGGAGCATATAATGCAAGAACTGCATTTGGCTCATCTTGCTTCAAAGTACATAAGCGAAATTAGCGATGGTGAAAAGCAAAAAGCGGTTATTGCACGGGCGGTTGCGCAAGATACGCCTTTGATGATTTTAGATGAGCCAACTGCCTTTCTCGATTTTAGAAACAAACGTATTGTGTTTGAATATTTGGCATTATTAGCAAAAAGCAAACGCAAAATTATTCTCGCTTCATCGCACGATTTAGACCTGTCTTTTCAGTATTGCACCCACTGGTGGGTTATTGACGAGGAAAGAAATTTTACCGCTTGCGATAATGTGCAGCAAGCGCAAAGTATTCTTTGTTTTTGATGCCTAATTTGTTCTTCTCCAAAAAATAGCAGCGACATTTGTTGGGCGTGTTTCTGTGCCACCGCCACCGGCATTTACTGTAACCGAAACGTTGTGTGTGTGGTCTGCAATAGTGTGTGTGTGCGCGCCATCGCTTGATGTAGTAAAAGTGTGCGAATGGTTCATGCAGTTATCATTCAGCCTGCCCATAAAGTTGCCAAAGGTTTCTCTGCCATCCCAGCCTGTTCCACATTGGCTTGGGTTATCGCCTGCTGTAACGTTTTGCGCATCGCTCGATAAGTTGTCGTCATAAGGAATCCAAATGTTTCCTGCAACCGGGTTGGCACCGCTTGTAGTTCCGGTATGAGTGTGTGCGCCAGCCGAGTTGGTGTTTAATGCTCCTGCTCCTGCGGCAGTTGCAGTTGCAGTATGTGTGTGGTCGCGCAGTGCGTCTGCTTGTGTTGTGCCGGTTAATGCACCACCACTTGCCACATTGGCTGCGCCACCTTCTGCTCTTAAAAACTGCCCGTTGTTAATATCTGTTCTTACCCATGTTGTGTTTGGGTAAATTGTGTTTGGGTCGGCTGCATTGAACCATTGTGTGTAAGTGCTTCCAATTGGTGGCGTGTTGATATTCAACCATTTTGTACCATCGAAAACTTCCATAGAACTTAATGTATTGTTCCAGCGCATTGTACCCGCGGTAGAAGTGGTTGGGCGCTGTGCAGTTGTGCCTGCCGGAAATGCAATGCCGTCATTAGCAGTTGATGCGTCAATGGCAACATTAGGCGTTGTATTGTTCAGTCCAATACGATTGTTGTTTTGATATAAAACTGAATTACATAAATCGGTTGGCGAAGTAAATACCGCCAAGTATGTTCCTGAAGCAGTAGGGCAAATTGTGCCGGGGCCGGTTGCTCCAGTGTTTCCTGTAGCGCCTTGCACACCTTGAAGACCCTGTGTGCCGGTATCGCCAGTTGCGCCTGTTACTCCCTGTATGCCCTGCGCTCCGGTATCACCGGTGGGACCTTGAATGCCAGGCTGGTTGCAAAGCGAAAGCCAAGTTGCGCCATCGTAATAGAAAAAACAATTTACAGTAATGTCGAACACCAATAGCCCTGTGGCAGGCGATGCAATTGCTTGGCGTTGAGCTTGGGTAACCCTTGGTACCAAAAGTCCTTTATCTGTAGCCGATAAATCTAAAATGGAACTGCTATTTGGAGCGTTGGTGCCAATACCTACATTGTTTTGCGCATTAGCAAACATGGCTGCAAGCAATAAACAGAAGCCGATAATTTTATTCATACAAGTGTATTAAAAGCGAATGATAATGATGATTGTTGATGTCGTGAAATTCAATGCCAATATGAAAACAAAATTCCAATCAAAGGATGAACATTGATAAATTTTCGTTGCAACAAGGCATTGTAAACATTTTATTGTATTCGGTAATGGTATTGGGGTTGTGGTTTTGATATGTAGTTTTAAGCAAAGAATGTATAGTTGTAATAAATACTAACACCTCTGCAACAAGTGGTATTTCATTTAACTTCGTGCGCCAATGCACGATATAGAACCTTTCTTTAAGTGGCGCGATTTTTACATTGCTTCTAACGATAAACTGTCGCCTTTTTATCGCAGACAGTACAGCGAGTTTGAGTTTTCTCAAAGCATTTACAATCATTACATTCATCCTCAGTGGGATTTTTTTGGTTCTTCAACACTTTATTGCAAAGTGCTTTTTGCCGATTACGAATTGCGGTTTGCTGTTATTGAATTGATTGGTGAATGGAACGATGCAATACATAATGACATTATGGAGTTTAAGCGTGGGTTGATAGACTTTTTAACTGACAGAGGTATTGTAAAGTTTTTGTTGATTGGCGAAAATGTGTTGAATTTTCACGCCTCTGATGACTTGTATTACGAAGAGTGGTACGAAGACATAAAGGATGAGCGCGGATGGATAATAGGTTTGAATTTTCGCGAACACGTTATTGCCGAAATGCGCGAGGCAAAACTGCACTACTACATGGAAATTGGCGAGCATTACGATAATATTCTGTGGCGCAAACTAAAGCCCGAGCAGCTTTTGGAGGTGATAGAAAAAAGTATGTTGAAAGGGTTGGTTGAATAAGTTATTGCAGCATCACAGTAAATTGCCCATGTTTCTGCGATTTTTTTTGGTTGGGCGACCTTGTTTGCTGTGACGTTTTCCGGTAAATTCTACAAATGCCGATTCTGATTTTTTAGTAACCATTTCTTCGGGTGTTAAATCTGCATAGTACTTTACTGCTTCGGCATATTGTTTTCTTACAAACAGCAATTCTGTAACCTGAATAATCCATTTTCGAGCCTCGGTTTTAATTTCATATTGCTCGCCAACACTTACTTGCTTTGCAGCTTTTACGTTTGTGCCGTTTAGTTTCACATGCCCTTTCTCAATTGCATCTGCGGCCTGTGTACGTGTTTTAAATACTCGTATTGCCCAAAGGTATTTGTCCAACCGAAGTTTTGTTTCCATTCAAGTTGTTTGGATATATTATCAATAAATCGCTCTTACCTTGATGGTTTGTTTTACTTCTTTCAACAAAGCCAATGCTTCTTTCGATAGTGCCGTATCTACATCCAATACTACATAGCCGATGTCGTCATTTGTTTTTAGGTATTGTCCTAAAATATTGATTTTGTGTTTTGAAAGTTGCGAATTGATTTCGCCCAACACACCCGGCACGTTGCGATGTATGTGTAGCAGGCGGTGCGATTGCGCTTGTGGTGTAAGGTTGAGCTGAGGAATGGAATGCGAACCCGTAGTGATGCCACGCTCTAAGAAATTCAGCAACTTTGAAGTTACATCCAGACCAATGTTAAACTGGGCTTCTTCGGTGCTTCCGCCAATGTGTGGTGTTAATATCACATTTGAAATTCCTTGTAACTCGCTGCTGAAATTTGCTCCGTTTTTTTCGGGCTCTTCCGGAAAAACATCAATTGCAGCACCACTTAGTTGGCCGCTTTTTAAAGCTATTGCCAAAGCGCTTAAATCAACCACATCGCCTCTGCTGTGGTTGATAAGTATTGCTCCTTTATTCATGTGAGCAATAGTTTCGGCATTCAATAAGTTGCGTGTGGTTTTGCCGCTGGGCACATGCAGCGTTACAATATTCGATTTGCTCAGCAACTCTTTTAAAGTTCTTGCATTTTGCGCATTGCCAAGTGGTAACTTACTTTCTACATCATAAAATAGCACGTTCATGCCCAGCGCTTCTGCCAGCACACTTACCTGCGAACCAATGTTGCCATAACCAACTATGCCTAATGTTTTACCGCGCAATTCAAAACTTCCTTTTGCCTCTTTTAACCAAATGCCTTCGTGCGCAGCTTTGTTTTTGTCCGCAATTTTGCGAATCAGCATGATGCTTAACCCCATTACCAACTCTGCCACAGAGCGCGTATTGGAGTATGGCGAATTAAAAACAGCTACTCCGTTGTTGGTGGCCGCAGCCATGTTTACTTGGTTTACGCCAATGCAATAGCAGCCTATTGCCAATAGTTTGTTTGCTTTGGCTAACACTTTTTCTGTAACTAACGTTTTAGACCGAATGCCCAGTAGATGAACATCTTTCACAGCTTTCATCAACTCGGCTTCGCTTAACGCGCCACTTATTTTTTTAATGCTGTTGTAGCCTTCGCTTTTAATCTCTTCAACAGCGGCATCGCTGATGTTTTCGAGCAGCAATACATTTATTTTATCTTTAGGATAGCTGGTGCTTTTAGCTTTCATATTGCAAAAGAATGAAACAAAAAAGGGTTTCAAAATATTTTGAAACCCTTAACTAAATGTGGAGAATATCGGAGTCGAACCGATTACCTCTTGCATGCCATGCAAGCGCTCTAGCCAAATGAGCTAATCCCCCTCGTATTCTAAAAGAACAGTTTGCAGCGGCAATAATAGTAAAAAGGCAGCGGTATTACGAAAACATTATGTGCATATAACGATTTTGCAATAACACTTCGATGAAATAACATTGCACAAAATTACTTAGTTGATATGGCAATAAAACTTGCAGTGTTTGATATGGCAGGCACAACACTAGAAGACAAAGATTTTGTAGCAGATGCACTTGTAAAGGCATTTGAAAAACAAGATTTGTACATTTCGCACAAACATGCAAACACGAAAATGGGCATTCCTAAGCTTGTTGCTATACGTGAGTTGCTGGATGAATTGTTTGAAGATACACCTGATAATCTTGATGAATTGGTGAATACTATTTATGCCGATTTTAAAGAAACAATACTCGATTTTTACACAAACAGTAAAGCTGTAAAAGGAAAGCTAAATGCTGTTCGCGCCATGCTTGCACTAAAAAATGCCGATGTAAAAGTGGCATTGGCCACCAGTTTTACGCGCGATGTTGTAGATGTAGTTATAGATAGATTGGGTTGGGATATTCAGCAAGTGATAGATTTTAGTGTGGCAAGCGATGAGGTAAGCAATGGCAGACCGCATCCCGATTTGATTGTAAAAGCAATGGAGCTTGCCGGTGTAAAGGATGCAAAAGAGGTTGCGAAAATTGGCGACACCCAAAGCGATTTAAACGAAGGCACTGCTGCAGGATGCAAGTATGTAATTGGCTTAACAACCGGAGTACAGCCAAGAACCTTGCTCGAAAAATCAAAACACACACACTTAGTAGATGATATTTACGAGGTAGTGAATATTGTTTTGAATTAGTTGGATGCCGAGCGAAGTCAAAGTCAGTTGCATAAAGTAATTGCTGATATTTCTTCACACTTATGAAAGATAAAATACTTCAACTTACCGAATCTGCACACAGCGAGGTGGTTGAATGGCGCAGAATAATCCACTCCAATCCCGAGTTGGCTTTTGAGGAGTTTTTTACATCCGATATGGTGGAAGAAAAGCTGCGCTCGTTTGGCATAGAAGTTACAGCAGGAGTTGCCAAAACAGGAGTGGTAGGTTTGTTGAAGTGCAACAAGCCCGAAAGTGTTTGTGTGGCATTGCGGGCAGATATGGATGCACTTCCAATTCACGAAACCAATGAAGTAGTGTATCGCTCGAATAATGCAGGTAAAATGCACGCTTGTGGGCATGATGTGCATACGGCAAACTTGCTGGGTGTTGCAAAAATATTGAGCAGTTTGCGCAGTGAGTTAAATGGCACTTTTAAGTTTATTTTTCAGCCAAGCGAAGAGAAAATTCCGAGTGGCGCACCTGCAATGATAGCTGAAGGAGTTTTGGAAAATCCAAAGCCCGATTTTTTGTTGGGTTTGCATGTTTCGCCCGAAATTGAAGTGGGCAAAATAGGTTTTCATGCCGGTGAGTTTATGGCCTCCAGCGATGAAATTTATATTACCGTTATTGGCAAAGGTGGTCATGCAGCACAATTGCATAATACTATAAATCCACTCTTTGGCGCATCGGCTGTGTTGTTGGAGTTGCAGAAAGTAAGTGATGCCGAAGAGCCTGTGGTTTTAAATTTTGGAAACATACAAGGCTTAGGGGCAACCAACGTGGTGCCCGATGAAGTAAAAATTGCCGGTACGCTGCGCTGTTTTGATGAGTCGTTGCGCTTTGCTTTGCATAAAGAAATTGAACAACTTGCGGTCAAGGCAGCAGCAGAATACGGCTGCAAGTGCGAGGTAAATATTTTGCTTGGTTACCCGGTATTGGTGAATGATAAGTTGGTTACATCAATAGCAAAAAATGCTGCTGCTGAAGTGCTTGGCGAAGCGGCAGCCATTGATGTTTTGCAAAGAATGGGTTCCGAAGATTTTGCGTTTTACACACATCACGTTCCGGCTTGTTTTTTTAGATTAGGAGTGGGCAATGCCGCCAAAGGAATTACCGCTGCAATTCATACTTCAACTTTTAATATTGACGAAGATGCTTTGAAATATTCAGTTGCATCTATGAGCTGGATGGCAATACGATTAAGCCAATTGCTTTAAAGAATTTTGGTGATTTGTTATTGGAACATCAATTATTCTTGTCTCTACAAATAAAAAAATCATGCGTACAAATCACGAAATAGATTACAGAATTTTAGGCGAAGAAATGCAGTGCGTGGAAGTGCAACTGGATCCAGGCGAAACAGTTATTGCCGAACCCGGTGCTTTTATGTATTCCGATCATACGGTGCAAATGGAAACCATCTTTGGCGATGGCAGCAGCAATAGCAGTGGTTTGTTGGGTAAGGTTTTTAATGCCGGTAAAAGATTGCTTACTGGCGAGAGTTTGTTTATGACAGCGTTTACGCACAACGGTGGCGGCAAAGCGCACGTGGCATTTGCATCGCCCTATCCCGGTAAAATAGTACCCATTGATTTGAAAGCACTTGGCGGTAAATTTGTATGCCAAAAAGATGCTTTTCTGTGTGCTGCAAAAGGTGTTTCGGTAGGTATTGAGTTTCAAAGGAAATTAGGCACAGGCTTGTTTGGTGGCGAAGGTTTTATTATGCAAAAATTAGAGGGCGATGGCTTGGCGTTTGTTCATGCCGGTGGGCATATCATAGAGCGCGAATTACTGCCCGGTGAGCAGCTTAAAATTGATACGGGTTGTGTGGTGGCTTACACCAAAGAAGTAAATTTCGACATTCAGTTTATTGGCGGTATAAAAAATACCATTTTTGGTGGCGAAGGTTTGTTTTACGCAGTGTTGCGTGGACCCGGAAAGGTGTGGTTGCAAACACTGCCCATTTCGCGTTTGGCATCGCGTATCATTCAATACGCACCACAAACCGGTGGCCGAAAAGAAGAAGGAGGTTTACTTGGCGGCTTAGGTAATTTGTTAGACGGAGACGGGCGGTAGAACAAGGTTCTACCCTACAGTTATTTTATACATTTTATTGTAGTCTAAATATTTATTGGCGAGTTGCAACACATCTTGCGCGGTAGTATTTTGCACTTCTTTCAGCATAGCGTGTATGTAAGCTCCATCGTGGTTGTAAAGCAGTAAGCCTTTTAACGTGTCGGAAAAACGGAGTGCTCCATCGGCACTGCGCAGAATTCTGCCACTCATATAATTTTTCACGGTTGCCAATTCTTCGCTATCCACCTCTTCGGTGCGCATCAATTCTATTTCGGTGCGTATTTCGTCTAAAGTAGCTTGGCGTACTTCTGTGCCTACTTCGCTCGAAATTTCTATAAATGCACCGTTGGGATAAGAGGCAATGGATGAATGAATGCCATAGGTGTAGCCTTTTTCTTCGCGGATGTTTGCCATAAGGCGCGAACCGAAGTAGCCGCCAAATATGGTGTTCATTACAGTAAATTTTACAAAGTCGGGATGTGTTTTGTTGATGGTGGTATTGCCCACTTGCAATGCACTTTGTACGCTGTTTTTTCTGTCTTCGTGATAAACAAGTTCGGCTTTTGGCTCAGGGGCAAAAGTGTTGCCTGCAGCCTTGTTCCCTATCCATTCTTTTGTGCCAAAAATGTTGTTGAGGGTTTTCAATAAACCGCTGTCAAACTTTCCGGCAATTATTACAAACGCGTTGGCCGCATGAAAATTCTGTTTGTAAAATGAGTGTAAATGTGCTGTTGAAATAGCATCGAACTGGGCTGCTTCTGTAATTCTGCCGTAGGGGTGTTTTGTGCCCCACAGTGCTTGAGAAAAATATCTGTTGGCTAAGAAGTCGTTCTTTTCCAATTCAATCAATAAGCGTTGTTTGCGGTTGGCGCAAATGGTTTGCAATTCGCTTTCCGGAAAAGCTGCCTGAGTAAATATTTCAAACAAAACAGGTAGCTGCACTTCCAGATATTTTGTGAGGCAGTACAAACTTACTGTTGCCAGTTCATTGCCCGATGATGTGTTGAAATTAGAGCCATAGAAATCGAAAAAATCGGCAAGTTCTTTGCCGGTTTTGTTGGCAGTGCCTTCGCGCAACATGCGGGCAGTAAGGTCGGCAACCAAGTTTTGATTTTCGTACCATTTGCCGGCTTTAAACACAAACTCAATTTTAACCACATCTTCCTCTCCGGCATTTAGCGCATATACCTTCAATCCGTTATCTAAAACAAGCTGCTCAACATTGGGCAACTCTACGGTTTCGATGCTGTGAATGGCTGGCGCAATGCTGCGGTCTAAATTATTGTTGCTCATATTTTTTGCTTAAGAAAGGCTGCAAGAATAGTTGATTTTGCTTTATTTTTTGTTGTTGAACAAAGCTATTTCAATCCAAAAAACTATCTAATGCCAATATGTAGCTGTCTAAACCAAAGCCGGCTATGGTGCCTTTGCAAACAGCAGAAATAAGTGAGTGTTGGCGAAATTCTTCTCGGGCGTAAATGTTAGAAATGTGAACTTCCACCACAGCGGTTTTTATTGCCGCCACGGCATCGCGTATGGCAACAGAGGTATGCGTGTAACCCCCCGCATTCAAAATAATGCCATCAAAGCTAAAGCCTGTTTCTTGTAGTTTATTTACCAACTCGCCCTCTACATTGCTTTGATAGTAGCTGAGGTTTACCTCGCCATTGTAAATGTCTTTTACATCATCAAAAAAATCTTCGAAAGTGGTAGTGCCGTATATATCTGTTTCGCGCTTGCCCAGCAGGTTTAGATTGGGACCGTTGATGATGATTATTTTTTTCATGCTTAATTATATTGTACAATGCACAATTGTATTGTGATGCGCAAAGCTAATAGGTTCGGTTGAATTTACTTCTTTGCATTTGTGAGTTGGCAACCATTTATTAAAGGCTTTCTTAATTATCTAAAGTTAGAAAAATCGCTATCCGAAAATTCTATTGAGGCTTATCAGCGCGATGTAATGAAATTAGAAAATTTTATTGCGCACGAGTATTCAAACATTAGTGTAAAGGAAGTTTCATTGAAAGAATTGCAAAGTTTTTTGAAGCAGTTGAATGAACTGGGGTTTGATGCACATTCTCAAGCGCGAATTGTATCGGGGCTGCGTGCATTTTGGAAGTATCTTTTGCTCGAAGATGAAGTAAAAACAAACCCTGCCGAGTTGCTACAGTTGCCAAAACTTGCGCGTAAATTGCCCGATACACTTTCGGTAACCGAAACAATAGCTGTATTAGAAAGCCTTGATATGAGCAAGCCCGAAGGGCAACGAAATCGTGCGATGTTGGAGGTGTTGTATAGCTGCGGCTTGCGTGTAAGCGAGTTGGTGAATTTGAAAATTTCGAACTTGTATCTTCAGGCAGGTTTTGTGAAAGTAGTGGGTAAAGGCGATAAAGAACGCATTGTGCCAATTGGTTCAGAGGCTGCTAAGCAGTTGAGTAATTACCTTGATTTTGTGCGCACACAAATTGCTGTTCAAAAAGGGGAAGAAGACATTGTTTTTTTGAATAAACGCGGCAAGCGACTTTCGCGTGTGATGATTTTTTACATCATCAAAGAACAGGCGACTAAAATTGGAATTGAAAAAGTGATTTCTCCGCACACTTTTCGCCATTCGTTTGCCACGCACTTAATTGAAGGTGGTGCCGACCTGCGCACAGTGCAGGAAATGTTGGGTCATGCGTCCATCACAACTACCGAAATTTACACGCATTTAGATCGCGAGTTTTTGCGTAGCACCATTATGCAATTTCACCCAAGATATAAGTAGAAAATACAAACGGGTTTAGTTGTGATTGGCGGATTTCAATTCTTTAAAATGGCATCATATTTTGATGCGTTGGAGGGGTCTATTTTGCGAAGTGTTATTACCGCCTGGCTTTTTTCGCCTTGTGGCGCACCCGAAAAAATACTCATAAGTTCATCACTTTTTGCCTGCATAAACATATTGAGCAAAACATTGTTTGGATTGTCGCGCGCAATTTGTTCTAAGCTGCCAATGGCGGCAGTAATGTTTGTTCTGGCAGCATCAGGTTTTTCATAAAACTGATCCATTCCCAAATGATGATATTTGTAAATTGCTTCTTTGAAATTGTCATACTTTCCACCCATCAAATTATTTATCATCCAATAGCGGTTTCTAATGCCGTCAAATGGTCGCCATCCCTTAGCTTCGGGCGAGTTGTTCGGTACGTTGTTCATTACGTTTTCGGCTATAGTAAAATATTTTGCGCCAGCACCTTTCATAAAACTTTCGGCATCTAAACCAATAATCATGTAGGCATAAAATGCAAGGATGGATGATAGATTTCCATTGTAGGTGTTGATGTTGAACTCTAATGGCTGATTTTGCACATAAGTAAACAGCCAATCTTTATCTTGAAAATTGACAAGCGTAGAGCTGTAACTACTGTTGAAAATAGGGCGCGATGAAGAAATTACCACCGATGCAGAATACACATCTTGCGAAGGCGAACTTTCGAGATTGATAAACAAACTGCAATCAATTCTTTCTTCTTGTGCATATACATCTTGGGTCCAAGTGCGGGCATTCATAAAGTCGAAAATCTGTTGCTCCATTGTTTTAAAAATAGAAGCGTCAACATTGGTAATTCGTTGCCCATTTACCGAAACCTTGCATTTCAACTCTTGCGAAAAAGTGGTTGATGCTATCCATACAAGCCAAAATGAAAGTACAAACCTCAGACCCATTGTTTTTTGAAACTTTATTGGTGTAAACATAGCAAAACAACGCAACACAGCCCGCAATATTGAGTTTGTTTGTAAAGCAGTGGTGTAATTGCTATAAAAATCTGAGCAACCTATAAACAGAACGTTGTATAATCGCACTCTTAATAATTATGAATGGCTTGCCATACTAAAGTAAATAGATCAACGTTTCATTGCGGATGTTTTTGAGAATTGTTACCTGCCTGTTTTTTACTGTTGCGTCAATTGTTGCCTTTGCCCAAGAAACCGGGCTTGTGAAAGGCAAGGTGCTTTTGCCCGATGGCAAGCCCGCAATTGTAAGCGTTGTGGTAGAAGAAAATCAACGCTTTTACAGCAACTCTAACGATAAAGGCGAATACGAAGTAAAGGTGCCTGCCAATAAGCTGATAACCTTGGTTTTTTCATCATTGAATACCGAAACTATACGCGAAAAAATTTCGGTAAAGCCCAACGAAATTTATGTGCTTGATGCCGAAGTTGTAACAAAAGTAAAGCAACTTGAAGGAGTTGAAATTATTGACCGCACAAAGCGGCAAGAGGCAAGTACT
>Ga0209573_1004852_pt1 | contig 12830 bp, 11 predicted proteins | sample TNRBio252014_DNA_FD_185870 | JGI IMG/M metagenome (GOLD analysis project Ga0209573, IMG submission 185870) | Wastewater treatment Type I Accumulibacter community from EBPR Bioreactor in Madison, WI, USA - TNR Reactor_6/25/2014_ DNA (SPAdes)... | ecosystem: Engineered > Bioreactor > EBPR >...
CTATTAATTAAAGATGACCCTCAACTTTATAATTACAGCGCAAGAACTATTGCGCAAGATCAATATATTAAAAGAAGAGTCTTAGTGCTTTCTGGCAGCAGTTCATCTCAAGTAGCAAGTTTTAAAGTTGGAGATAGTGTGCAAGTAAAAGGGTACTTGTTGTCTCTATCTCCTCGGCAAGAGTACTTAGAAGATCAACACGTTGTTGGTGTTTTTCAGATCCAAGAAATTATAAATGTTAAAAGTAAAGCTAACGTACTTGAAAAAACTTCAGAAGTTTTTAGAAGTCGAATAAGTGAAGGTTGTTCGCGCTTGGAAAAAGCCCATAGGGGATTATGCGAAGGACTACTTATGGGAGAACAACAAAATATTGAAAAACAAGATTATGATAATTTTAAAAAGGCCCAACTTACCCATTTAGTTGTTGCTTCTGGCTCAAATATCGCATTTTTAGTTGGATTCATTCAACCTTTACTGTCTCGTTTTTCTATTCGAAGCAGAACAATAGCTATCACCGCACTCATCATTACGTATTGTTGTGCTACTCGTTTTGAACCTTCAATCTTGAGAGCTTCAGTGATGGTCATTCTCCCAGCAATAGCTCTAGAGCGAGGATATAAATTTTCAAGTTTTACTATTTTTGTTTCAACTATTGTGGTATCACTTAATTTAGACCCTTTCTTAATATACAGGGTAGGTTTTTGGCTATCACTTTTTGCTTCCGGTGGCCTAATTTTTTTATCCCCAATTATTAATCGAAGAATATCGTCAGAACTGATATCAAATACCTTGGCTGCAACAATGTGTGTACAACCAATTTTGTATATTGCATTCGGTTTCAAAATTCCTCTGCTTTGGTGGCCTTCGGTAATTGGAGTATGGGTATCAGAACCTATAACAACTATCGGAATGGTATCTATAATGATGATTTCCTTTTTAGGCAATGATCAAATGCTCTCTGAGCTTGTAGTATCGATTTTTCAGTTAGGCACTCAAGTCCTATTTACAACTACTGAAATAGCCGTCGGTCCCTTAGGTGTTCCAATAGGCTGGGGTGTCTCCTTATGGGTAATTATCGCCTACACTAGAAGGAGAAGGGCGAAGGAAATATATTATGAGCGACAAGAACGTCATATACATAATCGGGGATGATCCAATTGCTCGTTCGAAAGAATTAACAAAAGCTATTGATGATTTGCTAGGTGATGAAGATAAATCTTTAGCATTAGAAAATTACGATCTTTCCGATGCGAGTGGTGAAGATGATCGTATTCAACTGTTGGAAACCATCGTTCAATCTTTACAGAGTCCGCCATTTTTGACTTCTAAACGTGTCGTCGTTGTACGAGATATTGGAGCTGCTAGCAGTGAAGCTTTGGAATCGCTAATTGCGTATATGGAAGATGTATCACCAACATCATTTCTTGTTGCACTTCAAGGTGGGGGAAGAATATCAACCAAACTAACAAAAGCATGGAAGCCTCATGTTGAACAAAGAGGTGTAGCCCGCCAAAGTCCGGATGAGGTTCTTGTCGTCGTAACAAAAGAAAATAAAATGTCGTTTGAGCCTGGTGTGCGTGAAGCTATTCTTTCGCATTGTGGAGAAGATAACGCAAAAATAGCTTCTCTTATCGAGCGATTAGCCTCAGTATATGGCGCTGGCCAAAAACTTTCATTAGAAGATGTAAGCGATTATCTAGGTGAGTCAGGTAATGTTGCTATCTACGAGCTGGCAAACCAGATCTGTACAGGAGAAGTCGCTAAATCGCTAGACATAATCAATCGAATGATGAGAACAGTTGCATCTGACACAGGAAAGGTGATGCATCCTTTGCAGATTATTGCTTTACTGGCAAATCATTTTAGAAAGCTAGCAACGTTGGACGATTCTTCTATCAGAAATCAAAATGATGCTCATGCTGCTTTAGGCGGAAAAGGGAATCCTTATGGTGCAAAGAAGAGTTGGGAATTAAGTCGAAGGTTGGGGTCTAAAAAGATACTGTCTTGTTTGGAACTTTTAGGTTCAGTTGATATTGCGATCAAAGGGGCAACTGCTATAGAGCCTGAGATTGCTATAGAACTAGCAATAATTTCGTTATGCCAAATTTGTGATGGAGATAATAGCAGTGAAAAAGTCGCTAAAAGTTTTAGTTCAAACTTTGCTTTGATCTAAGCAGTAGCCTTCTTCATCAAACGTGAAGTTTTTCTAGCGGCCGCATTCTTGTGGATGCTGTTCTTATTTGCAGCCTTAGCTAATTTTGATTGAGCAGTTGAAACTTTTTTAGCTGTATCATCAGATTTCTCGCTAACAGCAGCATCAGCAGACTTAACATATGTTTTTAGAGCACTACGAGTACTAGCATTGCGTTGACGAGCTTTTTCGTTTGTCTTAACTCGTTTTTTCTTGCTCTTAATATTTGCCACATCTTCTCCAAATGTTATTTCTTTATATATAAGAACGAATAATTCTAGCAGGATCGCCGAATTTCCTCATATCGACGCTAAATTATGCGTCGTGATTGATCAGTCAAAATTACGAAATGTATGTATTGTGGCCCACATAGACCACGGCAAATCTACGTTGGCTGACCGATTTTTAGAGGTTTGTAACGCTGTAGATCCTCGCCAAATGCGTTCCCAGTACTTAGATTCTATGGATATCGAGCGCGAGCGTGGCATAACAATTAAGGCACAAAATGTGCGCTTGTCTTATAAAGATCATGAAATTCAGCTGATAGATACTCCTGGACACGTTGATTTTGGATATGAGGTTTCTCGTTCTTTGGCAGCTTGTGAAGGTGCCATATTATTGGTCGATGCAAGTCAAGGAATAGAGGCACAAACTTTGGCGAATTGTTTTTTGGCTTTAGAGCATGACTTAGAAATTGTTGCTGCCTTAAATAAAATCGATTTACCAGCAGCAGATCCAGATAGGGTTGCAGCTGAGATCGAAAAAGTTTTGGGAATACCGGCAGATGAAATTTTACGTGTAAGTGCAAAAACAGGAGAAGGTGTAAGCGAGCTGCTTGATGCTGTAATCGAAAAAATCCCAGAGCCTAAAGGTAAAAGAGACGACAAACTTCAAGCTCTAATGTTTGACTCTTTTTATGATCAATACAGAGGAGTTATTTCCTCTATACGTGTGATGAATGGCGTCATAAACGATAAGTCGAAAATCTATTTTGTTAATGCAAATACAAAACACGAGATTGAAGAACTTGGTATTAGAAAACCCGATCCGACACCGGTGAAGGAATTAGGACCAGGAGAAGTTGGGTACTTAATCGCAGGGATCAAAGATGTTGGTCAGGCGCGTTCTGGTGAAACGGTAACGCTATCTTCAGATCCCGCAGAAGCATTAGAAGGATATCAAGATCCGGTTCCAATGGTGTTTTGTGGACTATACCCCGTAGACGGAGATGATTTTGGAAACTTGCGTGAAGCATTAGAGAAATTAAAGTTGAACGATGCTAGCTATACGTACGAGCCTGAAACCTCAGGTGCGTTAGGTTTTGGTTTCCGCTGTGGATTTTTAGGGCTGCTTCATATGGAAATTATTCGTGAGCGTTTAGAGCGAGAGTATAACTTAGCTTTAGTTGCTACTGCACCCAATGTTGTTTACTACGTTAACAATAAAAAGGGTGAACGTGAAGAGATCGAATCTCCTTCTCATATGCCAACACCTGATGCCATTGAATCTATTGAAGAGCCTTTTGTTAAAGTGACGATGCTCACTCCTAAGGAGTACGTGGGAACACTTATGGAGTTGAGTCAAGAGCGTCGAGGTGAACTAATAAATATGGAATATTTATCTCCAGAGCGTGTCGAGTTGCACTACAACCTTCCGTTGGCTGAAATCATTATGGACTTTTTCGATCAAATGAAATCACGAACGAAAGGTTATGCATCTCTCGATTATGAGCCCAGTACATATAAAGCCTCTAATCTCGTTAAAGTTGACATACTGCTTAACGGTGAACCTGTTGATGCTTTTTCATCTATTGTGCATAGAGAAAAATCTGTTGAGTATGGTCGTAAGATGACGGAGAAGTTGCGCGAGTTAATTCCAAGGCAATTGTTTGATGTTCCTATTCAAGCCGCAATAGGCGGCTCAATTATTGCTAGAGAAACAGTAAAGGCTCGCCGTAAGGACGTGTTAGCTAAGTGTTATGGTGGCGACATTACGCGTAAGCGTAAGCTTTTAGAAAAGCAAAAAGAGGGCAAGAAGAAAATGAAGTCTATCGGTAGGGTAGAAGTCCCTCCAGAAGCTTTCGTTGCTGCCCTCAAGCTCGACGACTAATGCACAGGACTGTCTTTGCAGGTAACATCTTCTGCAGATTTCAACAAAGAGAGTACCTGCAAAGACAGTCCTGTTCAAAGAATTAGCCTGGGCGGGCAGCCTTGGTGATATTCCTGATAGGTGAAATCTTGACGACGTCTCCAGTCTGAGGAGAGTGAATCATCATTCCTCCACCAATGTAAAGTCCAATATGGCCTGGACGATATACAAGGTCACCAGGTTGCAACTGATTTAATGGAACATTAGGGAATGCATTAGCTTGAGATGAAGACACTCTCGGTAGAGTTACACCAGCAGCTCCCCATGCGCGAAGTGTTAATCCTGAACAGTCAAAAGAGTCAGGACCAGTCGCTGCATACTTGTAAGGCTTACCAAGTTGCTGACGAGCATATTCAATAGCTATTGCTGCTTTAGGTGATGGAGCAGGCAAATTTGCAGGCAGTTGTTGATTACCGCCAGAGCTTTTAGGAGGTGTGGTTTGTCGTTGAGCTTGTTGAGTGGCTCTTCTCTCAGATTGGCGCTGAGCTTGAGCTACTAATTGAGCAAGTTCACCTTTAGTTTTTTCCAGAAGTTCTTTTTGCTTTTTATTCGCATTCTCAACTTCTTTCTTGCTAGCTGCAAGTTCTTCTTTTTGATCTTCGATGTTCTCAAGTTGATTTTCTAAAGTTGCTTTACGATCAGAAACTGTTTCTTTAGTGACAACTAACTGATTGAGAGTTGACTGATCATTGCCGGTAGCAATATTTACATACTGATCTTTACGGTTAACATCAGTCTTATTGGCTTCCATCGTTTCTTCGGCGCTGCTACCGGTATACATGGAAATGGCACGTTTTTGAACTCGTCCCTTAACCTCTTTGTTTTGCTCTTCGGCTAGGTCTAGTTGCTTTTGGGCTTCTTTGACTGAGCTTTCAAGATTCTTTAGTTCTTCAGCTGCAGCATTGTACTTTTCAGCTAGAACCGATATTTTCTCACCATTTGCTTCTATCTGTGCTGCTAACTCAGCTGCTTGCTTTTTCTTATCATCGATAGGGGCAGCAAATGCGCTTTGAGTTACAAATAGTACAGAGACTATGAAGGTTAGAAGCAGAAGGATTCTTCGACGAGACGTCTTGTTTTGTTCTGACACAGTTATATACTCTAGCAAGCATTTTTCGAACTTCAACTACATTTCGCACATAAATGCGCTCCTACCAGGATAAATGCTGATTTGACATGTGCGCATAAAAGCTCTTTTAAACGTGAACTAGGAGGAGGATTCGCTTTTAAAAAGAGCGTTCTATAATGAGTCGGTGTCAAAGAGTATCTATGTGCATATTCCGTTTTGTTCGAGAAGATGTGATTACTGTGATTTTGCAACTTGGGTGGATAAAAGTGATCTTGTAGGTACTTATATAGACTCTGTTATTACTCAGTGGAAATATCATCTAGTTGCTGACGAACTATCAAAAGACGAAGAGATCAAATCAATCTTCTTTGGTGGCGGTACTCCTAACTTCATCGATCCAAAATACATCTGTCGGATTCTCGAACAAATAAATGATGCATGCTCCATATCTTCTTCAGCTGAAATCACTTTGGAATCTAATCCGGATCATGTAAATGAAGCCGCAATGAAAAAATATATAGCTGGCGGTGTTAATAGAATTTCGATGGGGGTTCAAAGCACGCAAGAACATGTCCTTGAATATCTAGGCCGCGAACATAAAAGAGAAAACGTTTATAGGTCTATAGAAACAATAAGAACAGCAGGTATTAATAATTTTAATTGCGACTTAATCTATGGATCTCCTGTTGAGAGTATCTCTGATTGGGAGCTCACATTAAATGAAATTATTGAACTTTCCCCAACGCATATATCTGCATATGCATTGGGTATAGAAAAAGGAACACCGTTAGATCAAGATATTAAATTGGGGAAGAAAGCAACAACGCTGGAAGATGATTTATCGGATAAGTATGAACTTTGCGATCAGATTTTAGAGAATGCTTCTTATGGCTGGTATGAGATATCGAACTGGTCTAAACCTGATTTTGAATCAAAACATAATCTCACATATTGGGTAGGTGGAGATGTTATCGCCTTAGGATGCGCATCTCATGGAACTACTAACAATAAGAGATGGTCAACTCCACGACATATTGAAACTTATATTCAAAAAATCCAAAACTTAGAAAGTGACCCCACTGGCTTCTTCATTGATCAGACTGCCGATAATAATGAGCAGCATAAACAAGAAAAGTTTGCTCTTCTAATGCGGACAAATATTGGGTACGAATGGCCTCGCGACTTTAACTCTGAGAAGTTAAATGAATACCGAGAGCTTAAAATGCTGACTCTAGACAAATTTACTAACCGTTTAGTTCTCACCACCAAAGGCAAGCTGCTTGCGCATCGAATAATAATTGACCTATACGAGGAATTAGCTAACGCAGGTTACGTTGTAGAATAAACGTATGAATAAACACTCAAGCAAACAAGGAATGATCGGCTAAATAAATGGAATCAGATTTTTATAAGTTGCTTGGTGTGTCAAGGAATGCCAGCCCGCAAGAAATTAAAAAAGCGTATCGTGCATTAGCTAGGAAATACCACCCTGATGCTAATCAAGGCGACCCAGAATCAGAAGAGATGTTTAAAGCAATCTCTGTTGCCTATGAAGTTTTAAGTGATCCAGAGAAGAAAGCACGTTACGATCAATTTGGTGTTGATGGATTAAGAGGCTCTAGCGGTTTTGGTGGACAAGGCGGTGGCTCGTTCGACTTCAACATTTCAGATTTATTTGAAGCATTCTTTGGCGGAGCTTCTCCATTTACAACACAAGCTCAGGGTACAAGTGATGCGCAGGTTCAAGTCGACGTAACTTTAAGTGATGCGTGTTTTGGTGCAACAAAAATACTCGAGCTGAATCTAAATAGACCTTGTGAAGCTTGCAATGGTACTGGAGCTAAGCCACCAAGTCTTCCAACAACTTGTGAGACATGTGCAGGTGCAGGTGCAGTGCAGCAGTTGAGCCAAACTTTTTTTGGTCAAATGATGACAACGTCTGCCTGCCCAACATGTTATGGAATGGGCAGCATCATCGAAGATCCATGTCAGCAATGTCAGGGCAATGGTGTTTATGCTCAAAGTCACACTCTTGAAATTACTGTACCTGCAGGAGTTGAAACTGGCTCGCGCTTGCGGCTTGCAGGACAAGGACCAGCTGGACCTCGAGGTACATCAAATGGCGATTTATATGTAGCTATAAATGTTATTAACGATGAAAGATTTGTACGGCAAGGTGATGATTTAATAAAGACCCAACCAATTTCAATTCTTCAAGCAATGTTTGGAACGGAAATTGAATGCGAAACATTAGATGGTAATGAAATCTTACATATAGAGCCTGGAACTCAAACGAATGAAGTCTTTAAACTTAAGGGCAGAGGAATGGGTAGGCTTCGTGGTCGTGGCAGAGGTGATTTGCTTGTATACATTTATGTCGAGATTCCATCAGCAAAAAATATGTCAGAAGAAGAGCGAAAAGCTCTAGAAAATTATGCGGACATTATTGGCGAAGAAATAAAGGAGCCGCAAGGAGCTTCATCAATTTTTGAAAAAGTGAAGAGAGCATTCGGTTAAATGATCGATTTCTTAAGAAATAGCGTATCTCATATTTTCTTAAACGAACTTTTAGATTCAGTTATTATCGATGGTCCTCAATTGCATCATCTTTCTAATGTGTTGAGGATAAAAAACAATGATGTAATAAGTGCTGCTTGTAACGGAAAAGTTCGTCCCTATATTGTGTCTGACATTGATAAAAAGAATATTCAACTAGAGGCAACCTCAGAAGGGGTTGAGGTTAAAGAAAAAGAAATTCATATAGCTGTTTCGTTATTTAAAATGGACAGATTAGAGTGGGGCATTTCCAAAGCTATAGAGACAGGTGCTAGTTCTATAACAATAGGAAATACGTCGCGTTCTTCGTTTGCTGTTGATAGAAAGAAAATCGAAAGAGTACAGGCGCGCTTAAACTCGATTGCATTAAGTGCTTGTTCTCAATCCAGAAGAAGCAACCTAGTCAAGGTAGATATAGTCGATTCATTATTGGAGCATGCAAAGGGATGCGAAAATGTATTCGTTTGCGAGCCTGGCGAGTCGAATATGAATACGCAAATAGCTACTCCGGTAACTTTTGTTATTGGACCGGAAGGTGGATTTAGTGAAAAAGAGTTGGATTTGTTTAGGGATTTTGCTCAAACCATAGAAATTTCACCTTATATTTTGAGAGCTGAAACTGCCATGGCTATTGCGCCCACTTTTATTAATAGGCGCATCTAATTTCACTCAGAGTTACCTTTCGACTATTGTATATAGCCACTAGTGGTCGAACAAGGAGAAAACGTGATGGAAAAAATCGAAAGCAACGATACCTGTCGCGCGATTGGGGAGAAACTCCGTCAAATTCGAAAAGAGCAAAGACTCTCACTGCATGATGTCGAAGAAAATTCTCAACACGAATTTAAAGCGTCAGTTGTTGGAGCATACGAACGTGGTGAGCGTTCAATATCAGTTGCACGATTGATCCGTTTATGTGAGCATTACCATGTATCTCCTTCGTCAGTTCTTCCGACAGAAACCACAATAGATTTAACTGCTGAAGAAGCTAACGGCCAGAAAATTACAGTTGATCTAACTAAGTTGGCTAACAATAATCATGCAGAGGCTATGGTTATCGGTCGTTTCGCTCAGAGTGTTCATCAACAGCGTGCGGATTCAACTGGTCGATTTCTCACACTTAGAAGCGATGATATTCGAATACTCTCTGCAGTGTTTGGAAAGTCTATAGAAGAATTCACAAAGCGTTTGGCTGAATTAAACTTGCTGGCTGAGCAGGAAAAACAAAGCGCTGGAGTCTAAGTTAAGCATTGATGTCAAAGTGCCGATATATTTAATGCGCAATATATGAGAAAAACTGAATCAAAAACTATAGCTACTTCTTCTATCACATTTGATGACACAACTATGTTGCGCTCGCTCTTAGGTAATAACGATGAGTTCATTGACCTTATAGAAGATGCGTTTGATGTAACAGTTTTGGTCCGAGGTAATGAGATAACTGTTGGCTCAGAAAAAACATCTGTAACAAAAGATGTTATAACTCTTTTTAATGAACTATCTAAAGTCGTTTCTGACGGCAGAACATTAAGTACTGATGACGTGACTCGCGCAATAGAAATGATTTCCAGAAAAGAAATGCCGAGTGAAGTTGTCCAACATAATGTTGTTAAAGGAAGAAAATCGATTCATCCAAAAACAGCAGGGCAAAGAAAATATGTTGATGCAATAGAATCCAACACAATAACTTTTGGCATTGGCCCTGCAGGAACAGGTAAAAGTTATTTAGCCGTAGCTAGTGCCGTTGCCGCATTACAAGCTAAACAAGTTCAACGAATAATACTTACTCGTCCAGCAGTTGAGGCTGGAGAACATCTAGGATTTTTGCCTGGAGACCTGCTAGCAAAGGTCGACCCATATTTAAGACCTCTTTATGATGCCATATTCGACATTGTAGGTACAGATTCTTTTGCCAAGTTGCAAGAGCGAGGAGTCATTGAGGTTGCTCCCTTAGCCTATATGCGAGGACGAACATTAAATGATTCATTCATAATTTTGGATGAGGCTCAAAATACATCACCTGAACAAATGAAAATGTTTCTAACCCGTTTAGGTATGGGTTCAAAAATGGTTGTAACTGGAGATTTAACTCAAGTGGATCTGCCTTCCCAGAAAATTTCTGGATTGAGACTAGTTAAATCGATACTTACTGATGTCGACTCGATTGCCTTCTGCGATTTTTCCAAAGATGATGTTGTAAGACATAAAGTGGTGCAAAGTATTGTTGATGCCTATGATACATGGGATGAAAAGCATCCACACCCTTATCAGGAATCATAAAAAATAATGAGTACAGAAGAAATAGTGGGCGATCCTCGAATTAGTGTCTTTGGTTCAGACGAACAAAAAGATGTTGATGTTGACGTATCTCGTTATGTGAAGTTGGCGCGACTAGTTTTGGCTCGCGAACATGTAATGGGGACATGCGAAATGTCTTTGATCTTTTGTGATGAAGAAGTTATTTCACGTTTAAACAAAGAATATATGGATGAAGATGGTCCAACAGATGTTTTGTCTTTCCCAGTAGATGAGGATCTTGTTGGCTCAGGTCGTAATCCAGATATTGGTGGGCGTGGCCCTGGTGTTCCTTCTGAAGATAATGATGTGCCTAGTTTGATCGGTGACGTATTCATATATGCAAAAAAGGCCTTGGATAATCACGGAGAACACGGTGTTTCATTCGATGAAGAAATTGCTCTTCTAGTCGTTCATGGAACATTACATTTACTTAATTATGATCACTACGATGAGGAAGAACGTGAAGAAATGCAGTTACGTGAGCGCGTAATACTTGAGGAATTCTTCAAGGCCAATAAAAAATGATGCTAGGGTAGATAGATCCGTATGGACATGAGTCAAATAACACTTTTAATAATTGCATTTATTCTATTCGTCATTTCAATTTTCTGTGCTTTAGCAGAAACTTCATTCGTAAAAATGAATCGCATTAGAGCAATGGCATTGGAAGATGAGGGTAAACGCGGCGCTCGACGATTAAGAATAATGCTTGAAACTCCTGAAACGACATTAAACATATTGTTATTGATCGTTCTTATAACTCAATTAGGAACTGCATCGATTATCTCTATCGTTGTTGAAGACCAGTATGGTGGGGTGGGCGTTGCTATATCTATAGTCATTCAGATAACTCTGTTCTTCGTTGTTGGTGAAGTTGCACCAAAGACATACGCAGTCCAAAACACCGATAAAGTCGCGTTATCAATGACGTCTTTTCTTTGGATCATTACGAAGATCAAAATCCTTTCTTGGATATCAAGAGGATTGATAGGGATTGCAAATATTATTTTGCCCGGTAAAGGATTAAAAGAAGGCCCATTTGTAACAGAAGACGATCTGAAGACGATGGCAAATGTGGCAGCAGAAGAAGCAGTCATCGAACATGAAGAACGCGAACTAATTCATTCTATTTTTGAATTTACCGATACTGTTGTACGCGAGGTTATGCAACCTCGTACCGAGATGATCGCCTTTGCTGATGACATGAAAATAAGTGAAGCGCTAACGGTAGCTATCGAAGCAGGTTTTTCTAGAGTGCCAATATATAAAGAGACTAAGGACACTATTGTTGGGCTCGTTTTCTTAAAAGATTTAGTAGAAAGTGAAAGAAATGGAAATGGTTCAGATTCTGTTCACACAATAAAAAGAACAGCCGTATTCATTCCAGAACAAAAGCGAACTGCTGAATTGCTGCGTGACATGCAAACCGGGAAATTCCATATGGCAATTGTTGTTGATGAGTATGGTGGTACAGCTGGACTAATTACATTAGAAGATTTGATCGAAGAAATAGTCGGTGAGATTACAGACGAATACGATTCAGCAGAACCGGCAATAGAAGAACTGAGCGAAGATTCATGGAGAGTTCCAGGAAGAACTCCGATAGATGATTTAAGCGAACTAGTCGATGTGCAAATTCCAGACACTGAATGGGATACGGTATCAGGTCTAGTTTTTAATGTTTGCCAACACGTTCCATACGAAGGAGAACACGTTCATTTCGGTGAACTTGAATTTATTGTCGAAAGAGTTCATGGGCAACGCATAGATACTGTTCGTGTAACGAAGAAGCAAATAGAAGATGATGAAAACGAAACAACTCCTGATGCTTCAATTGACTATTCGGGGTCTTCTGAGAATTGATGGATCAAAAATTAAGTTTCAAAAGTGGAGTAGTGGCAGTTATTGGTCGTCCCAATGTTGGTAAATCTACATTAATAAATGCGTTAGTCGGTCAAGATCTCACCATAGCATCGGCTCATCCGCATACAACTCGAAGACAAATACGAGCTATCTATAATGATTCTCATCATCAGATTGTTTTTGTTGATACTCCTGGTATTCATAAACCGTCTCACGCACTTTCAGAAAAAATGAATGAACACGCATATGATGCTTTATCAGGAGTGGATATTGTAATTTTCGTTTTAGATGCAGCTGCTGGCATAGGTAAGGGCGATCTATACATAGCTGAGAAATTGCAAAATGTAGACAACGTTGTAATAGCACTTAATAAATGCGATGTAATAAACGATCCTGCAAAAATAGCTGCTGCACTGTCTCAAGCCAGCGATATGATGGACAAAGAAACAGAAATTTTTCCTCTTTCATCATTTACCTCTAAAAATGTTCACTTATTAAAAGAAAAATTGCTATCAGAACTAGAAGAGGGGCCAGCTCTATTTGACACGACTTCTAGAAGCGACATGACTGATGAACAAATAATTGCTGAGATGTATAGAGAACAGTTACTGCATAAGCTCAAACAGGAATTACCTCAATCTGTAGCAGTGATAGCGCAAGAAGAAGAACACGATAGCTCTAAGAGATACTTTTCTGTAAAAGTGA
>Ga0209573_1004853_pt1 | contig 12830 bp, 13 predicted proteins | sample TNRBio252014_DNA_FD_185870 | JGI IMG/M metagenome (GOLD analysis project Ga0209573, IMG submission 185870) | Wastewater treatment Type I Accumulibacter community from EBPR Bioreactor in Madison, WI, USA - TNR Reactor_6/25/2014_ DNA (SPAdes)... | ecosystem: Engineered > Bioreactor > EBPR >...
CGCCAGCCCCGGCGCGGGCCAGGGCAGCACGTTTACGTTTTCCCTTCCTCTCGCTTCCTGACACCCTCAGTTCAGCCTTTATTCTTCACACAATTGTCACAATTGCGTCAAACGCCTGTTATGGGGGCCCGCTATACTGCAAGCAAGTCGTAGCGTGCGACTGGAGGTGTAGCGATGATGAGCTTTGGCTATAGCGGTTTCGGCATAATCTTGATGATCCTCTTCTGGGCGGTCATCATCGTGGTGGCCGTCTGGGTTTTGAGCAAGCTCTTCCCCCAGGTTACCAGCTTCACCGCGCCGCCTTCCAACGGCAAGCGTAGTGAACCAGCAGAAAACCCACTGGACATTCTGAAGCAGCGCTATGCACGCGGCGAGCTCAACCAGACCCAATACGACGAAATGCGGCGCAAGCTGTTGGAATAGAGGACTTTGCCTAGTAGCTGGGACCACCCGTTTAGGACGGGCATAAACATACTCTAAGGAGATATAGTCGTGAAAAACAGGTTTCTCACCCTCGGAATCATCATCGGCGCGTTGTCGCTAGTCGGTTTACTGGCGGCCTGTGTGGCGCCCGTTCAGCCGGCTCCCAACCAGGAGGCGGCCATGTTGAACGCGCAGGTCGCGACCCTGGAAACCCGTGTCAGTGAGCTCCAAGGCGCGCCCGCGGCAGCCATCCCGGATGCAGCGCAGGTCGGCAACCGGATGGGCCAGGTGATGGACATGATGGGACAGACCCGGCAGATGATGCAGGATCACGCGTCCCATGTGGGCCACACTATGCCCATGACTGGCACGATGCCAATGACGGGCACGATGCCAATGACGGGAACGATGCAAATGATGGACCACGGCGGCGCAATGGACATGGGCGCCATGATGGGCAACATGGACCACATGATGCAGATGATGGCCCAGATGCAAACCCACATGCAGACCATGATGGGCGACGGCATGATGGCGGGCATGCCCATGACTGGGACCATGCCGATGATGGACCACAGCGGTACGATGGGTACGATGGACATGGGCGCCATGATGAGCGACATGGACCGCATGATGCAGATGATGGCCCAGATGCAAACCCACATGCAGACCATGATGGACGGCGGCATGATGGGCACGATGCCGATGACGGGTACCATGCCGATGATGGGCCATGGCGGCATGATGGGCTCCATGCCCATGACCGGCACGATGCCAATGACGGGTACCATGCCGATGATGGGCCATGGCGGCATGACACCTGCACCTGCGCCGGAACGCAGTGCAGGTGCAGGTGTGGACATGGGTGCTATGATGGGCAACATGGACCAGATGATGCAGATGATGGCCCAGATGCAGGCCCACATGCAGACCATGATGGGTGAGGGCGGTATGATGGATCACAGTGGCATGATGGGTACCATGCCCATGACTGGCACCATGCCCATGACTGGCACCATGCCGGGGATGGATCACAGCGGTATGATGGGTACCATGCCCATGACTGGCACCATGCCCATGACTGGCACCATGCCGGGGATGGATCACAGCGGCATGACCGGCGCCGCGCCGGCTGCGAACATGGCAGCGCTTGGCGTTGACACAGCCGACATCAGAATCTCTGAGGCTAACGGCGTCACGGCAGAGATTGCACCGCTCAATCTGGACGATCCGCAGGCGGCCGCGTTGAACTTCGCCGTGACAATGAACACCCATTCGGTTGACCTGGGCGTCGATCTGGCCCAGCTTGCCACCCTGCGAGCAGGCGGCCAGGAAGTCAAGGCGACCGAGTGGCAGGCGCCGGCTGGCGGCGGCCATCACGTTACGGGCACGCTGGTTTTCCCAGCCACGGACACCCAGGGCCGGCCCTTGCTCACGGGCGCAGGCAGCGTCACCCTTGTAATTCGTAACCTTGCCGGGACGCCGCTCCGCACCTTCACCTGGATGTTGGGTGGAAGCTAATCAGATCTTTTGGCAGGGACGCCGGATGCAAGTGCGTTCGGCGCCCTGCCTGATGCTGGTCGCTTCTGCGTAGCTTATTCTAAGGAGAGATCAAATGCCACGCATGCGAGGATGGCTGTTGACAGTCACGCTGCTAGCAGCAGCACTGATTGCCGCGTGCAGCCCTGTGGCTCCACCAGCAGCCGCCCCAACGCCGACGCCCAGCCGCCTGAGCGCGCCGGCGCTTTCGCCCGGCATGGCGCACATGATGGCTGCCCTGCCTGACGAGGACGTGCCGGCCGCGACTGTGACCGAGGGCAACCAACTGCTGTCATTTCGGTTGGAGGATGGCGTCAAAGTCTTCGAGCTGACAGCCCAGCCGGTACGCTGGACTTTCATGGAAGGCGTGCAGCAGGTAGCGTGGACGTACAACGGCATGGTGCCTGGCCCCATGATCCGGGTCACCGAGGGCGACCGCGTGCGCGTTGTGGTCAAAAACGACCTGCCGGAAGACACAACGGTCCACTGGCACGGCATCGCGGTTCCCAACGCGATGGACGGCGTGCCGGACGTGACCCAGGCGCCCATCGCGCCGGGCGCGACCTTCGTCTACGAGTTCGAGGCCAAGCCGGCCGGCACCTACTGGTACCACAGCCACGTCGCCCCGGACATCCAGATCGGCGCGGGCCTGCACGGGGCGTTCATCATCGACCCGGCGACACCTGAAGCTGACCCGCCCGATGTGGACAAGGTGTTGGTTCTCAATGAGTGGCGTTTCTCCGGCGGCCAGACCTACGGCGCAATGCCGATGGCCGGCATGGATCCGAACTACTTCACCATCAACGGCAAAGCGTTTCCGGCCACCGAGACTCTGAAGGTGAAGGTGGGCGACAAAGTAAGGCTGCGTTTCATCGCTGCCGGCCAGTTCATCCACCCCATGCACCTGCACGGCGTGCCGTTCAAAATCGTCGCTACCGACGGGCACCCTGTGCCCGAGGCCACGCAGTTGACCAAAGACACCGTCTCGGTGGCGCCAGGCGAGCGCTACGACATCGAGTTCACAGCTACCGAGCCCGGCATGTGGATGGTTCACTGCCACATCTCACATCACACGACCAACGATGGTGAAGAGCCAGGCGGGCTGATGATGATGGTCGAGGTAGAACCCTAAATCCGTCGCATCCCTGCGACACAATCAAGCCCGGTCCAATTAGGAGGTCTGCTATGCGTAACCGAATACTGTCTGTCGTTGTTTTACTTGCCTTGCTCATTACTACCCTTGCCGTGCCAGCCTTTGCCAGCGGCGAGGATATGTGCTCCCACGACATGAACACCGTCGAGTCGTTGCATCACTGTGTGAATCACGCGCTGGAGATGGGACACATCACCAACGCCGGTGTCGGCAACGCGCTGCTGGCCAAGCTGAATGCCGCGCAGGCCGCTGTGAACCGCGGCCAGCCAGCCGTGGCAATCAACCTCCTCAACGCCTTCATCAACCAGGTCCAGGCGCAGTCGGGCGTCCATATTGATGCAACGCACGCCGAACACATGATCATGCATGCCCGGACGGTCATCACTGCGTTAGGAAGCTGACGATTGTAACACGCGGCGGAACGTGGGCATTTACGCTCGTATCCCAGGCGTGAACTCCCGTTCCGTCCGCGCCGCATCTCGCACGTCGTTGAGGATTGACATGCATCGAAACACACCGATTGTGGCCGTACTCCTGATCATCGTCGCGTTGGCAGGCGCATGCAGTGCGCCCCCTGCCGCCGCGCCGCCCCCTGCCAGCTCCGGCCAGCCGCAGATTGCTGTCAGCACCAACCCGAATCCACCCAACAGCCAGGCTGAAACAGAACTGGTGATCGACGTCAAAGACGCCAACGGCCAGTCTCTGACCGGCGCAACGGTAAACCTACTGGTCGACATGATGGGCCACAGCATGGGCTTGATGCAGGGGACGGCGACCGAACAAGGCAACGGCCGCTACGCCGCATTCGTTCCCCTCTCGATGGCCGGCGACTGGAAAGTGACGGTCGAGGTGCGCGACAGCCAGAACAACCTGCTGCTCCGCCAGGATGTCGTCCTGCCAGTCCAGTAAAGGAGACCGTTGTGAGCAAATCGAAGAAACGCAAATCCAACTCAGCCAAGGCAAACCCGCAACGGCCGGCAGTTCCGCCAGCAGGCAAACGCTCGTGGCTGGTTTGGGCCGGCCTGGCGGTTGTGGGCATCCTGGCCTTCATCGCCGTGCTGGCCTGGCAGTCAGGCAAGAACGCTGGGTCAGACACAGCCAGCAGCGGCGGCACGCCCAACCTCCAAGTTGATCAGACCAGCATCGATTTTGGCGACATTCCGGTGAACCAGATGGTCAAGGCCAGCTTCAAGCTGAGCAACACGGGCGATGGCGCGCTCACCCTGACCGTTCCGCCAGTGCCTGAAGTCATCGAGGGCTGCTGACCGCCCCGCATTGTCGTCGGTTCGACGACATTGAAGCCAGGACAAGAGACCAGCCTTTCGATGGAGTTCACCATGCATGCCGGCATGGAAGGGCCGCACGACTTCAAGGTCGTGTTGGCATCCAACGACCCAGATGAGCCACAGAAGGAACTGCGCGTTATCTCAAACTGGGTAGCAAATTGACAGGCTGGCCGGTGAGGAACGGAGTACGCGCGGGCCGCGCGGGGCTTCTACTAGCGCTGCTGCTGCTGTCTGGACCGTTCTGCCGCTGCAAGCGGCCAGGATCAGCAGCAGCGCCCGCGTCGATTCCCCGACCCAAGCAACATGCCCGCCTTTGAAAGCGCGCTCAGCGATGCAGAGATTCGAGCCGTGCTGGAGTACCTGAAGAGTACGTGGCCCGAACAGGTGAGGCAAACTCAGTGGCTCGTCAGCCAGAACGACCCGTTGCCGCCCGCCCAGTGACAGATGCCACTCCCTGTTGGTTGAAAGGATTGATTGAAGAGATTGGTTGGAGAGGTTGAGTGAGGAGGTTGATTGATGACCGAACACGACCACAGGGCGATAGAACACGCGAATCACCGCGAGGAACACAGCGACCCGCACGCTGGCCATGTCATGAGCGGCAACGCGACAACAGATGAGTCCCGCCACGACGAACATCAAGGCCACAACGCCCACGGGGCGGACCACAGTGGCCACGAGTTGATGTTCCGCAACCGCTTCTGGATATGCCTTGTCCTGAGCGTGCCGGTGCTGCTCTACAGCCCGATGCTGCAGGAGTTGCTCAACTTCAGCGCGCCGGCCTTCCCGGGCAGCCGCTGGATCGAGCCGATCTTCGCCACAATCGTGTTCATCATTGGCGGCGTGCCGTTCCTGCGCATGGCCATACCCGAGCTGCGCAACCGCCAGCCGGGCATGATGACGCTGATCTCGCTGGCTATCGGCGTCGCGTTCGTATACAGCCTGGCGGCCCTAATCATCGACCCCATGGGCGGTTTCTTCTGGGAGTTGGTGACGCTGATCGTCATCATGCTGCTGGGTCACTGGTTGGAGATGCGTAGCGTTCGCCAAGCCTCCGGCGCCCTGAACGAGCTGGCCAGGCTGATGCCTGACACCGCCGAGCGCATCCAGCCCGACGGCAACGTCGAGTCGGTCTCTACCAGTGCGTTGCGGCCGGGAGATGTGGTGCTGGTGCGGCCGGGCGCCAGCGTTCCCGCGGACGGCGAGGTGGCCGCAGGCGCCTCAGACGTCAACGAAGCGATGATCACCGGCGAGTCGCTGCCGGTCAAGAAGCAGACGGGTGACCGCGTGATTGCCGGCGCGATCAACGGCAGTGGCAGCCTGCGGGTACGTGTGACCGCGACCGGCAACCAGACCGCACTGGCCGGCATCATGCGCCTGGTGGAACAGGCTCAGCAGAGCAAGTCGCGCACTCAGATTCTGGCCGACCGGGCGGCCGGCTGGCTGTTCTATATCGCCTTAGGCGCTGCGCTGCTGACGGCGGTTGCCTGGACCGCGGCGGTGGGCTTCAACGTCGAAGTGGTACAACGGGTCGCCACCGTGTTGGTCATCGCCTGCCCGCACGCGCTAGGATTGGCGATTCCGCTAGTGGTTGCCATTTCGACCAAACTGGCGGCCAGCAACGGCATCCTGGTGCGCGACCGGCTGGCGCTGGAGTCGGCGCGTGAGATCGATACGGTGATCTTCGACAAGACGGGCACATTGACCAAGGGTAACTTCGGCGTGGTCGGCATGCGGGCGGCTGACGGCTACGACCCCGCCTCGGCCCTCGCGCTGACCGCAGCCGTGGAGGGCGACTCGGAGCACATCATCGCCCGGGCCATCCGCCAGTCCGCCAGTGAGAAGGGACTGACCCTGCCAGCGACTGACAGCTTCGAGGCCATCAAGGGCCGCGGCGTGCGCGCCGCCAGCGCCGGGCGCGCCGTCCATGTCGGCGGGCCGCGGCTGCTAGAGCTGCTGGGGATGTCGCCGAACCCGACCTTGGGCCAGTTCGCGGCAGAGGCAGGCGGCAAGGGCCAGACCGTGGTCTATCTCGTGGACGACGGGCAGGTCAGCGCCGCGTTCGCGTTGGCCGACGCCCTCCGCCCCGAGAGCAAGCAGGCGGTGGACCGGCTGCACGAGTTGGGCATCCGAGTCGTGATGCTGACGGGCGACAGCCAACCGGTGGCGGCAGCCGTGGCCGCAGAGTTGGGCATAGACAGCTACTTCGCCGAGGTGCTGCCGGAACACAAGGACCAGCAGGTGGCTGCGCTGCAACACGAAGGGCGCAAGGTGGCGATGGTGGGCGACGGCGTCAACGACGCGCCAGCCCTGACGCGCGCGGACGTGGGCATTGCCATCGGCAGCGGCACGGATGTTGCCATCGAGTCGGCCGGTATCATCCTGGTGCGCAGCAACCCGCTCGACGTGGTCAAGATCTTCGAGTTGAGCAAAGCCAGCTATCGCAAGATGCAGCAGAACTTGCTGTGGGCTACAGGCTACAACGTTGTGGCGATCCCGCTGGCAGCCGGCCTGCTCTATCCAGCCTTCGGCATCCTGCTGTCGCCGGCTGTCGGCGCACTGTTCATGTCGCTGAGCACGGTGATCGTCGCAATCAATGCGCAGACCCTGCGCCGCATCAAGTTCGGGTTGGGAGCGTTGTGAACCATCTGGAGGACAACCGACTCGCGGACAACGCCTTCCGGCACGCGCTTCTACGCCAGAGTCGTTCCATGAGGAAAACCCAGGGGGAGTTTGGTGCGACTCTATCCTTGTCTGAGCCATTCTTCACACAACTGTCATATTGATGTCAGGTATCCGTCATATGGGCAGGCTATAATGACTTCTGAATACGGTTCGTGATCCACAGCACGCCTGGAACCTGCATCGTGCTGTCAGAATAGAACCGGCCCTACGGAGATCCCATGCCAAGAAAACCATGGTCTGTTTTGCTAGTCGGAATTGTGATAAGCTTGTTGCTTGCATCCTGCGGCGGCAACGCAGATCAACCGGCGATGAAGATGGCGCCAGAGTCACAGCTCCCAACCCAGATCAAAAGCGCGCCAGCCAATGTGAAAGAAGCCTATCGCTTCGCCGTGGCCAACCCGGAGTTGATGAAGGAGATTCCCTGCTTCTGCGGCTGCGTCGCCGGCGGCCACAAATCCAACTATGCCTGCTACGTCAACGAGGATGGCAGTGCGGCCGGCATCCTGCAGTACGACGATCACGCCCTGGGCTGCGGCATCTGCGTGGATATCACGCTGGATGTGATGAAGATGACGCGGGAGGGTAAAACGTTAGAACAGATGCAGGCAGTGATCAACCAGCGCTATGGCAGCTTCGGACCCTCGACCGATGGATCCCCGTAGGGTGACGCGCAGCCTGGCGGCGGCGGTAGCGACGGCCCTGCTGGCCCTGGCGGCGCTGCTAGTACCCCTGCCCACGGGCGCGACCGCGGCCGGGGAGCGCGAGATCACGCTGGATGCGCGCATGTTCGCCTTCGAGCCGGGCCGGCTGCGCGTCAACCAAGGCGATCGCGTGACGGTAATCCTGCACTCCACCGACGTGGTGCACGGCCTGTACATCGACGGGTATGGCATCGACATCACCGCCGAGCCGGGCCGGCCAGCCCAGGCCAGCTTCGTCGCCGACAAACTCGGCAAGTTCCGCTACCGCTGCTCGGTCAGTTGCGGCGCCATGCACCCCTTCATGATCGGCGAGCTGATTGTTGGTCCCAACATTCCCTTCGGGCGAGCCGTCGCATCACTCTTTATCGTCGCCATCGGCAGCCTGGTCACTGTTGCCCTGCGTCCCGTGAATCAGTGACCGTCCACCAGTTCACCATAACCCACTCCCATGTCCCAGCCCCCCACCACCCGCCCCGACTCCACCTGGCGCTTCGATCTGACCAGCATCCCGCTGATCAACCGCGTGCTGCGCTGGCGGCCATTGCAGTTCACCCTGGTGCTGATCACCCTGGGCTTCTTTCTGCTGGCCATCCTGACAGCCTTCTTCGGCACGCCGGCTGGCAATCGCAACTTCAGCATCATCTTCGTCTGGATCGTCTGGTGGGCCTTGGTGATCATCCTGTTGATACCGGCCCTGGGCCGCGGCTGGTGCGCGATCTGTCCCATCCCCGCGCCCGGCGAGTGGCTGCAGCGCCAGAGCTTCGTCCATCCCCGGCGGCGCACGCTGTGGACGTTGGGCAAGCGCTGGCCGCGACGGCTGAAGAACATCTGGATCCAGAATTTCGCCTTCCTGGGCGTCGCCTTGTTCAGCGCCATCATCCTGACCCGACCGCTGGCGACCGGCGCGGTGCTGCTGCTGTTTATTGTGCTGGCCCTGGGACTGAGCCTGGTCTACGAGCGGCGCACCTTCTGCCGCTACGTCTGCCCGGTGGGCGGTTTCATCGGCCTCTATTCCATGACCGCGCCTATCGAGTTGCGGGTCAAGGACGTGGAGGTTTGCCGTACCCACGACACCAAGGACTGTTATCTGGGCAACGAGCAGGGCTTCGGCTGCCCGTGGCTGGTCTTCCCCGGCAGCTTGACGCGCAATACCTACTGCGGTCTCTGTACCGAATGCCTCAAAAGCTGCACCATGAACAACGTGGCCATCAACCTGCGGCCGCCGGGGACCGACCTGCTGGTAGCCAAGGGCCGGCGCATCGACGAAGCCTACAAGGCCTTCATCATGCTCGGCTGCGCGCTGGTCTACTCGGCCGTGCTGCTGGGGCCATGGGGCGTGCTCAAGGACGCGGCCAACTTCGGCAGCCTGCCCACGTGGCTGCTTTACGCGACCGGCTTCCTGGCCTTCAACCTGCTGGTCATCCCCGGCCTGTTCTTCGCGGCCACATCGGCCAGCCGGCGCTGGGCCGGCCTGACCCATATCAAGCCCAAGCAGTATCTGATCGACTTTGCCTACACGCTGGCGCCGCTGGGCCTGGCCGCATGGATTGCCTTCAGCCTGGGCTTCGTGCTGGTCAACATCAGCTACGCGCTGCCGGTGATCGCCGACCCGTTTGGCTGGGGTTGGAATCTGCTGGGCCTGCGCGACGTGCCGTGGACGCCCATCATCCCCGCGTTCGTGCCCTACCTGCAGGTTCCCGTGTTGCTGGCTGGCCTGGCTTTCAGCATCCATACCGCCTGGCGCATCTCCGAGCAGCAGGCCCGCCAGCGGACACTGCAAGCTGTGCTGCCGGTTGCAGCCTATCTAACGCTGGCGACGCTGGGGTTTTTGGCGTTGTACATGGCGTAACCCGTAACTCGTAACCCGTAACCCGGAGAAGGGCGCCGCAAGTGAAGACCCTCCGGTTACGTGTTACGTGTTACGGGTTACGTGTTACGGGTTACGTGTTACGGGTTACGTGTTACGGGTTACGGGTCATATAGCACAAACTACTGACATGACAGAGAAGCAATCCCCTGAAACCTACCCCGCCTTCCGTTCCCGGCCGGAGCGCATAGCATTGGCGCTGGTGTTGCTGCTGGTGGCCGGACTGCCGCTGGCGATCTGGGGCTACCAGCGCTTGCAGGCGGCCGGGCCGGTGCGCACCATCGAGCTGACCGCCCGGCTGCCCACAACCGCGTATGGCGGTTGGACGCCCGAGCTCATCACCGTGCAGAAGGGGGAGCGGGTGCGGCTGCGCCTGACCAGCACCGACGTGGTGCATGGCTTCGCCGTTCCCAAGCTGGGCATCGACGCCGGCTGGGTCGAGCCGGGCAAGGTTAAGGTGGTAGAGTTCACCGCCGACCAGCCGGGCCGCTACGCCTATCTGTGCACCGTCTGGTGCCTGGATGGGCATTGGCGCATGCGCGGGGTGATCGAGGTGGTGGATCCCGACGATCCGTCCGCGGCTTATCTGGATGTGGACCCACCGCGCACCGACTGGGTGGCATCAGGCATCGACGTCGACGCCGATCACCCTGGCGAATACGCGCCCGCAGCGCCGCCCGACGCAGCTAACGGCGCGCGGCTGTGGCAGCAGATCAGCGACCGGCTCGTGGCCGATGCGGCAGCGGCGTTCGACCTGCGCCTGCTCAGCCCCAGCGATGTGTACGCAGCCCTGGACGACCTGCCGAAGGGGCCAGCGCTGGCTGCCCTGTCGCCGGACGAGCGCTGGGACGTGGTGGCTCACCTGTGGCAGACGACCACCACGCCCGATCTGCTGCGGCTGGGCCAAGGGCTGTACGAGCGGGACTGCACCGGCTGCCACGGCCCGGCGGGACAGGGGGACGGCCCCGGCGCGGCTGCGCTGCGCCAGCAGGTGGAGCAACGCAGCGCAACCGGCATGGACGGGCACAGCCCCGGCGGCTTGCACAGCATGGACATGGCCGCCATGGAACGCCCCGCAACCGACTTCACTGACCTTACGACCCAGGCCGGCGCGGCCGACATGCTCTACTACGGCAAGCTGGTGCGAGGCGGCATGGGCACATCCATGCCCTATTTCGGGACGATCTACAGCGAAGACGAGCTGTGGGCGGTGATCGCCTACCTGCGCAGCTTTGCCTTTCGCAATGACGACTAGAAGACGGTGGTGAAGGTGCGTCCCCAGGTATCGCTCTAGTATCGTGTCAATGCTCATTGGAGGAGTAGGCGTCCCCAGACGCCGGGTTCGCATGTGAGCATGCGAACTTCCCAGATCATGATTGACGCAACACTAGCCGGTTCCGTGAACCGGCGGGGGCAAGTACTGACGAGTTATTTACGCCTTTGTGTACCAGGCCGCCCCTCCGGCGGCAAAGCAACATAAATTGGGCGGGCTGGCGTTACGTTTCCCCTCTCACAACAAAGCAGGATACAGCCGATGATGCAGCCGCTCGACAGGCAGGCCAGTTTTTTCGCTGCTTGCCCACCAATTGGCCGTGTGTTACAATGCTTGCAGCGAGCCGATTGAACCGCTCAACCTGGCTGTTGTCAGGACAAGCACAGAGCAGGAGGCTGCACAATGCCATCACCCTTTCCCGGCATGGACCCCTATCTGGAAGGCGAGATGTGGCAGGAGTTCCATGAACGCCTCGCCAATCAGATCAGCGCCGAGTTGTTGCCCCAACTGGGACCCAAATATGTAGCCCTGCTGGCAAAACGCTACGTGGTGGGTTCGCCCACCTCAGGCATTCTGCCTGGGCTGGGGCTGAACATCGTCGATTGGCCGCAGCAACGGGTGATCTACCCCGACGTCCACGTGGCTGCGCTGCCGGAGCGTAGGCTGCGCGAGCCGACCGTGGGCTACGGAGCCGAAGCAGCGCTGATGGAGCCGGTGGTGGAGGTAGCCAATCCCTTGCCGGCAGCGCCGCAGCTCAGCGTCGAAATCCGCGATGTGACCCAGCGCCGGCTGGTGACGGCGATCGAGATTCTCTCACCGGCCAACAAGCACAGCCAGGGCGCGGTGGAGTATCACGAACGGCGCATCGGGCTGTTGCAGACCCGCACCCACCTGCTGGAGATCGACTTGCTGCGCGGCGGCAGCCGCATTCTGCTGCTTGCCGAGCCGCCGGCCGCGCCCTACTACGTCTATTTAAGCCGCGCAGAACGCCGCCCCTACACGCAGATTTGGCCCATGGGGCTGCGCCAACGTCTGCCGGCAGTGCCGGTTCCGCTGCTACAGCCCGACCCCGACGTGGCGCTCGACCTGCAAGCGGCCGTTGATGCCTGCTTTGCGCTGGTGGGCTACGAGCGCCTGCTGGACTACGCCGATCCCCCGCCTCCGCCGCCGCTGAGCACAGAAGACGCCGACTGGGTAGAGGAACGTTTGCACACGGCCGGCCTGCGATGAACGCCGATCTGTTATTAGAAGAGGCCCGTACCCGAGCCGCAGAGATTCTGCACCGCTGTGCCACGCCGCATGGCTTTCGCGCGTCAGCGTCAGCCACCGGCTATCCGCAGATCTGGGCGCGCGACAGCATGGTGGTGTTCCTGGGCGCAGTGACTACGGGCGATCCGGTTTTGCTGGCCGCCGGCCGGGCTTCGTTGGAGACCATGGGCCGCTATCAGTCGGGCCGTGGCATGATCCAGCTCAACGTCAACCCTGACACGGGCTACGTCAGCACGGAGAACGCCGGCGCGGTCGACGCGAACCTGTGGTTCCTGTTGGGCCATTACCTGCACGTGCAGACCACCGGCGACGTCGCGTTCCTGCGCCGCCACTGGCCGGCCATCGAGCGCGCCATGATCTGGTTGGAGTACCAGGACATGAACGAGTGCGGCCTGCTGGAGATTCCAGAGGCGGGCGACTGGATGGACCTGCTGGCGGTGCGCTACAACGTGCTCTACGACAACGTGCTCTACTACGCCGCCACGCTGGCCTATCAAGAGATGTGCGGCCGGCTCTTTGGGCAGGTGAGCTGCCACCCGCTGCCGGTCAACCCGCTGGGCATCCACGAGCGCCTCAACCTGCTGCTGTGGATCGACCGCTGCTGGGTGCCGGAGCACTTCGCCGAGCACCTGGA
>Ga0209573_1004854_pt1 | contig 12827 bp, 10 predicted proteins | sample TNRBio252014_DNA_FD_185870 | JGI IMG/M metagenome (GOLD analysis project Ga0209573, IMG submission 185870) | Wastewater treatment Type I Accumulibacter community from EBPR Bioreactor in Madison, WI, USA - TNR Reactor_6/25/2014_ DNA (SPAdes)... | ecosystem: Engineered > Bioreactor > EBPR >...
ACCGCATCCACCGTGTCGGCGAGCGGCACACGGTTGAGTGTGATGTCGTAACGTTCCTTCAATGCTTTGCCGTAGAAGTTATCAACATAGGCATTGATGCTATCCGAGCCGCCCCAGATGTACCAATTGACGGTTTGTCCCTTTGCGGCGGCAAGCACACTGTCCCAATCGTTCAGGTCGAATTCGCCTGTTGGTTGTGCGGGTGCGCCACATGCCGAAACCAGCATGGCGAAAATGGCAATCAAAAATATAACTCTCTTCATTGTTTTTCTCCTCTTTATTTTTTCAACCACGAAGTGCCACACGCGTGCCTGCGCACGGTGCAGGCAAAGGTACACAAAGGTTTTTTCTTCGTGACACTTCGTGGTTAATTGCCTTTAATAAATCTATACTTCAAAAACGCACCCAACTCTTTCCCGATGTTCGGCAATGTCTCGCGCATAAAGAAATCTGCCACTTTCAAAATGCCGCTCGAAAACGTGGGGTACGGATACACCAACCGATAAATCTTGTGCAGTGAAATTCTCTGACTGATGGCAAGCGTAAAGAATGAAATCATCTCCGAAGCATTTGTGCCCACGATGGTCACATGCAGAATCTGCCCCGTCAGCCGAATCACATCAGCAATGATGAAACCGTTCTCCACGCCGTCGGTGTAGCCGCGGTCGGTGTGGTCTTTGAAATCCACACGAATGCGCTTGATGAGTTGCGGATGATATTTCTCGGCGATCTGTTTTTGCGTCAGACCCACATTCGCCACTTCAGGGTCGCTGAACGTCGCGTTCGGAAAGATCGGCTCGTTCTTCGCCAGCGGTAAAAATGGAAATGCGATTCGTTGAACAACTCGTCGTCCTTGTGCGTTTGCCGAATGCGTAAAAGCGGACGTAGGAGTCACATCCCCAATCGCATACACACCTTTGACATTCGTCTCCCCAAACGAGTTGACCTGCACCCCCGTCCGCGCATCCCACTTAATTTGAGCCTGATCCAGTCCGAGCGACTCTAGATTCCGCACCCGACCGACTGCCACTAAAACCTTATCCACATCCTGAATTTTGATTTCCTTCTCGCCCTGCTTCAAGGTCAGCGTTTTGATAGTTTCATCAAATCCCGTGGCGGTTGCGCCATAATATGTAACGATGCCCTTCTTCTCGATCTCTGGCTGCAATGCCTCTGACACCTCAGGGATATAAACCGCCAGCGGACGCGGGTCCAGCGCATACATGGTCACTTTTGCGCCGAGTTTGCAGAAAGCGAACGCCATTTCCATTGCGATCACGCCCGCACCTGCAATGACCAAATGCTTCGGCATATCGCGCAGATCAAACAGCGACTCATTCGTCAGCGTACGTTCCTTCGGCAACCCAGGAATCTCGATCATGCGCGGACGCGCCCCCGTGGAGATGACGATATTCTCCGCAGTCACTTTCTGCGTGCCGCCTGCTTTCAACGCCACCTCGATCTCTTTCGACGCAGTGAACTTTGCCATGCCTTCAATAAATGTGACGTTTTTCAAATGCCGCACTTCTTCGGTCTCTTTGTCGCGCAGGGCATCCCGTTTGCGGGTCACTTCTTGCAAGGCTTCGTCAGGATTCATGCCAGGTTTGAAGTTTTTCGCCAAATGGATCAACGTCTTCGATGGCACACAGCCCACGTTCGTACAATCGCCGCCGACATGATTGCCTTCGATAAATGCCACTTGCTTACCCAGCCCTGCCAACCCGATCGCCGCCGTCATCCCGCCCGAGCCTGCGCCAATGACGATGGTGTGAAAATGATTTGTCATGATGTGATTCCTCTGTGTTGTTCCAAAATCTGACCACCAATTACTCACTCGCTACCGTCTGTGGTCCGCCGTCCGCAGTCGCTTCTTTTTTCTTAAACATCCTCGAAAGCACAATGCTGACAATAAAGATCGCCACCGAAAAACCCAGCGTCACAGGGTTCAACTTGGGCAGCGCCCCATCGAAACTCTCCACCGAAGCGCCGAAGCCCACGAAGGCAATCGTCCCAGGGATGGCGCCAAGCGCTGTTGCCAGAATGAACGCCCAATATCTTATTTTCAAAAAGCCCGCCAGATAACTGACCGCGTCATACGGCAGGAAGATGAAGCGCATGGTCATCACCGTCTCGAAACTGTTCTCACGCATTCGCCGCGCATAACGTTGAATCCAGCCGTCCGAGCCGTCATCCTTCAATAAACCTTCGCCGAAGAACCTCCCCACATAGAATGCAATCGTGGATGAAATATTACTGGCGACAATGGTGTAAAGCACGCCCAACACGGGTCCGAAAACAAAACCGCCCGCCAAAGTCAAAATGGTGGACGGAAACAAAATCAATGGGCGCACGGCATACAAGATAATGTAGATCAACACGCCCCATACGCCATTCTTCATGAAATCGAGCATCTGCTGAACGACCTGTAGAGGGGAGAGTCCGTTCGAGGCGGCGTACCACCGGTAGAGGGCAACCAGCCCCACCCAAAAAAGAAGCGCGGCGATCTTCTGTCCATTGCGTTGAATAAAATTTTTTTCGGGCATAAAATTTCCTTTCCCATTTTGAAACAATCGGGAAAAGGTTCTTACCAACTCCATCCACACCTTAAGACTTCCTAATGAAAGACCCGCTGACAAATCAACGGGTCTTTCATTTTTATACGCTCTTCAAATATTCGCGGATGAGCAACGCCACTGTTGCGCCCTCTCCTGCCGCAGATGCCACCTGTTTTGTGCTGCCTTGACGTACATCCCCCGCAGCAAAGATACCCGGAATGCTGGTCTCCAAAAACATCGGCTCGCGCCCATCGAAGCCCGGCAGTTGACGCCCGTCGTGTACCAGATCGTGCCCGGTCAACACAAAACCCCATCGGTTCATTTCCACGCCTGTTTCTTTCAAGGCGCTGGTGTTCGGCGTAAGCCCAATGAATACGAACACACCCGCTGGTTGAAGCGTTTCCACCGCACCCGTCTTTCGGTCTTTGACTTCAACCGCTTTCAGTTTACCGCCCGCACCGCTAAAGTTCGTCACTTCGGTGTTGAAGCGCACATCGATCTGCGGATGTTCCAAGGTCTTTTCCTGAATGACCTGGCTGGCAGTCAATTCATCACCGCGCACCAGCAACGTAACCTTCTCAACAAATTTCACCAAAAATAGACTTTCTTCTGCTGCGCTATTGCCGCCGCCGATGACCGCCACAGATTGACCCTTGTAGAATGGTCCATCACAGGTTGCACAAAAATGGATGCCCGCACCGATAAAATCATCTTCGCCGGGCGCACCCAATCGTTTGTAACGGCTGCCCGTGGCAATCAACACTGCCCGCGCTGAATACTCACTTCCATCAGCAGTTTGCACGCAATGGTAATTTCCATTTTGACGAATGGCAGTCACATCTTGCGCTTGCAACATCTCCACGCCAAAACGCTCTGCCTGCTGGCGAAGTTGTGAAGCGAACTCTGAGCCCAGCACACCTTCGGCAAAGCCAGGCACATTGTCCAGCCGTTCGGTGGCGGCAGCCTGCCCGCCCAACGCGGCGCGTTCAATGACCAATGTGTCGATGCCTTCACGTGCCGTGTATAAGGCTGCGGTCAATCCCGCAGGTCCACCGCCGATCACGATCAGATCATAATGACTGTGTGCGGCTGTGGTTTTCAGCCCCAACTTCACCGCCAACTCCGCATTGGATGGCTCGACCAAAATCGAACCGTCTGCAAACTCAATCGTCGGGATGATGCGTTTGCCACCGTTCTTCTGCAATACATACGCCTCACCCGCCTTGTCCTGCTCAATATCCACCCACTTGTAGGGGATCTGATGTTCGCCTAAAAACTGTTTGCTGCGTCGGCAATCGGGACACCAATATGCGCCATAAATAGTAATGTCCATGTGTGTAGCTCCTTCCTGTATTTGAAACATAAGATGAGGAAACTCTTACTTTTTGTAAGAACTCAATCTTTATTTCCTTCCAACAGGAAGAGGAGTTGCCATGAGAAAATTTTACTGGATTCTGATTCTTGGTTTTTTACTAGCAGCCTGCGCTTCAACTACTCAACCGACGATGGAAACTACACCCATAACGACTCCATCGGGGGATGATATTGATTTGCAAACACCGAAGCCGCATTCTGACTCGCGACCATCCACCCCGGAATGGGAACCGGGAGTTGAACCACAGCCGTTGCGTTCCGATTCAAGCGAACTGCCGCCGCCCGGAGCGGAAAACGAATTCATCACCGACTTCAGCAAACATTCTGTGCCGTATAGCGAAATTCTTTCGGGAGGTCCACCCAAAGATGGGATACCCTCGATAGATGCACCCAAATTCGAGTCCACGAGTGAAGCGGATGAATGGCTGGACGATCCCGAGCCTGTCGTCTTTGTCCAAGCCAACAATGAAGCGAAAGCCTATCCCATCCAAATTTTGATGTGGCATGAGATCGTGAATGATACCGTTGGCGGCGAACCACTGATGGTATCGTTTTGTCCGCTGTGCAACACGGCGATTGCTTTCAAGCGCACCCTCGATGGACAGGTCTTGGATTTCGGCACCACAGGGCGCTTGCGTTACAGCAACCTCATCATGTATGACCGTCAGACCGAGACATGGTGGCAACAGGCAACAGGCGACGCGATTGCAGGTGAATATACAGGCGCACAATTGGAATTTTATCCTGCCTCCATGATCTCATGGAAAGATTTCAAAGCGCAATTCCCCGATGGCGAGGTACTTTCACACGATACAGGGCACCCACGCAACTATGGCAGGAATCCGTATTACGGATATGATGACATCAGTCAAACGCCCTTCTTGTTCGATGGTACGACACCAAATCAACTTCCGCCAATGGCGCGTGTTTTGACTGTTGATTTAAACGGCGAAGCGGTTGCCTATCCCTACGATGTGTTGAGCGAAGTCAGCGTAATCAATGATACGGTCAGCGGGGAAGCCATCGTCGTTTTCTGGGCAGAGGGAACCGCCTCTGCGCTGGACAGGACCAAAATCCCCGAAGGACGCGAAGTTGGCTCGGCAGTGGCTTACTCAAGAGTCTTGGATGGTTCAACTCTTGATTTTGAATTCAAAGACGAAAAGATCTTCGATTTACAAACAGGTAGTGAGTGGAATATTCTCGGTCAGTCAATCGCTGGAGAACTATCAGGCAGGCAACTTGCACCGGTCGTTTCCATCAATCACTTCTGGTTTTCCTGGGCGGCGTTCAAACCTGCGACGAGAATTTATCAGCCGTGATACGAGAAGATAATAAAGTGCACCAATTGATAATCATAACCGCAAACGTATCTGTCCAGCAGGGCATATATCACGTATATGGGTATAAGTATCCGTATACAATAATGCCCAACATCAATCTTGCTTCAAATTTATCAATTACCTCTACTAATTGTATGGACTATAATCCTCTGCAAGATTACTTTTAGTCTACTATTGAGGTCACTCATGCCTAACCATCTTGTCTCTGAAAATTCCCTTTACCTGCTACAGCACGCAAATAACCCCGTAAACTGGTACCCTTGGGGTGAAGAAGCCCTTACCAAGGCTCGCACAGAAAACAAACCCATTTTTCTTAGCATTGGATATGCCGCCTGCCACTGGTGTCATGTGATGGAACACGAATCGTTCGAGGATCCTGAAACAGCTGCCCTGATGAACGAGAACTTTATAAACATAAAGGTGGATCGTGAAGAACGCCCAGACATAGATGGAATATACATGCAAGCCACAGTCGCCATGACCGGCTCTGGAGGCTGGCCGATGTCTGTCTTCCTCACGCCGGATCTCAAGCCATACTTTGCGGGCACGTACTTTCCTCCAGTGAGACGATACAACATGCCAGCCTTCAAGGAAGTCTTGAGAAACCTTTCACGGGCATGGCAGGAGGATATCCAGGAAGTTGAACGAGTTGGAAATCAGGTTGTCGAACATATTCGCCCACCCATTCACAAGCCTGGGAATAGGAATGAAATAACCTCAGAAGCTCTCGAAGCGGCTATAAAAAACCTGCTTGATTCTTACGATTGGGGGTATGGAGGCTGGGGCTCAGCGCCCAAATTTCCGCAACCCATGACAATCGAATTTCTTCTACGCCGGTCAACCACCGATACAACCCAACGCGATCAAATACTAAAGGCTGCCACTCATGCATTAAATGCAATGTCACGCGGTGGGATGTATGATGTTGTCGGCGGTGGTTTCTCCCGTTATAGTGTCGATAATTTTTGGAGAACGCCTCACTTTGAAAAAATGACATATGATAATGCCCAATTAGCCCTGGCATATCTACACGGGTATATGGTCACGGGCAACACAGACTATCGCAGGGTTTGCGAGGAGACGCTGGATTTTGTCATGCGCGAATTGACTCATTCAGAGGGTGGATTTTTTAGCAGTCTGGATGCAGACTCGGAAGGTGAAGAGGGAAAATTCTATGTCTGGACACAAGACGAACTCGAGGGAGTGGTCGGTTCGGAATTCGAATTTTTCAAAGCCGCATATGGCATTACCCCATCTGGGAACTGGGAAAGTAAAACCATCCTGCAACGTGCTCTGGATGATTCCACGCTTTCAGCCCGATTCAAAATGGAGCCAGAAGAACTTTGGCAGAAATTATCCAAATGTCATTCAAGACTTTTGGAAGCAAGAAGTTCACGCATCCGCCCTGCTACTGACGACAAAGTGCTGGTGATGTGGAACTCCTTGATGCTAAAAACTTTTGCAGAGGCTGGGCGTTATTTGAATAGGCAGGATTATCTTCAAGTTGCAATTCGAAACGCACGATTCTTGTTGAGTAAATTATATGTAAATGATCGGCTTCACCGATCCTGGCGGGAAGGACAGGCAAAGCATAATGCCTATCTGGAAGACTATGCCGGTCTGATCCTGGCGCTTTTATCGCTGTATCAATCCGATCCGAATAAGGAATGGTATCATTCGGCTTTGAAACTCGCAGATGAAATGGTCGAACATTTCATTGATCCCAATGGAGGTTTTTTCGACACACGTGATGATCATGAAACCCTCCTTGTACGTCCGAAAGATATTCAAGATAATGCCACTCCATCCGGAAACGCATTAGCTGCTACTGCCCTACTTGAGCTCGCAGCGTATGGAGATCGGACGGATTGGCGAGATCTAGCCGAGGAGATGCTTTCCTCAGTATATGGAGCGATGCTACGTTATCCAACTGCTTTTGCACAATGGTTGTGCGCTGCCGATTTTGCTGTCGGTCCAACTCGTGAGGTGGCAATTATTGGTGACGCACAGCGTATCGAAACCAATGAATTGTTGAAAACCCTCTGGAAAACGTTCCGACCCCGGCAGGTAACGGCGATTTCCAATTACCCGCCGGAGCCGGATGCGCCAGCCTTACTGAAGGATAGATCATTATTGAAGGGTCTTCCCACAGCATATGTGTGTCAGGGATTTGTTTGTTTACAGCCAGTCAATTCGCCAAGTGAGATGGAGTCCCAACTGGTGGGTATCTCAAACCATTAGTGAGCCATCAAACCATAACTACCGACTGATAACCGTGCTGAAAACACAACTCCGTTTGTACGATTGGGTACACCATTACGAAAAAATGTTATACGACAATGCCCTGCTTGCGCGCGCTTATCTCCATGCCTGGCAGGTCACACGCAATCCGTTTTACAAACGCATCGTCATAGAAACGCTCGACTTTATTGCAAAAGAAATGACCCACGAACAAGGCGGGTTCTATTCCTCACTCGATGCCGACTCTGAAGGCGAAGAAGGCAAATTTTACGTTTGGACACAAGCCGAAATTCAGAACATTCTTGGCGAAGATTATGATTTTTTTGAAGCGGCGTATGGCATTACTGCCAAAGGGAATTGGGAAGGCAAGACCGTCTTACAACGCACCCTGGATGATGCCACCCTCGCCGCCCGCTTCCATCTGGACCCGGAAACTGCGCAAACAAAATTGAGCGAATCTCACTCCAAACTTTATGCGGCTCGCGCAACGCGCATCCGCCCTGGCACAGATGACAAAATCCTCACTGCATGGAATGGGTTGATGCTGATGGCTTTTGCAGAAGCCGCCCGAGTCCTCGATGGCGAGAATTCCAAAGCCAACATCTATCTCAATCTGGCTACGCGCAGCGCAGAGTTTTTGATCACCCACCTTCGCCCGAATGGAACACTCCGCCGTTCGTGGCGAAATGGCAGAACCACCCACGAAGTCTTTCTGGAAGATTACGCCGCACTGATCCTCGGCTTGCTGGAGTTGTATCAGACAGACTTCAATACCAGGTGGTTTGCTGCCGCTAAAGAACTTGCAGATGAAATGATCGATAAATTCCACGACCCCGAAGGCGGATTCTTTGACACCCCGAGTGATGGCGAGGCACTGCTTCTGCGCCCCAAAGATGCGCAAGATAATGCCACCCCAAGCGGAAATTCAATGGCGTGTGAAGCCCTGGTAAAATTAGCGGCGTTCACCGACGAAGGCAGGTATCGCGACCTTGCAGAAGAAGCCCTGTCGCAGATCACTCATTTTGTTTTGCGCTATCCGCTGGGGTTTACGAGATGGCTCTCAGCGGCGGAAAATGCCCTGGGAACGTTGAAACAGGTTGCGGTTTTGGGTGAAGCGGGAGAAGAAAACTTCGAGCGGATGATCCAAGCCGTGAGAGCAGACTATCGCCCAAGTGTGGTGGTGGCCGCTTCCCCTTATCCGATTGAAATAAATGCCCCAGTTTTGTTGCACAACAGAAACACGTTGAACGGAAAAGCCACGGCATACGTCTGCGAGGGATTTGTTTGCAACCAACCTGTTACAGAAGTGAACAAATTGATCGAACAATTGATTTTGTAGAAGAGGAAATATGGATCCAATATTTATGGAAGACTTAATCAAGATCGGTATGGCTGTGCTGGTGGGCGGTTTGATCGGGGCAGAACGCGAATATCAAGACAAGGCAGCGGGATTCCGCACCATCATCCTGATCACGCTCGGCTCGACGCTATTCACGATCTTTTCATTGAGCATGGATCCCGGCTTCACACAGACCCGCATCGCTGCAAACATCGTGACGGGGATCGGCTTTTTAGGCGCTGGTGCGATCATGCGTGAAGGCGGGCGCATTGCCGGGCTGACGACCGCCGCAACCATCTGGCTTTCTGCCGCACTGGGAATGGGCATCGGTGCGGGAAACTTGTCCTTCGTCCTCGCTGCCACGTTCGTGACGATTTTGGTTCTGATCGCATTCCCCAAGCTGGAAGCCCGCATCGATCGCATCCGTGAAGCGCGTACTTACGAGGTCACTGTCGGTGTGGATGATTTTGATACGGTAGAGCGAATGTCAACACAATTCGATAATCTTTCCCTGCGAGTGTTCGAACATCATCAGGCAAAGAACGAGAAGTCGGTCATCAGCACATGGAAAGTGATCGGCGCGCCGCAAAACCACGAAAAATTCGTCCAAGCCGCTATGCGCGACAAGAGCGTGAAGGAATTGAATTACTAACGCCATCAGACAAAAAAACAGACCGCTCGCGGTCTGTTTTTTTGTCTATTTCTTCTCTTCTTCCGGCATTTCGCCCGCATTCTCGTCCTTGTTGCCCAACCCCTCGCGGAAGGATTTGATGCTGCGCCCGATCTCACCAGCGATCTTGCCGATGCGTCCGGGACCAAAAAGCAGGACAACGATCACCAGGATGATGATCCATTCAGTACCACGCGGCAAACCCAACATACGACACTCCTTGGTTGAAATTCACAAGTATCGTACCACGATTCAATGAAAACGTGGTTAGAGTTCCCTGCGGAAGAAAATGCCTTCGATGAAGCGCATAGTACGTCGCAAGAGAGAGCGTAAACGTGCAAATAAACGATATTGCTGTGGACGAATGGTCTTCTTCGGCTCGATGGGACCCGTCCACTCGACAGTCATAGCGCCCCACGTGAGACCCGCGCCGAAGCCAACAAAGACGATCTTGTCGCCGCTCTTGACTTGACCCTTTTCGACCGCTTCGACAGTGGCAATCGGGATCGAGGCGGTGGAGGTATTCCCAAACCGATCCACATTGACAACAAATTTTTCCATTGGCATTTTCAGGTACTTTGCCGCCGTTTCAATGATGCGGTAATTTGCCTGATGCGGGATGATCCACTGCAAGTCGGCGGTGGTCAAGCCCGCCAGTTGCAACGATTCTTGTGTGGCTTGCCCCATGACACGCGTGGCAAAACGGAAGACTTCCTTGCCATCCATGTACACATAGTGTTTTCCATCGTGGACGGTCGTTTCCGTCGCCGGGTGACGCGCACCACCACCGGGAAGAGTCAACAGGTCTGCGCCTGAACCGTCGGAGTGCATCACAGCAGAGAGAACGCCGCCGGGTTTGTCGCTGGCTTGCAAGACGAACGCGCCCGCCCCATCCCCAAAAAGGATGCAGGTGTTGCGGTCTTTCCAATTAATAAATCGCGATAACGTCTCGGTGCCAACGACCAGTGCATTTTTTATCGAACCGCTGCGGATGGCCTGCGCCGCCATGTTGACGGCATAAATAAAACCGGAACAGGCAGCCAGCAGGTCGAACGCGCCGGCTTTGGTCGCGCCGATCTGATCCTGGATCAAACAGGCTGTCGCCGGAAAAATATACTCCGGTGAAGATGAAGTACAAATGATCAAATCCAATTCTGTGGGGGCGAGGTTAGCCACCTGAAGCGCTTTGAGAGACGCTTCGACACCCAGCGTGGAAGGGAATTCATTTTCCCTGGCGATATGACGTTCGCGAATGCCCGTACGGCTGCGAATCCATTCATCACTGGTTTCCACCAATTTGGCGATATCGTCATTTGTAAGAACGGGTTCCGGGACGTGCATGCCCCAGCCCGTGATATGCGCGAATGGCATCCTTGCTCCTTTACTTATTTCGGCTGAGAATCAACGTCGCGTTGTGTCCGCCAAAACCAAACGAATTGGACATAACATGATCCACAACCGCCTTGCGCGGCCGGTTGGGGACATAATCCAGATCGCAGACGGGATCAGGGGTCTCATAATTGATGGTGGGCGGAAGAGTGTCGTTCAGGATCGCCATTGTGCCGATCACCGCTTCGATCGCGCCGGATGCGCCCAGCAGGTGTCCGGTCATGGATTTGGTGGAGGAAACAGGAATCTTGTACGCCTGTTCTCCAAAAACGGTTTTGATGGCGGCGGTCTCGCTCTTATCGTTCAATTGTGTGGATGTGCCGTGGGCGTTGATGTATTGGATATCACCAACACCAAGCCCGGCATTCTCAAGTGCCAGCCGCATCGAGATCGCTGCTCCGGCGCCATTTTCGGCGGGCGCAGAAATATGATACGCATCATCCGTTGTACCATACCCGGCAAATTCACATAAGATGTTCGCGCCACGTGACTGGGCATGTTCAAGAGATTCAAGGATCACAATACCCGCCCCTTCACCCATCACGAAGCCATCCCGGTTCTTATCGAATGGACGTGAAGCGCGCTGTGGGTCATCATTACGGGTGGAAAGGGCGGTCATCACATTCATCCCCGCCATGGCAATTGCCACAATCGCCGCTTCTGACGCGCCCGCAACCATCACATCTGCCGCGCCGCGTCGGATCATCTCCGCCGCCTCACCCATGGCGTTCGTGCCAGAGGCACAGGCTGTTGCCAACGCCATGTTGGGTCCGCGCGCGCCGATGCGGATGGCAATGTTCCCAGCCGCCCCATCCGAGATCATCATCGGAATCAGAAAGGGGCTGACGCGGTCGGGTCCACGTTCCTTCATTACCTCGTGTTGCTCGATCAATGTGATGATGCCGCCAATGCCAGAACCGATCAACACGCCGACACGATCGCGATTCGCCTCATCGATCTTCAAACCGGATTGATCCAACGCTTCCAAGGTTGCCGCCGTGGCAAATTGGGTAAAGCGGTCCATCTTACGCGCTTCACGCGTGCCGAACATTGCCACACCATCGAAACCTTTAACTTCCGCAGCAAACCTGGTCTTGTGGGCGCTCGCATCGAACGCAGTAATGGGGGCCGCGCCAGACCTTCCGGCCAGCAGGGATTCCCATGTTTCCTTCACATTGTTACCCACCGGGCTGACACACCCCAGCCCTGTTAATACAACTCGTTTTCTCATCAACCAGTCACTCCACATATGTAAATTTTAAAAAATAAAGGACAAGCAAGCTTGTCCCTTAAAACACAATTTATGACGGAAAGACACGCCGATTTTACTACACGCCTCTTAAGATCGACCAAGTTTGTTGGACATGCAACCGGTCATGTTCGGTGATGAAACCAATGATTTCCTGAAAGGTTGTCGGTCCAAAAATGGCATGACGGGCTTTGCGTGCCCAACCTTCGGCGGAAACAGATTTCAACATGGAGATCGTTTCAAGCCGGGCTTGATTGAATTCCTTCAAGACCGCCGCGCCGTCTTCATGCAAATAGTCACGCTGGAGTGCCCATACACCCGTATCAGGGCGCGGAATGAAAGGGTCCTCCTTTTCCGCAAATAGGTTCAGCTGCATGTGATGGATCTCTCGTTCGGTGTCGCGCAGATGACAGAGTAATTCGGTCAACGTCCATGCATCGTCGGAAAGTTTATGCTTCCACTGGCGCGAGTCCAGACCGCTCAACAAGCCGTTCAACACCGCTGGGGTGGAGGTGATCACTGCCAGAATGGAATCAACGGATTTGAAGTTGGGCGTCAAGGATTTGGGGTTGGCGGACTCAAGCCATCGGCGTAGATCAGGCAATGTTCCGCGCGCATCCGCTTCCGGTCCAGACGATGAAGCGGATTCTGCATCCACATGAAATGTTGC
>Ga0209573_1004856_pt1 | contig 12823 bp, 13 predicted proteins | sample TNRBio252014_DNA_FD_185870 | JGI IMG/M metagenome (GOLD analysis project Ga0209573, IMG submission 185870) | Wastewater treatment Type I Accumulibacter community from EBPR Bioreactor in Madison, WI, USA - TNR Reactor_6/25/2014_ DNA (SPAdes)... | ecosystem: Engineered > Bioreactor > EBPR >...
TATCTTCGCATTCGGAATAAGGTCCAAAGACAGCAAAAAACCATCATGTTTTTGCTTTCGGCATTGGTTTCTTTAGGTTTGGTTTTGCTGACAAATGATCAGAGTTTTAATCCGACTCAAAACTACGTTCTGTTCATTTTATTTTTTGCTATTGGTCTTTGGGTGACTGAAGCTATTCCCCCTTTTGCAGTTGGAATCCTAATTATAGGTTTTTTGGTGTTTACCATGGGACAAATCGGAAATATGGATGTACAAAGATACGTTCATACCTGGTCTGATGGTGTCATTTGGTTGTTTTTAGGAGGCTTTTTTTTGGCAGAAGGTATGAAAAAATCCAAATTAGACAATCAGCTTTTAAGCTATACAATACCTAGATTGGGTCATAAAGTACCAACCATTTTGTTGGGATTTATGGTAATAACAGCTATTTTGTCTTTATTCATGAGCAATACGGCAACAACTGTTATGGTTTTGGCAACATTATCACCTGTTTTTTTGCTCCCGGACACCACATTACAAAAACCTTTATTGCTTGGTGTGGCGGGAGCTGCTTCATTTGGTGGAATGGGGACCATAATCGGTTCGGCACCTAATGCGATTGCGGTAGGGGCCATTGAGTCTATGGGTCATAAAATCAGTTTTGTAGAATGGATGATGTACGGCATACCCGTTGCTGCATTTTTGACCATTCTGTTTTGGTGGATTCTTGTTAGAAAGTATCAATTACAAGGCAAAAGTTTTGATTTAAGTGTATTGATTCAGGAGGAAATATCTGATGAGGAATCACATTCTGAAGAAAAAGCTAAAAAGAGGATCGTACTGCTTGTTTTTATATCGACCTTATTGCTTTGGCTTACCTCTGAATGGACAGGAATACCTGTTGCGGCTGTTAGTGGAATTCCGATTGTATTTTTGACCATGTTGGGTATTATTGACGCAGATGATGTACGAACCTTACCTTGGGATACACTTATGTTGGTGGCAGGGGGACTTGCTTTGGGGCTTGCGGTTCAGGAACAAGGATTGGTAGATTATTATATACAAAAACTCAACAATTTTGAGATACAACCTGTAACGGTATTTTTGATGTTCGGTATATTATCTGTTGTAATATCAAATTTTATGAGCAATACTGCTGCCGTTTCGATTATTTTGCCGGTTGCTGTCACGTTTGTGGCTACCATTAGTGGAACAAATCCGATTATTACTCCTGTTATTGTAGGTTTGGCGGCATCATGTGCATTGGCATTGCCGGTTTCTACACCACCTAATGCTGTGGCATATAGTTATGGAAAGGTAGAACAAAAAGAATTTTTGTATGGAGGTTTGGTCATGGGATTAGCCGGACCTTTGATTATTATTTTTTGGGTTTTGTTGTTACAATGGCTTTCCTGAACAATGTACGATAAATAAAAAAAGGCAGATGTTCAAAAAAAACTGAACATTCTACCTTTTCTTCAACAATTACTAAAAACAAAACAAAATTCTTAATTATCTTGTATATCCAATATTTATTGGTTTCGGATTATTTTTATTGTAATTAAAATGTATGTTTACATCTTTCGGAACATAAATGGTATACTTAATTTGATGTGCACGCCATTTACTGTTTGCCGGCATTCTCATCCAAGGAGAAATCATAATTTTATTACCTTCAATTTTGTAAGGAGCACTGATTGATTTTACCCTTTCAGATGCCCGGCTTTGATTGATAGCTCTTGCTTCGGTAACTTTTTCAATAGTAACAAACGGGCTGTCGGTGGTTTTATATTTTACAGAAACATTGTGAAAATAAAGGCTGTCTTCTTTAATTTTCAGCGGTACTTCCACAAACTGTGCGATGTTGTTGAGACTCAGATTTTCATCCCATGTATTGATATAAATATCTTTTGAATCAATGGTAAAGTCATTTTTTGCTGAAAGAACTTCCCGGTGTTTATAATCAACACCTGTCATGGTGGCAGAATAAAACGCTGCGAATAATGCGATAAACCAAATGGTCCAGATGGTAAAATTGACCTCCCTTTTTACTTTTGTTTTAAAGGCTATCCGAAGGAAAAATGCGATCAATCCAAAGATGGGCGCAGCTACCAGAAAAAACAAAGAAATAATGCCGGTATGATTGATAAATGTCGATTCCGGTCCGAAAATCCGTATGACCGGACTTCCTAAAGATATACTTATCAAAAGGCTCATACCGGACAGAATCAATGCGATGATAATGATAACGGAGATTGATTTGATCAAAGGAACAAATGCAATCCTGATGAATCTGAGGGTTTTACGAAGGGCTCCAAAAAGACCTTCCACGATCCGGCTCGTCATCTGAACACCGGCTACCAAACCCGAACTTACCTGTGCCGTTTTTTTTTACTACCAAATTCCTTGCCCCACTCTGATATTTTGTCACCAAGTTCGTTGATTTCTTCTTCCACTTTTTTGGCAATATTTTCTACAGTGGTGGGTTCGCCTTTCATGGCAAGTTTGTCACTGGATGTCACAGCTTCAGGAACAATAAACCACAAGACCAGGTAAGTCATTACGCCGAATCCTCCGAAAAATGTAAACAAAACAAAAATCAGACGTACCCAGACAGGATCATCGATACCGAAGTATGCAGAAATTCCGGAACAAACACCTGCAAGTTTTTGGTCATCAGGGTCACGAAATAATCTTTTGCCGGTTTTGATGGAACCTTTTTTATATGATTTGTCCCGGTTTTGTTGATAAGATGGTTGTTCTAAAGGTTCAGCACCGAAATCTTCCGGCTTACCCATTACCTGAACCACTTCATCCACTTCTTTCATGCTGACGATGGTTCTTCCTTTGAGATGTTCCTGAAATAATTCTGCCATTCTTACTTCAATGTCATAAAGGATTTCATCACATCCGTCGGATGCTGAAAAATGATTTCTTATGGATTCAAGATATTGATGAACATACTCAAAGGCATCTTCATTTATATGAAAAGGATATCCTCCCAGGTTGATACTAACTGTTTTGTTCATTTTGTTTTATTTTTGATTGTGAATAATTGACTGCCTGATTAAGATCTTCCCAGGTTTCTTTGAGACTTGTCAAAAAATCCTGACCTGATTCAGTGATTTGATAATATTTACGGGGTGGTCCTGATTTTGATTCCCTCCAATTGTATTCCAGGAGACTGGCATCTTTTAATCGGTTGAGGAGAGGGTATAATGTACCTTCCACAACAATCAATTTTGCTTCCTTCAGTTCATTGATGATATCTGTAGGATAAGATGCTTCTTTTGAAATAATAGAAAGAACACATAATTCCAGGATGCCCTTTCGCATTTGCGCTTTTGTATTTTCTAATTTTACATCCGACATGAACCTGTTTTTAAAATGTTATGAATATTATGAATCATTCAATTCTTTTTCTATTAAATGATGAGGCAAAGATATGTCATTTTATAGTACTGTGCTATACATAGTACCATTTTTTAACATAGTACTATACGAAACATTAATTTTTATCGACAAAAGTCATAATTCGTCTTATTTTTGTAATTTGTTTATTCATTACCATTTGAAAATTTGTATCTTTCGGGTTCTAAAAGGGAGTTATCTCTTTTTATGAAAACATTTTTTCCGGTTAAATATTTTTAATAACAGATTTTTCACCATAAAAACATACATATGAATAAGTTTTATTTGCTATTGGCAATGATTGTCCTTCCTTTTGTGACAAAAGCCCAAAATGAAATTATCGAAAAACACAATAATCTTGTGTATTACAATACAAACATCAAAGATTATCTTGAATTTATGAAAGAAAATTCAGAAGATCCGAAGGTTTTGGAACTGATCGCCGAAATGCAAAAACAAAATGTAGCTTTGGAGGAATATCTGAATACCATTCAATTGCCGGAAGCTGAAGTTGCAGCAGAAGCTGAAATGCCGGAAGAAACGGCTGAAGATTGGGGTTCTGATGAAGGAGAAACGGATCAAAACTGGGATCCGGGTGTTCCGGAAACTGAAGAGGAAGAAGAAATGGAAGGATTTGGTATGAGCCGGTTTATTCCTTTCAGAAATAAAATTAAAACAACTTTTGAAATCCAATTCGGAATCAACAACCTCAATAAAAAGTCTGTGGGTGCGGGATTAGGTGATCCTGATATATACACGCCTGCATCATGGTACTGGGAATTTGGTTTATTAACAAAAAACAGATTGGGAGGAAAAACCAGTAAAGTGGCCCTGAGTTACGGATTTACCTACCTTATCAATCGTTTTTCAATAGATAATGATTTGAGAGTAGATGTTTTGAACGATCAGCCTTTTTTCATAAATGTCGAAGACTCTAAAAAAAATCCAAAACTGAATGTCGGTTACCTCACTATTCCGATAGCTTTTGATTTTAAATTGTCAAAAAGATTTCAGTTTAGTATCGGAGGTTTTGCAGGGTACAGAGTTCATACAGTCCAAAAACTTGAAACCAAAACAGGTTACGAAAGGATAAATGAAGAAAGGTCAGCCAATTATTTATTAAACAACTGGATTTACGGTGCTAAGGTAAGTCTTGGAGTAAGAGGCTTTAATATCATCGGCAGATATTGTTTCAGTAATTTGTTTAGGGAAAACAACAACTACGACTTTAATACTTTCATGATAGGAACGGCTATCAGGATATAAAAAATGGTGAGGGAGGAGTATTTTGTATTCCTCCCTTTCTAATAATGTGAAGCGAATGAAAACACCCGGCAAAAAAGTTTTGGTTACCAAATGGAAACCTGACATTTATGATGCCAAAGATGATTTGGTGGCCATAGAAGAGCCATTACAGCTAATGCTGAATGGTGTGGCAACCAGCATTACAATGCGAACTCCGGGCGATGACAAAGCACTGGCTTTGGGATTTTTTTCCACAGAAGGTGTGATCAAACATTTTCAACAAATAAAAGATGTAGTACAAGTTGATGAAAATACGGTAAATGTCTTGTTGGAAAACCAGTCTGAAAATTCATTTTCAACCATGCAAAGGAATTTTTATACTACATCAAGTTGTGGTGTGTGTGGTAAGACTTCAGTAGAATCCATATTTCAAAAAACACCGTACGACATAAAAAAACAAAATTTTGAGGTGTCACCTTCCATTCTGCTGCATCTTCAGGATAAGTTGTTTGACGTACAGACGGCATTTCAGGCTACCGGTGGAATTCACGCGGCTGTATTATTTTCGTCCAACGGACACTACCAATACCACAGTGAAGACGTAGGTCGTCACAATGCTTTGGACAAACTTATCGGGCATTCAATGATGGCCGACAAATTGCCATTGTCTGATCAGATATTATTACTCAGCGGAAGAGCAAGTTTTGAGTTGATTCAAAAGGCGGCAATGGCTGGTATTTCTTTTGTTTGTGCAGTAGGAGCACCATCATCTCTTGCTATTGAGCTGGCTGAAGAAATAGGCATTACCCTGGTGGGATTTTTGAAAAAAAGCAGCTTTAATATATATACACATGGACAAAGAATCCGTGTATGATAAGTCTTCAGGCAAATTAAACGGTATTGTATTTACCGGAGGATTAAGCAAAAGAATGGGTTTTCCCAAGGCATTACTTTTATATAATGATAAACCACTGTACAAACACACAGCTTCTTTGTTATTGCCCTTTGTGGAAAACATTTATTTTTCACACAAAAAGGAATCATGTGCCTTACCGGAAGATGAAAAAATGATTATTTATGATGTTTATCCTGATGCCGGACCTATGGGCGGGATTTTGACAGCCCTGGAACATTTTTTGTCTCCTGTGTTAACCCTTCCGTGTGACACACCCCTGATTGATCATGAAATTTTGACAACGCTTGTACAATCAAGAGATAGAAAAAATATTTGTACGGTTTTTTACGACCCTTTTCAAAAAAGATACGAACCCCTGATTGGGATATGGGAAATATCTGCCATCAACATTTTAAAGGAGGCAATCGATCAAAATCAACTTTCTCTGCAGAAGATTTTGGAATCGAATCATGTTAACAAAATCCCTGTACCTGATTTATCTAAGTTTAAAAACTTTAACACACCTGAAGATTGGGATTCTGTTTATGGCTGATTTTTTAAAACATAACCGGCTCAGATAACCTGGAATCCTGCGGCATAAGGATCGTCATCCGGGTCTGTTAAAATGGTGTTGTATCCATAAATTTTTGCCCATCCCTGGACAGAAGGAATAATTGCTGAAAAACCTGCAACAGACGTCCGGCCCTCAATTCTTCCTGTAAATTCACTCCCGATATAACTTTCATGAATAAATTCCTGCCTTTCCTTCAATAATCCCTTGTGTGCCCATTGAGCCATTCGGGCACTTGTTCCGGTTCCACATGGTGACCGGTCAATAGCTTTATCTCCGTAAAAAACTGCATTTCGTGCGGTAGAACTGTCTTTCAGAACTTTTCCTGTCCACATGACATGGCTGCAACCTTTTATTTCAGTATTTTCAGGATGAATAACCTCATAATGATCGTTGATATAATTTCTGATTCCCCGACTCATGGCTATAAGCTGGTCTGCCGTATAATGTTCCAATCCGGTAAAGTTCTGCTGTGGATCGATAATGGCATAAAAATTTCCTCCGTAAGCAATGTCTACGTTAATCCTGCCCAAAACGTCACTTTCTACTTCAATATTTTCAAGGTATAAAAATGAAGCAATATTGGTCAGTTTAACATTGGCAACTTTTTGGTTTTTAAGGTTGTATGACGCAGTAATAAGACCTGCAGGCGTTTCAACTTTAACAAAAGGTGGTTTTTTAGGACGAATGAATCCTTCTTCTATACCAATAGTGATGGTTCCGATCAAACCGTGTCCGCACATAGGCAGACAACCGCTTGTTTCAATAAATAAAACACCGACATCATTTTCGGGATCGGAAGCTGGATATAATATACTTCCGCTCATCATATCATGTCCGCGGGGTTCAAACATCAGACTTTTTCGGATCCAATCCCAATGATGGAGAAAATCTAATCTTTTTTCCATCATATTATTGCCTTCCAAATTCGGACCTCCTCCCGCTACAAGCCTCACGGGATTACCACATGTATGGGCGTCGATACAAAAAAATCTTCGTTTACTGATCATAGGGGAGATTGAGAAAAATGACCATTGATTTTACGCCAGATTCCTAACGGATTTTCATTTTGAAGAGACAACGGCAACATAAAAGAAGGACTATCCTGCCAGCATACCGGTCTCACCCATCTCAGAATGGCATCCGATCCAACCGAAGTAAATCGTCCATCTGTCGTCGCCGGAAACGGTCCGCCATGAACAGTGGCATGGGAGACTTCGACCCCGGTAGGCGCACCATTAAAAACTATACGACCGGAAAAGCGACAACAAGATTCAATAAGTTCCTGATTTGTGCGGATATCTTCCTCTGTGCCGATAACTGTCGTCGTTAATTGTCCGGGAAATGATTGCCAGACCTCTTTTAGTTCATCCTGATTTTCACAAACTATAATGATAGAAAAAGGTCCGAAAATTTCTTCGCGCAGAGAAGGATTTCTTAAAAAATCCTGAGCTGAAACTCTTACAAGAACAGGACTTGCAAGGTTTTCATCACTTTCGTGAGCATGATATATGGTTTCTATTCCTTTTTCAAATAAAATTTTTTCAACACCTTTGGTATAATTGTCATGTATGCCCTGATGAAGCATTTTAAATGATTTAGTCAGGGAAAGTTCGAGAGCCAAAAGACTCGTAAAATGGTTTAGAGCACTACTTTTAACACTGATTAAAATGCCGGGATTGGTACAAAACTGACCAACACCCATAGTTATAGATGACGCAAAGGTTTTTGCCCATTCAGGTGCCTGGTCAAGCAGAGCATTTTTAAACAAAACAACGGGATTTACACTTCCCATTTCTGAAAATACAGGAATAGGCACCTCTCTTTGTTGTGCATAATCATACAATGCTTTACCTCCGGATAAACTACCGGTAAATCCCACACCGCATACGCCGGGATGTTGAACCAATATTTTACCTACCTCAAAAGAAGAGGACATTATATGTTGAAATACACCTGCCGGCAAGCCACATGCCGAAACTGCCGCTGAAATAGCATCTGCCGTCATTTGGGAAGTTCTCGGATGGGCAGGATGGCCTTTTACTATGACCGGACAACCTGAAGCCAAAGCGGATGCAGTATCTCCACCCGGAGTACTGTAGGCCAACGGAAAATTACTGGCACCAAAAACCACTATCGGACCCAAAGGAACCAACATTTTGCGCATATCAGGCTTTCTCAATGGTTTGCGGTCTTCATCAGCGGTTTCAATGACTGCCTGTACCCAACTGCCTTCCGCGACAAGATCGCCGAATAATCTGAGTTGGAAACAAGTTCTGGCCGTTTCGCCCTGAAAACGAACCATAGGAAGATTGGTCTCTTCAGAAGCCGTTTTCCAGAGTTTTTCACCTAGTCCTTCTAATTCTTCTGCTATTTTATAAAGAAGATTTTTTCGGATGAGGCCATCGCTATTTCTGAACACTTCAAAAGCGTCTTGTGCATCCTGTACTATGGCATTGATTTCATTGATCATAATAAAGTGATATAAATTAATTATAAAGGCCGGGACTTTTGAGCCACGGAAATGAGGGTTTCAATTTTTTGTTTTTCTTCTCCGATGAGGGTAAGTCTCGGAGCGCGCACATATTCAGAACCTATTCCCTCCATTTGTTCTGCCAATTTAATATATTGTACCAATTTTGGTTTAATGTCAAGTTCAAGTAAAGGCATAAACCAACGATAAATGGTAAGGGCTTCTTCAATTTTACCGGATTTCACCAGATGATAGATAGCCATAGTTTCTTTTGGAAAAGCACATACCAAACCGGCAACCCAACCATCAGCCCCAACGCACAAAGACTCGAAAGCAAGTGTGTCGACTCCACATAACAAGGCGTATCGTGAACCAAAGCGGTTGATCATCCGGGTGATATTGGTTATATCTCTTGTCGATTCTTTGACTGCTGAAATATTTGATTCTGACGAAAGTTCATCAAACATGTCCAGGGTAACTTCGATTTTGTAATCGACCGGATTATTATATATCATCAGAGGCAGATCTGTAGATTGAGCTATAGAACGAAAATAATGAACGGTCTCCCGATGATCAGAAAAATATCTCATCGGAGGCAAAACCATTAATCCGGAAGCACCCCATTTTTTTGCCAATTTTGCCTGATTTTCTGCTGCCGTAAGAGATCCTTCGGCAATATTAAGGATGACCGGACGTTGACCATTAACTTCTTCAATGGTTGTTTTTACCAAAATTTCTTTTTCTTCAAGAGTCAGGGTACTGGCTTCCCCAAGGGTTCCTCCTAAAATAAATCCATGAACACCGGCATCAAACTGAGTGCGGATATTCAATCGAAAAAGAGGCAAATCCAAAGAATCATCTTTTGTAAACTTGGTAGTTATTGCCGGAAAAACGCCATTCCAATTCATACATGAGGTGTTTTGAAAGACCAAAGATAAAAAAACACAAGGTTTTTTATTAAAACGGATACACAAGATACTGGATAACGGTAAAAATATTCAATTATATCCTTGATAATCAGATGGATATAAATTGACTAAGATGTAAAAATTTAACATTCCAACATTGAAAAATGAGTCTCATAAACCATCTTTTTAAAAAATGAAAGGGAGTAAAATTCCTTCAACCCGTTTATTGATGGTTGGGTTACATTATTTTGACAATTGCCGGACAGGATTATTTTTGATATCAAAAGGAAAACCTCATCAAAACACAATTTTTGAATTTTTTGGTTCATGATAAAACTTCAACTTTATGGTAGCAACATTGTTCCATACATTATTATAAAATATTTATATTTATTTTTTATGAAAATAGTAGCTTTTGGAGCAAGTAACAGCAGCAGGTCAATAAACAAAAGTTTTGCGGTTTATACAGCTTCATTATTTTATGGAGCTGAGGTTACTGTTTTGGATCTTAATGATTATGAATTACCGATTTACAGCTTTGACCGGGAAAAAGATTCAGGAATACCGGATAAAGCCATTTCTTTTTACGAACAATTGTTGTCTGCCGATCTATTAATCATTTCTATGGCTGAACACAACGGATCGTATACGGCAGCTTTTAAAAACATTTTTGACTGGGTTTCAAGATATAACAGCAAATGTTTTGAGCATAAAAAATTATTTTTGTTGTCCACTTCGCCGGGACAAAGAGGAGGAAAAGGTGTTATGGAAGCGGCTTTGGTGAGATTTCCGAATCACGGAGCAGAAATCACTGAATATTTTTCATTGCCCAAATACGGTGAAAACTTTAACATTGAAGAAGGTATTGTTCATCCGGACCTGAAAGAAGAATTTTTTTCAAAAGTTAATACAATAAAACTATTATATGGATTGGAGAATAAATGACCACAAACTTGAAAAAACATTCAAAGTCAAATCCTTTTCGGAAGCGGCCGGAATCATTAACGACATTGCAAAAATTGCTGATGAGGCGGATCACCATCCTGATATAAGGATTTGTGGATACAACAGGCTTACATTTTCGTTGACAACACACACGGAAGGGAAAATCACTGAAAAAGATGAAGCGCTTGCCAAGTCTATTGATTTATATTTTTTGCATTACAAATCGACACAGGACAGGGACTGATTCACCTGCTTTTGTTATCACCATCCATAGGCTTTTCCATCCATTGTTTTTATTTTGGAAAAACATTATTCACCGGAAGACAGTGAAATATAATTTTGAAAAAACAATTTATTACAAATATGACTCCGAAAAATTGATTTAATTTTAACCGGATAACCCAAATAGACAGGTCTTTAAAAATCTTATCTTACATGAGATAATGAAGTCTGAAAATAATTGTAATTTTGGGATTTATTCCGATTACGATGACACAACATATCAATCCACTGTTTTTATGTTTTCTTATTACAGGATTCTTCGGTTGTTCTAATAAAACAACCACTGTCAAAACAGTAGATTTTGTAGATATCAATAAATATTCAGGAAAATGGTACGAAATAGCCTCTTTTCCACAATCTTTTCAAAAAGGTTGTTTTAACACCACTGCTGTTTATTCCCCCGGACCTGATGGCAACATTATCGTTGAAAACAGATGTAATAAAGATAGTTTGACTGGAAAAGAATCTTACATCAAAGGAAAAGCTTTTGTGGTACCAAACTCAGGAAATGCCCGGTTGAAAGTTCAGTTTTTTTGGCCTTTTAAAGGAGATTACTGGATTATTGATTTGGCAGAAGATTACGCTTATGCAGCGGTAGGTAGTCCGAATAAAAAATATCTCTGGATTTTGTCCCGGAAAAACGTCATGGATGAGGAGACCTATGCCCAACTTTTGAAAAAACTTCAGGGTATGGGTTTTGACATTAACAGGCTGCAAAAAACAAAACACAGTATAAAATAAATGAGTCAGGACAAAAACACTTATTTCACCATAATATCTTTAAGTGTGGTGTTTGGGTTGACACTTCCGGTTTTGATCCAGGATGCAATGTTTCAGGATGCGGTTTTATACAGCAGTGTAGCACATAATCTGAGTGTAGGACACGGTACTTTCTGGTTTCCTCAATACAGTGCCTTAAATCTGGAGGGAATACCATCTTTTCACGAACAACCACCCTTGGTTTTCTGGATTTTATCTTTGTTTTACAAAGTTTTGGGAAGTAGTATTTATGTTGAAAGATTGTATACTCTCCTGATGATTATTCTACATATTTTATTGATAAAAGTATTGTGGAAAGAGGTGTACCAGTCCGCAACTTCATACGTAAAAATGTGGTGGCTACCCGTTTTTTTCTGGATAATCATTCCGGTTTGTTTTTGGTCTTTCAGAAACAATATGATTGAAAATACGATGGGTGTATTTATTTTAATCAGTGTTATCATTTCAATACAATCCATTCAAAAAGAAAATTTTTGGTTTGGTTGGATAAGTTCGGGTATATTTATTTTTTTAGCTTCCTTCAGCAAAGGTGTTCCGGGGTTATTTCCCATTGTGCTGCCTCTCATCTGGTGGTTTGTTTATCGGGAAATTGCCCTGTCAAAAGCCATTCAATACGCCATGGTATTACTGCTTGTTCCTGCCCTGATTTACAGTGTTATTCTCATGTTTCCGGGTCCGAGAGAAAGCCTTTCCATTTATTTTTTTGACAGGTTGATCAGAAGGGTAGATGATATGCCGACTACCTTCAACAGATTTGAGACAGCCAGAAAACTTTTTGTTGAAATGCTGCCGGTTTTGATATCTGTTACCATTTTGATGTTGATCAAAGGAAAACAATTTTTTCAACGGATTTCTGAAACCAAAAAAGAATTCCTGTTTTTTCTTCTTTTGGGTTTTGCCGGTTCATTGCCACTGATGCTGACGAAAGTACAAAAAGGATGGTATATGGTTCCTTCATTTCCTTTTTTTGCCATAGCTTTTGCTTCCCTTTGTCTGCCCTTTGTTTTCGAATGGTTGTCCGGCATGTCAGCCAAATCAATCCGGTTTGTAAAAACAATGAGTTTTATGCTGGCTGCAGGAGTTTTGGTGGTTACGGCTTTACAATTTGGAAAAATCAGCAGAGAAGAAGCCATTCTTACTGATGTATATAAAATCGGAAAGGTTGTTCCCGGATTTACAACCATGTCAGTCCCAAAAGAACAATACGATCAGTACAATTTTATACTTCAGGGATTTTTGGTAAGACATTTTTTTATAAGTATCAGTCCTGAAAAAAACCTACCTTATTTCCTTGTGGAGAAAGGTAAAAAAGTAGCAATTCCTTATGGTTATGA
>Ga0209573_1004858_pt1 | contig 12815 bp, 15 predicted proteins | sample TNRBio252014_DNA_FD_185870 | JGI IMG/M metagenome (GOLD analysis project Ga0209573, IMG submission 185870) | Wastewater treatment Type I Accumulibacter community from EBPR Bioreactor in Madison, WI, USA - TNR Reactor_6/25/2014_ DNA (SPAdes)... | ecosystem: Engineered > Bioreactor > EBPR >...
GCTGAAGCATTTCCCGCGCCGCTTCGGGCGTTAAGCCGCGCTGCATGAACCCCGCGACGGTCGCCTGGTAGCTGGCGGTGATCAGGCAATCCGCACCGGCGAACAAATAATCTCGATGAACCTCAGCAATCAGCACCGGATTTTCGAGCAACACCTTGGCTGACCACAGCGGATCGCGCAGGTCGCAACCACGCTGCTCCAGTTCGGTGGCTAACGCGCCGTCCAGAATCAATAGCGGATGATGTTCAAGGTGCAGGGTGAGAGGGTTGGACATGGGGAAACCTACCTTAGTGGGTATCAGTCGGTTATGCGATATGATGGGGTCTGTATCGCCTTGTGTCATCAACCGGTCTTTTTGGAGTAGACCTATGAAAACCTTGGGTCTAATCGGTGGCATGAGTTGGGAATCCACCGTGCCGTATTACCGGATTATCAACGAAGTTGTCCGGGAGCGATTGGGCGGCTTGCATTCCGCCCGGATTATCCTGTACAGCGTTGATTTCCACGATATCGAACGCTTGCAGCAGGCTGCGGACTGGGACAAGGCCGGTCAGGCGCTGGCTGAAGCAGCCCGGTCCTTAGCAGCAGCGGGAGCCGACGGTCTGATGCTCTGCACGAATACTATGCATAAAGTCGCCCCCGCCATCGAAGCAGCGGTCACCCTTCCTCTGCTGCATATTGCCGATCCGACCGCAGCGGCGATAAAACGGGCGGGATTACGCACGATCGGTCTGTTGGGTACCCGGTTCACGATGGAACAAGACTTCTACCGGGGCCGACTGACGGCGCAACACGGCCTGGCCGTGCGCATTCCCGAGGTGACGGATCGGGAGATCGTGCATCGCGTCATCTACGAAGAACTGTGTTTGGGTCAAATACGCGAGGACTCCCGGATGCGGTATCGCCAAATTATGCAGCGACTGATCGATGCTGGTGTGGAAGGCATTATTCTGGGCTGCACCGAGATTGCTTTGCTGATCAGATCGGCAGATGCGCCGGCGCCGCTGTTTGACACCACCGATCTCCATGCCCGTTATGCAGCAGCCTGGGCGCTGGAGGAAGAGAGACCTCTATCCAGTGAGGGCGCTCAGGATTGAGTTTGATCGTTTCTCCATGAATCATTTCTGGCAACGCCTCAAAAGACCTTTCTTTGTTCTCGCGCCGATGGCGGATATAACGGATATCGTATTTCGTAACTTTGTGTTGCGCTACAGTCGTCCGGACGTGATGTATACCGAATTCGTGGCGTGCAAGGAATTGCTCTCGCCACAAAGGCGGAGGCCGTTCATGCGTCACCTGGGGTACTCCGAGCAAGAACGGCCCATTGTCGCGCAAGTCTTTGGTGCAGAGCCGGAGCATTTTTTCGCAGGCGCACAGCGGATTCGGGCGCTAGGGTTTGACGGCATGGACATCAATATGGGTTGCCCGGATCGTCGAGTGGAAAAACAGGGAGCGGGCGCCCGCCTGATGCAAGACCCGCAGCGGGCGCAAACGATCATTCAGGCAGCTCAAGCCGGGTTAGACGGATTACCACTGGCGGTCAAAACCCGGCTCGGTTACCACACAATAGACACCGCATCGTGGATCAGCGCATTGCTGGCCGCGAAACCTGACGTACTCGTTCTCCATGGCCGCACGCGCCAGGAAATGTCCGAGGCGCCGGCTCACTGGGATGAAATTGCGTTGGCGGCAACCATGGCCCATGACGCTGGGGTGTTGTGTGTCGGTAACGGCGATATCGAAAGCCGGGAGCAAGGCGAGGAATATGCCCAGCGCTTTGGCGTCGACGGCATCATGATCGGGCGGGGAGTGTTTGGCAACCCGTGGGTTTTCGCGCCTCGCGCCGAACGCAGCGAACAAGAAAAACTGCTGGCGCTGGCCTGCCTCATTACCCAATTCAGCGGCTTTTGGAAAGCCACAAAAAACGCGGGCCTGCTCAAGAAACACTTCAAAAGATATGTGGACGGATTTCCTGATTCGCTGGCTTTGCGCGGGGAACTGATGGAAAGCCGGAGTTCCATAGAAGCAATCACCACGCTTTCCCGGTATTTTTATGGCAAAGGATGGGTTTTTCCTGACCCGGTTTATGCGCCGATTGTGCTTTCTACGGCATTCACTGCTCAATCGAAATAGCTGGACATCGCGTTTTTGATGTTAATCTTGGCGACGCCTTCAAGGTCAGGACTTTCGCTAAACCCGTAAATTCGTCATTCCCGCGAAGGCGGGTATCCATTCTTTTCAACGAATGGCTGGATTCCCGCATACGCGGGAATGACGAAAAGCGAAAGTCCTGAAGGTAAATTCATCCTGTTTTTTGCCCACACCGGGCAACCTCGCGACTCGCTAAATGACTCAATGTCCTTAATAAACGGAAAAAATTTATGGCTCATGTCATTGCCGTCCTAAACCCTAAAGGCGGGACGGGCAAAACCACGCTTTCCATTAATCTTGCCCGCGCCTTTCAGAAAAACGGGTTTCGCGTACTGATCGTTGACTCTGATCCGCAAGGCACGGCCCGCGATTGGAGCCAAGCCAGTCAAGAACACCATCCTGAGGCGAAGATGCCGAGCGTTGTTGGTCTGGATCGACCGACTCTCGACAAAGAAATCCCGGCGATCAGCAACGCTTTCGATCTGGTCATCATCGATGGAGCCGCCAAGCTGCATCAGATTACCGCCTCGGCCTTGAAAGTAGCGAATACCGTTTTGATTCCCGTGCAGACTTCTTCACCGGACATCTGGTCTGCTATAGATTTGGTGGATGTCATTAAGGCTCGGCAAATGGTCACCGCCGGCCAGCCAAAAGCGGCTTTCATTGTCAGTCGCCAGACTCCAGGCACCCGGCTGGCCGCTGATATTAACCATGCGCTTCAGGAACACGAATTGCCCGTGCTAACCGCTCGCACCTGTAATCGCGTTGCCTATATGGAAACGATCAGTGGCGGCGCCACGGTTTTGGATCAGCATCCGTCCACTGTGGCTGCTCAGGAAATTCTGGCGATTATGAGCGAACTCCAGTCTTTCTCGAATCTGCATATTTCCCGAGAGTGAATATGACCAAAAAAGCGTCAACCCCACTCACTAGCGTCAAGCGGACGCGGAACTCCCCCTATCACCCGGATTTTGAGAGTTTGAAAGAGGAGGTAGTGACCCAAGTCTATTCGGTTGGCCACTCAAACCTGATAATCCAATTACCGCCAGACCAGCTTCATCGCGGGCGATTCCAACCACGCAGCCCGGTGGATGACGGAGCGCTCGACGAACTGGCTGCCAGTATCCGCGAACTGGGTATTCTCGAACCGTTAATTGTTCGTCCGCTTGCAGGAACAATCGATCATTATGAAATTCTGGCGGGTGATCGACGCTGGCGCGCTGCGCAGAAAGCAGGGATGGACCGTGTGCCCGTCATCGTCCGTGATGTCGATGATCGCACAGCGGCAGTGATTGCCTTGGTTGAGAATCTGCAACGGGAAGACCTCAATCCGCTGGAGGAGGCTTTGGCGTTGCGTTGCTTGATGGACAATTTCGACCTAACTCAAGCCCAGACCAGTGAATTAGTCGGTAAATCCGAATCTGCGGTGAGCAAGTCCCTCGGCCTGCTCAAATTATCGGCGCCCGTTCAGCAACTATTGCAAAGTAAACAGCTTGAAGCCGGCCACGGTAAGGTGTTGTTGAATTTGCCGCTGGCTGAGCAAATGACGCTTGCAGAACGGGCAGCGGAACAAGGATGGTCAGTGCGGGAGCTCGAACGGCAGAAGAATCGACTGGCCAACCAACAAGCCTCCCATCATCGTAGCCGTAGTCTTACAAATAACCGTAGCCCCGATATTCAGTACTTAGAAATGCGACTAAGAGAATGGTTATGTGCTCCGGTTCGACTGAAACCGGATCGCAAGGGCGGTGGAAAAATTGAAATCGGCTACGCTACAGTTGCGGAATGTCAGAGCGTTCTGGAGCGATTCGGTTTCAAAATTGACGACTATTAGATCAATAAAATTATAATCTTATTGATACTTGCCACGTGGCAAGTTCAAGTGCTGGCCGTATGTCGGCAGCAGGTTATTTTTCGTATTCGATCATCCTGATGAGCAACCATTGGACGAATCTCATACTGAGCCAGAATTGCACCGTTCGGTCGTCCATCCCGTACAATCCGGCAGGCGTCATCTACCAGTCTTTGCTTTAGAGTATCTTTAATTTGATATGTTACCCCAGCTTTAAAAAATCAGGACTTTCGCTAAACCCGTAAATTCGTCATACCCGCGAAGGCGGGTATCCATTCTTTTCAACGAATGACTGGATTCCCGCATACGCGGGAATGACGAAAAGCGAAAGTCCTGAAAATATATGAAGAAAAATATCGATAAATCATAAGGTAATAACATGGACATAACCCCTCAGCAGTTCATTACGCCGATCCTGGCTGGCGGCGGGGCCCGCTTGCCGGCTCATGTCGGAGTGCTACAGGCAATCAAGGATTTAAATTACGGCTATCACCATCTGGTGGGCGTGTCGGGAGGTAGCGTCATCGCCGCTCTGGCAGCAGTTGGCCTGAGTTGCGAAGCGATGCGCACTTTATTTTTACAGGTGGACTTCAGTCGCTTTCAGGGCTATTCACTATTCAACTTACTGCTGAATGGTGGGCTGTCAGATGGCGTCAAGTTTGAGCGATGGATGAATCAGCAATTGCGGGGGGCGTGCTTTGCCGATCTCGAAACCCATCTGCATGTGATCGCCACTGACGTCCGCTCCAGTCAGCCGGTTGTTTTCAACCGCGAAACTGCGCCGAACCTGCCGGTGGCGAAAGCGGTGCTGTATTCGATTTCCATTCCCCTGCTATTCCCGTTTCACCGGTATCGGGAACATTTGCTGGTGGATGGCAGTATCCTGGCTGAGGATGGACTGTTCCGGGACTGGGCGGGTGACGGTAACCCAGTCGTTTGTTTCCGTATCCGCGATAAGCGCCGGATCGGCTCCGATTCAACCAGGCATCGAGTGCCACTGGCGGACTATTTGATTTTGCTGATTCGCACGTTTATGAACACCATCTCTCGTGAATATCTGAATGAAGCGCTTTGGATAAACACGATCATCATTGAGTCCGACGGATTATCGCCGCTGGAATTTCGCATGACGCCCGAGCAAAAAAATCGGCTTTATCACGCAGGCTATCAGACGACCCATGACATTTTGCCACTTAAAATGTCTCGTAGAAAAGGCAACTGACGTCGCGTGGATACCGACTGCTTCGAGGACGCCTGAATCAGTCTGCAAGCGTCGCCGTTCACGAAAGTGGATGTGCGCTACGGTTATTGTGAGTGGGCGCTCATGTGTAGGAATCTACCGGTCGAAGCGCCACTGGCGGAGGGCCGATCAATCGATATCCAATCAAGACTATGAAAACCTGGACCATCATCTTGTTGCTCAATCTGCCCACAGCATCAGCATGGGCCGTCAATAAATGTGTTGAAGACCATGGGCGGATTTTTTATCAGGACGCGCCCTGTCCAGCACATACCCGGGGCGGAGAAATGCTTCAGAACGTCAATCGAACCTTTTCGGGGCAGGCCCCACGCCCCCTCTGGAACGACGGAATCCCTTCCCATCGCGACTCCGGCGGCAGCGCTGATATAGAAAAAACTCCGTCGCCGGGGAAGCCATCCCGCACTATCCAGCCGTAGTCACGACGCTTTTTCGTTCTGGGCCGCCCGGCTCTTTCTCCTGCGGGAATTGTGAGCGACGGTAGAGGTCGCCGTTGACGTCGGACGGCCTGTCAGCGCCCAATAGGCGAGACGCCGATCAACCCGATATGCAGCCAGAGGATAAAGGCGACATACAGCGCCAGGCCGCCGATTACGGCAATATAATCGTTCCATGGAGACAATGGCGCACGGGGAACGAAAAGCGGTGTGCGGCGCTTCAGCGAGAAGTGATTGGCCACGGCCCAGATCAGAAATGTTCCGAACAGCAGCATGTCAGCCAGCGTCCCGTTCGCCAGCAAATGCGCGATGGCCCAGAGTTGCGTAGCGATGAGCATCGGATGATGGATGAGCGACTGGATGCGGCCTGGCAAGTAGGCTGCCAGTAGCAAGGGAAAGACGGGAATGAGCAGTAACAATGCCAGATGGCGCAACCCAACCGATGACGAATAAAGGACGACCGGATCGTAGCGGGCGAGTCCGTAACCCCAGATGATTAGCCACAACCCCACCAAGGCGACCAGTGAGTACAGCCCTTTCCATCGCCATTCGCCCAGCCGCGCTACCTGGCGGTGACGCCAATCTTCGCTGATCATCGAGATGGAATGCGTAGCGAAGAACAGGATAAGCCCAAGTACGAGTAAGCCCATCAGTGAATCCTCAATGGATGAATCGAACACAACGTAACACTCAGCGTGCGAAGGCAGTCATCGGTCACGGCGTTGTCGAATCTTTCGCGCACGATCCAGCTTGTATCTTTCTCAGCCCTCGCCTAACACGCGCCGCCGCAGCAACCGTTCGTCTACCGGCACCAGAATCAGAATCATCAGCACAAACAAGCCACCGGCAGTGGCCAAATGGTGATTCATTTCGCCGATCAACAGCAGCAAACGAATCCCTTCCGCCAAGTGGTGCAATGGATTCAGAAACAACCAGGCTTGCGTCCAGAGAGATTCGCTTTCCATCGGGAAGTAGGTACTGCTGGCGAAACCGAGCGGCATAATCACTAGGAAAAAGGGAATATTCATATGGTCGATGCTGGGCACCAGAGCTGTGAACAATAGCCCCAGCGTAGCAAAGGCCAGGGCGGCGAGAAATAACAGCGGGAGGATCGGCGCCACGCCAGCCCAGTGCAGATGCAATCCACCGGTCAGGGAAAATCCTGCGAGCACGAGGATGACGATCAGGGCGTAGATTGTCCCCAAGGTCGCCGCCCACAGCACCTCGCCCCAGACGACATGCTCCAGCCGCACTTGGGTAATGAGTTGCCCTTCCCAGGTTTTTTGGTAATGCATGCGGATATAGGCGGCGAACAAGGCTTGAAAGAAAGCCGTCATGAACGCGGTGTAGGCCAGCATACCAGGGGCCAGATAGGCCAGATAGGACACGGGTTGCCCGCGCCAAGTGAACTCTGGGATAAAGCCGCCTAAGCCCACCCCGAACGCCAGCAGAAGAATGATGGGTTCCAGCAAGGGGGGCAATGCGGCCGTATGCCAATTGCGCCGGTATACGGTTAGGTGCCGCCCCAGGACCGCACGGCTTTGCCATTGGAAGGCGGCGCGATAGCAGGCAGTCATGAGGGCTCGGCCAGTTTGAGGAACAAGTCGTCCAGGGTTGGGGAGCGTACCTCGAAGCGCAAATCGCCGAATTGGGCGCTGAACCGGGCCAAACCCGGTCCATCCAGGGCCAGATGTAAAGTGGCGAGCACTCGGGTGGGTTCTGGCAAACCGGCCTGCCGCGCCCAGGCGCAGACTGCGGGCGCCGCTGGATCGCGGGCGTTCAGCACCAACATGTGTTCGCCGACCAAGTCCCCTAGCACTGTTTGGGAGGGTCCTGCTGCGATAACACGGCCCTCACGCAAGATCAGCAGTTTATCGGACAGGCGTTCGGCTTCGTCCATGTAGTGGGTGGTCAAAACGATGCCCAGTCCTTCGCGCCGGAGGGTGTCGACCAACTCCCAAACCTCCAGGCGCGCTTGCGGGTCCAAACCCGTGGTGGGCTCGTCCAGGAACAGCAGTTGGGGGTTATGGACCAGGGCGCGGGCTATCATGAGCCGGCGTCGGTAGCCACCGGAAAGGATTTCAGGCCGGGCGTTTGCGTAGCGGTCCAGCCCGAAACGCTCCAACAACGCGGTGACCCGCGCCTTCATCGCAGGTGGGCGGGGATGGAAGTAGCGGCTCATCTGCTCCAGATTACCGCGCACCGTGAAATCAGTGTCAAAAGTGTCGTCTTGGGTACAAACGCCTATGCACCGGGCGACTCGGTCAGGATCGGCTCGCCGGTCGAACCCCGCCACATGAATCGTGCCAGCGTCGGGTTGCAGAAAGCCGTAGCACAGCCGCAGTGTAGTCGTCTTGCCCGCTCCATTAGCTCCTAACAAGCCGAGCACCTGCCCGGCCTGGCAGTGTAAGCTCACTCCATCGACGACACGGCGTCCAGCGAACTGTTTGACCAGATCCGTGGCTGACAGGACGGGCTCATCCGGGAAATTAGGGTCACCAGCGTGCATTGATCGATACAGCTTTGACTGTCAGGGAACAGGAGCCCTGTCGGTCTGACAGCGCTTTTGATAGTGGAGCATACCAAATCTTTATGACATCCGGTCGGGTATGACGACGTCGAAATTAACCATAGGCGAACAGAAAGTCGTGCGACATTTGGGCGGGCACCGCATGGTGCGGAGTCTTCTCCGTTGCTATTTTTAGCTTGGAGGTGCAACAACCGGGAGCGGATGATCACACATTTTTGGTAATATATGGCTGAAATTATTGTAAGGTAGCCTATGCCTTTTCACAGCGTTGACCGGTCGCGTCGCCCATGCCTGAATGGGTTCAAGCGATTCAGCAACAGGCGAGGCTTGGGAATGTTGGAGTGTGGAGGCAACTAAGCTTAGGGCTAGGGAATTGCCAGGGCGGAATTCTGACTCGGCAGATCGCCGGGCAGCTTACATTCATGCTGGACAACGAGGAGAGAATGCGATGAGCAAAGGTGCAGACATCAAGAAAGAAGCTAAGAAAAAACCGGCAAAGACCTTGAAAGAGAAGAAAGCCGAAAAGAAAGCCAAGAAAGGAGCCCAGGGTTCTCTCACCTGATACGGCTTTTTGCTCGATGCCCCAACTGCGGGGAGGTCAATCTTATGCGCTGGATGAACAAATTGGCCTACGACGATGAGGCTTTCACCACCTAATTTTTGAAAGGGTTAGCCAACAGTCCTGGTAACACGTTAGGGAGCGGGATGAGAACAAACGAGACACGAATCTGGATTGACGCCGACGCCTGTCCTGGCCCGGTTAAGGAAATCGTTTTGCGTGCTTCGCGTCGGCTTGGCATTCCGGTTACGCTAGTGGCGAACCGCCCGCTGCAAATTCCGCGTTCCCCGCTGATTACGGCGGTACAGGTTGGTCATGGCTTTGATGAAGCCGATCATGTCCTTGCCCAACAGGCGGAAAGCAACGATTTGGTCATCACCGCAGATATTCCTCTAGCGGCGCGGCTCGTGGTTCGAGGCATTGCAGCGTTGAATCCCCGTGGCGAGGTGTACTCCACGGAGAATATTCAAGAGCGGCTGGCCTTGCGTAACCTTAAGGAAGAGTTACGGTCAGCGGGTACGGTGACTGGAGGACCAACGCCTTACCACAACCGCGACAAGCAGGCGTTCGCCAATAGCCTGGATCGCTGGTTGGCGCAGCGGGGAGAAAGCGCGCATCGGCGCTAACTCAAGGCGTTGGATTGGGTCACGATCGCGCCTGCCAGGCTAGATGATTCAAATAGGCCAGACGGGCTTCTTCATCGGGTAACATGTTCTGCAATACTTCCTCGAACGACGGATCAGCTTCCGGATGATGTAACAGTAGCCGGGCGTGCGCTGCTCGTGGGATTCGAGTCAATGGATTCTTCATATCGCCAGGCGCTCTAGGCCGATCTTCAGGTGAAGAGGGGTCACACATGACGTCAGGTCTCCTGTTTCGGGTTTGGCGGCGAGGTGAGGCTATTTAGCGAAAATAGTAACCAGAACGCGAATGATTAACACGGCATTTCGGCTTTTCGATGAGATATCCAGAGGAAATTCCCATGCTCGTCACTTTTCGCACCAAAGCCTACGCTGACCTCTTGATGTTCGGTGACGTTGCGGTTTACTTGATCCAACTGATGGGACACAGCGGCGCCGTACCGGGCGCCATCTTGGCCGATCAGGCGCCTGCTGCCCTGGATCGCCTGAGGCAGGTGGCTGCGGCCCATCAGGTAAGAGTCCCGAAGGCGGCGGCAGGCAGCCTGGAAGAAGACGGCACGGACGAGCGCCCGATCGATTTAGCGCAGCGGGCCTTTCCACTTATCGAGCTGTTAACAGCCGCTGCAGCGGCGAAATGCGATGTGATGTGGGATCAGTAGCGATCTCGCGGAACCCCCGCCTTGCCTCGATCTAATCCATTGTTCCTTGGCCCTCTGAAGTCAGTTAAGAGCACCCGTTGACTCAAATTGAAACGCCTGAAACCGACATCACCTGTAACCGCATCGCGTTAGAGCAATTGCGACTGTTTCACCGCAATACACCGATCAGTCAGGCAATGACCTTGCTGACAGCGGGCTTGACGGCGTTGGTGTTGTGGCCGGTCGAAAAACCAATTTATTTACTGTCGTGGTTTGCCTTAGCCACTGTCGCCGCTGGTTTGAGACTGGGGCAGAGTTGGCGATTTTGCCGACTGGATCAAGCGGGAATTACAAGCGACGTAGTCGTTTGGGAACGTTGGACCCGGGTCAGCACCTTGTTATCCGGCGTTATTTGGGGCGGCGGCGGGGTTTGGTTGTATCCGGTGGCCGATCCTCATCGCGAAACTTTTCTGTGTCTCATGTTGTTGGGTATATGTTCGGGTGCGATGCCCTTGCAAGCGCCGGTACGGGGCGCTTTTCCGCTCTTCGCTGGAGCCATCCTGTTGCCGATGGGCATCTTGTTCATGCTAAAAGGCGGGTTCATTTATCAGATCATTGCAGTTACCGCCCTTCTGCAACTGTATGCCCTGATCGTCAGCGCCACCCGTTATCATCTGAACATCGCCAGTAGCCAGCGACTACGTTTCGAAAATGAGGCGCTGATCGACCGCCTGATCGAGTCGAAAGAGGTTGCTTTGAAGGCCCAGCAGGAGGCGGACTCTGCCAATCGGGCCAAATCGCGTTTTTTGGCCAATATGAGCCACGAGATTCGCACGCCGATGAACGGGGTTCTGGGCATGGCCCAACTGCTGGCGGTGGACGCGGAACTGACGGACCAGCAGCGACATTATTTGGGCATTCTGCAGGAATCTGGGGAAACCTTGCTGCGCATCATCGACGAAATCCTCGATTTTTCGAAGATCGAAGCGGGCAAACTGGTGCTCTCCGAAATCGACTTTGATTTACGACGGCGGATCGCCGATACCCTGCAAATGCTGATTCCGCACGCCGACCGTAAAAATTTGGAGTTGACTTGGGCAGTAGCCGCCGATGTGCCGGTTCGGTTGCATGGTGATCCTCACCGCCTGCACCAGATTCTCGCCAATCTGGTCAGTAACGCCATCAAATTTACTGAACGGGGAAGTGTGCGTGTGGAGGTGGTTTGCGAGGACGTCAGAACGCCCAGTGATGACGGGATCGTTACGCGGCGCTTGCGCATCACGGTTCGAGATACTGGAATCGGCATTTCCACCGTGGTTGGTGCACGCCTGTTCCAGCCGTTTTTCCAGGCTGACGATTCCAACACGCGCCAGTATGGCGGCACTGGTCTGGGACTGGTGATTGCCAAAGAGCTGGTGAAAATGATGGGGGGCGAGATCGGTTTCGAGAGCGCGTTAGGGGCAGGGGCGACTTTTTGGTTCACGGTGAATCTGGTCATTGCTGTTGGCGACTCTCAGGTATCGTATGTTCCTTACAGCGCGGCGCAACCACCGCTGACAGGGCGCGTGTTGCTTGCCGAAGATAATGCAGTCAATCGTCTCGTGGCTGAAGAAATGCTGAAATCTCTGGGATTGCAGGTAGAAACGGTGGTTAACGGCGTGGAGGCTGTGGCAGCCTGTGGCAAAGATCGATATGAACTCATACTTATGGATTGCCAGATGCCCGACTTGGATGGTTTTGGAGCGACGGCGCTCATTCGCGCCCGCGACGTAGAGGAATCCGTCCGTGCGACGGACCGCCGCGTCCCAATTATCGCCCTGACCGCTAATGCGCTGTCCGGGGACCGGGAGCGCTGTCTGGCCGCCGGTATGAACGATTATTTGTCCAAACCATTTGCGCGGGACGATCTCTATCAAGTGCTCAAACGCTGGATACCCAGTGCGGGGGCTTGGCCCAATTGATGCGCACGCTTTACAAAGGCGTCCACCATTGTCGAGCCTACTTGCGCGATGAAAACTTCGCTGAACGGGTTCAGCCAAAACGCACGAATTTCGCAGTCGAAAGCAAAATTGACGGAACAAAGCCCATCAGGGGTGGACGTCATTGACCAACCGATTTCGAAGCGCCGAAAAGCCCAGTCTGCGGAGGTCACCCGAATGGTGTGCGGTCGGTCTAGTTCAGTACGGGTGCGAAACCGGTAGATCAGTACGCCTAGCGCCATCGTTTGCTGTGTTTCGTAAGCGTGGGCGTCGCGACGAACAATCTGGGCTTTCTGCATCAATGGTAAAAATTCAGGGTAGCGCTCTACATCGGCTATGAGATCGAACATTTGTTCGCTGGAAACAGCGATCACCCGACACTCGCGATAGGGTATTCGCATCCTCTTGCCTCCCAATCCTGCTTAGAAACCACCAGTATAAATGTAACATAAAGCTGATGATACCCTCACTCATTCACGGCGTTTGTTGCGGGTGGCAAAGTCACATCCGATGGGTTGAGGTTGGGATTAGGGTAGAAAGAGTTGGCTTGAGTCACGATCAACTCGCATGTTGTGGCGCTTTCGTGGGAGCGGCGTTATCGAGATAGCGGGCGCCGAAAATCATGATGCTTCGAGTAACAGGTGATTTCAACCACCTGTACTGTTCATGTATCTTAAAATAATTGGCTGGTTACTTAGCTGGAAATTGTGACTGTGCGGTTTCATTGCCATAGCAGCGATAATGGCTTGTTTTAACTTCTCATGATTGCC
>Ga0209573_1004860_pt1 | contig 12805 bp, 13 predicted proteins | sample TNRBio252014_DNA_FD_185870 | JGI IMG/M metagenome (GOLD analysis project Ga0209573, IMG submission 185870) | Wastewater treatment Type I Accumulibacter community from EBPR Bioreactor in Madison, WI, USA - TNR Reactor_6/25/2014_ DNA (SPAdes)... | ecosystem: Engineered > Bioreactor > EBPR >...
TTGAGGGACGTGGCGGCTCACGCGAAGGTAGTCCACCACCAAGAGCGTCCGAATCGCCGCATACGAGAGCACGAACACATGCGATTGCGCGCCGAGGGCCTGCGGAATGGAGAACGACATGCAGACGACGAAGAACATCTTAATCGCGGTGAGCGCCTGATGAACCAGGTCGTCGGAATCGAAGCGGGTGAGATAAAACGTCTGCCCCACCCAAGCCCACCAAACGGGCAAGAAGAGCAACACAAAAGAACCAAAACCGCGCCACGAGAGGTCCTCGCTAAAGGTGGTGGCCAATTGGTTGACGGCAACGACGAAGGTTAGGTCGTAAAAAAGTTCAGACCACGTGACCTTGCGCTCCGCAGACCCATGGCCCTGGAGTGCAGGTGGAGCGATGACTTGCCGATTCCACCGGATCATGGTCGGTCGCGCTTATTCCTCGCCGACCAAAGCGAGCGCCCGATGCTCATCGATTGCGTGATTGAAAAGAAGCTGTTCCAGCCCCATGCTGAATCCAGACGTTTTCCAAACATTGCGGATCGCAAGTTCCACGCCCGGCATATAGCTGGTTCGGTCCATCGCGTCGTGGCGGATCGAAAGCACTTGGCCTAGCGCGCCAAACATGACTTCTTGGTGGGCCATGAGCCCCCGCATCCGGATCGAGTGGATCGGCACGTCGCGGTAGCTCCCTCCCCGCACGCCATCGACCGAGATAATTTCGGCGCTCTTGTGCGGCGTGCGATGGCGGTTCGCGGCGATTTTCTCCGCCGTCGCTTTCGCGGTGCCACTCGGGGCATCGGCCTTCGCATCGTGATGGAGTTCGATGATTTCCACGTGCGGCAACCACTTGGCCGCCATCTCGGCAAACCGCATCATCAGGACCGCGCCGAGGGCAAAGTTGGGGACGAGCATGACAGGAACGCCCGTCGCTTTGGCGTGATCGGCGAGGTCGGAATGTTGGCTGTTGTGGATACCACTCGTTCCAATAATGGCCGCGCACTTGTGATTCATGGCCGTCATGGCATGGTCGCAGGCGCACCCGGGGTGGGTGAAATCCACGAGCACCTGCGCCCCCGTTCGTTCAATCCCGGCACCAATCTTGTCTTCAATCACGATGCTCGGCATTTGCTTTCCGACAACATCTCTGAGGTTTTCGCCGACGTGGGATCGGTCGGTCGCCAAGACCAGTTCCAACCCCGACGCTTGCGCCACGTGCTCACAAAGGTGCTGACCCATTTTCCCGGCCGCACCGGCCACCGCCACCTTGATCGTTTCTGCCATGTGTGTTACTCCAAGACCTTCTCAATCCGCATGGACTCGTCTTCGAATGCGAGCATACTACCGTCTTGCCCATAAAAGCTTCGCCCCACCCTTTCGCCCCGGCGAGCCTCGATCAGGTGCGCGGAGAGCTTCTTTCCCCCAATCCTGATTTCTTTTTCACCCTCATAGCTCACCGTCATCGAGACCCACTTCATCTGCCCCACATCCAGGGTGAAAAGAGACTGAGATGTCCCCGGCTTGGGCACTTCCGGTCGACACCAAAAAATGGAAGGGTCCTTCACGGTAAAGGTGGGATCGATCTTGAGCGTCTTTTCGGAGGGTTTGTCGTTGATGAGTTGAACAACTTTGGCGAGGCCAAGCTCGAACGTGACGGTGGTCACGTCCTTCTTTCCGTTCGGGAGCTCCGTTTCAATTTTTCGCTCTTTCGGCGTCCCTTCTTTATCGTAAAACGACTCTGTGCGCACACGGACGTTGCCTTTGTTCGAGGTGAGGAGCAAGGTCATGATAAACCGCTTGCCCCCGGCGTCATCCCGCCATTTGACATAAGCCTTCCCCGCCACCCGCGCCCCCATGAGCACTTTGTAGTGAACGGCGTCATCTGCGGGCGGCGTTTGAGCGAGCATCAAGAGCGCGAGAAATTTCATAAGGCGAGAATCCTTTGGGCGGCGAGAACGCCCGCTTCATACGCGTATTCAACGCGCCCACCCACCACCCAGTCCCCGCAAACGATGGCGCGGCTCCCGACGGGATTGGCGGCATCAAAACTCACGGTAAGTTCGGGTTGGCTGTACCTCCATCGCTTCACTTGGGCGACGGTCGGCTCCCCGAATTCAGGCCCAATCAACCGTTTGACCAGAACGAGGGTTTCCTCGATGATGTGGGCGTCGGGAGAATCATAGTGGCCCTCGCTGTACTGCTGCCCCAACTGCGCGACCATCGCCGAATACCCGCTGGGCGCCCTTCCCGGTGACTTGAGCGACTCCATGCTCAGCCAGAACAAGGGGCTTCGCTGCTCGGGGTCAATCACGGCGCTGTAACCCACTTTGGGATCGGGCTGATCAAAACCGAGCAACACGCTCAAGCAACTGCGAAAGCGAACGCCCCCGAAACTTCGCTTTTCACCCATGCTGGCGAGGAGCAGTTCGGTTTGGGGCATGGGTGGCGTGAGGATGATCGCGTCAAAGCCCTCATCGTTGATTTGGTATTGACCATTCGATTGAACAGATTCGACCAGGCAATTCAGCCGCACGTCGAGCCCTTCGGCAAAGAGCTTTGCAAGCTTCGTGATCCCGGAGCGGTAGCTGTAACGAGGCCCTTTGCCCTTGTTCAATCCTCCCGGCTGTGCGCGGCCCATTTCGATGGCCCAAATCGGCAGGGGAATTTCCACGAGGTCATCGGTGGGAAGCTCTTGGGTCATCATCCGGGCGAGTTCGGACGTGCCCGGCGCGAGGGATGTGGCACCTGTATCAAACACAAATTCTCCGACCCGGCGGGTTGCAAGGCGCCCCCCAAGCCCGGCAGACTTTTCAAAGACCACGACCTGATGGCCCGCACGCTGAAGGATGCGCCCGGCCCCGAGCCCCGAAATCCCCGCTCCAACGATGCCGATCTTCATGAATTCAAAATGGTGGCCGCGCACCGGTTGCCACTCAGAACCGCACCGTCAATGCTACTGTACTCGGTGAACTCGCCCGCAAGATAAAGGCCGTGAATCGGTGTTTGGTAGCTCGGCAACCGTTCGCGATAGCCCGGCGACTGGTTCATTTGGGCGAACCGGACGCGATAGACCTTGAGCGCACGCCATTTTTCGGGCCGCCCATCCGGGAACCACGCCGCGAGCTCTGCTTTCACGTCGTTTGCGAGGGTTTGATCATCGCGCGGGTCCAGCCCGAGAATGGTCACCGAGACCAAGTGCTCACCGGCAGGCGCGAGCGACTTGCTCACCTGGGACATCGGCACCACATGGTTCACCGTTCCCTTCCCCGAGGCATTGAGGTGGATGATCGGTCGCTGGGACGGAGGCTCAGGCGCGTGGAAGTAAATCGTCGTGGACGATCGGTAGCGGACATCCAAATCAACCATCGCCAGTTGGGAGGCCCGGTCGGCTTCGGTCGCGATGATCACGGTGTCGCTCTTCACCTCTCGCCCATCCGCCATGCGCAACCCGGTCACCTTGCCACCTTCGTGGAGAACTTGTTGAGCGGTCTGCCCCATATGGAAAGATTCGATAGGAATCCCGAGTTCGAGGACGTTCGAAATCTCTTCCATACCAAGGCGCGGGATGACGATGTCGCCTTCCAGCATCATCTTCCAGTAATAGGCAAACGGGCGAACCGAGAAGGAAAGCGAGCGATCCAAGAACACCCCACCCCAAAACGGGCGGACAAACCGGTCGAGCGCCTGGTCTGAAAAGCCGATGGAGCGCAGATGGGCCTCGGTCGAAACATCTTTGATGCCCCAGAAGTGCTCAGGGCGGCGACTGGCGACATCGGAATTCCATTGCAACATGGCCAGCTTATCGAGCGGGCCGAAGAGAGGCGAGAACGCGCTCTTCACCGCCTTATCGCGGTGAAATTCGTGGAGGTCCTTGCCATCGAAAACCATGGCGCCCGGCTCAAAAATGCGAAGTTCAAGTTTGTCGTAGTCGAGTTCATGCTTCGCATGAGGGTAGGCCGTGAAATAAACCTGGAAACCACGATCCAATCGAAAGCCGTGGAACTGGTCGGTCTTGAGTCGCCCTCCAGGACGGTCGTCTGAATCGAAGATGATGACTTCGCGACCAGCTTGGATCAGCTTGCGCGCGGCGCATTGACCGGCAACACCGGCACCGACAATGAGAATAGGGTCAGCCACCTGACCTTTGTACCTCTAATAGGCTCTTGCTTGAAGTTCTGGAGCGGCCTCGGCGTGACCCGTTCGTTCCAACGGCGACCAGAAAAACCCGAGTAAAGCCGCCCAACCGAGCAACGTCAACAGCACGCAAAACACGCCCGAAAACTTTGCCATTCGGCCTTGCGCCGCTTCGCTGATCGTCACCCCCCAGCGGATGCAAAAATTCCAGAGGCCATAGCTGAGGTGGTACGAGGAAGTCAGCACGCCCAGCATGTAGATAACCAAAATGGCATAGCCATAGGACGACAAGTGGTTGGCCCACCGGTCGTAGTAGATCACCTTTTCCGGCCCATAGAGCGTCCCCGCGATGGACGTCGTTGCCATGTGATAGCAAAGGAAAAGGAAGGCAAAAACCCCGCTCCAGCGTTGCCAGATAAACATTCGGTTTTCGGCATAGCATTTGGCGCGCGGAGCATTGTAGAAATCCGCGCGTGAGTAAATGAACAGGCCATACACGGCATGGAAGATCAGCGGCACCCAGATCAAGCCGTACTTTAAGACGAGCAAGAGGTGGGTAGGGAGGTTCTCAAAGAACTTGATGACGCCGTTGTATTTGTCGGCCCCCGCCAGGGTGAAGCTGTTCAAGGTCAGGTGTTGGACCATGTAAAACCCCACAGGGATGATGCCGGTCAATGAATGCAGCTTGTGCCAGAAGTAACTTTCTCGTCCTGCCATAGGTCGCCTTGGCTCTTAGGATACTCTTTCCCGCTTCGTCTGGGTTGCCGCCTTAGGGCGCGATCTCCATCCCGCTGATGAGCCCGTTGGCCTCGGTCACCACGATGACGGTGAGGTCATGACCCCCGAGCGTGAGTCGGTAAGTTCGCTTCAGTCCTTCGCCAGCCTTCATCTCGCCAATCAAAAAGAACGCTTTGAGCGGGCCGAGCCCTCCGAGTTGCCTGCTCGTGTGTTCAATCAGCTCTGGCGTCAGCTCCTCGCTAAACTTCGGCGTGAGTTTCGAGCGATCCAGTTTATTGGTGAGTGCGGATTGCAAGACCTCTTGAGCCGTTTTCGTGAGCTCAGGATGGGCATCCTTCATCGCGGCGAGCTTGGGTTCTTTCAGTTCGGGGATCAGCACTTTGAAAACGGCTGCCACATCTCCATCGGGATCCGCGTTTTCAGAGTTTGCCAGGACAACGACTGACCAGCCCTTGCTCGGGACCCGCCCAAAATGCGTGACAAAGCCAGGGATGCCGCCCCCGTGATGGATGAAAGGGATGTTCTTCTTCTTGTCCACTCCCCATCCAAATCCATAAGGTTGTTGAGCGCCGGTGGTCAATGTCGTGGGCGTCCACATTTCGGCCAAAACGGTTTGAGGCAAAATTTTCTCGCCATAAAGGGCGGCATCCCACTTCGCCATGTCAACGACCGTGCTCTCCATGGAACCCGCTGCGTAGGGCCAGTCCATGTTGATAAATGCGCAATTTTCAAATCCCGTTTTGGTTTTCACGTACCCTTGGGCGCGGTTGGGGACGAGCGTTCTCTCGCTCGTGAAGTAGGTCTGATTCATGCCGAGCGGCTTCGTGATCCGCGATTCCAAGGATGCCGCAAATGGCCGGCCGTCGAGTTTCTCGATGATCATGCCGAGCATCACGTAGCCCGTGTTGTTGTAGCTCCACTTCGAACCCGGCGCGAATTCCAATGGTTGGGTGAGGACCGATTTCAAGATCCCTTCTGGCTTTGTCCCCAATTTGCTCTGCCGCAACATGACGTCAAGATTATTTGTGTAACTCGGGATGCCGCTCGTGTGGTTGAGGAGTTGTCGCACCGTCACGGCGCTCCAGTTCGGGGGAATCCCATCCATGTAAACGGTGATGGAATCGTCTAGCTTCAGTTTTCCTTCTTGGCGAAGCTGCATGATCATTGTGGAAGTGAACTGCTTGGTGATGCTCCCCAACCGGTAAACGGTGTCCGGAGTGGCCTTAACCCGATTCTCCAGGTTTGCAAAGCCGTAGCCTCGGGCAAATATCAGCTTGCCCTGATTCATGATGCCCACCGAGCATGCCGCCGTCTCTTGTTCCTGGATGACCTTTTTGAAGTGCGCATCGACTTCCGGAGGCACTTGGGCGCATGCAATAGCACCGAGAAGAGTGATGGCAAGGGCTGGGATCAGGCGGACCATGGGTTTGGGAATTATGGCGCGAGCCCGGGTGGATCATCGGGACTTTCGGTCACTTCATGATTTCAATCATGCCGCCGAGGGTGATTCCTTGGGCTTTCCCCAGTCGTTTCATCTCTTTGGGAGTCCCGTGGGCGTTCCTGCTCGCATCGCGGCTTTCAAAAATGGCATAGGTGGTTTCGCGGTCCTTGATGTCGCCCTTATACTTTTCCGAGATGACATCGTTCATGGCGTAACCGTATTGTCCAAAGACGCCCGCGTATTCCGGGTGGACCAGCTTCTTCTCCGCCTCGCCTTCCTTCAAATTGTTGGTTTTCAGCAAAGGCTCAATGGCGTCCATCCAATGTTCTGAGTTGGGAAATCGTTCTTCGCTCTCGTGATAGAGCATCAGTGCCGTGAATTGGGCTTTGAGGTTTTCGGCTCGGGAGGGCGCATACTCTTCCTTGTCATATTTCTCAAAGAAGCCAGCTTTTTTAGCAGCAAGGGCATCGGGGCCGAATCGGTAGGCCACATAGCCAAAACCAAGAAGGAGCGCTAGAGAAGTGAAGAAGAGAGCGGGCCGGCGAATCTTCCCGGCAAGGAGGTGTGGCGGGAGCTTCCGTGCTCCGTCCTCCGTTACCACCTGTTCCGTGGTGACAGCCACGGGCGATATTAAACCTGAATTCTCTTTCATTTTGCTCGGTGACCGAAGAATCTCCCCTCAAAACTACCGTGCATAGGGGTTGCAGAGAGGATCGCCGATGACGACATCTTTCCATTTGATGACGGGGGATGCCGCATAAAAACTTTCCGCGAGATTGTATCCCGAGGTGTACCGGTCAAACAAGAGCGCGGGGTTGGCCAGGGCAAAGGTCCAGGGCTCGCTGACATAGCCCTTGACCCCGGTAACGCCTTGTTCGATCAGGTCGGCGATGAGGCTTTGCCCGGGCGCGGTTGTGCGATTAAATGTCCGGCCGCTGGTGCTGACAAAAGTTTCCACCAACGCGCCCGGCTTGAAGCGAATTTTTTGGTAAGTTTCCTTTTTGTACGCTCCGTCGTTGCTCCCCCAACTCGCGTACCCCATCAGGGGGTCCCGAGGAGCCAAGAATGTTCCGCTCTTATCAAGCTGAGAAGAAAATCCCTTTTTCCGCAGTGCCTGATCGGCTTGACCCAGGGTGTCTTGCATCTGCGCATATCCACCGACCCGGCGGTTGTCGGCTTCATCAAAGAAAAACGGGCCCTTCGCAGGTTTGGCGGCCACCGAACGGTCAATCAGCCCTTTGATATGAGAAAGTTCATAGCCATCCAGCCGAGTGACCAGGTAGATGCCAAAGGTCTTGCTATTGAACTTCGCCGTCGCTCCATAGTAAGGGTTTCGGGCCCGCTCAATATCGGCGGAGACGTTGTAGCCTCGCGGCAATTTCGTCAGATCATCGGGAATCGCGGGGAAAGACTTTTCCATCGCGGCGAGCAAGGCATCCACGGAGTATCCCCAGCCGTTGCGGACACGAATCGGCGTGCCTTTGGTGGTGACAATGAAGTCGATGCGGTCTTTGGACTTCCGGATCGCCTCTTTCACCGGTTTCAATATCCGTTGATCGTATTCGTCCACCATCATCTGTTCGCTGGTGGAGCAGTTGATCGCGACCACGTTTCGCCCCGGGATTTTGCGCTTAGCCGCATAGTATTCGGCAATTCGGATGCTCACATCGCTCGATTTGTTGACCACGAGGAGCACTCGGCGGGACTCGGCGTTGGCATCTTTGTCGGGAACGCCGATCGGAAGTTGGGCAAGCTTGGATGGGGCAATTCCGGGAAGCTTTTTGGTGGGCAGGGCATAGGTGCTTTTGCGGGGCGGATCGCACGCCAGCAGGCTCAGCATGACGAGGGTGCTACCGGAAACGAGCATGACGCTTCCCTTCCTTTTTCCGTCGCAACCGAACCATCGCTCGACCAATTTCTGCATACATTTTTGCCCTAGATGCGGCGCCTTTGACGATACCCAGCTTCTTCTCCTTAAACGTGTTGCTCACTCCTGGCAAAATCACGCGTTGGACGCGGAGCTTTTGCCGCTTTGCGAAGGTATTGATCGTCACTTCAACTCCGAGCCGCATCTCTGAAAGATAGGGAATGGAGAGGAAAAACGACCGCCGCAAGGCGCGCTGCCCGCTAATATACGGGGAAATCACCTGGGCCGTGTCGCTCAAGAACTTCCCTCCTCGAAAGACGCCAATACTCATGTCACAAGTTCCCAAAAGAATCGGCGTGATGATTCGGTCGAAGTGCTCAGGGCGCAAACCCAATAGGTCGGCATCGCAAAACGCGAGGATGTCGCAATCGGTGTGAGCGACGCCCACCGCCATGGCGCCGCCCTTTCCCACGTTTCGGGGGAGTTCCACGACCTTGACTTTGTCAAACAGACTCGCCACTTCGGCCGTGTGATCGGTGCTGCCATCGCAAACTACCACGATTTCATCCGCCAGCGTGCAACGAACCGCGGCGTCCAGGACTTTGGCAATCCTGGGCTCTTCGTTGTACGCGGGGATGATCACCGCGACTCGGTTGGTTGTCTTTTCTGGCATTTAGTTGATGAGGCCTTTTCCTTCCAGGCGCTTCCGAAGTTTGGCTTCGAGGCGCGCTTCCACTTGATTGCACCACGCCGCGACGCTCCCGGTCACCCGGGTTCGGCGGGACATCAACCGGATGTTGCTCACGGTCAGGGTTGGCTTCCAACGCATCTTGTATGGTTCGGCTCCGCGAAGAAAATCGAAGTTGGTGCATCCCTCTTCGATCGCCCGTCGAATAGACCGGGCCACCAGAATAGTACCGGGTGAGACCTTTCCCGCTCCCGGGTCAAAGCCAGACTGGTAGAAAAAGGTGCCATTTCCGGCCTGCATGGCATAAAGCGCCCCGATGGGCTGCCCCTCTTGCCAGAGCGTTTGCAGGCGAAGCATGCCCTCCGCCCCTGCCCGCCTCACGAAATCTTGCTGAAACCGTTTCACTTTCGGAAGACCAAACGCGCCGGGGAGGCCCCTCTTTCGCCACCGGCGAGCGTGCAGTTCCAAAAAGACGTCCAGATTTCTGAGGGCGGAGTCTTCATCGTGGCTGTCTTCCACGCGGAGCTCAGCTTTCAAACCCTTGTTCACGTCATAGCGCAGACTTTTTCCCAACGTCTTCAGGTACTCCTCAAACGTTGGGGGAAGTTGCAAAACTGGGCATAAAGCCTGTTCGTCTCGTTCAAATCCGGGGAGGAGTTCCACGAGCGGATCATTTTCGCGAATCTGCTGAAGATCGATGAGGTCACAGGACACCTCTTCCAGGGCTCCGACGATCGCTTCGAGGGCGTGCTCGCAACCCGGCCGGAGGAGCGGCTTCAAGATATCCGAGGGGCCAATGCCCATGGGCCGAAGGGCTTTCCAGGGGGTGCGCGATGTGCACAGCAAAAACAGCCCCACGAGATCATGGCCTTCCGAAACGGCCATGACAAAGGGCGGGCGAGAGGACCCAAATTGACGCCACCACGCCCCGATCCACGCTGGCGATTGGAAAGGAGTCGCCCGAGGATCAGCGCGAAAAAGTTCCGCCCATGCCCCTCCGATCACCGTTTCCCAATCTGAATCCGTGTGGATCCGAAGCGTCAACACGGATTCATTATGCCGCCTCAGCGGCTACCGAGCTTTCGGATCAACCGCAAAATCTCGATGTAAAGCCAAACAATGGTGATCGTGATGGCCAGGGCCCCATACCACTCCATGTATTTAGGCGCGCGGTGACGAACTCCATTTTCGATCAGCTCAAAGTCGAGCAAGAAATTGAACGCGGCGAGGGCGATCACGAAGATGCTGAACCCGATTCCAATGGGACCGTTCCCGAAAACGGGCAAGGCGCTGTAAATTTTGGGAAACGCGAAACTCAGCAGGAACGTGCCGAGGTAGAAGACTCCAATCGCGATGGTGGAGCCGATCAGCACGCTTCGGAGCGTGTCATTCATTCTCAAAACGCGGGTGACCCACAAGGTCAACATCACCCCGAGGGTTGCAAACGTGGCCACGGCTGCAACGGGCACGGCATGCCGGTACAGCGGATTCGAATGGTTCGCGAGTTGCTGGGCGGCGAGGAGGGACATCACCCCGACCAAATAGCCCTCCCCGATTCCGTAAAACGGCGCCGTGATCGGCGAGACTTGGGGGCGGAATGCGGAAAAAATCGCAAGGCCAATGCAGAGAAAGATCAAGGCGATCGCCAGAGGATAGATCGGCATGTTCCACCCGACCGTGGCTCCTGCCAAAACCAGCACGAGCATGATCCCCGTGTTGCGGATCGTGCCGTTCAGGGTCATCGGAGCAACGGCAAGCCCGGAATTCGCCTGGGCTTGTCGCTCAAACGTCTCTTCACTCAAGACGGGGTTTCGGTTATTGAACATACGGATTCCTCTACAGCTATTGAGACGATTTTTCTGCCGATTTGGTGCCTGGGAAACGGAATGGGCCAAGGCAAGCGAAAATTCAGCCGCAAAAATTGCCTGCAACCCACCCACGTGCAGAACCGTGATCAATCAACGGTACAATTCGCCCGAAACCAATTTCTGGTGAGGTAATTTAAGAACTATGTCAGCAACCATTATCGAGCGAGTCACGAAAGTCGTGGTCGAAGAACTCAACGTCAAGACCGAGGAAGTTAACGAAACGTCCTCCTTCCAAGAAGACTTGGGTGCCGACTCGTTGGACGTCGTTGAACTCGTCATGGCCTTTGAAACTGAATTCGGCATTGACATCCCCGACGACGATGTTACGAACCTCAAGACTGTGGGTGATGCCGTGAACTACATCACCACCAAGGGGTCCTAACCCCACTTGATGGATTTTCGGCCATCGGGCCGGGTGGTGGTCACGGGCCTCGGTGCCGTGACCCCCTTGGGAACCGGAGTCGAGACCTTTTGGCCCCGCATGCTCGCTGGCCAAAATGGGATCGGAGCCATCCAGTCCATGGATGCGTCCGAATTCACAACCCGCATCGCGGCCGAGGTCAAAGACTTCAACGCCGAAGACTGGATGGACGGGAAGGACGCCCGCCGCGTGGACCGATTTATCGCGTTCGCGGTCGGCAGTGCGACCCAAGCCATCCGGCATTCTGGGATCCCGATCAACGACGACAACCGCGAAATGATCGGGGTGCTCATCGGCTCTGGGATCGGTGGCCTCGGCTTTATGGCGGAGCAACACCGTCGCCAGGTAGAACACGGGCCTTCCAAGGTTTCGCCGTTCCTGGTCCCCTGGATGATCCCCGACATGGCGAGCGGGTTCACCTCGATCGTTCACGGCCTGCGCGGCCCAAACACGTGTGTGGTGACCGCGTGCGCGACGGGAGCGAATTCCATCGGCGACGCCTACCACATCATCAAACGCGGAGACGCGATTGCCATGATCGCGGGCGGCACGGAAGCTCCGATCAACGAAATCGGCCTGGCCGGCTTTTGCTCTGCACGAGCGATGACAACCCGGAACGATGATCCCGAGCACGCGTCCCGGCCCTTCGACGCCCAGCGCGATGGGTTTGTGATCGGCGAAGGCTCCGCCGCGCTGGTTCTGGAAGACATGGATTACGCCCTCAGCCGAGGCGCGAACATCGTGGCCGAAGTGGTCGGCTACGCGATGACCGGCGATGGACACCACATCACGCAGCCTCTTCCCGATGGCTCCGGCGCGATTCGGGCGATGAAGCTTGCTCTCCGACACGCGAAGATGGAACCGAGCGACGTTGATTACATCAACGCCCACGGAACCTCGACTCCGCTCAACGACCGAAGCGAATCGGCCGCGATCATGCAGGTCTTTGGCGGTCCTGGGGTCGCTCCTCCCGTGAGCAGCACGAAGTCGATGATCGGACACACGTTGGGCGCAGCCGGCGCGATTGAGTCGCTGATCTGCATCCTCTCGATTCGTGATCAAAAGCTCCCGCCGACGATCAATTACGAGTTTCCCGATCCCGATTGTCCGCTTGATTACGTTCCGAACACGTCGCGCGAAGCATCGGTCACGGCCGCGCTCACAAACTCGTTCGGCTTCGGCGGCCACAATGCCACCCTTATTTTTAAGCGATTTGAACAATAACCGGGCAAAAGGACCTATGGCACTTGCCAACCTCTGCCCATAATGAAACGATTCCATGTCCGCCACCACTGAGACGTTTGATTGGTTCTATATCGGCCATTACGGCCAATTGGGCCCGCTCTCTTTGCAACAGCTTGAAGAGTTGGTCGTCGATGGCGTGATTGAACAAAACACCTTGGTCTGGAGCCCCCAGCTACCCAGTTGGAGCGCGGCATCGACCGTTCCCCAACTCGGAATCGCGTTTAGTAAGGTTATTGACCTCAACGTTCCTCCCCCGGTTCCACCGCCACCGCTTCACTCGGCCCCGGTCATTCCCCAAATTCCTCCGAGCCCGATGAGCCAGCCGAGCTACGCGGTGCCGCCCCCGCCGCCGACCTATGCCCCCCAGCCCATGTACGCGCCGCCCACCGTGCCGATGGGAACGCCCGTG
>Ga0209573_1004863_pt1 | contig 12788 bp, 4 predicted proteins | sample TNRBio252014_DNA_FD_185870 | JGI IMG/M metagenome (GOLD analysis project Ga0209573, IMG submission 185870) | Wastewater treatment Type I Accumulibacter community from EBPR Bioreactor in Madison, WI, USA - TNR Reactor_6/25/2014_ DNA (SPAdes)... | ecosystem: Engineered > Bioreactor > EBPR >...
GCCGCCACCCGACTGCTGGAAATCTATGCAACGCAAAGCCGTCAGGTTTATCTGCTTGGCGTCCCGCTCAGCTATCCGATCGCTTATCTTCTCGGGATCATCGCCCTGTTCCTGCTGATCACGCTGCTGTATGTGCAGAACCGCGAAAGCCGCCAGCGGCTGGTCGATGCTGAACAACGCAAGCAGGAAACCGAAGAGCAGAACCGCCGCAATCAGGATGCAATCCTGCGATTGCTGGATGAGCTGGGCAACCTGGCTGAGGGCGATTTGACCGTTCAGGCCAGCGTCACCGAGGATATCACTGGCGCTATTGCCGACTCGGTCAATTACGCCATCGAGGCCCTGCGTGACCTGGTATCCACCATCAACAGCACCTCCGGGCTAGTCGCCGCCGCGGTGCAGGAAACCAGCGCCATCGCCGACCGGCTGGCTAAATCCAGCGAGATTCAGGCTCGGCAGATCGAAAACGCCAGCGCCACGGTGATGCAAATGGCGCAGTCCATGGACGAAGTGTCTTCCAAAACCGCCGCGTCCGCCGAGGTAGCCGAAAAATCGGTTGGCATCGCCCATGAAGGCGGCGACCGGGTGCGGCGCACCATCCACGGCATGAATGCCATCCGTGAGCATATTCAGGACACTTCCAAGCGGATCAAGCGGCTGGGCGAATCTTCGCAGGAAATCGGCGACATCGTGGCGCTGATCAATGACATCGCTGACCAGACCAACATCTTGGCGCTCAACGCCGCTATTCAGGCTTCGGCGGCTGGTGAGGCCGGACGCGGCTTTGCAGTGGTTGCCGACGAAGTGCAGCGGTTGGCGGAGCGCTCCAGCAACGCCACCAAGCGTATCGAAACGCTGGTGAAGACGATTCAGGCCGACACGAACGAAGCGGTCATCTCCATGGAAAAGAGCACCGGCGAAGTGGTTGGTGGCGCTGGGCTGGCGGAAAAGGCCGGCGAAGCTCTGGAAGAGATCGAAAAAGTATCCGCCAAACTGGCTGAGTTGATCGACGAGATTTCCAAATCTGCCGGCCAGGTGTCCGAGATGGCCTCGCGGGTGTCGAGCGCTATGATCTCTATCAACGAAATCACCGGCCAAACCGCTGAGAGCAGTGTGTCCACCGCCTCGGCCATTGGCAAGCTGAATCAATTGGCGCAGGAACTGCGTCAGTCGGTAGCGGGCTTCCGGCTGCCTGATTGAGTGTGCTGACGTGGCTGGATTTCACCAGTGCATCTTGAGCGACAACGGACTGGACGGTTTTTTCGCAGGGGGGAGATAGCGTGATCACATCGCGTCGCATCACCGATAACCCATTAGGTTTTCTCAAGGATGATTTATTGCTGGCCCTGCGACGGATCCAAATCGATCTGGATGCCTGCGATGAAGGACCGGCGGATTCAGCGGCAATGGAAGCGATGGTCGATGCCATCGATCAGGTTCGCAAACCGCTGGCCGCCCTGGAACATCGGGACGCCGTGGCCTTGCTGGACGAAATGCGTACTACCGTCCTGGAGGGTGTGCGTAGCGCGCTCCTGGATACCACACTGCTGCGGCAGGCAGCCCAACAGCTAACGGTCTATCTGGAAACCTACCTGTCCCTGGGCAGCCGGCAAGCCAGTCCCGGCTTGCTGATAGAGACCGCCGCAATCTTGCGTCAGGCGCGCCAAAGCGACGTCGTCGAGCCAGATCGGAGGGAGTCCTCTGCCAGCTTGCGTGACCTGCGCCATCTTCTGGAACGGCTTCAATATATTGTTGTTGAAAAAGTGGAGAAAGCGGCTGATGAAGCGGCTTCCTGGGAAACCCTGCAGGAGGATTTGCCTGTTCTCCGCCAGTTGATTGCTGAACAGGGTTGGAGCCGCGCTACCCAGATTCTCGAACGTCTGAACCGAATTGTTAGCGCACTCGCCGCCGGTGGCGCGGAGCATTACGGAATACTGGTCAGCGGCGTTTGCGCCGAAATCCTGGCAGGTTTGAGCTATTCGCTGGAATCACTGGGCAATGGCGTCCCGGCGGCGGCGACGGTGTTGAACAGTGCCGAAACGCAGTTGGCGCAACTGGATACCCTGCTCGGGTTGCCCGCTGAGCTGCGCGCGGCGCCGACCCCGGATCTGGCAAGCAATCTGATCCTTCCCGATTTGCCGGAGCTTGATGCGTCGATCGTTGCGCCATCACAACCCTTGCCGGCTCCTGTGGAGTCCGTACCGATAGAAGATATTGAATTTCCAGATTTTGCGCTGACGCCGCTCGATCTATCTACCGCGGAGACGCCGATGGTCGTCAGGGATGCGTCGCAACGGGGTTCGCTTGAAGAACCCATTAGTAAGACGCCAACCGTGATTGCTGGTGAGACGCCGGATTTGATCTTGCCTCAGTCTGAAGATCCTCCGAAAACAGTCGGAGTGAGCACGGAAGATTTAATCAACCTGATTGGGTTGGGCGATACCGATTCAGAGTTCGTCGAGGTTTTCCTCGAGGAGGCACGCGGTGAATTGGCAGCCATTCGCGAGCAGTTGGCTCTTTTGCGGAGCAATTTGACTGATCGCCAGGCGTTGACCGCCATTCGCCGGGCGTTCCACACCCTCAAGGGTAGTGGACGCATGGTCAGCGCCATGGCAATCGGTGATTTTGCCTGGGAATTCGAAAGCCTGCTCAATCAGGTGCTGGAAGGCAGTCTGCCGGCTAGACCGGAGATCCTCGCCGCCATTACCACCGCAGTCGAAGCGCTATCGCCGCTGGTGGGTGAGACGCCGCTGTGCGGGAATGAGCTGGAGACATTGGCGGCGCTGGCCGTACAGGTGCGGGCGTTACCACAAAGCCTGCTGGCCGCGCCAGAATCCACGGCGGTTGTTACGCCAGAACGGCGTGAACCGGCGGTCGAAGCGGAGTCCGAGACGATGCTTTCTACCCGGATCATCGCACCAGACATGGATGCAGAGTTCGTCGAGGTCTTTCTCGAAGAAGCGCGCGGCGAACTGGCGGCTATTCGCGAGCAGTTGGCGGTTTGGCGGGTGAATTTCGAGGATCGCCAGGCGCTGACCATCCTGCGCCGGGCGTTCCATACTCTCAAAGGCAGCGGGCGTGTGGTCGGTGCGACAGCGATCGGCGATTTCGCCTGGTGTTTTGAAAATCTTCTGAATCAGATAGCTAACGGTACTGTAACGGCATCACCGGCGATAGCCGATCTGCTCGACGAAGCGACTGCTGTGCTGGATGCACTGCTCAGTAAAGAGACGCTGGCCGATGAAGCGTTCAAACAACTGCCGGGCCTGACTGCCCGTGCTGAGGTGCTGTCACAGGCAGCGCCGGTCTCTGCGCCTCCGCTGGTCGAGGCGCTTGAAGCGGAAGTGTCAATCAAACCCGTTGCTATCGAGGCGCCGCCGCCTGGGGCGCTTCCTGTTGAAGGCATGACGCCGGTCAAGACAGCGATTCCAGAGCCGGTCATGACTCCGGCGATCGATGTGGAATTGGCGCAGGTTTTCCAATACGAAGCCGCCGAAATTCTTGACGCCAGCGACGCCATCCTGCAACGGTTAGGCGCCGAGCCGGGCCACACCGGATTGCTGAATGACTTGCGCCGGGGTATGCATACCCTGAAAGGCAGTTCGCGGATGGCCGGCATCATGACGGTCGGTGATTTGGCGCATGCCGCTGAATCGGTGCTGGATGTGCTGGGTAAGGGGTTGGGTCAGGCGACGCCGGTGGTGCTCGATACACTGCAGCAGGCTTTGGACCGTTTGAATCAGATGCTGGCGGAAGCCGCCAGTGGCGTAAGTCCGTCCGCCGCAACCGGGCTGATCCACGATTTGCACCGGTTAGCCGATACAGTGACGGCCGGTGAACGGCCGGAAATCCGTCCAGTCGGCGTTATGGAACCGGCGGCAGTAGCTGTAGAACCTGTTTCGTTCCGAGCCATGACCGAACTCGATCAGGAACTGGTGCAGGTCTTCCAGATCGAAGCCGGCGAAATTCTCGATTCCAGCGATACCATCTTGCAGCGATTGCGCGGCGAACCGGATAACGTCGAATTGCTGAATGATCTGCGCCGCGAAATGCACACCCTCAAAGGCAGTTCGCGGATGGCCGGCTTCATGACCGTCGGTGATGTCGCCCACGCCGCCGAGGCGGTGTTGGACGCTCTGGGCAAGGGCGTCTTGAAAATGTCCGCGCTGGTGTTGGACCAAGTGCAAAGCGCTATGGATGGTCTGCATCAGATGCTGGCCGGGATTCTCAGCGGTACACAACCCGTGGCCCGTCCCGAGCTGATCAACGCGCTACATGAGGTGCTGAGCAGTCAATCCGTGGAACAGCTCAAACCAGCGGTGACTGCCCCGGTCGTACCGACCGCGCCCCTGGCGGTTCCGGCGGCGCGTCGTCCCGCCGAACCGCCCACTGCCGGACCGACAGATGCTATCCGCGTCAGCGCCGCGTTGTTGAATACCCTGGTCAACCAGATGGGCGAGAGCAGCATCTTCCGCGCCCGTATCGACCAGGGCGTCAGTGCGATGAGTAACAACCTCAATGACCTGGAGCAAACCATCACCCGCTTGCGTCGCCAGGTCACCTATCTGGCCACCCAGGCCGAGGCGCGTATCCAGTCCCGTCAGGATCAGGGCACGAAAGCCCATCAGCAGGAATTTGATCCTCTGGAACTGGATCGTTTCACCGAATTGCAACAAGTCAGCCGGTCACTGATGGAAATCGCCGACGACTTGGGCAATGTTGGCAATACGCTGGGTGAACACGCCCGGGAGATCACCACGCTGCTGGATCAACAGGGCAAGGTCAACAAGGAAATCCAGCAAGGACTGATGCGTACTGGCATGGTGCGCTTCGGCAGCGTGATTCCCCGACTGCGCCGGGTTGTGCGGCAGGCATCCCAGGATCTGGGCAAACGCGCAGAACTGCTGATCGGCGGTGAAGAAGCAGAGGTCGACCGCACGGTGTTAGAGAGCATGCTGGCGCCACTGGAGCATATGCTGCGCAATTCCCTGGCGCATGGCATCGAAGCGCCAGAGCAACGCCGGATGGCGGGCAAGCCCGAAATTGGCACGGTCACGCTCAGTCTGCGTCGGGAAGGCGCGGAATTGGTGCTGGAATTGAGCGATGACGGCGCAGGCCTCAATTTCGCAGCGATCCGCGCCAAGGGGGAAGAAAAAGGCTTGTTACTGCCGGAACAGCCGGCGACCCCGGAGGAGCTGATTGCTTTGTTGCTACGTCCCGGATTTTCCACAGCCACCACCGTCACTCAGGTTTCCGGGCGCGGTGTCGGCATGGACGTCGTCAATGAAGCCATCCGCGCCATGCGCGGCGCATTACTAATCCAGACTGACCCTGGACAAGGCACCCGCTTTATCGTTCGGTTACCTTTCTCACTGGCAGTGACGCAAGCGCTGTTGGTACAAGCCGGCGACGGTCTGTTCGCTATTCCTTTGCTGAGCATCGAAGTGGTGACTCGCCTGAAGGAAAGCGAGTTCCAGGCCTATTTGACGGGTGAGCAGGTTCAACATCAATACAGCGACCGCCATTATCCAGTACATAATCTGGGCATTCTGGTGAGCAGTGAGCGCGTCTTGCCCTTTGAAGAAGTCAAGGATCGCCGTCCGCCGACACTGTTGTTCCGCAGCGCGGAAGCCAGCGCCGCCCTGCAGGTTGAAGCAGTGATGGGCAACCAGGAAATTATCGTCAAGCCGATCAGTCCTCAGTTTAACGGGGTGCCGGGTATTTCCGGGGCGACAGTGCTGGGCGATGGCCGGGTAGTGGTAGTTTTGGAACTGGCGGCGTTGGTGCGCAACATTGGTTCCCAGCGCCAGAAGCAACTGGAAAGCCGCGCCTTGCGGGCGGCGCGCCAGGAAGCCCGCCAAGAGAAACTCAGCATCATGGTCATCGACGACTCGATCACCATGCGCAAGGTGACGGCGCGCATTCTGGAGCGCCACAACATTCACGCCATCACCGCCAAGGACGGTCTGGACGCCGTGGCCATGCTGCAAACTCAGGTGCCTGATCTGGCGATTTTGGACATCGAGATGCCGCGCATGGATGGCTTTGAAGTGGTTGCCCACGTTCGCAATCAAAGTAATCTTCGGCATTTGCCGATCATCATGGTCACTTCGCGCGGCGGTGAAAAGCACCGTGAACGGGCCATGAGTCTTGGAGTCAACGACTACCTGACCAAACCCTATCAGGAAGATCAGTTGATGGAATCGATTCGTAACATCCTCGGCGAACGCGCCCTGGATTTGATTACCTGATACCCGCAAATGGATAATCTCCGTTGTCTCCTCATCACCGTCCAGGGCGGACAAGTGATTTTGCCTAATAACCTCGTCGTCGAGGTTTTGCCCTTCGCCACGCCCTTGCGCATCGAATCGGCTCCTAACTGGGTGGTCGGGGCCATGTTATGGCATAACCTGACGACTCCCCTGATTAGTCTGGGACGGTGGTTTTTTAGTGTGGCGCCGGATGCCGACCTCAATTCCCGAGTGATCATTGTCAATACGCTGGGCGCTGATTCCCGGTTGCCGCATTTCGGCATTCTGGGGACCGCCGCGCCGCGACCGCTGAATCTGCAACGCCAGGATATCGATCCAGATCAGGAAATCGCCGAAACCGAGCGACAGCGGCCGGGCGTCCTGAGCTGGGCGCGCTATCAGGATCAGTCAGTGCTGATTCCCGATATGGACGCGATTGAGGCGGTGCTGCAGCCGCTGGTGCGGCGGGCCTGATCGGTGCGGAGTCGCCGCCTGACGTTTCCATGCGGTTAAGCAAGATCAAGCTGGCGGGGTTCAAGTCATTCGTGGACCCTACAGTGCTGCATTTGCCTGGCAACCTGGTCGGCGTGGTTGGCCCGAATGGTTGCGGCAAGTCCAATATCATCGACGCCGTGCGCTGGGTGATGGGTGAAAGCTCGGCCCGCAGCCTGCGCGGCGAGACCATGAGCGATGTGATCTTTAACGGTTCCGCCAGTCGCAAACCGGTCGGCCAGGCGTCCATCGAGCTGGTGTTCGACAACAGCGCTGGCCGCCTAGGTGGCCCCTGGGCCAGTTATGCCGAAATCGCCATCCGGCGGCTGGTTGGTCGCGATGGCCAGTCCAGCTATTTTCTGAATGGCGGCCGTTGTCGTCGCCGCGACATTGCCGACATTTTCCTGGGTACCGGACTGGGGCCGCGCAGCTACGCTATCATCGAACAGGGCATGATTTCACGGGTGGTCGAGGCCAGGCCGGAGGATTTGCGGCTGTTTCTGGAAGAAGCGGCCGGCATTTCCAAATACAAGGAGCGCCGTCGTGAAACTGAGACCCGTATTCGTCATGCCCGGGAAAATCTCGACCGGCTCAATGATGTGCGCGAGGAATTGAACCGACAGCTTCAGCACTTGCAACGCCAGGCCAGGGCTGCCGAGCAATACCGCGATGCGCGCATCGAAGAACGCCGGTTGCGGGCGGAATTGTTGACCTTGCGCTGGCGCGCCCTGCACGGCGAAATGCAGGGTCACGAGCAGGCGGTGCGTCAGCAGGAAACGGCCCTGGAGGCGCTGCTCGCTGAGCAGCGCCGGCTGGAGGCGCTTCTGGAAACTGGCCGGGCGCGGCGGGCGGATTGCAACGAGGCGTTCAATGCTGCCCAGGGGCGTTATTACCAGGCAGGCGCTGAGATCAGCCGGCTGGAACAGTACCTGCAACATCAGCGGGAATTGCAGCGGCGGCGCGACGAGGACTGGCGCCAGACGTTGCTGGCGCTGGAACAGGTCGAGATGCAATGGGCGCTGGACCGGCAACAGCGGGATGAATTAGCCTCGGCCCTGGCGGAGGCCGAACCGGAACGGGTGCGATGGTTGACCGACGAGACGGAAGCTGATGCGGCGTTGTCGGCGGCTGAAGCCGCTTTGCGGGAAGGTCAGGGTGACTGGGAGGATTTCAATCGGCGTCATGGTGAAATCCAGCGGCAGATCGAAGTGGAGCGCACGCGAATCGAGCATCTGGACCGGCAACTGTTACAGGGTGAACGCCGGCTGGAGCGGCTGCGCTTTGAACAGGAGCAACTGGCTAGCGCCGACCTGGAACAGGCACTGGTCGAACTGTGCCAAGCGGAACAGTCAGTTGCTGAGGTGTTGCGCTGCGCCCAGACGCGGCTGGCGCAGACTGAGACTGATCTGAATGCCACCCGGGACGCCCGTCAGCAGGCGGATCGACAACTGCAAGCTGCGCAGGAACGGTTGCAGGCCGGACGTGGCCGGCTGACCTCGTTGCACACCCTGCAGGAAGCGGCCCTGGGGCGGCATGAGCACGGTGTAAACGACTGGTTGCAGATCCAGGGGTTGGCTGATGCTCCCCGTCTGGCAGAGCAACTGGACGTGGAATCCGGCTGGGAAGCGGCGGTGGAAGCGACGCTGGCCGGCTGGCTGGACGCGATCTGTGTTTTCGACCTCGATGAACCGGCATCTGCTGCGCACGCTGCCCTGTCCCGTGGTCGGCTGACTTTATTCGAATCGCCGCGTGAGCCGCCGCCAGATAGCTGTGCGGATGCGCCGCCAGTAGAAACGCTGCAGGCCCGGGTCCGGGCGCCCTGGCCGCTGACCGGCCTGCTGGATGGGGTGCAAACCGCCGCCAATCTGGCTGAGGCGCTGGCGAACCGCGCTGGTTTGCAGGAGAGCGAGACTCTGGTCACGCCGGAGGGTATATGGTGTGGTCGCCACTGGCTGCGGCTGCGGCGCGGCGGTGAGGAAGACGGCGTACTGGCCCGTGAGCGGGAAATTCGCCAACTGGAAGCGGCGTTGGCCGGCGATGCGCTGGATGTCGAGCGACAGACGGGGCAATTACGCCAACTGCATGATCGGCAAAGCGAACTGGAACAACAACGTCGCGAGTGGCAACAGGCGGTCAACCAGGGTCATCAGGATCAAGCCGGTGCTCAGGCTGAAGTGAAGACCGCACAGGCCCGCTGGGAACAGGCGCGCGCCCGCACCGAAGCGCTGGCCGGGGAACAGGCTGAGCTGGAAGATCAATGCGAACAGGAACAGGAGCAGGTGCAACTGGCCCGCTTGCGGCTGGAAGAAGCGCTGCTGACTCTGGAGGGTCTGCGCACCGAGCAAGCGGAACTAAGCACTCGACGGGAGCAGTTGCAGGTGGAATACCAGCAATGTCGCACCCGGACCGAGGCGACCCGGCAGGCAACGGCCCGGCAGGCAGCGACTCTGGAAGCGCTGCGGGTACAAGTCGCTTCTGCTGACCAGGCGCTGGCGCGCCTGGATCTTCAACGACGCCAATTGCAGGAGCGGCGAGATCGACTGGCGCTGGAGCGGAAGGTGGACAGCGACGAGCGTCTGGCGGTGGCGGGAGAGGAATTGGCCGGCTGGCTGGAAACCCGACTGGCGGTTGAGGCAGAACTGGGCGAAGCCCGCCGGCGATTGGAGGCTCAGGATGCTGAACTGACAGCGGGCGAACAGAGCCGCAGCCGCTGCGAGCGGCAGGCCGAGGCGCAGCGCCGGCAGATCGAGGAGCAGCGGCTGGCGCTGGGTGAGGCGCGGGTCAAACAACAGAATCTGCGTGAGCAACTACAGGCGTGGGAGACTACCCCGGAAACAGTGTTGCCGACCCTGCCAGCTACTGCGATTGAAAGCGACTGGCTGGCGCAGGTGGAGCAGGTGGAGCGGCGCATCCAGCGGCTGGGAGCCATCAACTTGGCGGCGATTGAAGAATTCGCCCAGGCTTCGGAGCGCCAGCAATATCTCGATGCGCAGAATGCAGATTTGCTGGAAGCGCTGAATACGCTGGAAGACGCGATTCGCAAGATCGATCGCGAGACCCGCGCCCGGTTTCGCGAGACATTCGCGCAGGTGAACGCCGGCTTGCAGGAACTGTTTCCCCGCCTGTTTGGCGGTGGTGAGGCCCGTCTGGAATTGACCGGTGAAGATGTACTGGACGCCGGGATCACAATTATGGCCAAACCACCGGGCAAGCGTATCGGTTCGATCAGCCTGTTGTCCGGCGGTGAAAAAGCGCTGACTGCAGTCGCCCTGGTTTTCGCCATTTTCCAGCTTAATCCAGCGCCATTCTGTCTGCTGGATGAGGTGGATGCGCCTCTGGATGAGGCCAATGTCCGGCGCTTCGGGGCGCTGGTCCAGGATATGGCAATGCGGGTGCAGTTTATCTTTATCACTCATAATAAGGCGACGATGGAAATCGCCCAGCATCTGGCGGGCGTCACCATGCAGGAACCCGGCGTGTCACGGCTGGTTGCCGTGGATGTCGCGGAAGCCGCACGCTTGGCCGGGGTCGGTTAGGCGGAGCGGTTGAGCAGCATGATTTCAGTATCAACCGCCGCCCCCATACAATAGGATTGAAACAGGCAAACAACCGGGCTTTCGACTCATGGAAATGCTGGACAAAACACAATTGCAATGGCTATTGGCGGGTATCGGAGTTGTCGTCGTGGCCCTGATCTATCTGTGGGGCATGCGCGCCCGTATTCAGGAAGGCATCGGCAAACGCCGGCGCCGACCCATGGAGGGCAACGAACCGGTGCTGGGTAGCACAACCGAACAAATCGCGGAAGACTGGCTGGCGGACGCCCATGATTTTGGCGAACTGGGACGCATTACTCCAGACCATCATCTAGCGGGCAAGGTGCTGGTCGATGTCGAAATCCGGCCGATTCTGCGCCAGGAAAATCCCCCTGCCACCGAGATAGATTCTCAACCGCTGCCGATAGTTGTGGAGCCGCCCCGTGAATTGCATCGGGAACCGGCCATCCTGGCGCCTCCGAAAATGACCGTCGCCTTAACCGTGATTGCACCGCGTGGTCAGCCCTTCAAAGGCGCTGCCATTCAGGCGGCGGCCCATGAACTGGATTTCCGGATTAGCGCCCTGGGTTTATTCGATTACCGCCCGGAAGACGATAGTGATCCGTTATTCAGCATGGCGCACTTGCGCAAGCCGGGGTCGTTCGATGCGAAAACGCTGGATGAGCTGGTGACGCCGGGGCTGTTACTGTTCATGAATCTGCCCGGCCCGCGAGAGGAAATGCAAGCACTGGAACAACTGGTGGTGACGGTGGATCAACTGGCGCAAAAACTGGGAGGAATGATCTGTGACGAGCGCCGTAATCGCTTGACCAATCAGGGACTCATGCATCTGCGCAGCGAGGTCGCCGAATTCCGGCGGCAGCGGCGGGCTTGGGTGCAGTCATCCGGGTGATGCATCAGGAAAACACAACGATGGCCTCTAACCCGCTATGGACTCGCGCCGCCGAGTTACGCGAGGAGCTGAACCGGCACAACGTTCGGTATTACGTGCTGGATCAGCCGGAAATCCCTGACGCCGAGTACGACCGGCTGTTCCAGGAATTACGGGATCTCGAAGCCGCGCATCCGCAACTGATCACCCCCGATTCACCCACGCAGCGCGTAGGCGGTCAACCCCTGGAGGCCTTTGCGCCGGTACGACATACCGTTCCGATGCTATCGATCCGCACCGAGACCGATGCAGGCGGCGCAGCGGCCTTTGACGCCCAAGTGCGGCGCAGACTCGATCTGGGCAAGGATGCGCCACCCATTGAATATATCTGTGAACTAAAATTCGATGGTTTGGCTATCAACCTGCGTTACGAAAACGGCCTTCTGGTACAAGCGGCGACGCGCGGCGATGGGGAAACCGGCGAGGATGTGACGCAGAACGTGCGCACCATTAAAACGGTGCCATTGCGACTGCCAGGTGCGGCCCCCGAAGTTCTGGAGGTGCGCGGTGAGATTTACATCAGTCGCCCGGATTTTGAGCGTTACAACGCTGCGCAACGGGCCGCTGAACGACCTACATTAGTTAACCCGCGCAATGGGGCAGCGGGCAGTCTCCGGCAACTCGATCCGAGTCTGACGGCCCAGCGGCCCCTATCCTTTTTTGCCTATGGTCTGGGCGAAACGCGAGGCTGGATAGCGCCGGCTACGCATAGCGCGGTGCTCGACGCGCTGGCGGCCTGGGGCTTGCCGGTGAGCAGCGAGCGCACGGTGGTGCAGGGCGCGGAAGGCTTGATCGCATTTCACCGCACGATTGCCGCAAAACGCGATGCGCTGCCCTTCGATATCGATGGCGTGGTGTACAAGGTCAACCGTCTGGATTGGCAGCAGCGGCTTTGGCGCCAGCAACAGCGACAAAATCTCCTCGCGCGCGAACCGCACTGGGCTATCGCGCACAAATTCCCGCCTCAGGAAGAACTGACGGTGGTCGAAGCCATCGAGGTTCAGGTAGGCCGCACGGGAGCGATAACCCCGGTGGTGCGGCTGCGGCCGGTGTTCGTCGGCGGTGTGACCGTGACTAATGCGACCCTGCATAACGCGGATGAGGTGGCGCGCAAGGATGTGCGGGTGGGTGACACCGTGATCGTGCGCCGGGCGGGCGATGTGATTCCTGAAGTCGTCAAAGTGGTGCTGGAGCGCCGCCCGCCCGATGCTCAACCATTTGTCATGCCGGACGCCTGCCCGGTCTGCGGGTCGCACATCGCCCGTCCGGACGGAGAAGCCGTTGCGCGCTGCCTCGGCGGACTGTGCTGCCGCGCCCAGTGCAAGGAAGCGATCCTGCATTTTGCTTCGCGCCGGGCGATGGACATAGAAGGGCTGGGCGATAGATTGGTGGAACAGTTGGTGGACCGGGATTTGGTGCGCAGTCCTGCCGATCTGTACGCGCTCAGTGCAGGAATGCTGTCCAGTCTGGAGCGCATGGCCGCCAGATCAGCCGCTAATCTGGTGGCTGCTCTGGAGCGCAGCAAGACAACGACTCTAGCGCGATTCTTGTACGCTT